>Ga0207873_1000063_pt1 | contig 105196 bp, 94 predicted proteins | sample BGWIniCompost_FD_187373 | JGI IMG/M metagenome (GOLD analysis project Ga0207873, IMG submission 187373) | Cellulose adapted compost microbial communities from Newby Island Compost Facility, Milpitas, CA, USA - BGW Initial Compost (SPAdes)... ... | reverse complement strand
AAGCCGTTCCGGCTGCTGTGCAAGCGGCTGGGCGCGGGGCTGGCGGTGTCGGAGATGACCACCAGCGACCCGCGCTTCTGGAACACCCGCAAGTCGGTGCACCGCATGGACCACGCCGGCGAGCCGGACCCGGTGAGCGTGCAGATCGCCGGCACCGAACCGGCGGCCATGGCCGAGGCCGCGCGCCACAACGCCGCGCACGGCGCGCACATCATCGACATCAACATGGGCTGCCCGGCGAAGAAGGTGTGCAACGCCTGGGCGGGCTCGGCGCTGATGCGCGACGAGCTGCTGGTGGCGCGGATCCTGGAGGCCGTGGTCGGCGCCGTGGACGTGCCGGTGACGCTGAAGATCCGCACCGGCTGGGACGCCGTGCACCGCAACGCCCCGGAGATCGCCCGCATCGCCCAGGAGAGCGGCGTCGCCGCGCTCGCCATCCACGGCCGCACGCGCGACCAGCACTACACCGGCCAGGCCGAATACGACACGATCGCGGCGATCAAGGCCCGGGTGGCGATCCCGGTGATCGCCAACGGCGACATCGATTCGCCGGAGAAGGCGCGCGCGGTGCTCGACCACACCGGCGCCGACGCGGTGATGGTCGGACGCGCGGCGCAAGGGCGGCCGTGGATCTTCGGCGCGATCGCCCACTACCTCGCCACCGGCGAGCGCCTGCCCGAGCCGACGCCGGCGCAGGTGCGCGACATCCTGCTTGGCCACCTCGAGGCGCTGCACGCCTTCTACGGCGAGCAGGCCGGCGTGCGCATCGCGCGCAAGCACCTGGGCTGGTACGCGAAGGACCGGCCGGAAAACCGCGCCTTCCTCGCCGTGGTCAACCGTGCCGGGACCGCGCAGGAGCAGTTGCGCTCGACCCGCGAATACTTCGATGCGCTGGCGGCAGGGGTGAAGCCGGAGCTGCCGGCAGCGGCCTGATCGCACGCCGCCGCGGCACGCCGGGGTCGCGCTGAGGGCGCGGGCTTGCCAGCGCGCCGCTGCCTGCCCATCATCGGCCGCTGGCATCGGATCGCGGCCGGGGTCGCGATCGCATCGGGGACATTGCATGGAACAGCAGCCGCCGGGGACGGACGCGTCGCGCCGGCCGATCAAGGCACGCGGCAACGCCGTCATCCAGCGCATCGCCGCCGCGCTCGCGCGCACGCCGCTCACGCCCAACGCGATCTCGGTGCTGAGCATGGTCTTCGCCGCCGCCGGGGCGGCCGCCCTGCTGTGGCTGCCGGACTGGGGCGCCTGGCTGTGCGCGCTGGGCATCCAGCTGCGGCTGCTGTGCAACCTGTTCGACGGCATGGTGGCGGTGGAAGGCGGCAAGTCCACGCCCGCCGGCGCGCTCTACAACGAAGTGCCCGACCGCGTGGCCGACAGCGTGCTGCTGGTGGCGCTGGGCCATGCCGCCGGCTTGCCGTGGGCCGGATGGCTGGCGGCGCTGTTCGCCGCCGCGACGGCCTATGTCCGCACGCTCGGCGGAGCGCTCGGCCAGGCCCAGGACTTCCGCGGGCCCATGGCCAAGCAGCACCGGATGGCGGTGATGACCGCGGCTTGCGTGCTGGCGCCGGCCGAGGCGCTCGCGACCGGCACCGGCTACGCGCTGCCGGTCGCGGTGCTGACGATCGCCGCGGGCGCCCTGCTCACCTGCTACACCCGGCTGCGCGCGATCGCGGCGCGGCTGGAGCACGCGCCATGATCGCGCGCCTGGCCGGCGCGGCGCTGGTCGGCTTCACCCGCACCCTGGTCGGCGCGCGCGCGCACTGGCGTGCAGCACCGCCGCCGGGCCAGTGCATCTACTTCGCCAACCACTCCAGCCACCTGGACACGGTGGCGATCTGGTCGGCGCTGGCCCCGCACCTGCGCGCCCACGTGCGGCCGGTGGCGGCGCGCGACTACTGGGACCGCCCCGGCCTGCGCGGCTGGCTGGCGCGGCGGGTGCTGCACGCGGTCCTGATCGACCGCCAGCGCGGCGACCCCGACGCTGATCCGCTGGCACCGGTGCGCGCGGCCCTCGACCAGGGCGATTCGCTGATCCTGTTCCCCGAAGGCACGCGCAACAGCGAACGGCTGCCGCAGCAGTTCCGCCCCGGCCTGTTCCGGCTGGCCACGGACTACCCGCACGTGGAGCTCGTGCCCGTGTACCTCGACACCCTGCACCGTGCGCTGCCCAAGGGCGCCCTGCTGCCGTTGCCATTGCCGCTGTATTGCAACGTCCATTTCGGCGCGCCGCTGCCGCGCCTGCCGGGCGAAGGGCGCGATGCCTTCCTCGAACGCGCGCGCGCCGCGGTGGAGGCGATGGCATGAGCGCACAGGCCAGGATGCTCTGGGTATTCGGCGGCATCGTCGCCCTGCTGGTGGTGGCCTCCGTGGTCGGCTGGCTGCTGCACCGGCGCGGCGGGGACGGCGGCGGCCCGACGGTGCGCAACCTCAACGCGCGGATCCGCGCGTGGTGGGGCATGGTCGCGGTGCTGGCGGCGTGCTTCGCGATCGGGCCGGTCGCCACCCTGGTGGTGTTCGGGGTGATCTCGTTCTTCGCCCTGCGCGAGTTCATCACCCTCACCCCGACCCGCGCCGGCGACCACCTGCCGCTGGTGGTGGCGTTCTACCTGCTGATCCCGCTGCAGTACTGGCTGATCCACGCCCAGTGGTACGGGCTGTTCGCGATCTTCATCCCGGTCTACGCCTTTCTCGCGCTGCCGGTGCTGGCGGTGTTCGGCGGCGACACCACCGACTTCCTCGAGCGCAGCACCAAGGTGCAATGGGGCGTGATGGTGGCGATCTACTGCATCAGCCACGCGCCGGCGCTGATGATCCTGCGGCCCGGGGTGGAAGGCCAGCTGCTGCTGCTCTACCTGATGCTGGTGGTGCAGATCAGCGACGTGATGCAGTACGTATTCGGCAAGCTGCTGGGCCGGCGCAAGCTCGCGCCGGTGGTGAGCCCGTCCAAGACCGTCGAGGGCCTGGTCGGCGGCGGGTCGGCGGCGGTGGGCATCGGCACCGCGCTGTGGTGGATGACGCCGTTCGCGCCGCTGCAGGCGGCCGCCATGTCGACGGTGATCGTCATCGCCGGCGCCTGCGGCGGGCTGGCGCTGTCGGCGGTCAAGCGCAGCCTCGGCGCCAAGGACTGGGGCCACATGATCGAAGGCCACGGCGGGATGATGGACCGGATGGATTCGGTGGTGTTCGCCGCGCCGGTGTTCTTCCACTTCACCCGCTACTGGTTCCCCGGCTGAGCCGGTGCCGGCGCGCCAGGCGCCCCGGCGACCGCGGCGTCGGGCTCGTTCCAGATGCGGTGCCACATCTGCGCCAGGCGCCGGCGCGCCTCCCAGGGCCAGGACAGCTGCTCGGGCGCGATCGCGCGCCAGCGCCGGCCGTCGCGCTCGGCCACGGCGAAGTTGAAGCTGTAGTCGGGTTCCGCGCCCATGCGCAGGTCGCTCACCACCAACCGGCCGTCGCGCACCGTGGCCTTCATGAAGCCGCGGTTGAACCAGGCCAGCCGCGCCACCGCCGGCGCGTGCGCCACCTGCGCAAGCGCGTCGACCTCGGAGCGATGGTGGCGGAACGCGATCGGACGGCGGTCGGCGACGAGCGAGTGCTCGCCCTCGACGAAGCCGTCGGGCGTCATCGCCACCACCCGCCAGAGCAGGGTGTTGAACGGCATCGGCACCGAGAAGCGCGGTGCATCCGCCAGGCCCAGCGCGGCCAGCGAGCGCTCCGCCTCGCGTTCCACCATCGCCTTGGCCACCAGCGACCAGCCCAGGTAGGCCGTGCTCAGCGCGAGGCCCAGCGCCAGCGCGCGCCCCGCCACCGGCCGCGCCCCTGCCCACGCCGCCACCGCGACGCCCAGCAGCAGCCAGACGGTGTAGCCCGGGTCGATGATGAACACGCTCGACCACATCGCCGGCGGGACCGGGATCGGCCACAGCAGCTGGGTGCCGTACACGGTGAACGCATCGAGCAGCGGGTGGGTGACCAGCGCCAGCTGGATCGCCCACAGCCATGGCCCGGGCGCCTGCGCCACGCGTCCGCCCCGGCGCCGGAAGAAGGCCCAGATCGCCCAGGCCACCAGCGGCAGCACGAGCAGCGAATGGCTGGCGCTGCGGTGCAGGGTCATCAGCGCGACGGGGTCGTCGGTGACCATCGCCACCGGCAACGAATCGAGGTCCGGCAGGGTGCCGAGGACGGCCCCGGCCAGCATCGCCGCGCGCCGGTGCCCGGCCGGGACCACGGCGCCGGCGACGGCGGCACCGAGCAGGATCTGGGAGAGCGAATCCATGCCGGCATTCTAGGCAGGCGGTGCGACGGCGCCGCCGGTGCGGGAGCGTGCCGCAGCGCGCGGGCCGCCTGCCGCGGCCTGTCCACTGGAGTAGCCTCTGGCCTGCCGGCCGCCGTGGCGGGCGGACCACCGGGAGCGGGTGCACGCCGGGGCCGGCGCGTGTATCATCCGCACCCATCTTTTCATCCGCATTGAAGGATATAACCGATGTCCAGCTACCTGTTCACGTCCGAATCGGTCTCGGAAGGCCATCCGGACAAGATCGCCGACCAGATTTCCGACGCGGTGCTGGACGCCATCCTGGCCCAGGACAAGCGCGCGCGCGTGGCCTGCGAAACCTTGGTCAAGACCGGCGCGGCGATCGTCGCGGGCGAAGTCACCACCAGCGCGTGGGTGGACATCGAGGCGCTGGCGCGCCGGGTGATCAATGGCATCGGCTACGACAACTCCAACGTCGGCTTCGACGGCCACACCTGCGCGATCATCAACATGCTCGGCAAGCAGTCGCCGGACATCAACCAGGGCGTGGACCGGAAGAGGCCCGAGGAACAGGGCGCCGGCGACCAGGGCCTGATGTTCGGCTACGCCTGCACCGAAGCGCCCGAGTACATGCCCGCCCCGCTCTACTACAGCCACCGCCTGGTCGAGCAGCAGGCGAAGGTGCGCAAGAACGGCAAGCTCAAGTGGCTGCGCCCGGACGCCAAGAGCCAGGTGACCCTGCGCTACAGCGGCGACGGCAACGAGATCATCGGCCTCGACGCGGTGGTGCTGTCGACCCAGCACGACCCGGACATCAAGCAGAAGGACCTGGTCGAGGCGGTGCGCGAGCACATCCTCAAGCCGGTGCTGCCCAGGAAGTGGCTGGAGTCGCTGCCGAAGAGCAAGGTGCACATCAACCCGACCGGCAAGTTCGTGATCGGCGGCCCGGTGGGCGACTGCGGCCTGACCGGCCGCAAGATCATCGTCGACACCTACGGCGGCATGGCCCGCCACGGCGGCGGCGCGTTCTCCGGCAAGGATCCGTCCAAGGTCGACCGCTCGGCCGCCTACGCCGCGCGCTACGTGGCCAAGAACATCGTCGCCGCCGGCCTGGCCGCGCGCTGCGAGGTGCAGGTGAGCTACGCCATCGGCGTGGCCGAGCCGACCTCGATCTCGGTCACCACCTTCGGCACCGGCAAGGTCCCGGACGCGGTGATCGAGAAGCTGATCCGCAGGCACTTCGACCTGCGCCCCTACGGCATCACCCGGATGCTCGACCTCGAACACCCGATCTACCAGGCGACCGCGGCCTACGGCCACTTCGGCCGCAAGCCGAAGGAGATCACCTACACCGACGGCGCCGGCAAGAAGCACAAGGCCACGGCCTTCTCGTGGGAAAAGACCGACCGCGCCGAGGAGCTGCGCAAGGCCGCCAAGCTGTAACCCGCCGGCGGCGTCGCCGCCGGCAACGCCCGCCGCCTGCCGCTGGCGACGGGACGGGACGCAACCCACGGGCCGCGCAACGCGGCCCGTGTCGTTTCCGGGTGCCGGGCGTCGACGCCGGCCCGGCAGGCAGGAGCCCGTCGTGGCCAGCCCGGTCGCGACCCCTCGACCGCAGCCGACGGCCTCCGTTTTCCGCACTGCAACATCTAGGCAATCCCCGCCCTGCGTGGTATGACGGAACGACGCGGAGCACCAGGGGCCAGCCAGGCGATGCCGGACGGTTACGACGAGATGTACGCCGCCGACGGCAGCGTCCGCCCCCACTACGCGGCCTTCCAGCGCTGGCTGGAGGAAACCCCCGACCTGCAGGTGGCGCACAAGCGCCGCCAGGCCGAGATCTCGTTCCACCGCGTCGGCATCACCTTCTCGGTCTACGGCGAGGAAGCCGGCACCGAGCGCCTGATCCCCTTCGACCTGGCGCCACGCATCGTCCCCGCCGCGGAATGGCGGATGCTCGAGGCCGGGCTCCGCCAGCGCGTGCATGCGCTCAACCTGTTCCTCGGCGACGTGTACGGCGAGCAGCGCATCCTCAAGGACGGCCGGATCCCGCTCGACCTGGTGATGGAGAACGGCGAGTACCGGCACGAGATGCGCGGGTTCCAGGTGCCGGGCGGCGTGTACTCGCACATCTCCGGCATCGACCTGGTGCGCGCCGGCGACGGCGAGTACTACGTGCTCGAGGACAACCTGCGGGTGCCGTCGGGCGTGTCGTACATGCTCGAGAACCGGCGGATGATGACCCGCCTGCTCCCGGAACTGTTCGCGCGGCTGCAGATCGCGCCGGTCGAGCGCTACCCCGACACCCTGCTCGACGTGCTGCGCCAGGCCGCGCCGGGCGGCATCGACCACCCGGTCGTGGCGGTGCTCACCCCCGGCGCGGCCAACTCCGCCTACTTCGAACACGCCTTCCTCGCCCAGCAGATGGGCGTGGAGCTGGTGGAGGGCGCCGACCTGTTCGTGCGCGACGACATGGTCTACATGCGCACCACCCGGGGGCCGCAGCGGGTGCACGTGCTGTACCGGCGCATCAACGACGACTTCCTCGACCCGACGGTCTTCCGCCCCGGCTCCCTGCTCGGCGTGCCGGGCCTGTTCCGCGCCTACCGCGCCGGCAACGTGACCCTGGCCAACGCGCCTGGCACCGGCGTGGGCGACGACAAGTCGGTCTATCCCTACGTGCCGGAGATGATCCGGTACTACCTGAGCGAAGAACCCATCCTGCACAACGTGCCGACCTGGCAGCTGCGCCATCCCGACGACCTGAAGTACACGCTCGAGCACCTGCACGAACTGGTGGTCAAGGAAGTGCACGGCGCGGGCGGCTACGGCATGCTGGTCGGCCCGGCGTCGACCAGGGCGGAGGTCGAGGCGTTCCGCGAACGGATCCTGGCCAACCCCGCCAACTACATCGCGCAGCCCACGCTCTCGCTCTCGACCTGCCCCACCTTCGTCGAAAGCGGCCTCGCCCCCCGCCACATCGACCTGCGCCCGTACATCCTCAGCGGCCACCGCATCCAGGTGGTGCCCGGCGGGCTGACCCGGGTGGCGCTGCGCGAGGGCTCGCTGGTGGTGAACTCCTCGCAGGGCGGCGGCACCAAGGACACCTGGGTGCTGGAATCCGACGGGGGGCGGCCCTGATGCTGTGCCGGACCGCCAGCGACCTGTACTGGGCCGCGCGCCACATCGAACGCGCCGAGAACACCGCGCGCCTGATCGACACCACCCTGCGGATCGCGATGCTTCCCGAGCGCTACGACCGCGGCAAGGCCGAAGCCGCGCCCTGGCGGCGCGCGGCCGATGCGCTGGGGCTGGCAGACGTGGTGCGCGACCGCTACGGCCGCATCGACTCCGACAGCGTGCTGCGCCACCTGCTGCTGTCGCCGGAGAACCCCTCGTCGGTCTACAGCAGCCTGCGCACGGCGCGCGAGTGCGCGCGCGCCCAGCGCGTCGCGATCACCTCGGAGATGTACGAGGACCTCAACACCTCGTGGCTGGAGATCCGGGCCCAGACCTGGGGCAGGCTGCATGCCGACGGGGTCAGCAACCTGCTGGAGTGGGTGAAGGGGCGTTCGGCGTCGTTCCGCGGGGTCACCATCGGCACCCTCGGCCGCGGCGAGGGCTACCAGTTCCTGCAGCTCGGCGCCTTCATCGAACGCGGCGACTGGGCGATCCGCCTGCTCGACCTCGCCGGCAGCGAAAGCAGGACCGACGGGCGCGAACAGGACGCGGTCGACTACTTCCGCTGGAGCGCGCTGCTGCAGTCGCTGTCGGCGTTCGAGACCTACCGCCGGCTCCACCGGCAACCGGTCGGCGCCGCGGGCGTGATCGACCTGATGCTGCTGCAGGACCGCAACCCGCGCTCGCTGCTGACCTGCACCGCCAAGGCGCACTCGGTGCTGCAGGCGCTGGCCGGCGGCGCGAACCTGGAAGTCGTGCGCCAGGCCGGCGCGCTGTCGGCCCAATGCCGCTACGCCCGCATCGACGAGATCCTCGGGCTCGGCCTGGAACCCTGGCTGCAGGACGCCATGGCCCGGCTGACCCGGCTCGGCGACGCCATCCACCGCCAGTTCATGGTGTCCACCGACGTCGCCGCGCCGGTCGCGCCCGGTCCCGCGCGCCACTGGGGCCAGGACCAGTAACGCATTCCACAAAGGTATGCCGGGCCTGCACAATGCATGGACCCGGGGCCGCAACCCGAAGCCTGACGACATGACCTATTGCATCGGCATCAACCTCGACGAAGGCATGCTGTTCGCCTCCGACTCCCGCACCAATGCCGGCGTCGACGACGTCCGCCGCTTCGGCAAGATGCGCGTGTTCGCCGTGGACGGCGACCGGGTCATCGTCACCCTGTCGGCCGGCAACCTCTCGCTCACCCAGAACACGCTCAACCTGCTCGAGCACCGCGCCAACCACGGCGACGGCGTGGGCCTGTACAACGCGCAGTCGATGTTCGAGGTGGCGACCCTGGTCGGCGACGCCATGCGCGAGATCCGCAAGCGCGACGAGCCGTACCTGCGCGACAGCGGGATCGACGCCAGCGGCACCTTCATCGTCGGCGGCCAGATCAGGGGCGAGGCGCCGCGGCTGTTCCTGGTCTATTCGGAAGGCAACTTCATCGAGTCCAACCCTGACACGCCCTGGTTCCAGACCGGCGAGATCAAGTTCGGCAAGCCGATCCTCGACCGCGTGGTCACGCCGCAGACGAGCCTGTCCGAGGCGGCCAAGTGCATGCTGGTCTCGTTCGACTCGACGATGCGCTCCAACCTCTCGGTCGGGCCGCCGATCGACGTGCTGATGTACCGGCGCGACGCGCTGTCGGTCGGCGTGCAGCAGCGCCTCGACGACGACGACCCGTACCTCAACCAGGTCCGCACCTACTGGAACGACAGCCTGCGCACTGCGCTGCAGGCGATGCCGGCGCCGGGGTGGCTGCCGCCGGCGTAGGCCCGGGCCCGCCCCCTGCCGCCGCGGCGGCGCAACCGGCGTCCCGCACCGGCTTCCGCGCCCTCACAGCCGCACCACGACCTGCACGTCCTCCGGGCCGGCGGCGCGCGCGGCCAGGACGCGTTCGCCCACGCGCTCGAACGCCAGGTCCACGCGCACGCCGGCCACGTCCACCGCATCCACCCGCAGGCGCTCCACGCCGGGCGGGAGCTGTGGGTGGTCGATCACCACCCGGCCCTCGACCGCGTCGACCTCCACCCCCAGGCAGGCGTGCAGCAGCATGAACACCGCGCCGGCCGACCAGGCCTGCGGCATGCACGCCACCGGATAGGCGATCGGCGGCTCGCCGGCGCTGCGCGGGAAGCCGCAGAACAGCTCCGGCAGGCGCATGTCGAAATGGGTCGCGGCCTCGAACACCTCGCCCAGCAGGCGCGTGGCCTGGCGGCGCGCGCCATAGCGGGCCATGCCCGCCGCGCACAGCGCCACGTCGTGCGGCCACACCGAGCCGTTGTGGTAGGACATCGGGTTGTAGCGCGGCTGGTCGGTGGCGAGCGTACGCACGCCCCAGCCGTTGTCGAAACGCGGCGCGGAGAGTTGCTCGACCACGCGCAGCGCGCGCCCGGGCGACGGCAGGCCCACGTACAGCAGGTGCCCGGGGTTCGATGCCAGCACCCGGCACATGCGGCCGTCTCCGTCGCGCGCCAGCGCGTAGAAGCCCAGCGCCTCGTCCCAGAAGCGCGCCTCGACCGTGGCGCGCAGGCGCTCGGCGCGCGCCTGCCGGGCCGCCGCCGCCGCGTCGTCGCCGCGCACCCTGGCGAGCATCGCCATCGCCAGCAGCGCCTCGTACGCATAGCCCTGCACCTCGACCAGCGCGACCGGCCCGGCCGGCAGGCGGCCGTCCTCGTGGAACACGGAGTCCTCGCTGTCCTTCCAGCCCTGGTTGGCGAGGCCGCTGTCCTCGCCGCGCGCGTACGCGAGCAGGCCGTCCGGATCGGCGTCGCAGCTGCGCTCGATCCAGCCGGTGGCGCGCTCGAGCGCCGGCCACAGCCGGTCGAGGAAGGCGCGGTCGCCGGTGCGGCGGAAGTGGCGCCCGGCCAGGATCACGAACAGCGGCGTGGTGTCGACTCCGCCGTAGTACAGGCCGAACGGTACCTCGCCCAGCGCCGCCATCTCGCCCTTGCGGGTCTCGTGCAGGATCTTGCCGGGCGCCGCATCGCGGAAGCTCGACTCCTCCGCCGCCTGGCGCTCGGCCAGGAACGCGAGCACGCCGCGCGCCAGCCCCGGGTCGAGCCACAGCGTCTGCAGCGCGGTGATGATCGCGTCGCGCCCGAACGGGGTCGAGAACCAGGGAATGCCAGCGTACGGATAGCGGCCCGACGGCAGGTCGCTGGCGAGCAGCGCGATGTCGGTGCGCGAGCGCTCCACCCAGGCATCGAACAGCAGGCCGCCGCCGTGCAGGCGTGCGCCCGAACGGCGGCGCGCGCGCAGTGCGCGGCGGGCCTGCACCATCGCGCGGCGGTGGCGGGCCGCACCCGGCTGGCCCACCTCGACGCCGGCTTCCAGGTACAGGTCCACGCTCTCGTGCGGCGCGAGCCGGAACTCGAAGCGCGCCGCGTCCTCGGACAGCGCGCGCGGCGGCATCGAGAACGCCAGCACCGTGCGCCGGGCCACGCCGTCGAGGCCGTCGTAGCGCAGCACGACGCGGTCGCCGTCGACCTCGACTTGCGGATAGCTGCCGCGCCGCGCGCGCGCCATGCCGCGCACCTCGAACATGTCGCGGAAGTCGGCGCCGAACTCGACCACCAGCGGCACCGACACCGGCGCCGGATCGTAGTTCGAACAGGTGATGCGCTCGTGGAGGCGTCCCTGCCACAGGAAGCGCGAGCGACGCAGGTGGATCACCCCGCGCGCCGCCGCGCTTCCGCCGATCGGCGGAAGCGGCCGGTTGGTCAGGTGCGCGCTGAACACCACCCGGTCCTGGGCGACGGCGGAGCTGAGCAGGGTCGGCACGGTGTCGCCCAGGACCAGGCGCAGCCGCGACAGCACCCGCGTGCCTTCGTGGAACAGGCCGTCGGCCTCGTCGCCGCCATGCAGGTCCCCGCGCGCGTCGCAGACCAGGAAGCTGTCGCCGTCCTTGAGCGACCAGCTCGCCTGCCGGGTGGGCGGAAGCGTCGGCGCCACGGCGGCGGCCTCAGGCCAGGCGCGCCAGGCGCGCGCCCTCGTCGTCGCCGGGCAACCCCGGCAGCCGGCGGTACAGGTCGAGGTAGGCGCGGGCCATGACCGTGGCCGAGAAGCGGCGCTCGAACTCGCGCCGGATCGTGGCGCGGTCGAGCTCGTGCAGGCGGCCGATCGCCGCCACCGCCTCCGCCTCGGACTCGACGATGAAGCCGGTGACGCCGTGCTCGACCACCTCGGGCACCGAGCCGTTGCGCCACGCGATCACCGGGGTGCCGCAGGCCATCGCCTCGATCATCACCAGGCCGAACGGCTCCGGCCAGTCGATCGGGAACAGCAGCGCCGCGGCGTGGCCGAGGAAGCCCGGCTTGCGCGCGTCGCCGATCTCGCCGATGAACTCCACGCCGCCCCCCTCCAGCATCGGCTCGATCGTCTGCCGGAAGTACATCGTGTCGGCCGCGTCCACCTTGGCCGCGATCCGCAGCGGCATGCCGGCGCGGCGGGCGATGTCGATCGCGCGGTCGGGCCGCTTCTCCGGCGAGATGCGGCCGAGGAAGGCCAGGTAGTCGGCGCGTGGCGACGACACCGGCCGCAGCAGGTCCTCGGGCAGGCCGTGGTACACGGTGGCGGCCCAGTTGGCGAAGCGCAGCGGCGCGCGCTGCTGGTCGGAGATCGAGACCAGCGGGAACCGGGGCCAGCAGCGGTACGCCTCCGGCAGTCCGGCCAGGTCGAGGCGGCCGTGCAGCGTGGTCACGGTGCGCCCGGCCATGTCCTCGAACAGCGGGAAGTGCAGCAGGTCCACGTGGAAATGCAGCAGGTCGAACTCGTCGGCGCGCCTGCGCACCTCGTGCAGCATCGCCAGGTGCGCGGCGATGTCCGACTTGAGCGGCTGCGGATCCAGGCGCAGGGCGCGCTCGCGGCACGGCACCAGGCGCGCGCGGGTGCGGCTGTCGCCGCTGGCGAACACGGTCACGTCGTGGCCGAGGTCCGCCTGCGCGTCGGCCAGCCAGGCCACGATCCGCTCGGTCCCGCCGTACAGGCGCGGCGGGACGGCTTCGTACAGGGGCGCGATGTGGGCGATGCGCATGGCGGCCTCCTCAGGCGGACGTCGCCTTGCGCCGGGCGGCCGCGCGCAGCGCACGGGCGTGATGGACCGGGATCGGGGTTCTCGCGTTCATCAGGCTCCTCCTCGTTGCATCGCCGGCGGCCGGCCACGGGCCACCCTGCGGCCCGGCACGCCGGGTCGCAGGCGATCGGAAGGACGCACGGCCAGCATCGTCGGCGGGCCCGGCGTGGACACGGGCGGACGATGAGCGGTGTCGGATCCGCGGCCGGCCGTGGGCGCCGCCGCGCCGGACATGTAGGGACGCGGCGCGGCTTTTCAAGGGCCGCCGCGCGCACGCGATCGCGCGGCCCGCGCGTGGTGGGCGGCGTGCGCACCGCTTACCATGGCATCCATCGCCAACCGCCATCGTGGGATCCCGACATGACCGACGTCTTCCTGGTCTCCGCCATGCGCACCGCCATCGGCACCTTCGGCGGCGCGCTCAGGGACGTGCCGCCGTCCGACCTCGGCGTGGCCACGGCCAAGGCCGCGATCGCGCAGGCCGGGGTCCCGGTCGACGCCATCGGCCATGCCGTGTACGGCCAGGTGCTGCCGAGCGAGCCGGCCGACGCCTACCTCGCCCGCGTCATCGCGGTGAAGGCCGGCGTGCCGGTCGAGACGCCGGCGTTCACCGTCAACCGCCTGTGCGGCTCCGGCCTGCAGGCGATCGTCTCCGCGGCGCAGGCGCTGGCGCTGGGCGACTGCGAGGTGGCGCTGGCCGGCGGCGCGGAGTCGATGAGCCGCACGCCGTTCCACCTCCCCGGCCACCGCTGGGGCCGCAAGCTCGGCGACGACACCCTGGTCGACGCGCTCAACGAGGGCCTGAAGGACCCGTTCGACAAGGTGCTCATGGGCATCACCGCCGAGAACGTCGCCGAACGCCACGCCATCGACCGTGCGCGCCAGGACGCACTGGCGCTGGAGAGCCACCGCCGCGCCGCGCGCGCGATCGCCGAGGGCCGGTTCGAGGGCCAGATCGTGCCCGTGACGGTGGGCCGGCGCGGCAGGGAGACCGTGTTCCGCGTGGACGAGCACGTGCGCGCGGACGTGGGCGCCGACGACCTGGCCGGACTGCGTCCGGTGTTCAAGGCCGACGGCACGGTGACCGCGGGCAATGCCTCGGGCATCAACGACGGCGCGGCCTCGGTGGTGCTGGCCACGGGCGAGGCGGTGCGCCGCCACGGCCTCAAGCCGCTGGCGCGGCTGGTGGCCTACGCGCACGCGGGCGTGGAGCCGCTGTACATGGGCATGGGCCCGGTGCCGGCCACGCGCGCGGCGCTGGCGCGCGCAGGCCTGACGGTCGAGGACCTGGACATCGTCGAATCCAACGAAGCCTTCGCCGCGCAGGCCTGCGCGGTCGCCGACGCGCTGGGGTTCGATCCGGAGAAGACCAATCCCAACGGCAGCGGCATCTCGCTGGGCCATCCGGTGGGCGCGACCGGCGCGATCATCACCGTCAAGCTGGTGCACGAACTGCACCGCACCGGCGGCCGCTACGGCCTGGCGACGATGTGCATCGGCGGCGGCCAGGGCATCGCCGCCATCTTCGAACGCACCTGAAGCCCGCGCGGCGCCGCGCTCAGTACATGCGCGTGGCGCCGCCGCCGTCGACCTCCAGCACCGCGCCGTTGACGTAGCCGGCCTCGTCCGAGCACAGCCAGGCGATGGCGTTGGCCGCCTCGCGCGCCTCGCCCAGCCGGCGCATGCCGCTGTGGCGCGCGACCATCCGGGCATAGTGCTCCGCCGCCCCCGGCCGCCCGGTGTCGACCATCTCCGAACGGGTGTAGCCGGGCGCCACGGCATTGATGCGCAGCGCCTGCTGGCCGTAGTCGGACGCGGCCGAACGGGTCAGCCCGACCACGCCGTGCTTGCTCGCGGCATAGGCCGAATGGCCGACGTCGCTGGGCTTGAGCCCGTAGATCGAGGCGACGTTGACGATGGCACCGCCGCCTCCGGCGAGCATGGCGGGGATCTCGTGCTTCATGCACAGCCACACGCCCTTGAGGTTGACCTCCATCACCGCGTCCCACTGCGCCTCCTCCACCTCGGCCAGCGGGGTGCGCATGGGGCCGGCGATGCCGGCGTTGTTCACCGCGCAGTCGAGCCGGCCGAACCGGTCGAGCGCGGCCGCGATCATCGCCGCCACGTCCGCGGCCCGGGACACGTCGGCCTGCACCGCCCAGGCCTCGCCGCCGGCCGCGCGGATCCGGCCTGCAAGCGCCTGGCAACGGTCGCTGCGCCGCGCGGCGAGCACCACCTTCGCGCCGCGTTCGGCCAGCGCGAGCGCGGCGGCCTCGCCCAGGCCGGAGGACGCGCCGGTCACCAGCGCCACCTTGCCCGCGAACGGCCGGTGGCCGCCGTCCATCGACGCCGTTGGTCCGCCGGCGGGAGACGTGTTCACGCCGGCGCGTCCGCCCCCGCGTGGGCGCGGGCGCTCGCGATCTCGCGCTCGGCCTGGGTGAACCCGTAACCGGGGATGACCTGCCCCTGCGTCGACGACACCGCGTCCCAGGCCGCGATCAGCCGCTCGCCCGCATCGTCGCCTCCGCCGATGTAGCGGCCCTGCGTGAGCGCGACGTGGGCACGCGCGAAGTGACCGGCGCCGGCGCAGACGATGGCGCGGGTGGGCGCGTCCTCGACCACCAGCGGCAGCAGCGCGGGGCTGACCAGCCGCGGGTCGAGCGCGTCGAGCTGCTCCTGCGGCAGGATGCCCTCCATCATCCGCGTGTACGCGGTCGGCGCCAGGCTGTTGACCGTGATCCCGTACTTCGCGCCCTCGATCGCCAGCGTCTGCATCAGGCCGACCAGCGCCATCTTGGCCGCGCCGTAGTTGGCCTGGCCGAAGTTGCCCCACAGGCCCGACGAGGACGTGGTCATCACGATCCGCCCGTACCGCTGCGCGCGCATCGTGTCCCAGACCGCCTTGCAGCAGATCGCAGCGCCCACCAGGTGCACGTCGAGCACCTGCCGGAACTCCTCCAGCGACATCTTGCCGAAGCTCCTGTCGCGCAGGATGCCGGCGTTGTTGACCAGGATGTCGATCCGCCCCCACTCGGCGAGCGCGGCGTCGACGACGGCCTCCACCGCGGCGGCGTCGGCCACCGAGCCGGCGACCGCGATCGCCGTCCCGCCCGCGGTGCGGATCTCCGCGGCGACGGCCTCCGCCGCCTCCTGCCCCAGGTCGTTGACCAGCACCTTCGCGCCCTTGCGGGCGAGGTAGAGCGCGTGCTCGCGGCCCAGGCCGCCGCCGGCGCCGGTGACGATCGCAGTGCGTCCCTCGAGTGGCATCGTGTGCGTACTCCCGTCAATGGATGGCGCGGGACGGGAGCGCGCCGGCGGCGATCAGCCGGATGCCTTGCGCGTCCCCTTCCGCGGTTTGCAGATGGCCTTGAAGCCGGCGGCCATGAAGGTGGCCATGCGCGCCTTCACCGCCTCGTAGTCGTCCGACCGGCACAGCCCGCCCGACAGCCGGTCGATGCGGCCCGTGCGCGCCAGGGTGAGCATCAGCGCGCCGGTGACGAAGTGGTAGCCCCAGAAGACGTCCTCGTCCGCGGCCTCGGGCATGGCCTTCTTGAGCAGCGCGACCAGGCGCAGCACCACCGGATCGAAGTGCTGGTCCATCAGTTCGCCGCCGTGGCGGGTGTTGGACATCAGCGCGCCGAGCGCGCCGTAGTTCTTCCAGGCCTCGCCGCCCTGGCTGTACAGGTCCAGGTCGGTGTCCAGGAACGCGCGCAGCGCGCCCTCCACGGTCGGCTTGCCGTTGCAGGCCTGCTCGTACTCGTCGAGCGCCCGCATGCGCGCACTGCTGGTCACGCCGGCGCGCCGCGCGATCACCGCGTCGAACAGGGTCTGCTTGTCGTTGAAGTAATAGTTGACCAGGGTGTGGTGCACGCCCACCCGCTTGGCCACGTCCTTGAGCGTGACCCCGTACAGGCCATCGCGCGAGAACAGGTGCTCGGCCGCGTCCAGGATCTGCTCGGTCATCTCCGCGCGCTGCGCGGCCTTGGTCATGCGCTTGCCGGTCGCCGCGGCCTTGCGGCGCTTCGCACCGGCGCCGGCCTGCCTGGTCCTGGAACCCGTGACCTTGTCTGCCACCCTGCAGCCTCCCATGCCGCCCCGGATGCGCGCTGGCCGGAGACATCACGCCTCCCGTCGCCACCGTGCGCTCCCGTATTCGGCCCTCAGCCGCATTTTGTCAACTTTGCCGGTCGCTGCCAAAGGCATGCGTTCCAGGCGGATCACCTCGTCGGGCACCCACCACGACGCGACCTCCTTGCGCAGCACCTCGAGCAGGTCCTCCTCGCGCGTGGTGCTGTCCGGACGCATCTCGACCAGCAGCACCGGCCGTTCGCCCCACCTGGGATGGGCGCGCCCGATCACCGCCGCCAGCGACACGCCGGGCACGCGCCCCACCACCTCCTCGATCTCGGCCGGGTTGATCCACTCGCCGCCGGACTTGATCAGGTCCTTGGCGCGGCCGGTGATGACCAGGTTGCCGGCCGCGTCGATCCGGGCCAGGTCGCCGGTGGGGAACCAGCCGTCGGCATCCACCGCGGGCGCGGCCTCGCCGAAGTAGCGGCGGATGGCGCTGTCGCCGCGCACGCGCAGGTGGCCCTCGTGCCCGCGCTGCTCGGGCAGCGGCCTGCCTTCGGCATCGGTGAGCAGCAGATCCACGCCGAGCGAGGGTCGGCCCGACAGGTGCGCGGCGCGCTCGGGATCGTCGGGCGCCGCCACGGTGCCGGTCGGGGACAGCTCGGTCATGCCCCAGCTGGTCTGCACCACCACGCCCAGGCGCTGTTCGATGCGCTCCATGAGCGCGGGCGCCAGCGGCGCGCCGCCGACGATCACGCGCCGCAGCGAGGGCACGTCGCCGCCGTGCGCGTCGAGGAAGTCCACCAGGCCCAGCCAGACCGTGGCCACGCCGATCGCCACGGTCACCGATTCGGCGCGGATCAGGGCCGCCAGGCTTTCGCCGTCGAGGAAGCGGCCGGGCAGCACCAGCCTGGCGCCGACCGCGGGCGCGGCGAACGGCACGCCCCACGCGTTGGCATGGAACATCGGCACCGCCAGCAGCACGCTGTCGCGGCGGGTCAGGGCCATGGTGTCGGCCTGCAGCGCGCGCAGCGTGTGCAGGTAGCTGCCGCGATGGGTGTAGGTCACGCCCTTCGGCGCCCCGGTGGTGCCGGATGTGAAGCACAGCCCGCAGGGCGTGCGCTCGTCGAAGCCGCCCCACGCCGCCTCGTCGCCGGACTGTTCCAGCAGCGCTTCGAGCGGTTCGCCCAGGTGCGCGTCGTCGCCCGCGTCGACGGCGTCGTCGATCCACAGCAGGCGCTTCACCGCGCCGGAACGCTCGGCCACGCGGCGCGCCATCGGCAGCAGGTCGGAGGACGCGACCAGTACCGTCGCCCCCGACTGTTCGAGCATCGACGCCAGGTGCGCCTCGCTCACCCGCGGATTGAGCGTGTGGCAGACCGCACCCATGCCGACGACCGCGTACCAGGTCTCCATGTGCGCCTGCGTGTTCCAGGCGAGCGTCGCGACGACGTCGCCCCTGCCGATGCCGCAACCGGCCAGCGCCGACGACAGCCGGCGGCAGCGCCGGTACAGCCCGGCGTAGCCGATGCGAGCCACCACCGCGCCCTTGCGGCCGGTGACGACTTCGCGATCGGGATGCCACTTCGCGCCATGCTCGAGGATGCGGTCGAGCGTCAGCGCGGTGTCCTGCATCTCTCCGTGGATCAACGGCATGCGTCCGCCTCCGGCGGAAGCGGCGGCGAGATGATGCCCACGTTCCAGTGCCAGGGCTGGTCGCCCTGCGCGCGACGGCGGCAGACCACCTGCTCGAGCAGCTCGAACATGCCCGGCATCAGGTGCGTGCCCGGCTGCGGGTTGCCGGCGATGCCGAGGTAGGCGCGCGCCTCGCCGTAGGCCGGCCACTCCGGCGCGCCCTCGGCGGCGGGGCGGCCGTCGCGCGCGAACGAAGCCCAGTAGCCGAGCATGGTCGTGCCCAGCGCGCGCTCTGCGGCGGTGTCGGGCACCGCCGGCCAGTACGGCGGGGTGCCGTCGCGGGTACCGAGCACGTAGGGGATCTCGCTGGCGTGGAAGGCGTGCAGGCCGGCCTCGTCCGCGGCGGGATAGCCGTGGTCCCAGAAATACAGGTAGGACGGCTGCCCGAGCGCGGTCTGGCTGCGCACCAGCCGTTCGGCGGTCCAGCCGTAGAGCGCGTCGCGGGTGGTCGCGAGCATCGCCGCGTCGAGGTCGTGCGACGGGTAGCGCTCGAGCATCGCGTCGGCCAGGTCGCGATAGGCGCCGCGGATCGCCGCCTCGTACGTCGCCGCGTCGGCGGGCGCCGGGGGCAGCAGGAAGCGCAGCGAGCGGATCTCGCCCTCGTTGAAGCCGGCCAGGATCGGCACCGGCGCCTGTTCGCCGCGGTCGAACACCTCGACCAGCTGCGCCGGCAGCACCTTGCCGTCGACGTTCCCCAGCGGCATGTAGCCGGCCATCGCGGCCTTGACCGTGAGTTCCTGCGGATCGGCCGCGCGCAGGCGCGGCAGGCCCCGGATCCCGAGCTTGCGGGCCAGTTCGACGCCCGCGGACTCGGCCGGCGGCGTGCCGTGCACGTCCTCGCGCAGCGCCGGCATCGAGATCATGTACGCGCTCTGCGCGATCGCCTTGTGGAACAGCCCGCGCGCCGGCGGCGCCGCCATCAGGTACATCACGCTCAGCGCGCCGGCCGACTCGCCGGCGATGGTGACATTGCCCGGGTCTCCCCCGAACGCGGCGATGTTGTCGCGCACCCAGCGCAGGGCCTGGATCTGGTCGAGCAGGCCGTAGTTGCCGGACACGCCATCGGGCGACTCCTCGCTCAGCTGCGGATGGGCGAGGTAGCCGAGCACGCCGAGGCGGTAGTTGATCGACACCACCACCAGCCCCTGGCGGGCGAGCGCGGCGCCGTCGTACAGCGGCTCGCTGGTGCTGCCTCCGCTGAGCGCGCCGCCGTGGATCCACACGAACACCGGCGCCGACCGCGCGCCTTCCGGGGTCCACACGTTGAGGAACAGGCAGTCCTCGCTCATCTTCGGCGCCTCGGCCGGCGCGTAAAGGCTGCCGGGGCGGGACGGCGGCTGGTGGCAGGACGCGCCGAACCGGCTGGCGTCGCGCACGCCTTCCCAGCGCGCCGCCGGCTCCGGCGCGCGCCAGCGCCGCTCCTTCACCGGCGGCCTGGCGTACGGAATGCCGCGGAACGCGTGCACTCCGTTCAGGGCCTCGCCGCGCACCGCGCCGGCGGGCGCCTCCACCACCGGCGCGGCGGCAAGCGCCGGCGCGGCGAACAGGGCCGCGACGCCCAGGGAAAGCAGCAGGGAACGGATCATGGCTCCACCTCGTGGTGCTGTTGTCGGATGGCCTTCGCGAGCCAGAGGAACAGGCCGATCGCCACCGCGTAGAACGGCAGCAGGGTGTAGAAGGCCAGCTGCAGGGAATTGTCCGGATGGCTGGCGCGGAACAGGTCGCTGGCGAAGCCCAGGTAGGTCGGGCCGAGGCCGAGGCCGACCAGGTTCATCACCAGCAGCAGCAGCGCGCCCGCGAGCACGCGCTGGTCCGGCGCCACTTCCTGCTGCACCAGGGTTACGGCCGGCGACAGGTAGAAGTAGTTCAGGCCGATCGGCAGCAGCAGGAAGGCCAGCGCCAGTTCCCAGCCCGGGGCCCAGATGAAGGCGACGAAGAACGGCACCGCCAGCGCCAGCCCCGCGGCGGGGACGTAGGCGTAGGCCGTCTTGCCGCGCGGCACCAGCCGGTCCACCAGGCGCCCGGACACCACCATGCCCGCGCTGACGCCGAACAGCACGACCAGCGCGTACCACACCGCCACGTCCTCCAGCCCCATGCCCTTCTCGCGCATCAGGAACAGCACGGTGAAGTTCATCGTGGCGTAGGTGATGAACTGGGTCGCGGCGCAGGCCAGCGACACCCGCAGCAGCACCGGGTCGCGGAAGAAGCTCGCGCAGCCGGCCCAGAAGCCCACCGGCGCGCCTTTCGGCTTCGCCGCCGCCGCGCCGTCGAGGCCGCCGCGCGGTGGTTCGCGCACCGCCAGCCAGACCGCCAGGCCGGTGACCACGCCGACGAGGCCGACCCAGATGAACGCCTGCCGCCACGAGTAGGCGGCCGCGACCGACGCCCCGAACGCCACGCCCAGCGCCTGGCCGATCGGTGGCCCCATGTTGAACAGGCTCAGCGCGGTGCCGCGCAGCCCCGGCGGGAAGTAGTCGGAGATGATGGCGTACGAGGGCGGCACGCCGCCGGCCTCGCCGACGCCCACCGTCATCCGCGCCAGCACCAGCTGCGGATAGGTGGAGGCCATGCCGCAGGCGGAAGTGGCCGCGCTCCACAGCATGCAGGCGAACGCGAGCACCCGCACCCGGCTGGTCCGGTCGGCCAGCCAGCCGACCGGGATCGCGAGGATGCAGTAGAACATCGCGAAGTACAGCCCGCCGATCAGGCCGAGCTGGCCGTCGCTGACCCCGAGGTCGTCCTGGATCGGCTTGGCGAGGATCGACAGCAGCTGCCGGTCGAGGAAGTTGAGGACGTAGACGAAGGTCAGGATGCCCAGCACCACCCAGGCCCGCGCCCCCGGGCGCGCGACCGGCGCGCCCGGACTGGCCGCGGCGGCGGGGACGCCGGCCATCAGAACCGGTATCCCACGCGCACGCCCACGGTCCGCGGCCGCACGACGCCGTAACGGCTGTCGAGGAAGGCCTCGGGATGGACGTAGTTGATCGAGCGGTCGTCGAACAGGTTCTCGGCGTACACGCCGACCGTGAACCGCTCGAACGCCGCCGCCAGCGATGCGTTCACCAGGGTGTAGTCGTCGGTGTAGTCGAAGGTCGGGCTGACCACGCCCGGCTGGCCCGGCACGTACGGGAACGAGCCCGGGAAGTCGCCGACGTGGACCACCGCCAGGGAGGCGTTGCCTACCGAGTTGCGGAACCAGTCGAACTGGTAGTTGACCGTGAACGAGCCGCTGACCTCGGGGCCGGCCAGGCGCGCGCCGCGCACCGCGCCCGAGACCGCCGCCTCCTCGTCGGTGAGCGAGTCGACCTTGGCGCGGTTGGCCGAGCCGTTGAGGGTGAAGGTCCAGTTCTGGTTCGGCATCGCCATCAGCTCGAACTCGACGCCGCGGCTGTAGGCGCCGCCGATGTTGGTGGCGAACTGGATCGAATCCGACACCCGGTTGGCCTGTACCTGGATGTCGTTCCAGTCGATGTTGAACAGGGCGATGTTGGCCGCGAGGCGCCCGTTCCACCAGCGCCCCTTGAGTCCGACCTCGTAGCTCACCAGGTCGTCGGAATCGGCGCCGAACGGGATCACGAGATCGTCCGGGTCGATCGTGCTGACCGCGCCGGCGCGGGCGTTCACGACCGGCGCGCGGAAGCCGGTGGCCACCGCCGCGTAGGTGGTGATCGACGGCGTCGGCCGCCACGAGGCGCTGACCCGGTACGACGGGCCGGTTTCCTTCGCCACCAGGCCCTCGGCGGCGTCCACCGGCGCGACCGTGGCCGGCAGCCCGCAGATGCCGAGGAAGCTGCAGTAGTAGGCCAGGGTGAGGTAATCGCTGGTGTAGCCGCCCGCCAGGGTGGAGCCCTGCGCCTCGATGCTGCCGTAGCGCAGGCCGAGGGTCGCCCACACGTCGTCGGTGAAGTGCCAGGTCAGCTGCCCGAACAGCGCCTGCTCCTTCGTCACGTCGCGGGTGCGGTAGTCCATGAAGTACTCGTTGGGCAGCCCGGTGATGCCGCTGCGGGCAAGGTACTCCTCGTTGGAGCGGTAGCCGAAATTGACCACGCGGTCGCGCTCGAAGTAGAAGCCGCCGAGCACCCAGTCCAGCTTGCCGCCGGTGTCCGAGACCAGGCGCACCTCCTGGACGAAGGTGTCGCTTTCGAACGGCGCGTCGAGCGCGAAGGCGAAGGCCTGGCCGTAGGTGCCGGCCAGGTCGACGTTGAACAGGGCCTCGTAGTCCGACCAGGTCGAGGAGCTGGTCAGCTCGGCGCCGTCGAACTGGTAGCGCAGGGTGAGGTTGTAGTTGGTCATCTCGCCCGAGAACATGTCCGGGCGGTCGGACAGGCGCTTGTCCTCGCCGAGCTCGGGATTGACCAGCGAGGAGTCCTCCGGCGTGCTCTCCTCGCGCGAGACCCGCACCTGGGCCGAGAAGCGGTCGGTCGGCTCCCACAGCAGGGTGGCGCGGCCGCCCCGGCTCTCGAGCGAGTTGGCGTTCTCGATCCCGGTGCCGACGTTGTCGATGTAGCCCTCCTCGTCGCGCGAGAAGGCGACCACGCGCAGCGCCAGGGTGTCCTGCGCCAGCGGGATGTTGAGCATCGCGTTGTAGCGCTGGCGCAGCGAGTTCGAGCCGGTGATGCCGACGTCGGCCAGGAACGAGCCTTCCAGCACGTTGGGGTCCGGCGCGTGGGTCAGGATCCGCAGCGCGCCGGCCAGCGAGCCGGAGCCGAACAGCGTGCCCTGCGGGCCGCGCAGGAACTCCACCCGCTCCACGTCGTACAGGCTCGGGTCGAGGATGGTGGAGTTGCCGTTGGCCGAGATCGGCAGCTCGTCGATGTAGATCGCCACCGTGCTCTGCAGGTTGGCGTTGTAGCCGTTGGTGGCGATGCCGCGCGCGGTGAAGTTGTTGAAGTTGGCGCTGGCGCGGTTGAGCACCACGCCCGGGGTCTCGTGGGCCAGGCCCTCGTAGCCGACCACGCCCTTGGCGTCGAGCTGGTCCTGCGAGAGCGCGGTCACGCTCAGCGGCACGTCCTGCAGCCGTTCGCTGCGGCGCGTGGCGGTGACGACGATCGCGTCCAGTTCCTGGGCCTCGGCCGAGGCGGCCGATCCGGTACGCTGGCGTTCGGTGTCGATCGCGTCGGCCGTGGCCTGGGCCATGGCCGACACGGGCATTGCAAGCAGCGCGGCCACGGACGCGGACGCGATCAGGCGGCTTCCCATCTCAGATCCCTCCCACAGGATGCTGGTGAACCAGTCTGCTCGGGATACTGCCGGCCGCTCACCCGCGTGTCAACATTCACTCTCGCGAATGTGAATTTCTTTTGCGGGGCGGCAAATTCCTTTGAAATCAGTGCTGCGGCGCAACAAGCCAGCGCGCCTGGATGCGCCCTGGCCGCCCCGCCCGCCCGCCTGCGGCCGGCCATCGCTCATCTTCGCGGCCGGCGGATCCGGTAGAATCCGAGCCCCCGCCGAGGGGCGCTGCGACCGTCGCGACACGGCCAGGCTCGGCGCGGTCTCCCCGTACCAACGGCGCCCGTTTGAACCGTGCCCCTGCCGGGGCCCCGTTGAACGGAGTGATCGCATGAACGCTGTCTCGAAGAGCTTCTCCACCGCGGGCGACTACAAGGTCGCCGACATCTCGCTGGCCGACTGGGGCCGCAAGGAAATCGACATCGCCGAGCACGAGATGCCGGGCCTGATGTCGATCCGCCGCAAGTACGCGCCGCAGGCCCCGCTCAAGGGCGTGCGCGTGACCGGCTCGCTGCACATGACGATCCAGACCGCGGTCCTGATCGAAACCCTCAAGGACATCGGCGCCGACGTGCGCTGGGCCTCGTGCAACATCTTCTCCACCCAGGACCACGCCGCCGCGGCCATCGCCGCCACCGGCACCCCGGTGTTCGCCTGGAAGGGCGAGACGCTCGAGGAGTACTGGGACTGCACCCTCGACGCGCTGAGCTTCCCCGACGGCAAGGGCGGCTTCCTCGGCCCGCAGCTGGTGGTGGACGACGGCGGCGACGTGACCCTGCTGATCCACAAGGGCTACGAGCTCGAGCAGGGCGACGAGTCCTGGGTCGACTCGCCCTCCTCCAGCCACGAGGAGCAGGTGATCAAGAACCTGCTCAAGCGCGTGCGGAAGGAGCGCCCGGGCTACTGGACCCGCGTGGTCGCCGACTGGAAGGGCGTCTCCGAGGAGACCACCACCGGCGTGCACCGCCTCTACCAGCTGGCCGAGGCCGGCAAGCTGCTGGTGCCGGCGATCAACGTCAACGACTCGGTCACCAAGTCGAAGTTCGACAACCTCTACGGCTGCCGCGAGTCGCTGGCCGACGGCCTCAAGCGCGCGATGGACGTGATGCTGGCCGGCAAGGTGGCCGTGGTCTGCGGCTACGGCGACGTCGGCAAGGGTTCGGCCGCCTCGCTGCGTGCCTATGGCGCGCGCGTGATCGTCACCGAGATCGATCCGATCTGCGCCCTGCAGGCGGCGATGGAGGGCTACGAGGTCAAGACCGTCGAGGACACCCTCGGCGAGGCCGACATCTACGTCACCACCACCGGCAACCGCGACATCATCCGCGTCGAGCACATGCAGGCGATGAAGGACCAGGCCATCGTCTGCAACATCGGCCACTTCGACAACGAGATCCAGGTCGATGCGCTCAAGGCGCTGCCGGGCGTCAAGCAGGTCAACATCAAGCCGCAGGTGGACCGCTTCGACCTGCCCAACGGCCGCTCGATCTTCCTGCTGGCCGAGGGCCGCCTGGTGAACCTGGGCTGCGCCACCGGCCACCCGTCGTTCGTGATGTCCAACAGCTTCTCGAACCAGACCCTTGCCCAGATCGACCTGTGGGCGAACAAGGACCAGTACGAGCCCCGCGTCTACATCCTGCCCAAGAAGCTGGACGAGGAAGTGGCGCGCCTGCACCTGGAGAAGATCGGCGTGAAGCTGACCCAGCTCACGAAGGAGCAGGCCGACTACATCGGCGTGCCGGTCGAGGGCCCGTACAAGCCCGAGCACTACCGCTACTGATCCGCCCCGCGCGGCACGAGACCGGGCGCCCCGCGGCGCCCGGTTCTTTTTTGAGGATCCACTCCAGGATGAGCAGCGCTTCCCGACCGGTGCCCGTGGCTGGACCGGTATTCCTGCGCCAGCTGGCCCGCGTGGCCGGTCCCGGCCCGGACGCCGGCGCGCAGGCGCCGCTGGCGGCGACGCTGGCGCAGTGGATCGACTGGCCGCGCGCGGTGGCGCTGGCGGGTGCGCTCGACGGCCGTCCGGCCGATGCCGGCGAAGCGCCGGCGCCGGATCCCGCCATCGCCGGCGAATGCACGGCCGCGCAGGCGCGGCTGCGCGAGGCGATCCTCGCCGACCCGCTGCTCGCGGTGTCCGGCCCCTCGCCCGCCGACGCGGAACCCGGGTTCGCCCCGTTCCGTGCCTGCCACCAGGCGCACCAGCGCGCCATGCTCGCGGCGACCGGCCGGCTGCGAGGACGCCTGCGCGACCTCGTCGCCGCGGCGCCGACCCTGGCCCGGCTGGCCGAAGTGGACGCGGCCCTGGAGCAGGCGCTGGCGCCGCGCGAGCACGCCCTGCTCGGCCGGCTGCCCGATCTGCTCGACGGCCACTTCGCGCGCCTGCGGGCGCAGCACGTGCCCGGCATGCCGGGCGCGTGGCTCGACCGCTTCCGCCTCGACCTGCGCGACCTGCTGCTGGCCGAACTCGACCTGCGCTTCTCACCCGTGCACGCGCTGCTTGCCGCGCTCGCCAACGACGAATCCCTGCCATGACCCGACTCCCACGCCTCCTCGCGCCCTGCATCTTCGTCGCCGGCCTGTCCGTCGTCGGCTGGATCGGCGCGGGCTACCTCGGCACCAGCCTGCTGGGGCTGGCCGTGGTGCTGCTGGTCGCGCTGTGCTACCTGGCCGGCGCGTTCGACCTGCGCCGCCACCGCGCCGGTACCACGGCGCTGGCGCGCGCCCTCGACGACGTGGACGCCGAAGCGGGCGACCTGCAGGCCTGGCTCTCGCGCCTGCCCCAGCCGCTGCGCCAGCCGGTGCGGCTGCGCATCGAGGACGGGCGCGCCGCGCTGCCCGCGCCCGCGCTTGCGCCGCCACTGGCCGCGCTGCTGGTCCTGCTGGGCATGCTCGGCACCCTGCTCGGCATGATGGCGACGCTGCGCGGCACCGGCCTGGCGCTGGGCAGCGCGCTCGACCTCGACGCGATCCGCGCGTCGCTGGCCACGCCCGTGCATGGACTGGCGATCGCCTTCGGCACCTCGATCGCCGGCGTCGGCGCATCCGCCGCGCTCGGCCTGCTGTCGGCGCTGGCGCGGCGCGAGCGGATGCAGGTGGCGCAACGGCTGGACGAGGCCATCGCCGGCCCGCTGCGCATCCACACGCGCGCCCACCGCGACGAACAGGCCTTCGTCCTGCTGCAACGCCAGGCCGGACTGATGCCCGCGCTGGTCGACCGCCTGCAGGCGATGACCCACGCGATCGAACAGCAGGCCGCCGCCTCGAACGCACGGCTGGAGGCGCGGCAGGACGCGTTCCACGCCGAAGTGCAGCGCAGCTACGAGGCGCTCGCAGCGTCGGTCGGGCAGTCGCTCGCGACCAGCGTCGCCGAGGGCAGCCGCGCGGTCGCCGCATCGCTGCAGCCGGTGGTGGCCGACACCCTGGCCGGCGTGGCGCGCGAGACCGATGGGCTGCGCCAGGTCGTCGCCCAGGCGGTGGAACGGCAGCTCGCGCAGCTCTCGTCCGGATTCGAGGCCGCCAGCACCCGCGCCGCGGACGGCTGGCGCAGCGCCCTGGACGCGCAGCGGCAGGCGAACGAGGGCCTCGCCGGCGGACTGGCCGCGCTGTTCGAGCGCTCGGCGCAGGCGCAGGAACGACGCGCGGCCGAACTCGTCGATGGCATGGCGACGCGGCTGGAGGCCGCCAGCGCCGCCGTCGCCGACGCCTGGACCGTCGCGCTCGCGCGCCAGCGGGCCACCGCCGAGGCGCTGGCCAGTCGCAACGAAGCCGCACTGGTTGCGGCCACGACGGGACTGGAACGCCAGGCGGCGGCGCTGGTCGACGGCCTGCGCGCCTCGGGCGACGCCCTGCAGTCCACGCTCGCGGCGCGGGACGAAGCGCGCCTGGCCGCCTGGAGCGAACGCCTCGAGGCCCTGTCCACCGACCTCGTCCGCCGCTGGGAGCAGGCCGGCGAGGACGTGGCCGCGCGCCAGCGCGCGATCTGCGACACGCTCGAGCGCACCGCGTCCGCGATCGCCGCGCAGTCGCAGAAGCACGCCGACGCGACGATCGCCGAGGTCTCGCGCCTGGTCCAGACCGCGTCGGAAGCCCCGCGCGCAGCCGCGGAGGTCGTCGCCGAGCTGCGCCGGTCGCTGTCGGAGAGCATGGTCCGCGACACCGCCATGCTCGAGGAACGCACCCGCCTGCTCGCCACCCTGGAAACCCTGCTCGACGCGGTGAACCACGCCTCCGGCGAGCAGCGCGCCGCGGTGGATGCGCTGGTCTCGACCTCGGCCGACCTGCTCGAACGCACCGCGGCGACGCTGGGCGAGCGCATCGATGCCGGGGCCGGGCGCCTCGACGCCGCCGCCGCCCAACTCACCGGCAGCGCGATCGAGGTGGCCAGCCTGGGCGATGCCTTCGCCGCGGCGGTGGAGTCGTTCGGCGCCGCCAACGAGGCCCTGCTCGAACGCCTGCAGCAGGTGGCCGCCGCGCTCGACGGCTCGCTCGCGCGCAGCGACGAGCAGCTGGCCTACTATGTGGCCCAGGCGCGCGAGGTGGTCGAACTGAGCGTGTCCTCGCAGCAGCAGATCCTGGCCGGCCTGCAGCGCGTGGCCGGCACCGGCGAGGCGGCCGCGGCATGAGCGCCGGGATCGACCGCGGGGACGGCGACACCGCCACCGTTTGGGCCGCCTTCGGCGACCTGATGGCGGTGATGCTGGGCGTGTTCGTGCTGATCCTGCTGGGCGTGGTCGCCGTGCACCTGCACACCGCCGCGAAACTCGAGCACGTCGAGCGCGAACAGGCGCGCCTGGCCGCACAGCGAGAGGCGCTCGAGCGGGCGCTCGCCGCGCCGCTCGCGGCCGGGCGCGTGACCCTGGTGGACGGACGCATCGGCATCCGCGGCAGCCTGCTGTTCCCGGTCAACTCCGATGCGCTGCAGGACGAGGGACGCGCCCTGCTGCGCGAACTCGCCGCCCCGCTTTCGGGCTACCTGTCCGCGCGCGAGGAAATCCTGATGGTCAGCGGCTTCACCGACGACCGCCCGGTGCTGGAGGGCAACCGCCGCTACGCCGACAACTGGGAGCTGTCGGCGCAACGCGCGCTCACCGTCACCCGTGCCCTGGTCGAGGAAGGCGTGCCCGCCGATTCGGTGTTCGCCGCCGCCTTCGGCGAGCAGCAGCCGGTCGATTCCAACGACGACGAGGCCGGCCGCGCCCGCAACCGGCGGGTGGAGATCGCGCCGGTGCCGCGTCCGCGCCAGCCGCAGGCCCCTGCCGATGGGCGATAACGCGCCGCACCTGCAGCCGCTGCTCTCCACGCTGCGCGTCGACCCGCCGTCGTGCGGCCGCGCGCGGCTGCAGCGTATCGACGCGCTTGCGGCGCGGACGGCGACGCTCGAGCCCGGCCCGGTGCGCGCGGTGCTGGAAGACAGGCTGCGCTGCCTGATCGAAGCGGTTCCGCAGCAGCAGGCCGGTCCTGCCCGCCCGACGCGCGCGCTTCCAGGCCACGGCCTGCTGGCGCTGGCAGGCCTGCTCGCCGAACTGCGCGCCCGGCGCGCATCGCCGGCCGCACCCCCGGCTCCGGCCGGGCGCACGGAACCGGCGGCGCCGAAACGGTCCGAAGACGGCCACGGCTTCGCGCCCCTGCCCGCACTCGACGCCGCGCGCCAGGCCTGGGCGCGGCTGCGCCTGGATGCGCAGCTGCGCGACGTGCTGGCGGAAATCCCGGACGACGCCGGGCCCATGCACTCGACCGTCCTGGTCCATCGCGCCATCGCCGTGATGCTGGAATCCGCACCCGGCTATCTCCGGCACTTCCTCGGCCATGCCGACGCGCTCGCGACCCTGGAACGGCACTGTCCGGCAGCCGCCGCTGCGCCGGCGCGGCAGCGCACGCGCGGCAGGCGGCGACCGGGTTGAGGCCAGGCAGGACCGCCAGGTCGGACCACCGCACGGGCTCCAGCCCGGCTGACGACGCGTGCCGCGCGTGAGCGCGCGGTCGAACGATCCGGCAGCGCGCGGCCAATGCGGCGCGCCCGCCTTCCGCCACGCAGGAACGACGCCTGAACGCCAACGCTGCTCCCGCGCAGGTTCAGCTCCGATTCCCGGCTCGCGGACGCTGCCTCGACGTGCGCGCGCCGATCATGCGTGCGTGCCGCGAAGGCATGCCACGCACACGCCGCCATGCGCCCCTTCCTCGTCTCGATCCTCGCCTGCGCGGCGCTCTCCACATGCGCCCTGGTGTCCTCGCCCGGCAGCGTCCGGGCCGCGACCGGCGTGGCGCGCTGCGCGATGCCCGACGGCACGTTCGCCTACACCAACGTCGCGTGCAGCCGCCTGGGCGGCCGCCACGTCGCCCTGCCGGCGGACGTGCAGAACCGCATCCGTCGCGAGCGGGTGCACGAAGCGCGGCTGACCGGGGCGCCGCCACCGGTGGACGACGGCCTGCTCGTCGCCGCTTCCCTCGACCCGGGGCGCCCGAAGGGACAGGGTTGCGCGACCACGCCCAGGCAGCTCGCGGTCGACCTGCGCGCGTCCATGGCCCAGGGAGACGTCAACCGCATCGCGGAAAGCTTCGACTGGGCCGGCATGTCGCACGCCACGGCGATGCGGATGATGGCGCGGATCCAGCGACTGGGCGGCATGGCCCTGGTGGACGCCGAATTCTTCGGGTCGCCCGCCGCCGGCGGGACCCTGCAGGTCGTCCTGCAGGATGCGGGCGGACACAGGGTCACCGACTTCGACGTGCGGCGCCACGGCGGCTGCTGGTTCGTGCGCCACACCTGGTCGGCCTGAGCCGCGTTCCCGGCCGCATGCGGGGCCGAACCGTGCCCGGCGACGGTGAATCCCCTTACAATTGCCCCGCGGTCGGCAATGCGACCGCACCATTCCTTGGGGAGTAGCCGGCCGCCGCGACCCGCGGCGGCGCGCCCGTCAACACACTTGGCCTGCACCGGCCATGGCGGTCGCAACCTTCCGGTTGGCGAGACCAGCGAGCCATGCACGTCAGCCGGCCGGGCGCGTGCTGGTCCGTTGCGCCCAGCCCCGGCCGCGTGGCGATGCGATGCACCCCGTTTCCATCCTGCTCCTGGGCCTGGCGCTGTCGACCGATGCCTTCGCCGCCGCGATCGGCAAGGGCGCGGCGATGCGCCTGCGCTGGCCCGACGCGCTGCGCACCGGCGCGATCTTCGGCGTCGTGGAAGCGCTCACGCCGCTGTCAGGCTGGGCGCTGGGGTCGGTCGCGCAGCGCTGGATCGAGGAATGGGACCACTGGATCGCCTTCGGCCTGCTGTGCGGGCTCGGCCTGCACCTGGTCTGGAAGGCATTGCACGGCGACGGCGCCGGCGACGACGCGCCGCGTGGCACCGGATTGTGGGCGGTGGCGGTGGCCGGACTGGCGACCAGCATCGACGCGATGGCGGTCGGCGTCGGCCTGGCCTTCGTGGACGTGAACATCCTGCTCGTCGCCACCGTGATCGGCCTGTGCACCTTCACCCTGGTCACCATCGGAGTCATGGCCGGGCGCGCTCTCGGCCGGATGATCGGCCGCCGGGCGGAGATCGTCGGCGGCCTGGTGCTGATCGCGGTCGGCACCACCATCCTGCACCAGCACCTGGCCGGCTGAGCGACGGCCTCCCGCACCGCACGCGCGCTGCCCGTCGCGGCGCGCGCCCGCCTCAGCGGCGACGCAGCAGGCCCCAGGCGACCAGCCCCAGCGCGCCGATCCCCGCGGCCACCAGCGCGGTCTTCGCCGGCGAGCGCCGGGCGTCCTCGCACAGCCCTTCGACCACGTCGACCCGGTCGGCGGCGACCAGCAGCAGCCAGTGGCCGATGTCGTTCTCGCTGCGACGGAAGGCGGCGCGGCGGATCGCCCCGCTCAGCCCCTTCGGCGGCAGCCGCGTGCCGAAGGTGCGCGAATGGTCCGGGCGCTCGACCGACTTGAGTACTTCCACCGTCATCGGCTGCTGCGGGGGCGGATCGCTCCACGGCACGTCCAATCGCGGCGGCGTGCGCTCCATCGGCACGGCGGGGCGGTTCTCGCGCGGCAGGTCGGAACCCCATCCGGGGATGTGGGCGTACGGGCGGTCGCTGGTTTCCATGTCCGTCTCCATGTTCCCGGTGCTCATGCCGCGTCGCGTGCCGAAGGCGGCACCAGCACCGGCTTGATGCAGTTGTCGCGCTTGTTGACGAAGATGTCGTAGGCGTCGGCCACGTCCTCGAGCGGGATGCGATGGGTGATGACCTCGCGCGGCGAGATATGGCCGGCACGGATGTGCTCGATCAGCCGCGGCAAGTGCCGCTTCACGCTGGCCTGGTTCATGCGCAGGGTCAGGCCCTTGTTCACCGCGTTGCCGATCGGAATCATGTTGAAGGTCGGCCCGTAAACGCCGACGATCGAGATGCGCCCGCCCTTGCGCGCGCTGTTGATCGCCCAGTGCAACGCGATCGGCGAGCCGGCCTGCAGCATCAGGATCTTGCCGGTGATGCCGTGGAAGGCGCTGCCGGTGGCGTCGCAACCAACCGCGTCGATGCACACGTCCGCGCCCAGCCAGTCGGTCATCTTCTTCAGGTGGGTGGCGACGTCGTCCACCTCGAGGAAGTTCACCGTCTCGGCATGCGCGAACCTGCGGGCGAACTCCAGCCGGTAGTCCTCGCGATCGACCACGATCACCCGGCCGGCGCCGAAGAACCACGCGCTCTTCGCCGCGAACAGTCCGACGGGGCCGGCGCCGAAGACCACGACGGTGTCGCCCTGGCGGATGCTGCCCATTTCCGCCGCCTGGTAGCCGGTCGGGAAGGCGTCGGTGAGCAGCACCGCGTCCTCGATGTGGATGTCGTCGGGGATGATCGTCGGGCCCACGTCCGCGAACGGCACGCGCACATACTCCGCCTGGCCGCCGTCATAGCCACCGGCGGTGTGGGTGTAGCCGTAGAAGCCGCCCATGGCGCTGGCCTGCGAATTGACGTTGTGGCAGTTGCCGTACAGCTCCTTCTGGCAGAAGAAGCAGCTGCCGCAGAAGATGTTGAACGGCACCAGCACCCGGTCGCCGACCTTCAGGTTCTGCACCGAGGGCCCCACTTCCTCCACCACGCCGCAGAACTCGTGGCCGATGATCGAGCCGACCCGGGTGTCCGGCACCAGGCCGTTGTAGATGTGGATGTCCGAGCCGCAGATGCACGAGCGCGTGACCCGGACGATGGCGTCGTTGGGGTGCTCGATCCCGGGTTCGGCGACGTGTTCGATGCGCATCCTGCGCGGACGCCGGTAGGTGGTGGCGAGCATGGCGGAGCTCCGGACGGGACGGTGGTTGGCATACGCCGGCACCGCCCCACCTTCACGGTTGGGCCGTGAACGCAGTGCGTGCGTTCCGTGGTCGATGCGTGAGCGCGGCGCCCGCCCGGCCGGAACGTGGGTGTGGCCGCCCGCTGGACGGTATGCTTGCGTGCGCCCCGCGCCATCCCTGGCCGCGGGGCCGATCCAGGTGAGGCGACGATGCACGCGACGGTTCCCGGACCCGATGGCCGGCCCCGCTGCCGCTGGTGCGCGGCGGCGCCGGAGTTCTTCGCCTACCACGACGGGGAGTGGGGCTTCCCGGTCGCCGACGACCGGCGCCTGTTCGAGAAGCTGAGCCTGGAAGCGTTCCAGTCGGGGCTGAGCTGGCGCACGATCCTGGCCAAGCGCGACAACTTCCGCGCCGCCTTCCACGGCTTCGACTTCGCGCGCGTGGCGCGCTTCGGCGAACGCGATGTCCAGCGCCTGCTGCAGGATCCGGGCATCGTCCGCCACCGCGGGAAGATCGAGGCGGTCGTCAACAACGCCCGCCGCGCGCTGGAACTGGTCGAGGCGGAAGGCTCGCTGGCCGCCTTCGTCTGGCGCTTCGAGCCCGACCCGCGCAGCCTGCCGCCGCCGCAGTCGCGCTCGACCTCCCCCGAATCGGTCGCGCTGTCGAAGGCGCTGAAGAAGCGCGGCTGGACCTTCGTCGGGCCCACCACCGTCTACGCCTTCATGCAGGCGATGGGCCTGGTCAACGACCACGTGCCCGGCTGCGTGGTGCGCGAGCGTGCGCAGCGCGCGCGGCGCACGTTCCGCCGCCCCGGGTGAGCCGGCGGGCGCTCAGCGCCAGTTGGCGTTGCGCTCCCAGAACCCGACGCTGCGCAGGTAGGCCTCGCGGTCGATCGGCACGCCGGAGCCGCCTTCCGCCACGCCCAGCGCGTTGCGCATCATGGTGATCGGCGCCATCGGGATCTCCTCCGGTTCGGCGGTGTACAGGCAGCCGACGATGCCCCAGTCGCCGTCGATCGGCGCGCCCTCCTTCGCCATCTGCTCCGCGCTGTAGAGGATGGGGATGAGGTAGTTCGCCACCGGCGGCTCGACGCCCTCGAACCAGCGCACCAGCACCGGCAGCTCCTGCTTCGTGCGCGCTTCGTAGGCCGAGCGCAGCAGGTGGCGGTTGTCGTCGGTGATCGGCACGGTCAGGCAGCGGGTCGAGGTCCAGTTGCGGTGGACGTGCAGGCGGCAGAACGGCGCGTAGCCCTCGAGCACCTTCAGCGGCGGCTCCTCGTTGAGGCGCCGCTCGAACTCCTCGGGGCTGCAGTCCTGGATGGTGTTGGGGCGCGCCTCGCGCGGGAACAGGCGCGCGCGGGCGAACGGGGTGAGCACGATGCGCATGGGGCGCAAGGATGCCAAATGCGCGCGCCCCCGTGCGTTCCTGCAGGAGCGGCTCCAGCCGCGACCCGTCGATGGCCGGGATACGGAGCGCGACCTGGCGCCCCGGAGGTCGCGGCTGAAGCCGCTCCTACAGGTCGCCGGGGGAACATCCCACCGGCGTCTCTTAACATCCATCGCGATAAAGAGATATGATTTCCCGGTCCCCGCCCGGCCGCCCGCGATGACCGCCATCAGCTTCGAGTTCTTCCCGCCCAAGACCGACGAGCAGCGCGCGCAGCTCGACCGCACCGTGGCGAAGCTGCGCCCGTACCGGCCCGAGTTCGTCTCGTGCACCTTCGGCGCGGGCGGCTCGACCCTGACCTACACCTCCGGTACCGTGCGCCACCTGCTGCGGGAGCACGGCCTGGACGCCGCGCCGCACCTGTCGTGCGTGGGCGGCAGCTGCGACGAGATCGCCGCCCTGCTCGACGAGTACCGTGAACTGGGCTGTCGCCGCATCGTCGCCCTGCGCGGCGACCTGCCGTCGGGCATGGGCCAGCCCGGCGAACTGCGCTACGCCTCCGACCTGGTGGCGTTCATCCGCAAGCGCCACGGCGACCATTTCCGGATCGAGGTCGCCGCCTATCCCGAGACCCATCCGCAGGCCGACGACGCGCTGGCCGACCTGCGCCACTTCCGCGCCAAGGTCGCGGCCGGCGCAGACTCGGCCATCACCCAGTACTTCTACAACGCCGACGCCTACTTCCACTTCGTCGACGCGGTGCGCGCGCTGGGCGTGGACGTGCCGATCGTGCCGGGCATCATGCCGATCTCCAACTTCTCCCAGCTGCGCCGGTTTTCCGCCCAGTGCGGCGCCGAGATCCCGCGCTGGGTCGAGAAGAAGATGCAGGCGCTGGGCGACGATGTGGACGCGATCCGCGAGTTCGGCGCGGACCTGGTGGCGAAGCTGTGCCGGCGCCTGCTCGACGGCGGCGCACCGGCCCTCCACTTCTACACCCTCAACCTCGCGCGGCCGACCCAGGCGGTGCTCGCGCGCCTGCAATAGGCGGTCGAGGACGCGCGACGCGGTCCCTGCCGGCGCTGAACGCCGCGCCCGCCCGGCTTCCCGCAGGCGCGCCCGGGCGCTAGGCTGCCGCGATGATCCGCCGGACCACCTGTGCCCTGCTCCTGCTGACGTCCGCGCTGGGAGCCGGTCCGGTCGCCCACGCCCAGGTCCGCCGCTGCACCACCGACGACGGCCGCCACGTCTATACCGACCGCCAGTGCGCCGACGTGGGCGCGAGCGAGCGCGTGTCGCCGCTCGGCCCCGCCGGCTCCACCGGCGCCCCGTTGCGACGCGACTGCGCCCGGCGGCTGCAGGACCTGGTATTCGAGCTCACCGCCGCGATCGACTCGCGCGACGTGAACCGGCTCGCCGGGATCTACCACTGGCCCGGCATGTCCTCCAGCGCGGGCTACGCGGTGATGTCGCGGCTCGATGCGATCGTGAACCGGCCGCTGGTCGACATTACGCCGCTGCATCCGCAGCCCCCGCCGCCGCCCGAACCGGTGCCCGCCGCCGGGCCCGCCCCCGCATCCGGGTGGGTGGAACTGCCGTCGGGGGTGCGGGTCTGGCGCACGCTGCCCCGACCAACGGACCGGGAAGACGCATCGCACCCGGATGCCATGGCCGGTGACTCCAGCGTCCGCGAGCCGACCGCCGCCGCGCCCGGGCCGCCGCCCCCGCGCCTGTCGGGGCCGCCCACCGCACTGGTCGTCGACCAGACCGCCCCCAACCGGGTCACCCCGATGCAGACGGTGTTCTCGCTGCGGCGCCACCTCGGCTGCTGGTGGCTGAGCCTGTAGCCGCTGCCGGAACGCCGCCTGCGCCCGCGCCCGCCGTCTCCGACCCCGTCTGGGGCGCCGGGCGATCGTGCAGAATGTCGCTTTCCGCATCGAGAGCGTCCCCATGCAGTATCCCGACTGGATCTGGCACAACGGCGCGATCAAGCCGTGGGCCGAGGCGACGACCCATGTCATGGCGCACGCCCTGCACTACGGCTCGTCGGTGTTCGAGGGCATCCGCTGCTACGACACCGCCGGCGGACCGGTGATCTTCCGCCTCACCGACCACAACCGCCGCCTGTTCATGTCGGCGAAGATCCACGAGATCGACATCCCCTATTCGCTCGAGCAGATCAACGCCGCCTGTCGCGAGGTGATCGCGGCCAACGGAAACAGCACCGACTACCTGCGCCCGGTCGCGTTCCGCGGCCTGGGCGGCTTCGGCCTGTCGGCGGAAACGCCGGTGGACGTGGCGGTGGCGACCTGGAAGATGGGCAAGTACCTCGGCGACGAGGCGCTTTCGAGCGGCATCGACGCCTGCGTGTCGAGCTGGCAGCGCTTCGCGCCCAACACCATCCCGGCCGGCGCCAAGGCCGGCGGCAACTACCTCTCGGGCACCCTGGTCGCGCGCGAGGCGCGGCGGCTGGGCTTCGGCGAGGGCATCGCGCTGGCGTCCACCGGACTGCTGAGCGAAGGCGCGGGCGAGAACCTGTTCCTGGTGTTCGACGGCGCGCTGCACACCACGCCGGTGAGCGCGGCCCTGCTCAACGGCATCACCCGCAACTCGATCCTCACCCTGGCGCGCGATGCGGGCATCGAGGTGGTCGAACGCGACCTGCCGCGCGAATACCTGTACCTGTGCGACGAACTGTTCATGTGCGGCACGGCGGCGGAGATCACCCCGATCCGCTCGGTGGACGGCCGCCAGGTCGGCGCCGGCAAGGCCGGCCCGGTGACGCGCCACATCCAGGAACTGTTCTTCGGCCTGTTCGACGGCTCGACGCCCGACCGGTACGGGTGGCTCGAACCGGTCTGACCCACCGTCGGGCGACCCTGCCCCGGCCCTCCCCCGCAAGCGGGGCAGGGAGCCAGCGCCCGCCGCCCCGCCTTCGGTCGCTCCCGCGCCCCGCCCGGCCCTAGCGCCCGCCCCGGTCCCGGTCCGCCGCCTCGCCCGTCAGCGGTACGAACCGGACCGGCGTGACGCTGCGCTCGCGCAGTTGCCCGCCTGCATCCTTCTCCACCAGCCGCAGCTCCTGCGTCGCGTGCACCGGGCCGACCGGGATCACCAGCCGCCCGCCCGGCGCAAGCTGGTCGAGCAGCGGCCGCGGAATCCGCTCCGGCGCCGCGGTCACGACGATCGCATCGTAGGGCGCATGCTCCGGCCACCCCGCGTACCCGTCGCCGGCGCGCACGTGGACCCGGTCGTAGCCCAGCGCTTCGAGCACCTGCGCCGCGCGCGCGGCCAGCGGCTCCACGATCTCGATCGTGTAGACCTCCGCGCCCATCTCGGCCAGCACCGCGGCCTGGTAGCCCGACCCGGTCCCGACCTCGAGCACCCGCGCGCCCGGCGCCGGCCGCGCCAGCGACGTCATCAGGGCGACGACATACGGCTGGGAGATGGTCTGGTCGTGGCCGATCGGCAGCGGCTGGTCGAGGTAGGCGCTGGCCGCCTCCGCCTCCGGGACGAAGCGGTGGCGCGGCACCGCGCGCATCGCGGCGAGCACGCGCGCGTCGTCGATGCCGCGCGACGCGATCTGGCGCTCCACCATGCGCTCGCGGGCCTGGGCAGTGGGATCGTCGGACGGCGGGGACGTGGCGCAGGCCGCGGCCGGGACCCAGAACAGCCCCAGCAGCCACTGGCGCAGGCGCGAACCGCGACGCGGTGCGTTGCTGGACATCGGCACCCTCCTCCGCCGTACCGCAACGGGCGATCATGCCACGGGGGCGGTGGCGACGGCGTTGGCGTCACCCGTGCAGGGTGCGGCGACGGGTCCGGCGCTGGCCCTGGTGTTGGGAGGAGCGCGGCGACCGGGACCCCAGATCGCGGCAGAAGCCGCTCCCACGAGGGGCGGATGCGGGGCGTGGGGTCAGGCGTCGTCGCGCGAGAACGTCAGCGTGGCGACGACGCCCTGCTGCTCGCCGGGCACCACGCGCACGCTCCAGCCGTAGAGGTCGCACAGCCGGCGCACGATCGACAGGCCGATGCCGCCGCCCTGCGAGTGCTCGGCATGGGTGCCGCGGTAGCCGCGCTCGAACAGGCGCGCGGCATCCTCCGCGCTCAGTCCGGGGCCCGAGTCGATGACGTCCACCGCGTTGTCGCGCAGCCGCACCACGACCTCGCCCTGCTGGGTGTACTTGACCGCGTTGCCGACCAGGTTGCCCAGGGCCACGGTGACCGCGGACTCGGGCGCGTCCACCACCACCTGGCCCGGCCCGCCCTCCAGCCGCAGGGTGAGCGGCTTGCTGCCGAGCTGTCCGCGGTGCGCGTCGAACAGCTGTTCGGCCACCCGCGCCACGTCGGTGTTGCCGTGCCCGCGCTCGTTGCGCGAGAGCAGCAGCAGGGCGCTGATCAGGTCGGTGCACTGCTGCTCGGCGCGCTGGATGCGCAGCAGGCGCGCGCGCGTGCGGTCGTCGAGCTCGGGCTTGGACAGCAGCAGCTCGACCGCACCGCGGATCACCGCCAGCGGCGTGCGCAGCTCGTGGCTGACGTCGGCATTGAACTCGCGGTCGCGCTGCACCACCTCGGTCAGGCGCGAGGCGTAGTCGTCCAGGGCCTTGGCCAGCTCGCCGACCTCGTCGTCGGCGAAACGCGGCGCGAGCGGCGCCGACAGCCCGCCCTCGCCCGAGCGCGACAGGCGCTTGGCCAGTTCCGACACCGGGCTCATCACGCGCGAGGCCGACCACCAGCCCACCAGCAGCGACACCAGGCTCAGCGCCGCCACCAGCAGGATCAGCGCGGTGCGCAGCTGCTCCTCGCTCTCGCGCTCCTCGGCGATGTCGTAGCCGAGGAAGAACCAGTACTGCGGGTCCTTGCGCACCGCCAGCTTGTAGACCCGCTTCTCGCCGCCGGGCCCCTCGGACTCCAGTTCGTGCACCCCGTTGGGCAGGTCGCGCCATTCCGGCGGCACGCGGTCGAGCCGGTCGACGCTGAACATCCGGCCCTGGATCTTCTCGAACGGTACGCCCACCGCGTCCGGGTCGGCGTACCAGCCTTCGGCGAAGATGTTGTTGTTCTTGAGCAGGGTGTCGGAGATGACCTGGTTGTCCACCCGGTTCTGGACGTAGAAGGTCGCGGCCGCGATGAACGCGGACAGGAACATGCCCAGGGTGAAGAATGAAACGATGATGCGGGTGCGCAGGCGTCGCCGGTAACGGCGCCTGCTGCGAGCGGGCCGTGCCGCCTGCGCGTCAGCCTGCGCCATCGGGCGCTGCGATCCGGTAGCCGATTCCGTGGCGGGTCTGGATCAGCGGCACGTCGAACGGCTTGTCGATCACCGCGCGCAGGCCATGGATGTGCACGCGCAGCGAGTCCGAATCCGGCAGCTCCTCGCCCCAGACCCGGGTCTCCAGGTCCTGCCGGGTGACCACCGCCGGCGAGGCCTCCATCAGCGCCTGCAGGATCTTGAGCGCGGTCGGGTTGAGCTGGACCAGCTTGCCCTGGCGCCGCACCTCGAGGGTGTCGAGGTTGTACTCGAGGTCGCCGACCTCCAGCACCCGCGTCTGCACGCCCTTGCCGCGGCGCGAGAGGGCGTTCAGGCGCACCTCCACCTCCTGCAGGGCGAACGGCTTGACCAGGTAGTCGTCGGCGCCCGAGTCGAACCCGGCCAGCTTGTTCTCCAGGCTGTCGCGGGCGGTGAGCATCAGCACCGGGGTCTGCTTGCGGGCGTCGTTGCGCAGCTTGCGGCAGACCTCCAGGCCGTCCATGCCCGGCAGGTTCAGGTCGAGCACGATCGCATCGAAGTCATGGACCACCGCCAGGTGCAGGCCGGTGACGCCGTCCGCCGCGAAGTCGACCGTGTGCCCCCGGTCCTCGAGGTAGTCGCCAAGATTGGCGGCGATGTCCTGGTTGTCTTCGATGACGAGGATGCGCATGAGCGGATTCCATGTGGGCGGCCTGCTTGGACCGCGGGGGCAGGTGGCGGTTCCGCCATCGCGGGAGAGCCGGGATTCTGTCACACGGCCGGGTCGCCGCCGCGTGGACACGCGCCTACAAAAGAGCCCAGACGAGGCCATCGCCTGGGCCCAAAAGGACTGCCCCGATTACCGTAATCCGTTGTGCTGTCCCATGGACAAGGAAACAGGAGAGAGCGCGGAATCCGGTGCCGACAAGGTAGCCCCGGAAGGGTTAAACACCCGTTAATCCAGGCCACCCGCAGACGTTAAGGACGGGGTTTGCGGCGCGTGTTCATTTTCGCCGACGTTCCGGTATTTTTCGCGATGTTAGCGGCATATTCGACGATTTTTGCGGCGATGTCGATCCCCGTCGCGTCCTCGATCCCCTCCAGTCCCGGGGACGCGTTCACCTCGAGCACCAGGGGGCCGCGCCGGGACTGGATCAGGTCCACGCCGGCCACCCCGAGGCCGACCGCGGCCGCCGCGCGCACGGCCACGTCGCACTGGTCCGCAGTGGGTTCGACCGCCACCGCGGTCCCGCCGCGATGCAGGTTGGAGCGGAAGTCGCCTGCCGCCGCCTGGCGCCGCATCGCCGCCACCACCTGGTCGCCGACCACGAAGCAGCGCAGGTCGGCGCCCTCGGCTTCGGCCACGAACTCCTGCACCAGGAAGTTGGCGTACAGACCGCGCAGGGCCTCGACCACGCCGCGCGAGGCCGAAAGCTTCTCGGTCAGCATCACCCCGGCGCCCTGGGTGCCCTCGTTGAGCTTGACCACATGCGGCGGCGGCCCGAGCAGGGACAGCAGGTCGGCGGTGTCGTCGGGGTTGTCGCCGAACACCGTGGCCGGCAGCCCGATGCCGCGTGCGGCCAGCAGCTGGTGGCACGCCAGCTTGTCGCGCGCCAGAGCGACCGCGGCGGCGGGGTTCGGGGTGCGGCTGCCCATCAGCTCGAACTGGCGCAGCACCGCGCAGCCGTAGCGGGTGATCGAGGCGCCGATGCGCGGGATCACCGCGCCGTAGCCGTCGATCGCACGGCCCTTGTAGCGCATCGCGAAGCCGTCGCTGGCGATGCGCATGTAGCAGCGCAGCGGATCGAGCACGCGCGCGCTGTGGCCCGCCGCGCGCGCGGCCTCGACCAGCCGCCGGGTCGAGTAGAGCTTGCCGTTGCGGGAGAGGATCGCGAGCTTCATGCGGGCGCCGGTCGGGCCGGAAAGAGAAACGGCGGCACCATCGTAACGATGGTGCCGCCGCCTGGATGTGGAGCGGGCGATGGGAATCGAACCCACGCTAGCAGCTTGGGAAGCTGCAGTTCTACCATTGAACTACGCCCGCGCGTGGCCCCAGTCTAAGCCCATGCGGCGCGGCCTTGCAACGCGGCGCCGGGGGCCCGGCGCCGCGCCGCGGAGCCTCAGAATCCGGCCCCGATGGTGGCGAACGCGGTGGTCTGGCGACCGCCCTTCTCGCCCTGGTTCAGGCTCACGCCGAGGTTGGCGTCGAGGCCGAACAGGCGGGTGCGCGCACCGATGGTCAGCGTGGTCCAGCCGTCGTCGTAGCCCGGACCGGGGACCGCGTAGTCGAGCCCGGTGGACTGGGAACGGGCGAACACCTCGTCCGGGCCGTCCTCGAACTCGCGATCGAGCGTCAGCCGCGCGTACGGCGCCAGGTGGGCACTGATCGCGTAGCTGGCCTGCCAGCCGATGCTCCCGACCAGCGAGTCGAACTTCTGGTCCGGGTAGGCGAGCGAGGTGGAGCTGGCGGGCGCGTCCTCGGCGAAGCCGTCGATGTCGATCTGCTGCGACACCAGGCCGATCACCGGCCCGTGGCTCAGCGCGCCCTCGCCCAGGTTCCAGCCGGCATGCACGGCCGCGGTGAGGTTGCTGCCGTCGGTGCCGCCGCGGTGGCGGCGCAGCGCCGGGCCGATCGGCGCGGTGCGGTCGGTGTCGATGTCGAGCCAGGTGTAGCTCAGCTGCGCGCCCACCCAGGCGCCGCTGTCGCCCTTCCAGCCGAGGAAGCCGCCGACCGTGGCCTCCGACTGGTCCCAGCTGCCGCGGCGCAGGCCCCAGTCGTTGTCCTGGCGGCCGTAACCCACGAAGCCGCCCCAGGACAGGTGGCCATCGCCCCAGCCCAGGCCCGCGGTCAGCGCCGGGCCGGCGCCGTCGTAGCGGTCGCCGTGGTCGTAGCGCTGGAAGTCGCCGCGCACGTCGGCCCACCAGCGGCGGCCATCCGCGCCGGCCAGCGACGACAGCTGCGCGCCCACGCGCTCGGCGCGGCCGCGTCCCGTCGTCGCCGCCGAACGCGGCAGCACCGCGATCTGGCGCGGGCCTTCGATCTGGGCGATGGCGAGGTCGGCCAGCCCGCGGTGCGCGGCCGAGGACGGATGCACGCCGTCGGCGAACAGGTAGGACTGGTCCGCGCCCGGCGACACGTAGGTACCCGGATGGCAGGTGATCGACTGCGCGGTGATCTGCGGCTGGCACGCGGTGCCGGTCACGTTGCCGTAGCCGTAGGCGGCCGGATCGGCCACCACTTCGCGCAGGAAGGTGAAGGTGTCGAGCGGGATCACCCGCAGGCCCTGGGCCTGGAGCCCGCCATAGAGCGCGTTGTTGTACGCCGTCGACAGCGCCGTGCCCTGGCCCGCGGCCACCGGGCCCCGGGCCAGGAAGGCCGGGGTCAGGCCGAGGTCGGGGATGTTGGGCACCAGCACGTAGCGGGCGCCGGCCGACTGCAGCGCACCGACCAGACCCACCTGCGCGGTGACCGCGGCGCCGATGATCTGCTCGGCCTGGGCCGGGTTGGCTTCGACCGAGAACAGGTCGTTGGCCCCGCCCCACACCGTGTAGAGGGCATCCGGATCGGCGCGGCCGCCGCTGGCCGACAGGTGCGTGGCGACCTGGGTGGCGAGCGAGGGCGTCAGCCCGAACGGCGGGCCCATCCGGTCGGTGGCGACCATCGCGCCGCCGGCCGCATGGTTGTCGCCGGACTGGCCGTTGCCGTTGGGCGTGGCGTCGGCGCCGTAATGCAGCGCCAGCCACTCCGCCCAGACCAGGCCCGGGTTGGTGGTGAAGCGTCCGAGCACCGCGGCCGCCGGATCCTGCTGCACCAGCAGCGGGCGGAAGTAGCCGGCGTCGGTGAGGCTGTCGCCGAAGAACACGGTGCGCGAGAAGGCATCGCTCGCGAAGGTGGGGGCCGCCGCCAGCGCCACGGCGGCAGCCAGCAGGCGGGGCACGAGGCGGGATCGGGTCTTGCTGTGGGACATCCTTCTCTCTCCATTTGGACGTCGCGGCACATACGCGGCCGCACGGACGGCCAAGTGTCCACGCGCCCACCGCGCGGTCAAGCGTCGGTGCATCATTCGCCGCGCCCGGCGGGCGCCCGGCGGCGGGATGCAGCCCGCGCGCCGACGGGCGACAATGCAGGCATGGACATCCAGCTCAATGGCGAAACCGTCGCGGTCGGCGACGGCATCACGGTGGTCGCCCTGCTCGAGCAGCAGGGCCTGGGCGCGCGCCGGGTGGCGGTGGAGGTCAACGGCGAGATCGTGCCGCGCGGGCGCCACGCCGAGCACCGGCTGCAGCCCGGCGACCGGGTCGAGATCGTGCACGCGCTCGGCGGCGGCTGAGCGAGACGCAACGCCGCGCGGAGGACGCCGCGCACGCCGACGGCTTTGCGCGATAATCGCGTGATGACCACGCACCCCCAGCCCGAAGACGGCCTCGTCATCGCCGGCCGCACCTATCGCTCGCGCCTGCTCACCGGCACCGGCAAGTTCAAGGACCTCGACGAGACCCGCCGCGCCACCGAGGCCGCCGGCGCCGAGATCGTGACCGTGGCGATCCGCCGCACCAACATCGGCCAGAACCCGGACGAACCCAACCTGCTCGACGTCCTGCCGCCGGACCGCTACACGATCCTGCCCAACACCGCCGGCTGCTATACCGCCGAGGACGCGGTGCGCACCTGCCGCCTGGCGCGCGAACTGCTCGACGGCCACAACCTCGTGAAGCTCGAGGTGCTCGGCGACCAGAAGACGCTCTATCCCGACGTGGTGCAGACGCTCAAGGCCGCCGAGCTGCTGGTGGCCGACGGCTTCGAGGTGATGGTCTACACCAGCGACGACCCGATCCTCGCCCGCCAGCTGGAGCAGATCGGCTGCGTGGCGGTGATGCCGCTGGCCGCGCCGATCGGCTCGGGCCTGGGCATCCAGAACCGCTACACGCTGCTGGAGATCATCGAGAACGCGAAGGTGCCGGTGCTGGTCGACGCCGGCGTGGGCACCGCCTCCGACGCGGCCATCGCGATGGAACTGGGCTGCGACGGCGTGCTGATGAACACCGCCATCGCCGGGGCCCGGGATCCGGTGCGCATGGCCCGGGCGATGAAGCTCGCGGTCGAGGCCGGGCGCGACGCCTTCCTCGCCGGGCGCATCCCGCGCAAGCGCTACGCCTCGGCCTCCTCGCCCATCGACGGGCTGGTGGGATGACGCGCACGGCCGCGCCCGCGCCACTGGCGGCGGTCGGCGCCCGGGGCGCGCGATGACCGACCCGCTGCACAAGAAGCCCTACACCGCCGAGCCCGGCCGCCGCGCGGTGCGCAGCTTCGTGCTGCGCCAGGGCCGATTCACCGAGGCCCAGCAGCGGGCGTTCGGGTCGCTGTGGCCGCGCTACGGCCTCGACTTCACCGGCAACCCGCGCGACTTCGACGCGGTGTTCGGCCGCAGGGCGCCGCGGGTGCTGGAGATCGGCTTCGGCAATGGCGAGGCACTGCGCTTCGCCGCCGCCCATGACCCCGACCGCGACCTGGTCGGCATCGAGGTGCACGCGCCGGGCGTCGGCCGGCTGCTCAATGCCCTGGCCGCCGATGGCGCGACCAACGTGCGGGTCTACCACCACGACGCGGTCGAGGTGCTCGAGCGCGAGATCGCCGACGCCAGCCTCGACGAGATCCGGATCTACTTCCCCGACCCCTGGCACAAGAAGCGGCACCACAAGCGGCGCCTGGTGCAGCCGCCGTTCGCCGCCCTGCTGGTGCGCAAGCTCGCGCCCGGCGGACGCTTGCACCTCGCCACCGATTGGCGGGACTATGCCGAGCAGATGTGGGACGTGCTCGACGCCACCCCGGGACTGCGCAACCGCGCCGGCGCGCGCGGCCACGTGCCGCGTCCGCACTGGCGACCGCAGACCCATTTCGAGGCCCGCGGTCAGCGGCTCGGGCACGGGGTCTGGGACCTGATCTACGACCGCGTGGACGCCGGCGACCAGGGACCGGGGCCGGAGGGCGCGTGACCACACCCGCGCGAGCCTTCGTCCTCCAACACCCGACCACCGGTCCGGGCACGCCCGGCCTTCCCTTCCCGGCGGGAGCCCCGCCCCGGCCCTGATGGACACCCAGCTCGCCCTCACCACGGACATGAAGATCGTCCTCGGGCTGGTGGCCCTGACGATGCTCCTGTTCCTGTTCCAGCGCGTGCGCTCGGACCTGGTGGCGCTGGTGGTGCTGGTGATGCTGGGCCTGACCGGCCTGGTCCAGCCCGAGGACCTGTTCAACGGCTTCTCGTCCAACGCCGTGATCAGCGTGATCGCGACCATGATCCTGGGCACCGGCCTGGACCGCACCGGCGCCCTCAACCGCCTCGCGGCCTGGCTGCTGCGGCGCGCGCGCGGCATCGAGCAGCGGCTGCTGCTGCTGGTCTCGGGCATCGCCGGCCTCAACTCCTCGGTGATGCAGAACCCGTCGGTGATGGCGCTGTACCTGCCGGTGATGTCGCGGCTGTCCTCGCGCACCGGCATCCCGCTCTCGCGCATGCTGCTGCCGGTGGCGGTGGCCATCGTCACCGGCGGCACGCTGACCATGGTCGGCACCTCGCCGCTGATCCTGCTCAACGACCTGCTGGTGGCGGTCAACGCCAACCTGCCCTCGGGCGCCGCCACGCTCGAACCGCTGAACATGTTCGCGCCGCTGCCGATCGGCCTGGCGCTGCTGGTCGCGAGCCTGGCCTACTTCCGCTTCTTCGGCGACCGCAAGCTGCGCGGCGAGGGCGACGCCAACGTCACCCCCGCGCGCACCGAGAGCTACTTCTCGCGCACCTACGGCATCGACGGCGACGTGCACGAGCTCACCGTCACCGCCGACAGCCCGCTGGTGGGCATGACCTTCGGCGAGGCCGAGGCCCTGCACAACGCGCCGCTGCTGCTGGCCCTGCAGACCGGCAACGAATCGCGCCTGGCGCCGCCGGCCGACGCCCGCATCTGGGTGGGCAGCGTGATCGGCGCGATGGGCCCGCGCGACCAGGTGATGGACTTCGCGCAGAACCACTTCCTGCGCATGAGCTCGCGCCTGCGCCAGTTCGCCGACCTGTTCAATCCCAGCCGCGCCGGCATCTCCGAGGCGGTGGTGCCGCCGACCTCGCGCTTCATCGGCAAGACCGCCGCCGACCTGCAGCTGCGACGCCAGTACGGCATCAGCCTGCTGGCGATCAACCGCGACAAGACCGTCATCCGCGACAACGTGCGCAACACCCCGCTGCGCGCGGGCGACATGCTGGTGCTGCACAGCATCTGGCAGGACCTCGCCCAGGCCGCCGGCAAGCGCGACTTCGTGATCGTCACCGACTACCCCAAGGGCGAGCAGCGGCCGCACAAGTTCCGGATCGCGATGGTGATCTTCGCCGTCACCATGCTGATCGCGGTGTCCGGGCGCGTACCCACCTCGATCGCGCTGATGACCGGCGTGGCCGGCATGCTGGTGTTCGGCGTGCTGAAGATGGACGAGGCCTACTCGGCGATCTCGTGGAAGACCGTGTTCCTGATGGCCTGCCTGATCCCGCTCGGCTGGGCCATGGACGGCAGCGGCGCCGCGGCCTGGGTGGCCGGCCACACCATCGAGCGCATGCCCGAGGGCATGCCGATCTGGCTGATCCAGTTCGCCGTCGCGCTGCTCACCGCCGCGTTCTCGATGGTGATCAGCCACGTCGGCGCGACGATCGTGGTGGTGCCCCTGGCGATCAACTTCGCCCTCGCCGCCAACGGCAACCCGACCGCATTCGCCCTGATCGTGGCCCTGTCGGCCTCGAACAACTTCGTCACCCAGTCCAACCCGGTGATGTCGATGATCACCGGCCCCGGCGGCTACCGCGCCCCCGAACTGCTGCGCATCGGCATCCCGCTGTCGCTGCTGTACTCGTTCATCGTGGTGCTGATGGTGAACCTGATGTTCTGAAGCCGGGCCTCGCGCGCAACGCGCACCGCCCGGCACCCTTCAGATGGCGCATGGAGGGAAGGCACCGATGCGTCGTCCGCACCAGCCAAGCGCATCCGGGAGCATGCGGATCGTGGCCACCGTCGCCTTGGATTCGGCCAATGACCCGGCCTCGCCAGGCCCGCACGCGGATCGCGACGAGAGCGTGCGGAGAAGCCGTCAGCCCGCCGCCCACACCTCGCCATCCACCACCCGCACCGGCACCGCGCGCAGCGACTCGCCGCGGCACGGCCCGGCCACGCACTCGCCGTGGTCGAGCTCGAAGCTGGCGCCGTGGGCGGCGCAGACCAGCAGGCCGTCCTTCGTCTTGAGGAACTGGCCCGGCGCCCAGTCGAGGCGGCGGCCGGCGTGGGGGCAGACGTTGAGCCAGGCGCGGACCGCGTCGCCCTCCCGGTACAGCAGCACGGACTCGGCGCTGCCCTCCACATCGGCCTCGACCTCGGCAAAGCCGCCGTCGGGGATGGCGTCGAGGCGGATCAGGGACCTGGGCGTTTCGGAGACGGTCATCACGCCGATTTAACGAACCTGTTACACGTGAAAGTCGGAGGCCACCGATACTGGCCGCCTCGCATTGTGGCACCGATGATGACCGTACTGTTCCGCACCCTCCATGCCCGTTTCGACGCCTCGCCGCTGCGCGGGGCGTTCACGCCGCGCAAGCCCCGCAATCCGCTGGTGCGCGTGCTGCTGGGCCTGGTCGGGGTGGCGATCCTGTCGCTGCTGCTGGTGGTGGGGCTGGTGGTAGGCGCGGCCATGGTGTCCTTCGGCCTGCTGCGCGCCGCCTTCCGCCGTCGTCCGGCCCCCGCCCGCGGGGACGTGCTCGACGCCGAGTACCGGGTGGTGACCAAGCCGGGCCAGCCCGTCCTGCGCTGAGGCCCATGCACGACCACGACGTCGTTCCCGCGGCGCCGGTGCCGCGCATCCGCGTGCGTGGCGGCGGCACGTTCCCGGTCCGCCGCGTCTACTGCGTGGGACGCAACTTCGCCGACCACGCCCGCGAGATGGGCGCCGCCGCCCCGGCCTCGAAGGCCGATCGCGGCACGCCGGTGTTCTTCCACAAGCCGGCCGATGCGATCGTCACCGACGGCGTCGTGCCCTATCCGCCCGCGACCTCCGACCTGCACCACGAGGTCGAACTGGTGGTGGCCCTGGGCCGCGACGCGCCGCCCGGCGTGCTGCCGGTGGCCGACGCCGGCGGCCTGGTGTTCGGCTACGGCGTCGGCCTCGACCTGACCCGCCGCGACCTGCAGGCGAAGGCCAAGGCCGGCGGCCTGCCCTGGGACACGGCCAAGGGCTTCGACGCCTCCGCGCCGGTCAGCGAACTGCTGCCCGCGGCCGACGTCGGCGCGCTGGGGCCGCGCGTGCTGTCGCTCGAGGTCAACGGCCAGCTGCGCCAGCGGTCCACGCTCGACCAGCTGATCTGGGACGTGCCCGAGATCCTGCACGAGCTGTCGAAGCTGTACGCGCTGCGCGCCGGGGACCTGGTCTTCATGGGCACGCCCGCCGGCGTGGCCGCGCTGCAGCCGGGCGACGCGTGCGTGGCCAGACTCGACCGGCTGGTCGAACTGCGTTGCCAGGTGGGCGCGTCCGTCGCATAGTGCGCGCGACCGCTACGCGGCCGTTCCCCCGACACAGGAGACGCCCATGGGCATGATCACCGAGTTCAAGGAATTCGCGATGCGCGGCAACGTGATCGACCTCGCCGTCGGCGTGGTCATCGGTGCCGCGTTCGGCAAGATCGTCACCTCGCTGGTGGACCAGATCATCATGCCGCCGATCGGCCTGCTGCTGGGCGGCGCGGACTTCTCCGACCTCGCCTGGACCCTGCGCGAGGCCACCGTCAACGCCGCCGGCGAGGAGGTGCCCGCGGTGACGATCGGCGTCGGCGAGTTCATCAACACCATCGTCCAGTTCCTGATCGTGGCCTTCGCGATCTTCATGGTGGTGCGCACCATCAACCGCATGCACCGCAAGCCCGAGCCCGCCCCCGAAGCGCCGCCGGAGCCGTCCGAGGAAGTGGTGCTGCTGCGCGAGATCCGCGACTCGCTCAGGAAGTAACCCGACTTTCCGCACATGCGGATCCCGCCGCGGGCCGGCAGGCTCGCGCGGGCACGCTTTCCCCGGAGGCCCCCCACGATGCGCCTTGCCACGCTGCTGCTGGCCGCCTGCCTGTTGCCCGCCCAGGGCGTCGCCGCCGAGACCCGCATCCCGCCATCGGCACTCGACACCGCCGCCCAGCTTCGCGAGCGCGCCCTGGCCGACGGCACCGCGTGGCAGGTGCTCGAGTCGCTGACCACCGAGATCGGCCCGCGCCTGGCCGGAAGCGAGGCCGACGCGCGCGCCGTGGCCTGGGCCCAGGCCAAGCTGCGGGAGCTGGGCTACGACAAGGTCTGGATCGAACCGGTCACCTTCCCGACCTGGGAGCGCCGCGGCGAAAGCGCGGAGGTGCTCGGCGCACACGCGCAGCCACTGGTGGTGACCGCGCTCGGCGGCAGCCCGGGCGGCACGGTCGAGGGCGAGGTCGTGCGCTTCGAGAGCCTGGAGGCGCTACGTGCGGCTCCGGAGGGTTCGCTGGCGGGCAAGATCGCCTTCGTCGACCAGCCGATGGAGCGCGCGCACGACGGCAGCAATTACGGCAAGGCCGGCCCCGTGCGCAGCCGCGGCCCGTCCGAGGCGATCCGCAAGGGCGCGGTCGGCTTCCTGATGCGCTCGCTCGGCACCACGCGCCACCGGGTGGTGAATACCGGCCTCACGCGCTTCGAGGAGGGACTGGAGCCGATTCCGTCGGCGGCGGTCGCGCTGCCGGACGCCGACCAGCTGGCGCGGCTGCTGCGCCGCGGCCCGGTGCGCGTGCGCCTGGCGCTCGACTGCGGCTGGACCGGCGCGGACTACACCTCGCACAACGTCATCGGCGAAATCACCGGCCGCGAGGCGCCGGAGGAAGTGGTGCTGATCGGCGGCCACCTCGACTCCTGGGACCTGGGCACCGGCGCGGTGGACGACGCATCGGGCATCGCGATCACCATGGCCGCGGGGCACCTGATCGGGCAGCTCCCGCAACGCCCTCGCCGCACGATCCGCGTGGTCGCCTTCGCCAACGAGGAGCAGGGGCTGATCGGCGCGCGCGAGTACGCGCGGCGCCATTCCGGCGAGGTCGCCAACCACGTCATCGGCGCGGAAAGCGACTTCGGTGCGGGCCGCATCTACGGCTTCGACGCCAGCGCCCCCGAATCGGCGCAGGCGGCGGTGCGCGACATCGCGGCCGCGCTCGCGCCGCTGGGCATCGAATACATGCCCGGCGAGGGCGGGCCGGGGCCGGACATCATTCCGCTGGCCACGATCGGCGGCGCCTGGGCGTGGCTGGGCCAGGACGGCAGCCGCTACTTCGACCTGCACCACAACGCCGACGACACCATCGACCAGGTCGATCCGGCCGACCTCGCCCAGAACGTCGCCGCCTACACCGTGTTCGCCTGGCTCGCGGCCGAGGCCGAAGGTGGCTTCGGCAGCGCCGCCAGGGCGATGCAGGGCGCGAACGAGTAGCCGGGCGGGCGCGCCGCCCGCGGACGCCGACCCCGGCCCGCCCCGCAAGCGGGGGCCGGCGGTCGGCAGGCGGTCCATCCGCGGTCGCCCTTGACGATCATTTCCCCGCGCGGCCGTCCTCCCTCCCGCGACCGCGTGGGAGGGCCGGGATGGAGGCACGCCGCCGTCCCGGCCCTACGAGGTCGACCGCGCCCACTGCGCGAGCAGCACCGCCGTGGCCGACGCCACGTTGAGGCTCTCCACCGCACCGGTGCCCGGGATCGACAGGCGCAGGTCGCAGGCCGCGGCCAGCGCTTCGCCCATGCCCTCGCCCTCCGCGCCGAGCACGTACACCAGGCGCCGCGGCAACGTGGCCCGGAACAGGTCGTCGCCGTCGCGCACCACGGTGGCCGCCAGGGTCAGCCCGGCGGCGCGCAGGCGCGCAATCGCATCGTCGGCGGGCCCGAGCCGCACCAGCGGGACGTGCTCGGCGCCACCCTCGGCGACGCGGGCGGCCGCACCCGACAGCGACAGCGTGGACGACTCCGGCAGCAGCAGCCCGGCCACGCCGAAATGCGCGGACGCGCGCAGGATCGCGCCGAGGTTGTGCGGATTGCCGACGCCATCGAGCCACAGCGCGCAGCAGGGACCCTCCGGCAGCGCCGACAGCCACTGCGCGAGCCCCAGTGGCGCCTCGCGCAGGACGTCCGCCACCACGCCTTCGTGGTGGGTGCTGGCCGACAGCCGGCGCAGCTCCTCGACGTCCTCGACCACGCGGTAACCGACGCGGTTGGCCACGCACCACTTGAGCAGCGACTGCAGCGCGGGAATGCGCTCGGACGACAGGTAGAGCTTGCGGATCGCCTGCGGCCGGCGCGCGAACACCGCGTTGACCGCGTTCAGGCCGTAGAGGCGCACTTCGTCGCGGGCGCCGCTTTCGGTGCGCGGGCGCGGCGAGGGCTCGCGCGCGTCGCGGCCGGACGCCGCGCGCCGCGACCCGTGACCGGCCCATGGCGCGTCGCGCCCGGGCGACGGCGGCGGGCGGCGGCTCATCTCACTTCGGCCGCCGCCAGAACTCGGCGTTGCGGATGCCCAGCGCCTCGGGATCGAACACCGGATCGACGCCCTGCGCCTTCTGCCGTTCGTAGTCGCGCAGCGCCAGCAGCGCCGGCTTCTGCAGGATCAGGATGGCGACGATGTTGAGCCACGCCATCAGGCCCACGCCGATGTCGCCCAGGGTCCAGGCCGCGCCGGCGCTGCGCACCGCGCCCAGGATCACCGCCAGCAGGATCGCCACGCGCAGCACCAGGATCATCCACGGCCGGTGCACCTTGCGGTTGATGTAGGCGATGTTGGTCTCGGCCATGTAGTAGTAGGCGACGATGGTGGTGAAGGCGAAGAACAGCAGCGCCAGCGCCACGAACCCGGCCCCGTAGCCGGGCAGCACCGATTCCACCGCCGCCTGGGCGAACCCCGGGCCGGCCTCCACCCCGGGCAGGGCCTCGACCAGCATCACCCCCTCGGGCGTGGCGACGTTGTACATGCCGGTGGAGATGATCATGAACGCGGTGGCCGAGCACACCAGCAGGGTGTCGACGTAGACCGAGAACGCCTGCACGTAGCCCTGCTTGGCCGGATGGCTGACCTCGGCCGCGGCGGCCGCGTGCGGGCCGGTGCCCTGGCCGGCCTCGTTCGAATAGATTCCGCGCTTGACGCCCCACTCCACCGCCAGGCCGAGCATCGCGCCGAAGCCGGCCTCCATGCCGAAGGCGCTGCGGAAGATCAGCGACACCATCTGCGGCACCTGCTCGGCGTTGAGCACCATGATCACGAATGCCACCAGCATGTAGGCCAGCGCCATGAACGGCACCACCAGCTCGGCGAAGCGGGCGATGCGCTTGACGCCGCCGAAGATGATGAAGCCCAGCGCCAGCACCACGCCGGTCGCGGTGACGGTGACCGGAATGTTCCAGGCGTTGGCCATGCCCGAGGCGATGCCGTTGGCCTGCACGCCGGGCAGGAAGAAGCCGGTGGCCATGATCGTGGCGATCGCGAACAGCCACGCGTACCACTTCTGGCCCATCGCCTTCTCGATGTAGTACGCCGGGCCGCCGCGGTAGCGGCCTTCGTCGTCGCGCTCCTTGTAGATCTGGGCCAGGGTCGATTCGACGTAGGCGGTCGAAGCGCCCAGGAAGGCCATCACCCACATCCAGAACACCGCGCCCGGGCCGCCGAACGCGATCGCGGTGGCCACGCCGGCGATGTTGCCGATGCCCACCCGCCCCGACAGCGACATCGCCAGGGCCTGGAACGAGGACACCCCCGCCTCCGAGGACTTGCCCGACAGCAGCAGCCGGACCATCTCCCGCACGCTGCGCAGCTGCATGAAGCGCGTCCGGATCGAGAACCACAGGCCCGCGCCCAGGCACAGGGCGATCAGGGCCTTGCTCCAGATGATGCCGTTCAGCGAGTCAAGGAATGCTTCCACGGATCGGTTCTCCCCGGTGATGATGGGTCGCGGCGCCGGGCGCCGGGCGACGAAGGCGACACGATAACGGCATCGGCCCGGCTCGCGCCACGCCCGATGGGCATCCGGCGACTCATCCTTCCCTGATGCGGGCGAACAGGCGCAGGTCGTGGACCTCGCCGCGTTTGCGCACCGCCCGGCGCAGGACGCCCTCCTCGACGAAGCCGTTCTTTTCCAGCACCCTGGCCGAGGCCTGGTTGAAGTCCAGCACGACGGCCTGCAGGCGCAGGATCTCGAGCACATCCATCACCCAAGGCGCATACGCCGCGACGACGCGCGTCATCAGCCCCCTGCCCCAGCAGTCACGCCCGAGCCAGTAGCCCAGCTCGGCCCCGATCGCGCGCTCGCCCGCCAGCCGCCGTGCGCCGATGCCGCCACGCGCCTGGCCGTCGACCTCGATCGCGAACACCGGATCGGAGAAATCGACCACGCGACCGGCGAGGAAGGCCTCGCCGTCGCCGCGCGTATACGGATGCGGGAACCGGTCGCTGGTGCCGCGCGAGACCTCCGCGTCGTCGGCGTGCCTGAGCAGCGCCTCCAGGTCACCCGCGCGCCACGGCCGCAGCCGCACGCCGCCACCCACGTCGATCCGCACGCCGCTCCAGTCCACGTGCGCGCTCCCGCGACCGCGACTCAGGCGTGGCCGCCCACGGGCGCGGTCTCCGCTTCTAGCTGCTCGAGCTTGCGCGCCAGTGCGTCCGGCGACCGGGTGAAAGGCGCCAGCAGCGCGTAAAACGCAGGCACCACGAACAGCGACAGCAGGGTGGCGAACGCGACGCCGGAGATGATCACCACGCCGATCGTGGCGCGGCTGGCCGACCCCGGCCCGCCCGCGACCACCAGCGGCACCGCGCCCATGACCGTCGCCGCCGAGGTCATCAGGATCGGGCGCAGGCGCACCGCCGACGCCTCGGCGATCGCCTCGCGCACGCTGCGGCCCGCGTCGCGCAGCTGGTTGGCGAACTCGACGATCAGGATGCCGTTCTTCGCCGCCAGGCCCACCAGCATCACGATCCCGATCTGGCTGAACAGGTTGAGCGTGCCGCCGGTCAGCCACAGGCCGATCAGCGCGCCCAGCACCGCCAGCGGCACGGTCAGCATGATCACCAGCGGGTGGATGAAGCTCTCGAACTGCGCGGCCAGCACCAGGTACACGATCAGCAGCGCCATGGTGAAGGTCACCAGCACCGCGCCACCGGCGCGCTGGTACTCGCGGGTCTCGCCCTTCCAGTCGATCTGGGCGTACTCGGGGAGCTCCTCGGCCACCACGCGCTCGGTCCACGCGATCGCCTCGCCCATGCTGTAGCCGGGCGCGAGGCCGGCGCTGATGGTGATCGCGCGCAGCCGGTTGAAGCGGTTGAACGTGCCCGGTTCGGCGATCTCGGCCAGGGTCACCAGGTTGGACAGCGGCACCAGAGCGCCGTCGCGGCTGCGCACGTACGTGTTGGCGAGGTCGGCCGGGGTCATCCGCGCCTCGCGCCCGGCCTGCACCATCACCTCGTATTCCTCGCCGTCCTGGACGAAGGTGGTGACCCGGCGAGAGCCCATCATCGTCTCGAGGGTGCGGCCGATCTCGTTGACCGACACGCCCAGGTCGGCCGCCCGCGCGCGGTCGATCTCCACCCGCATCTGGGGCCGGGTTTCCTTGTAGTCGGAGTCGGGATCCATGATCCCGGGGTTCTCCTCCATCCGCGCCAGCACCCGGTCGCGCCATTCGGCGAGCTCGGCGTAGTCGGGGCCGCCCAGCACCAGCTGGTAGCGCTGGCCGCGGGTGCCGACCAGGCCACCGGGCACGTTGGCGCGCACCAGCACCCCGGGCAGTTCCGCCAGCTTCGCGCGCACCGAGGCCACCACTTCGTCGGTCGCCACGTCGCGCCTGTTCCAGTCCTCCAGGAACACGATCACCTGGCCGGTATGCATCTCCTCGCTGCCGCCCCAGCCGCGCGGCACGCGCGCGTTGGCGCGCTGCACCGGCTTGCCCTCGCCCACCTGCTCGAGGATGATCCGCTCCACCTGCTGCATCTGGCTCACGGTGTAGTCGAAGCCCGCGCCCTCGGGGCCATCCATCATCAGGAAGAAGCGGCCGCGGTCTTCCGCAGGCGCCAGCTCGCTGGGGACGCGCGTGAACAGCAGCGCCGCCGCCAGCGCGCAGCCCCCCATCACCGCCAGCACCACGACCAGCAGCCGCGCGGGCGCCATCGTCACCAGCCGCTCCACCCGGCGCCCGTAGCCGGCGCTGACCCGGCCCAGCTGGCGGTTCATCCAGGCGTTGAATCCGGTGACCTTGCCGTGCGGGCGCAGCAGCTTCGAGCACATCATCGGGGTCAGGGTCAGGGCCACGAACGCCGACAGCGCCACCGCCGACGCCAGCGCCACGGACAGTTCGCGGAACAGCCGCCCGGTGTTGCCCTCCATCAGCCCCACCGGCAGGAACACCGACACCAGCACCGCGGTCGTCGCGATCACCGCGAACGCCACCTGCGCGGTGCCGCGGCGCGCCGCGACCAGCGGAGGCTCGCCGAGGTCGCAGCGACGCTGCGCGTTCTCCAGCACGATGATCGCGTCGTCCACCACCAGGCCGATGCACAGCACCAGGGCCAGCAGGGTGAGCAGGTTGATCGAGTAGCCGAACGCGTAGAGGGCGATGAACGAGGCGATCAGGCACACCGGGACGGTCACGGCCGGGATCAGCGCCGCGCGCAGGCTGCCCAGGAACAGCCAGATCACCAGGAACACCAGGACCATGGCCTCGCCCAGGGTCCAGTAGACGCGCTTGATCGAGGCATCGATGAAGGTGGTGCCATCGTAGGCGACGAAGATGTCCGTCCCCTCGGGCAAGGTCTGCTGGATCACCGCGGCCTCGGCGCGGGCCGCGCGCGCCACGTCGAGCGCGTTCGCGGTCGAGGTGCGCACGATGCCCAGGCCCACGTTCGGCACGCCGTTGCTGCGCAGGTAGGCGCGACGCTCCTCCGGCCCCAGCTCCACCCGGGCCACGTCGCCCAGGCGCACCACGTAGCCGTCCTCGCCCTTGCGCAGCGGCATCTGCGCGAACTGCTCGGGCGCGCGGTAGCCGCGCTCCACGCGCAGGGTGAAGTCGCGGTCGGCCGATTCGATGCGGCCGGCGGGAAGTTCCACGTTCTCGCTGCGCAACGCCGACTCGATGTCGGAGGCGGTGATCCCGCGCGCCGCCATCGCGTCGCGGTCGAGCCAGATCCGCATCGCGTAGCGCTGGCTGCCGCCCAGCTGCACCCGCGCGACGCCATCGAGCGCCGACAGGCGATCGACGATGTAGCGCTCGGCGTAGTCGGTCAGCTCCATCGTGTCCATGGTCGTGGAGCGCATGTTCAGCCACACGATCACGTCGGCGTCCGCCTCCACCTTTGCGATTTCGGGCGGATCGGCCTCGTCTGGCAGGCGGTCCATCACCCGGCTGATGCGGTCGCGCACGTCGTTGGCCGCGGCCTCGATGTCGCGGGTGAGGTTGAACTCGATGGTCACGTCGGCGCGGCCGTTGCGGCTGCTCGACTGGATGGTGTTGATGCCCTCGATGCCCGACAGCGCGTCCTCGAGGATCTGGGTGACCCTGGTCTCGACCACCGCCGCCGATGCACCCGGGTAGGTCACGTCCACCGACACGATGGGCGGATCGATGTTGGGCAGCTCGCGCAGGGTCAGGCGCATGAACGACATCAGCCCGACCACCACCAGGAGCAGGCTGACGACCGTGGCGAAAACCGGGCGCCGGATCGAGAGGTCGGACAGCTTCATCGCAGGTCAGCCTTCGTTGCCGGCGTCGGCGTCGTCCGCGGGCGTGGGCGTGGGCGACCGGGCGCCTGCGTCGGTGATTGCCATGCCCGGGCGCAGCTTGCCGGTGCCCTCCACCACGATCCGGTCCCCGGCCTGCACGCCTTCGAGCACTTCGACCGCACCGGCGCGACGTTCGCCCAGGCGCACCATGGCGCGCTCCACCGTCCCGCCTTCGGTCACCCGCCAGACGAAGGTGTCGCGACCCACCTGCACCACCGCGATCTCGGGGACCACCAGGGCCTCGCGCGAGGTGTGCCCGAGCTCGATCTGGACCAGCATGCCCGGACGCAGCCGCCGCTCGGCGTTGGGGAAGTCGCCGCGCACCATGACCGCGCGCGTGGCCGGGTCGATGCGGGCATCGATGCTGGCGACCTCGCCGGCGAACCGCACGCCCGGCCAGGCGACGCTGGTGCCGGTGAGCGGCAGGCCCGGGGCCAGCCGCGCCAGGTGTACTTCGGGCACCGGGAAATCGACGTACACCCGCGAGATGTCGTCGAGCGTCGCGACCACGGTCCCCGGCGTAACCAGCGCGCCCGGGCTGACCTGGCGGATCCCCAGGACCCCGGCGAACGGCGCACGGATGTGACGGTCGCCGATGTCGGCCCGCATCTGCGCCACCCGCGCCAGCGCCGCGTCGCGCGTGGCCCGCTGGGTGTCGAGCTGGGAACGGGAGATGAGCTGCTGCTGCACCAGTTCGCTGCCGCGGCGGTACTGCTGCTCCGCTTCGCGGGCCGCGGCCTCGGCGGCCTCGAGCGCGGCCTGCTGCTGCAGGCCCGAAAGCGTGACCAGGGTGGCGCCGGCCTGGACCTCGTCGCCGCTCTCGAAATGCACCCGCTCCACGGTCTCGCTGACCTTGGCGGTGATCGTCACCGACTCGCGCGCCTTGACCGTGCCCAGCGCCGAGATGGTGTCCTGCCAGGGCGCCGGCGCCACCACCGCGGTGGTCACCACCGCGGCCGCTCCCTGGCCGCGCGACCCGTTCGACGGGGACGAATCCCCGCAGCCGGCAACCAGGACAGCCGCGCAGGCCGCAACCAGCAGGGCGCGCAGCGACGGGGTACGGAAATCAGCGAACATCATCCACCGGGTCGAGGGCAACCGGCCGATTCTAGCGGCGCCAACGTGACGGCGTGCGTGCCAAAAGCCCTGCCCGGCAGGGCCGCCGCGGGTGTCAACCCGGCGCCCCCTCGTGCGTTGCATCCCGGTTGGGCGGACGCCGCCGACCGCGGAGCGTCCCACCTGGCCCGATGCGGGCACGGGCGCCCGCGGACCATGCCGTGCCTGCGGGGGCTATGCCCCGGGCCCCAGCCAGGGCAACGCCGGCTTGATCCTCACCGGCAGCCGCGACCAGCCGTCGAACCCGATGTCCTCGACCAGCCGCTGCTGGAACACGCGCAGCGCCGCCAGGACCTGACCGGTCCGCTCCCGGCACTCGGGCAACGGATACACCCGCTCCCCATGGACCAGCTTGTTGCGCATCGTCACCGCCGCCGGCACGTGCTGCCAGTACGCACCGCCGACGTAGGCGGCAAGCGCCTGCCCTCCGGGCGCGAACACCGGCCACAGCTCCTTGAGCTTGTCGAAGCCCAGGCGGTCGAACAGCACCTTCGACTGTCGCGAGGTGAAACCGCGCTGCACCGCGCAGTAGCGCAGCGCGCGGCGCAGCGTCTTCTCGAACGTGAACACCGAAGTGATCAGCGCCTCGGCGTGGTGGCCATGGCGCGTGAGTGCCGCCATGCGGCGTTCGGCTTCCTCGAAACCCAGCGTCACCGGATACATCGGGCCTCCCGTCGATCAGGTCGAAGGCAGCGCGTTGACGCCCCCCAACGGTGCAGGCACGGCAGGACGGTTCCATCCCCGTCGCGCAGCGGCCCGACATGGTCGTGGCCGGGACCGCCGCCTGGCGGGCCCGGCAGCGTCTGGCGCCAGCGATCGCTGCGGGCGACGCCGGCCACGCCGATGATGGTCCATGTCCGTTTCATGGCTCCTCCCGCGGATACCCGGCGCAGCCGCCCACCTTGTGTCGTCGCCGCGTGCCGTCATCGCGCTGGCGCTCAGGACTGCGGGTCGTATCCGAAGACGCGCAGCTCCTGGTCGCAGCGACAGGCCCGGGCGATGCGCGCGGCCCAGTCCAACGCCGCGTCGTCGGACGGTAGTTCCAGCACCGTGAATCCACCGTCGAGCGGCGGCGCCCAGGGATAGCCGCCTTCGGACACCGCGCCCGAGCCCGACACCAGCCGCGGCGCCACGCCCGCATCGATGCCTCCGCCGAAGACGTAGACGCCTGCCGCCTTCGCCTCCTCGATCACCGCGTGCGAGTCCCGGACGACGGCGTCCCACTCGCCCTCGGGCACGACCATCGCCGCGGCCGGGAATGACACCAGGTACTTCGCCATGTCCATCTCCGTGTCGTGGCGGCGCCATGGTCGCGGGCCGTCTTTCCTGCAAGCCTCGCAACGGCAGTCCGAGGCGATGCCGGGGCATGCCGGCCGGCGCTTGGGAACGCCGGGCACACCGGCTCAGGCGCGGGCGCGCTCCCACCGCCCCAGCGCCGCGAGTGCGTTGGCGCGGGCGCGGCGGATCACCGCGTCCTGCGCCTTGCCGGCATTGCTGGCCGGGTCCTCGGCCCAGACCTGCAGCGCGGCCGACTGCAGCGCGCGTCCGTAGGAGAACGACAGCACCCAGGGATGCGGCCCCATGCGGTTCATGGCGTCGAGATGGGCGGTGGCGCGCTCGTCGTCCTGGCCGCCGGACAGGAACAGGATGCCGGGCACGATCGCGGGCACCGTCGAGCGGATGCAGGTGAGCGTGGCCTCGGCCACTTCGTCCACGCCCGCCTCATCGTCCCCATCGCTGCCCGGCAGCACCATCGAGGGCTTGAGCAAGGTCGCGTCGAGCATCACGTTCTGCTGGTAGAGCGCGTCGAACAGCGAACGCAGCACCACCTCGTGCACCTCGTAGCTGGTGTCGAGGTCGTGGTCGCCCTCCATCAGCACTTCCGGCTCGACCATCGGCACCAGGCCCTGCTCCTGCGCCAGTGCCGCGAAGCGCGCCAGCGCATGGCTGTTGGATTCGATGCAGGTGCCGGTGGGGATCCCTTCCCCGATGCGGATCACCGCGCGCCACTTGGCGAAGCGGGCACCGAGCTTGCGGTATTCCTCCAGGCGCTGGCGCAGGCCATCCAGGCCCTCGGTCACCACCTCGCCCGGGCAGCCGGCCAGCGGCTGGCTGCCCTTGTCCACCTTGATCCCGGCCAGGATCCCCTGGTCGGCCAGGTAGCGGGCGAACGGCACGCCGGTACTGGTCGACTGGCGGATGGTCTCGTCCGACAGGGCCACGCCGCTGATCGACCCGGCCAGCCCGGGCGCGGTGATCAGCAGTTCGCGATAGGCGCGCCGGTTGGCCTCGCTGTTCGGCAGCCCCACGTCGGCGAAGCGGCGCGCGATGGTAGGGCCGGACTCGTCGATGGCGAGGATGCCCTTGCCCGCGGCCACCAGTGCGCGCGCATTGTCGGCGAGGTCTTCGATGCTCATCTCGGAAGGGCCGGCAGCACGGACGGCGGAAGTATACGCGGCTCCGGTGGCGGGCCTGCCGCCCGACACGCCGATCCGGCGCACCTCCGGCCGAACGGGCGGCGGCGGACGCCGCCACCCGTGGCCGGATCAGGACGGGTCCGGAAGCGGATTCCACCGCAGCAGCGCCAGCGTGAGCACCGCCATTCCCGACGCGAAGACGACCAGCGGCCAGGCGGTCGCACCATCGAGCAGCACCACGCAGGCCGTCCCCACGACGCCGGTGACCAGGCTTTGCAGGCAGAAGTGGAGCGCGACGGCGCGGCCGGCGATGTCGTCGAACCCGGCAAGCGCCCCGTTCGCCGTGACCGAAGCCGCGAGCGCGATGCCGGCGGCCACGATCCACATCGGTGCCACGAAGCTCCAGAACGACGGCGCGAGCCACGACTGCCCGGCGGCCAGCGCCACCGCACCGGCGAGCAGCAGGGCCATGCCGCGGGCCAGGCTGCCTGCGGTTCCCCAGCGCCGGATGTGGTGCTTGGCCAGCCAGCTGGTCGCCATCATCACCAGCGCCACCGTGGAGAACGCGAGGCTGAAGCCCGTCTCGGCGAACCCGGCCCCGTCGATCAGCACGCGCGGCGCCGTCGAGAAGAACACGAAGAACGTGCCCATCGCCGCGCTGAACCCCAGCGTGTAGGTACGGAAGGACGGGCTGCGCACCATTGCCCCGAACCCGGCGCCCCGCAGTCCGCGGCAAGGCGGCCGCGTCTCGCGCCAGCGGGGTTCGGCGTACAGGGCCGAGAGCGCCGCAAGCGCGCCGAGCAGCAGGAACACGCCCTGCCAGTCGAGGATCGCGATGACCAGGGCGCCCGCCAGCGGACCCAGCGCCGGCACGCATGCCAGCATGCCGTTGAGCAGCCCGTAGACCACCGTGCTGCGCGGATCGCCGGCATAGACGTCGCGCACCGTGGCGAACAGCGCCACCAGCGCCGCCGACGCGCCCGCGGCCTGCACCAGGCGCAGGCACACGAAGGGCACGGCCGAGGTGGTCGCCGCCAGCGCGAACGACGCGGCTGCGAACACGAAGGCCCCGCAGAACAGCACGGGCCTGCGGCCGACGCGGTCCGACACCGGGCCGAACAGCAGCTGCCCCACCCCGAGCACCACCAGGTACACGGTCAGGGTCAGCTGGACCACGGCGGGGGTGGTTCCCAGGGCCGCCGGCATGCGGGGCACGGCCGGCAGGTAGATATCCATGGCCAGCGACGCCAGGATGTTGAAGGGTGCCAGCAGCAGCATGGCCGCAGGCAGGGTACGGGCCCAGGGCCCGTCGCTCTGGATAGGAGGCATGACGAATCGTCCGCTTGAATGTGGAATCCAGCGGCGATCTGCTCGTCGTCAGCGTTGGACAATCATGCAGACAGCCGCAACAACAGGGAGCCTGTCGCTGCGGCCATTCAGTCCGACGATTTCGAGTCCATGTTCGCGGGCCTGCTCGGAGGCCGCGCACTATAAAGGATCGACGGCGGCCGTCAAAGCTCGCCGAGGCCCTCGGCGCGGCCGTCCTTGCCCACCTGCAGCAGGCGCAGGGTGTTGGTGGCGCCGTGGGTTTCCATGTGCTCGCCGCTGGTGAACACCACACGGTCGCCAGTCTCCAGCACGCCCGCCTCGACCAGCAGCTGGATGCTGCCGCGCGCGGCCTGGCGCGGGGTCTGGCCGCGGCTGTCGTAGTCGATCGGGAACACGTCGCGCATCAGCGCCATGCGCCGGCGCGCGCCGGCATGGCGGGAGAAGGCGTAGATCGGCGGGCCGGCGCGATAGCGCGAGAGGTAGCGCGCGGTGCCGCCGGACTCGGTCATCGCGACGATCGCGGCCACGCCGATGTGCTCGCTCAGGAACATCGACGCCATCGCGATCGCCTGGTCGGCGCGCTCGAGGCCGCGCTCGGCCTTCTCGAAATCGAAGTCGTGGGCGAACTGGCGCTCGGCGCCGATGCAGATGCGGGCCATCGCCTCGACCGCGCGCACCGGGAAGCTGCCGGCCGCGGTCTCGGCCGAGAGCATCACCGCGTCGGTGCCGTCGATCACCGCATTCGCGACGTCCAGCACCTCGGCGCGGGTCGGGATCGGCGAATCCACCATCGACTGCAGCATCTGGGTGGCGGTGATCACCACCTTGTTGCGCGCCAGCGACTCGCGGATGATCTTCTTCTGCAGCCCCGGCAGCTCGGCGTCGCCGATCTCCACGCCCAGGTCGCCGCGCGCCACCATCACCACGTCGCTGGCTTCGATCACCTCGGCCAGGTTCTCGATCGCCTCGGCACGCTCGACCTTCGAGACCATCGCCGCGTCGCTGCCGTGCGAGCGGGCGATCGCACGCGCCTCCTCCATGTCCTCGGCGTTGCGGCAGAACGAGACCGCGATGAAGTCGACGCCGATCTGGGCGGCGACGCCGATCAGTTCGCGGTCGCGCTCGGTGAGCGCGCCCAGCGACAGGCCGCCGCCGAGCTTGTTCAGGCCCTTGCGGTCTGACAGCACGCTGTCGTTGAGCACGGTGTTGACGATGCGCTCGCCCTCGATGCGCTCGACGCGCAGCTGCACCAAGCCGTCGTCGAGCATCAGTACGTTGCCGGGAGCGAGGTCGCCCGGCAGGCCGAGGTAGCTCACGCCGACCTCGTGGCGGGTCCCCGGCGGCGCGTCCTCGCGCGCGACCAGGTCGAAGCGGTCGCCGGCCTTGAGTTCGACCTTGCCTTCCGCAAAGCGCTCGACGCGGATCTTCGGACCCGGAAGGTCGGCAAGGATGCCGACTTCGACGCCGACGCGCGCCGCCGCTTCGCGCACCGCCTGCGCGCGCGCGATCTGCCCGGCGGGATCGCCATGCGAGAAGTTCAGCCGCACCACGTTCACGCCGGCCCGCAGGATCGCGTCGAGCACGCCCGGCGGATCGGTGGCCGGACCGAGGGTGGCGAGGATGCGGGTACGGCGACGATGCTCGGACATGGGCAGGAAACCGTTGCAGGCGGAATTGTCCGGGCGAAGCGCCCGAACGGGACCGCTATCCTAGCCCAGCCGGGGTGCGATATCGCGCGACGTCGCCGGCGCCGCGCGATGCGGAAAGACCGCGTTTCGATACCCGTCCGTATATCTCAGCCGCCGCGCGCTTCCAGCGCGGCCACCGCCGGCAGGGTCTTGCCCTCGAGGAACTCCAGGAACGCGCCACCGCCGGTGGAGATGTACGACACCTTGTCGGCGATGCCGTACTTGTCCACCGCCGCCAGCGTGTCGCCGCCGCCGGCGATGGAGAACGCCGCCGAGTCGGCGATCGCGTGCGCCAGGGTACGGGTGCCGTTGCCGAACGCGTCGAACTCGAACACGCCCACCGGTCCGTTCCACACCACGGTGCCCGCCTTCGCGACCAGCGCGGCGTAACGCGCGGCGGTGTCCGGGCCGATGTCGAGGATCAGGTCCTCCTCGCCCACCTCGGCCACCGGCTTGACCGCGGCCTCGGCATCCGGGTGGAACTGGCGCGCGACCACGACGTCGGTCGGCAGCGGGATGTCGGCGCCGCGCGCCTTCGCGTCGGCGATGATCGAACGCGCGGTGTCCAGCAGGTCGGGTTCATGCAGCGACTTGCCCACCGGCAGGCCCTGCGCGGCAAGGAAGGTGTTGGCGATGCCGCCACCGACGATCAGCTGGTCGACCTTGCCCACCAGGTTGGTGAGCAGTTCCAGCTTGGTCGAGACCTTGCTGCCGGCGACGATCGCCAGCAGCGGCCGCGCCGGCTTGTCCAGCGCCCTGGCGAGCGCGTCGAGCTCGGCCATCAGCAACGGGCCGCCCGCGGCGACCGGGGCGAAGCGGATCACGCCGTGGGTCGAGGCCTGGGCGCGGTGTGCGGTGCCGAACGCATCCATCACGAACACGTCGCAGAGCGCGGCGTACTTCTTCGCCAGCTCCTCGCTGTCCTTGCCCTCGCCCACGTTCATGCGGCAGTTCTCGAGCAGGACGATGCCGCCCGGCTCCACCTCCACGCCGTCGACCCAGTCGCGCACCAGCGGCACCGGCCGGCCGAGGAGTTCGCCCAGGCGGCGCGCCACCGGCGCCAGCGAGTTCTCCTCGCTCCACTCGCCCTCCTTGGGCCGTCCCAGGTGCGAGGTCACCAGCACCGTGGCGCCGGCGTCGAGGGCGGCGCGCAGGGTCGGGATCGAGGCCACGATGCGCTGTTCGGAGGTGATCCGGCCGTTGTCGATCGGCACGTTCAGGTCCTGCCGGATCAGCACGCGCTTGCCGGACAGGTCGAGATCGGTCATGCGGAGGATGGTCATGGGCATCGTTCGCTGCGTGGCGTGAGCCATCCATTGTCCGCGCGCGGCAGGTGGCAGGCAAACGTTGCGCCTGCCACCATCGCCTCAGTCGCGCGGGCCGCGCAGCAGGCGAAAGGCCATCGCGGCGACCATCGCCGCACCGGCCACCAGCAGCCCCCAGAGCATCCAGGTCGTCCAGTCGCGGGCCGGGCGCAGCGCGGCGTCGCCGGCGAGCGGCGCGCCTTGCCCGAGCGTGGCCAGCGGCGGCTGCCAGTCCGCGCCACGCGCCGAACGCACCGCTTCGAGCGATCTCGCGACGGGGGCGTCGCCGCGCACGGCGCGCGCGCTGCCGGCCACCACGCGGAAGGGCGGCGCGTCGCCGGCCACGAACACCAGCGACTCCGGCCGCCACCCCAGTCGCAGCACGGGCGGCCGTGCCGGCGCCGGCATCGCCTCGAGCTTCCAGTAGCGGTCGCGCAGCGGGCGCGCCAGCGGCTGCGGCGGTGAGCGCTCGTCGCCGATCCGGAAGCCGAGCCAGGGGCCGGCGCGCTCCACCCAGGGCGCATCGGCCTCGTCGCGGCTGTACAGGCGCCACTGCGCCGTCGCGCCGGCGGCGAGCGACACGTCGACGCTCTCGACGGGAAAGCGGCCGTCGAGTTCGTACAGGAGCGCCTCCGCGTCCCGGCCGGCGCCCGGTCGTCCCTCCAGGTCCAGCCACTGGACGGGCCCCACGCGCGCCGGTTCCTCGCCGCGCTCCGCCTCCACCTTGGTCACGACCAGCCGCCCGGCACCCGACAGCGGCACCAGGCGCAGGTAGCGCGCGGCCGCCCCCACCGGCAGCCGGTCGCGGCGCAGGCGCAGGCCCCCGCCATGCAGGTCGAACAGGACCGCGCTCGACTGCAGCACGCGCCACTGGCGCAGGTCGTCGCTGCCTTCGATGCGGAACGTGGCTTCGAGCGGCGACGGCGCCTCGCGCCAGTCCAGCACCAGCGCGTCGATGGATCCACGCATCGCGCTCGCATCGACCAGCCAGCTGGTCGACGCCGCCGGCGCGGTCGCATCCGCGTCCATGCGCACGTCCACGCGCACCACGCTGCCATCGGTTGCGCGTTCCACCACGAGCGCGAGGTCCCCGCCGCGACCGGCATCGGCGCCAGGCAAGGGAAACCAGGGCAATGACGAGCGTACCGTCGCCACTTCCACCGGAGCGCGCGCGGCGAGCAGCTGGGCGGGCACCGGGCGACCCTGCCCATCGAGGACATCGACGTCGTCGAGCCGCGGCGAGAGCGCGGCGCGGTACACGTCCGGACCGAGTTCGACGCGGTACAGGCCGGCTTCGGCGTCCGGCAGCGACAGCGGCCACTGTCGCGCGTAGTCCGCTGCGCCGGCCGCCACGGACGTCGCGAATCCCAGGCCCAACGCCACCAGCAGGACGGACGCCCTCATGCCATCGCTCCTTCGCGGGTCGTACTGCGCGGCGGCGCCGGCGCGAGGTAGCCCACCAGCGTGCACAGCAGGCCGTAGGCGATGAACGAGCCGATGCCGAACAGGTCGCCCAGGTGCTGGCGGTCGACCAGCACCAGCTTCGCCAGCACCACGCCCATCAGCACCGCGCCGGCCAGCCACAGCAGGCGCTGGCCGCGGCGCGAACCGGAGATCCATCCCGCCACGCCGAGCAGGCTCCAGACCACGGTCAGGCTGGCCTGCGCCAGCGCGCTGCTGGCCAGGCCGGCGTCCCACGCCACCCCGCCCCAGTGGTGCACCGAGCGCAACGTGAGCGTGGTCGCCAGGAGGAATCCGGCGGCCGCGAGCAGGCCCGCGCGCGTGCCCTCCAGCCGTGCCGCCCGCGCGGACCAGAGCCAATGCGCCAGCAGCGCCAGCAGGCCCACCTGCACCAGTTCGAGCGGGTTGAGCACTGCCACCCACGGAAGCGGTGCCGCGCTGCCCGCGGCGAACTGGCTGGCGAACCACCACAGGGCAAGCGCGACCGCCACCAGCGCCTGCAGCACCGGCCGCAGGGGGTCGAGGTCCCCGCCGCGCGGCGACCGCAGCACTGGCCAGTGCCGCTGCGACAGCACGAACAGCACGATCCACGGCAGCACGAGCGCCGCCAGCTCCCAGCCCTCGCCGAAGCCCTGGCGGTCGGCCAGCCACGCCAGCGACAGCGATACCGCCAGCGGCCAGCCCAGCCACCATCCGAACTGTGCCCAGTCGGCCAGCGCGTCGTCGTCGCGCAGGCAGGCCAGGCTGCGCAGCCCCAGCACCGCAAACGCCAGCCATGCCCATGCGCCGGCGCCGGCGAACGGGTGACCGTGTTCGCCGGCCTGGGCCAGCGCGAACGGCACCGCCGCGAGCATCGCGACCAGCACCGTCGCCGACAGCACGCGCGCGGGCCGCACGCGATGCGCCTCGGCCGCCAGCCACCCGCTCAGCACCAGCGCGGCGAATCCGGCAGCCAGCGCGGCACCGGGGGGAACGAAGGCGTCGATCTCCAGAGCGAGGTTGGCGCCCCACCAGCACAGGCCCCACAGGTAGTACGCCAGGGCAATGCGCGACGCGCCGGCCGCGCGGCTGGTCCACGCACTGGCGAACCCGGCCAGGGCGATCAGCAGCATGCCCATGAAGCCCGGGTTGAGCAGCGGCCGCACGAAGCCGTCCAGCGCTTCGTCGCGCGCCAGCAGGTGGAAGACGCCCGCCGCCAGCTGCAGGGCGGCGCCTGCCACCTGCGGCAACCTCCGGCGCTGGCGCAGGCCCAGCCAGACCAGTCCCGCGCCCTCGAGCGCGAATACGCTCGCGGTCGCCTGCGCCGACAGCGCCAGCGGCACGGCCAGCGTCGCGAAGCCGGCCGCGAGCAGCGCATGCGCATCCGACAGCAGCCGGTACCCCTCGCGCCGGCGCAGCAGCCACGCCAGCACCGCATAGAGCGCGGCCAGTCCGAGCGCGCACCAGGCCAGCGGCATGCGCTCGCCTTCGAGCAGCGCCGCCTGCAGCGAGAACGCCACCAGCGGCGTGCCGAACAGCAGGCAGCCGTCGATCATGTCCCGCCGGCCCTCCGGCTGGCGGCGCGCGAACAGGATCGGCAGGAGCAGGTAGAAGGCGAAGAACAACGCCAGGAACGGCTGGGTGGTGTCGCGATACTCGGGTGCGTAGGCCAGCACGCCCCAGGCGATGCCGATGCCCCAGGTGAACACGAAGCCAAGCAGGTTCAGCAGCCGCCACGACCTGACCCAGGCGATGGCGACGATCGCGGCATTGAGCACCGCGTAGTACGAGAACAGCGCGACGTGGTTGCCGCTGCCGGTGGACAGCCAGATGGGCGCAAGGAAGCCGGCGACGATGCCCAACCCCGCCATGCTGCGCGAATCCTGCAGCACCGCCAGCACGCACAGCCCCGCGACCAGGGCGATGCTCAGCCCGAACGCCGCCGTCGCCGGCAACAGCCCGTAGACCTTGAAGGCGGCGAAGACGACCAGCAGCAGCACGCCGATCGCCCCGCCCTGCAGCGCCAGCGCGAACGCAGGACGCGCCTGCCGCTGGCGCCAGCCGAAGGCCAGGCCCGCGATCGCGGCCAGGGCGACGCCCGCCAGGCGCAGTTCGACCGGCATCCGCAGCCAGCCCTGGTCGCTGGCGTACTTGAGCAGCGCCGCCACGCCGGCCAGCAGCACCAGCATGCCGACCTTCACCGGCACGTTGCCGACGGTGACCCAGCGCCGGACGGCGCGCAGGAACGAACCGCCCCCGTCCGCCGCGGCACCCGCGTGCGGCGACCGACGCGGCGAGGCGGCCTGCGCCTGGTTATCGGCGCCCGCGGCGCGTGCGGCGGCGGCCGCGGCGCCCTGGTCCGCCGTGGCGCGCGGCGGCAGCGGCGGGGGCACCGCCGGCCCGGCTTCCTGCGGCGGGACGTGCGGACCTGGCCCCGGCGCAGCGCCCGGCTCGACCTGGAAGGGAGCGGAGATTCCCGAGGCCGCCCCGGTGGCATGCCGGACGGTGCCCCGACCCGTGGCCGAGGGGGGAACCGCTTCGCGCTGTGGCGACGGCGCGGCCGCGTCCGCCGTTCCCGCGCGCAGCCGGGCGACGGCGTCCTCGAGCTCCCGCACCCGCCGCCGGAGAGCGGCCACCGACACCAGCGCCACGACCAGCAGCACCGGCATGGCGAGCACGGCCAGCGCCAGCAGGGTCAGCAGTCCTTCCATCGCGTCCTCCCCGCGCGCCCTGCGCAGGCGCAACGCCGGCCACATTAGCCGGACGGATGCCGAAAACAAGGAGCCCCGCCAGGGGCGGGGCTCCGGTATCGCCTGCGGCTACCGCCGGCTCACTTGCCGGCGACCACGCGCACCATTTCCAGGCACTTGTTCGAGTAGCCCCACTCGTTGTCGTACCAGGCCACGATCTTCACGAAGGTCGGGTCGAGCTGGATGCCGGCGTCGGCATCGAACACCGAGGTGCAGGTCTCGCCGATGAAGTCGGTGGCCACCACCTTGTCCTCGGTGTAGCCGAGGATGCCCTTGAGCGCGCCTTCGCTCTGGGCCTTCATCTCGGCCTTGATCTCCTCGTAGGTCGCCGGCTTCTCGAGCTCGGCGGTGAGGTCGACGACCGACACGTCGGAGGTCGGCACGCGGAACGACATGCCGGTGAGCTTCTTGTTGAGCGACGGGATCACCACGCCCACGGCCTTGGCCGCGCCGGTGGACGAGGGAATGATGTTCTCGAGGATGCCGCGGCCGCCGCGCCAGTCCTTGCTGCTCGGGCCATCCACGGTCTTCTGGGTGGCGGTGGCCGCGTGCACCGTGGTCATCAGGCCGCGCTTGATGCCCCACTTGTCGTGCAGCACCTTGGCCACCGGCGCCAGGCAATTGGTGGTGCACGAGGCGTTGGAGATGATCGCCTCGCCCTTGTAGGTGTCGTGATTGACGCCGAACACGAACATCGGCGTGTCGTCCTTCGACGGCGCCGACTGGATGACCTTCTTCGCCCCCGCGTCGAGGTGCTTCTGGCAGGTCTCCTTGGTCAGGAACAGGCCGGTGGACTCGATCACCACCTCGGCACCCACCTCGTCCCACTTGAGGTTGGCCGGGTCGCGCTCCTGGGTCAGGCGGATGCGGTTGCCGTTGACGATGAGCGTGTTGCCCTCGACCGACACCTCGCCCTTGAAGCGCCCGTGCACCGAGTCGAAGCGCAGCATGTAGGCCAGGTACTCGGGCTCGAGCAGGTCGTTGATGGCGACGATCTGGATGTCGCTGAAGTTCTGGACCGCCGAGCGCAGGACGTTGCGGCCGATGCGGCCGAACCCGTTGATGCCTACCTTGATCGCCATGGTGCGCGGACTCCTGGAACAGGTTGGGGACAAGGCCCGGGATTCTAGCATTCCGGCGCGGGCCGCCCGGTCCCGGCGCGGCCGCCACGCGGTGGTTGCGGCTGCAATGATCCTGATCAAGGTCGCGGCCCCGCGGGCTGCCCAGACTTGGCGCACCCCACACACGGAACAACGCCAATGTCCCGCATTCCCGTCCTGCTTGCCGCGGCCGTCGCCGCCTCCCTCGCCCTGCCGGCCGCCGCCCAGTCGCGCGGCGACTGGACCCTCGGCGTCGGCGTCCACTCGGTCGACCCCAAGTCCGACAACGGCCGTCTCGACGCCACCGCCCTGGAGCTGGGCCTCCTGCCCCCGACCGAGGTGGGCAGCAGCGTCCGCCCGACCATCACCGCCGAGTACTTCATCCGCGACAACCTGGGCATCGAGGTGCTCGCCGCTGCGCCGTTCCAGCACGACATCGACATCCGCGGCGTGGGCAAGGTGGGCAGCACCCGCCACCTGCCGCCGGTGGTGTCGCTGCAGTACCACTTCGCGAACGCCAGCGCGGCCACCCCCTTCATCGGACTGGGCGTGAACTACACCACCTTCTTCGACGAAGAGACCACCGGCGCGCTGAGCGGCACCCACCTGTCGCTGGGCGACTCCTGGGGCCTGGCGGCGCACGCCGGCGTCGACATCGCCGTGGGCGAGCGCGGCGCGCTGCGCATCGACGCCCGCTGGGCCGACATCGACACCACGGTGAAGGTCAACGGCGTCGACGTCGGCAAGGCCAACCTCGACCCGCTGGTGTACGGCCTGGCCTGGGTCTGGAAGTTCTGACCGGCCACAGCCTGCGCCGGAGATCGCCCACGCCGGCGCGCGTGGGCGCTTCTGCCCGGGACCACCGCGCGTCGCGGCGCTGTCCGCGGCGCGCCACTGGCCGCCTCCGCGCCGCCGCACTACAGTGCGCGCATGCGCATCATCACTGCCCTCGCCGCCCTCGCCTTCGCCCTGTCCTGGCCGACCGCCGCCCACGCCTGGGGCCCGCTCGGCCACCGCCTCGTCGCGCGCCTGGCCGAATCCCGGCTCGACCCGGCGACCCGCGCCGAGGTCGAACGCCTGCTCGCCACCGAAGGCCTGCAGTCGCTGGCCGACGTCGCCAACTGGGCCGACAACCTGCGCGAGCTGGATCCGGACCTGGGCCGGCGCACGTCGCGCTGGCACTACGTCAACCTGGGCGAGCTGGGCTGCCGTTACGACGCGGACGCCGCCTGCCCGGGCGGCCACTGCGTGGTGGAGGCGATCTCCGCCCAGGCCGCGATCCTCGGCGACCGCAGCCGCAGCGACGCCGAGCGCCTGCAGGCGCTGAAGTTCGTGGTCCACTTCGTGGGCGACGTCCACCAGCCCATGCACGGCGGCAACGCCCGCGACCGTGGCGGCAACAACGTCCAGGTCAACCTGCACGGCAAGGGCACCAACCTGCACGCGCTGTGGGACAGCGGCCTGCTGCGGTCGGCGCGGCTGGACGAGGAGCGCTACCTGCAACGGCTGCAGGAGGCCGAAAACGGGCCGCCGGCCACCGCCCAGGACACCAGCACCCCGGCGCAGTGGGCCGAGCAGTCGTGTGCGATCGCGGTGGAGGCCTACCCGCCCAGGGCCACGATCACGGACGCATACCTGGCACAGCATCGGCCGGTGGCCGAACGGCAGGTGCAGATCGCGGGCGAACGACTCTCCGCATTGCTGGGTACCGTCCTGGCCCGTGCCCCGGCCACGGAGATCCCCGACGCCGACTGACCGGAGCCTTCGCGGATCGACCGTGCTCCGCGTCCCGTCTAGGCTCCGCCCCGCATCGCCATCGTGCCGCCCGGATTTCCCGGCGAGCCGGGCGCCGGCTGCGGTTGGAACGCGTTGTACGGGCTGAACTGGCCGAGCGTGCCCTGGAACAGCATCGCGGCGACCGGCGGCGTACTGACGATCAGCGTCGTCAGGATCAGGCCGAGCCCCCCCTGCTGCATCGCCATGCTCGTGACACTCTCACCATCGCTGCCGAAGCCGAGGATGTTGCTGATCCAGAACGCAGTGCCGACGGCGATCACCATGTCCAGCGCGAGCGTGACGGTCACCGTCAACACTGCCATCGAGAAGATGGCGCCGATTCCGTACAGCAACCATCTGTGGAACAAGGCCTTGGTCTGGTCGAACAGCAGGCACAGGATGAAAACCGGCCCCAGTGCCAATACCAGGCCGATCGCGAACTTGTTGAGCATGATCGCGGCGGCGGCGGTGATCGCCGGGAGCCCTAGCCCGGCTGTGATCATCGCCATCGACCGCTCCTTCTGCCCACGCGTTTCTTCGTCGTAGGTCCCGTCCACGGAGTCCACCACCACGAGCGCAGCCTGGAGGATCGCCAGGCTGCGGTCCACGTTTGCGTAGGCCCCTTCTGGATCCGCGTCGCCGGTCATGGTCTCGTTGATCGTCCGTGACAACCCGTCGGTCACGGCTCCGTAGATCGGACCGAATGCGGCACCGATCCCCAGCGCGACGCCTACGATGAACGTCGCCCGCAGCGCATTGACCACCAGCGCCATCATCGACTCCCGCGACTGCCCGGTGACGATCCGGAAACCTTGCACCATGATCCACAAGGTGAGCACCAGCACCCCGATTCCACCGAGCACCCGCATCACGCGTTGGCCGAGGTTCGGCAGATACTCGTGGATCAGTTCGTCGTCGATGAAGCCGTGGATCTCGTGGAAGAACACGAAGTTTGGCAAACCCGCCGTCACGGGCACCAGGTCCTGGATGGTCTGTGCATACAGTTGCATGCCGGTATCCCTTCCGTCATGTGCCGCCGGTTACCACCGACGCCTGCCGGTAATGATCAGCGCTCGCGGCTTCTCGCGATCTCCAGCGCCGCCTTCAGCGTCCCGTACTGGACAAGCTGGGCATCCAACCGCCTGCTGTTGCTGAAGGCCACGCGTCCGTAGTACGCCATGTCGTTGCGCAACGCCTCGATCTGCTGCGCGTAGTACTGCAGCTGCCTCTGCGCATTCTCCATCTCCGCTGCCTGCGCCGCCTGCAGCTGTTCAATCGCGTTGCTGTTGCGCGCGAGCCTTCCGCGCTCATCCGGCCTCGCGCTCGCACTGTCCCGCTGCAGCTTGGCGATCTCCCGGTCGTTGTCCTGGATCTTGCCGATCACATCCACCAGGAAGTTGTGCCTGCGGTTGTCCAGGCGGACCATCTTCGCGCAGGCTTCGTACTGCTTCTCCCGGGCCGCGTTGACACGCCCGGGTCCAAACCCGCCGCCCCCTCCGACCAGCGTGAGCAGACCACCACCGGAGGGACTGCCGCAGCGCTGCCCCAGAAACGCATCTTCCGTGCGGCGCTCGATGTTGGTGTCGCGGGGGCCCGGATCCCACCCCGGCTTCAGGCCGTCGAGCTGCTGTTCGCGGATGTCCCGCAGCTGCGCCTCGAGCTGCTGGACCTGCTGGAAGATCTGGCGCAGCTGGTTGGTCTCGTCCCGATACATCTGTGCGTACTGCTGGGCCCAGGCGAACCGGTTGGTGTTGATGTGAAGCGCGTCCGTGACGGGCGTCTGCGCCGCAACCGGGCAGGCCAGGGACAGGCCGAGAAGGAGCGCGACTGCGGCGAGTGCAGTTCTGGGGAATGTCGGACTCATCGGAAGCTCCTTATCCTCATCCTGTGGACTCTCGTGACCGTCCAACCTCGACGAACTGCGGGCGCGAGACCTGTGGCGTACCCCCGGATTGGCCCGGGGCCGAGTTGCGTTCGCTCGCCTCCGACCGCTCACCAGTGCGACCGGAGCCCTTCCTCTCCCGATAGAACAAGGGAAGCCAGTCGTCCGGGGCCAAGGCGTCCGGGACAGTACCCTGCCTCGCGGCTACCTCGGCGAGGATCCGGTGCATGATCGCGATGTTGCCGGTGTTCGCCGAGATCACCGCCAACGCGTCATCCAGCCCGCGCAAGTTGAGCTGGCAGACGGCGGACGCATGCCCCTGCTTGACCAGGAACGTCCGGGAGCGTTCGTCAAGCCCCTTGACCACATCGAACTCGGCCTCGGTCAGCTTGAGTCCATCGATGTAGTCCTTGCGAGAGGCATTCGGGTTGGGCAGGAGCACCATAGTTGCGGTCTGCTCGATCAGCGCGGCCGAAATGTCGCTGGACAGCGCGTCCTCCGGGCTCTGCGTGGCGAAGATCCCGAAGCCGTTCTGCTTGCGGATGGTCTTCTGCTTGTTCTTGGCAAACTCCTTGAGACCGCCGCCGCCGTCGAGGATCTTCCAGAATTCGTCCATCACGTAGATCAACCGACGGCCGTCGATCATCTGCTCCAGCCGGTGGAGCAGGTAGTTGATGACGGGCACCCGCACCTCCGGATTGTCGATAAGATCCGTGTAGTCGAAACCGATGATGCTGGCTCGCTCCAGGTCGATGGTGTCGGCCGGGTTGTCGAAGACCCAGCCGAGCGCATGCCCAGCGGTCCACCTGCGCAACCGGGCGTACAAACCGTCGTCACCCATGTTGGGCAAGCTCTTTCGCAGGTTGGACAGGGTCCGCAGGTGCATCGGCATGTCCATTACGCCGTCGACGGCACGATGGATGTCCTCGTCCTCCCGCGCGCTGTAGCGCTCCTTTCCTGCCAATACCTTCACGAGACCTGCCAGGAACTGCGTGTTCGATTCGTTACGCTCGCACTGGAAGGGGTTGAACCCGGTGGGCGCACCGTTCTCGAGGGCCAGATAGTTGCCGCCGCAAGCGCGCACGAAGATCTCGGCGCCACGGTCCTTGTCGAAGAAGAAGATCGTCGGGCACGGATCGAACTTCTGCACCTGGCTCAGCAGGAAGTTGATGAGTGCGGTCTTGCCGGTCCCGGACTTTCCAATCACCATCGTATTGGCGATGGCCTTCTCATCAAGCGAATCTTCTGCAGGATGGGTGGCGTGGAAGTTGAAGTAGTATGGCTGTCCGTTGGTTGTCTGAAGCACTGTCACGCACTCGCCCCATGGATTGCGATCACGCTTTCCCGAGGCGAAGCTGTGCAGCGGCGAAAGACCAAGAAAGTTCAGCGAGCTGACGTTGGCAAGGCGCGTCCGGCACGACCAGTTCCCGGGCAACTGGGAATAGAACGCAGAGCACACCGCCAGGTCTTCGCGCGCAGACACGAACCCGGCATTCGACAGTTCGGCGCGGGCACGGGCGATGTTCTGCGCCAGCTGCTCCTGGCTGTCGGCATACAGGGCCATGACGAAGTGGTACTCGCCGAGCACGAAACTGCCGGAGGCCACCTGGTCCATGGCGTGGTCGAGTTCCGCAATCTGGCTGACCGCCTTGTCGCCGGACGAGATCATCATCCCCTTGGTGCGGTCGAGCACCCGCAGCGCGTCCTGCCGCCCCATCGGGCTGAACGAATGGGTGATCACGTACTCGAAGTCGAGGTACTTGAGCCCGTTGAGGATGCCCGGCCAGGTCCCGTCGCAGTATTCCTTGATGTTGAGGATCGCGCCGAAGACGTTTCGTCCTTCCGGAGTTCGGATGAGGAACTCGCCCGTCCGGCTGGAGAAGACGTGCCGACTGACCGCCAGGTAATCGTGGACCGGCGCAGCAAGGGCAGGCACGGGTTCGTCGATGCGGTTGAGGACGAATCCGAAATGCTCGAGGACCTCGGAGAAGACAACCCCATTGTCCGCCTCGTACAGGCCGAGCCGTACAGGGGCATAGTCCTTGAGAACGGCCTCGACGTTGCCGGCGAGCTCCATCAGCTTGGCGACCGACTGGTCCTGCTGTGCCTGGAGTACGCCCAGATCCCACGAACGTTCAACCAGCCGCTTCCCGACCACGATCGGACGGTAGAGCATTGTCAGGTAGAGCTCGTTGCGCATGCTCCGCTGCGACGACAGCATGCCGAAGTAATGGTCCGACAGCACCTGGTTGAACCGGGCGTCGAATCGCCCCATGGACTCGATGCCCCCGCGCCGCCGCAGGTCATGCACCCAGAAGGCAACGTTGACGAAGTCCGGGGCGCGGAGGGACTGGAGCATCCGGTTGAACGTGTCGTGGCGATGCTCGATCTCCCATTCTTCCCGACCGACGAACGGCAGTCCGTCCAATCGCCACGTCATCAGGAAGTCCCCGCCCGTGGTCTTCACGACGTGCCGCGAGACATGGGACGATAGCGGGATCAGGCCCGCAATCGGCGCGTCGGCAACAAGTCTTCGTGGCTCAGCGGCAGGCATGTTGGCGGAACCCTTTCCGGTAGCTGTTCGGGGCGAACACCCACATGCCCTTGTGGTAGACCCGGTTCCGCACCTTCACGCGGAACCTCAGCCTCAAGCCGAGCAGGCGGAAGATCATTTCGTCGCGCCGGGCCATCTGCCGCATGACGAGCACCACCACTGGTAGCAGGACGATGAAGTACGGGTGGATGTAGAACGCGAGTAGCAGGCAGCTGCCGCCGGCGATCGTGAACGGCACGTACGGCACGCCCATGAACATGGGCGGCCGCGTGCAGCCACGGAAGACGATGTCCTTGCGCATGTCAGCACATCATCCCGACGATGCCGATCCAGCCATTCCCCTCCAACGCGACTCCACCGTTGTCTGCGAGCAGCATGCGCGAGATCTGCGCCGCGGCACCAATGAGGAATCCTCCGATCAAGACCGGTGCGACATCGCTGATGCGCTTGTGGTTGAACGCGATCTGGTAGCCGGCGAAGATCACCGCGATGGTGACGATGGCCACGGAGGCGATGTTGAGCAGCCCTGTGATGCTGGTGAAGAAGCTGTTGACCTTTCCGGCCGCATCGACGCTGCCGGGGGCGGCCAGCGCGAGGCCCGGCATGGCCACGACCATGGCGGCAATGGTCCTGGCGGGCAGGCTGCCCGGGGCAAAGATCGAAGTGGGGATGCGATGTGCATGGTTCATGGTTCCGTTCCCTGGTTGATTGCGACGAGCCGTCGGCTCCGGGACCTCGTTCAGAACACGAAAGCTGCGTCCCTTGACGCCGTTGGCGTGCTGGTTGCCGAGTTTCCTTGCAGGGCACCCGCCGTCGGCGGCGACGGATGCGCAGGAGGTGGTACGACGTCAGCGGCTGGCGCCACCGGACGCATTGGCGGCGCCCCGCGTGGCTGCAGGTACACCGGGCCCGAGGCTTCCGACGGGAATGCCGGCACGCTGTTCCGGGTCGCGAGCTGTGGCACATCGATCGCCACGCCACCGGGCTCGGGATCGACTGCCACGGCCGGCCCCTGGATGCGGCGCTCAAGCAGCGACGCCCGTTCCGCTTGGCCACGGCGCTGGCCCGTTGGCGACGGACCGGATCCGGCCAGCGGAACGGGATCCGAACCGGGCGGGTCCTGACCCGCGCCATTCCAGGTGGCGAGGACCTTCTGCACGTATCCGTGTTGGAATCCGGTCCTGAAGTCACCGGAGTAGTAACAGCTCAATGCCTTGCCCCAGTCGCCCTTGGCGCGATCGTGGCACTCGGCGAGGATCTTCGATCCGGCCTGCAGGTTGGCGCACACGTCGAAGGCACGTTCGTAGCTGTCCAGGCCATACGGTCGCAGATTGTGCCGGTTGACCTGCGCGATCCCGAGCGAGAAGTTGAACCCTCTTTTCTCCAGCATCCTCGCCGTCGCCACGGCTTCGTCGCGGTTGCGCGGCTGGCGCACGAGTCGTCCTCCAACCACGCCGATGGCATAAGGGTTGAAGCCGGACTCCACGCGCACGACATGGCGCATGACCTCTACCGGGACCGACAGGTCCGCGCAGGCCGCGAGCTCAAGCCCGGGCAGCATGAACTGTCCCTCCCGGCACGCAGAGCCACGTCAAGTATCCGGCCGCGCAGTCTTCCATCTTCGTTCCCTCTCAGTGACCCGCCATCCTCCGCTCCGGATCGAAGTCGATCCCTGTGATGCAGCGCCGGCCCGAATGCGCCTTGATATGCACCACGATATCGATCGTCATCATCAACAGCCGCTTGATGACGGAGAACTCGAGCCCGGAACCCTCCGCCGACGCCTTGATCATGAGCGCGAGCTGGTCCCAGGCCTGCGCCGTACTTCCTGCATGGCAGCTCGTGATCGAGCCGGGATGACCCGAGGCGCAGTTGCGGACGAAGTAGAAAGCCTCGTCGCCACGCAGTTCGGCAAGGATGATCCGGTCCGGCTTCATGCGCAGGCACGCCTCCATGCAGGTCTTGGCGGTGACGTTGCTCGCGCTCTGCCCGCCCTTGGAGTAGAGCAGGTGAACCACGTTGGGTTGTGGGATGAAAAGCTCTCGCGCATCCTCTATCGTCACCAGCCGCTCGCCGGCATCGATGTGGTTGACCAGTGACTTCATGAAGGTGGTTTTTCCGCTACCCGTGGCGCCCGCCACCACCACGTTCTTGCGGCACTGGACCGCCTGGCTGAAGAACTGCCGGTACTCGCCCGCACGCAGCAGTCCCTGGAGCTCGCGGTCCTGGCCGCTGACTTGCCCAGCGTCCCGCACGATTTCCGAGAAGAACCCGTCATCCTGGTACTGCTCCAGGGTCCTGCTGGACCGCGCCGGCAGGCGTATGGTGATTGAGACCTTGTTGGCATCGCAGGCTGGCGGAATCACGAACTGCGCCCGCTGCCCGGTCGGAAAGGTCAGGGACACCATGGGTTCGGCATCGGTGATGCGTTGGCCAGTGTTGCTCTCGTTCACGACCGAAGTGCAGAACTGCCGCGCGCGCTCGTAGGTGAGCGTCGGGACTTCCACCCGCTGCCAACCCCGTACCGTCTCGAGATAGAGCTCGCCTGGCCGGTTGATGCAAATCTCCGTCACGTCCGGCGATGACAGGTGCTCCGCGATGCCCAGCACCCGGTACTGGTACTCGAGGAATTCGCCGCTGATGTCCACCGTTCCGGGCTTTGTGCCATCCATGCATTCTTCTCCGGTCAGCGCAGCACGGCGGCGAAGTCGACGTCCTGGGCAACGTACACGTTGATCATCGTGCCCTGGTTGATCGTCACGGTGGGCGGGCGCGCCATGTTTCGCTCAAGCGCAATATTCGCCATGCGCTCCAACGTCCTGGCGGTGTTGCTCTCGTAAGGGTTCTGTACCGCGACCCCATCAGTGAAAGCCGTGGATTGGGGTCCGTGCTTGGCGCCGGCATACTTGAATGCATCGCTGAGCATGCTGATCATCAGTGCGGACGAGATCCGCTGCCCCCAGTGCGCGCTGTAGTGACCCTCGTTCCCGGCTGATCCGAGCATGTCAACACCCGGACTGCTCATGTTGACGTCCAGGCCGTTGGGCGTAGTGATCCGGTCCCAGACCACCGCCGCGCGCCTCCCGACGATCGCGTCCGACTGGTATCGGCCCATCACCTTCGATCCACGTGGAAGCAGCAGCTTGCGTCCGTTCACGGAGTAGACGGGCTCGGTCACGATGCAGGATGTGAAGCCTGGCACGTCGGTAATGATGCGCGACTCGAGAATGCAGCGGATGTACGTACCGCGGAGCAGCAGCGTGTCCGGGTTGTAGAGCGGTTGCGCGGTCGAACGCCGGCTGGCTCCGCTCGCAGCCGGCAGGGGCGGCGAGGCGGGGGGACCGCTCTCCATCGACATGATCCTGGCGTACTCCTCCGGCGTGACCCGGCCGGGTCCGGTGGCAACGTCTCCGCCACCGTGTATGCCGGTCACATCGATTCTCCGACGATCAAGCAGCGAAGGGGCCCCGCTTCCAACCGGCCACGTCGGGTCGCTCGCGGACGCCGCAGCAGGCGTGTCCTGGACGACGGGAAGTGGCGGCAATTCAGGCTCCATCGCCACGGGAACGGTGCGCTCGGGTGGCAGGTCCGGCAATGCGGGGGCCTCCGGGATCACCAGCTGCTGCTGGACGCGCGCCGGGGTCGCCACCGGCTTGTCGGACATCGCGCTGTTGAATATGAGCACCGCCGTCACCAGCAGCAGCACGACCAGCCCAGACAGGAACAGCAGCGCCTTGCGGTTCAGCCGCTGGACCTCGGTGGAGCTGAGATAGGGGGCGGACGCGTCGAGGTCGGGCGCGCCCATTGCCTCGTGGCGCGCCCCGTATGGATTCCGGTGGGGAGGCACGTCATGCCCGCCGCCGGGCCCAGCGGTCGCCTCGCTCATCGTTCGCTCCTCCTGCGCAGGCCCACCGCTTCGTCGCCGTGCCTCAGCACGAGATACGGATAGGTGCCGTGCACGATGATCGTGTCGCCTTCTACCGTCGTATTGACGATGAACTCGTCCCCGTTCTCGCGCTGGCGCCCGAATACCGCCGGGAAGTTGCCGCTGGGGAACCGCGTCCGCGCGCCCATCCGGATGTAGGTGAACTGCAGATCGTCGTAAACCGTCGAAGGGACCAGCCAGGTGGCGCCCTTGCGCCGGTACGCGACGTCGTACGCGAAGTGGTAGGTTCGACCGGGCTGCAGCCTCGTGCTGAGCTCGTACGGCTCCTCCGCCGGATCGTCTGCAACGGCGAAAGCGGCATCTCCTGGATACGTGAACCGGATGCGGTACTGGACCCCGGCCGCCTTGGCCTGTTCCAGCGCCCGCCAGTCGGTGGCGACCACTTTCAGTTCCAGCACGTACGTATGGACCGCGGTCCTGATCAGGAGGTTCGTGTCGACGTCGATGTCCCTGGGCTTCAGGTAGAACACATTGTCGCGCCGGTTCAGGTCCCAACCGGCGCTGAAGCCGGTGCTGTAATCGAGAATCTCCTCGTGCGGACTTAGCTCGATCTGGGTAGTAATGCCCAGTCCGGTCCGCACCTGGTAGATGCGATCCGGTTCGTACGCGTACTCGTCCAGCGGCTGCGCCTTCGCCATCGCGGCGACGACGCAGAGGCAAACCAGTGCCGCGGCGCGCAGCGCGCAGGCCAGCACCCGGCTCACTGCAAGCCTCCCGGCGACGCCAAGGTGGGCTCGTCGCCCGCCACGGGCACGTGACCCGCGGGCGCGATCGTACCGCCCTCGCCGTGCCCGTGGCCCCGCGATCCGGGCGCGATGATCTCTTGCGGACCAGGGAACACGGGCTCGGGGGCCGGCGGAACGCCGTAGTCGTTGTCCACCCGGTAGTCGGTGACGAGAAACCCCAGCGGATTGAGCAGCCGATCCCGCTCGTCGAACTTCAGGTCCGGATCGTAGATGAACTCCATGGTCGCGATCTTGCCGTCCATGACCTGGCTGCTTCCGTCAAGCTTGTTGAAGAGGCTGCGCTGGAAGCGCACCGTCGCGCCGCGCGGAGGCCTTCCCTGCGTCCCGGGAATGAGCGAAATGCTGAGTATGCGGATCCTGATTGCGAACTTGTTTCCGTACTGGTTGTAGGGCCGCCGCGGATTCGACTCCGCGTGCAACGTACGGAACGCGGGCGCCACGCGGGCGCCAGCCATCGCCAGCGTCTGGCGCCAGTTCTGCTGTCCGATGATGCCGGTATCGTACGATTCCCGTGCCAGCACGAACTGCGCGACGTTGCTCTTGTTGACGGCCTCCTGCGTCGTGATCGCCGGATCCTGGAAGTCGCCGACGAGGCGCGCGACCGTCGCGGTCCCTGTATAGGGATCCGCCATGACCAGGTACGGAACCTTTTCCTTCAGCGGCAGGAGATGGAAGTAGCCGGCCATCAGGACCATGGCCATGGCCATGGCCACACCAGCCACCAGCCACGCGCGGCGCTCGCTTCTTCCTGCGCGCTCTGCAAGCGACAGCTCGTAGTTCACGCCGCGCGCGACCACCGCGTCCACCGCCTGCGTTGCCCTCTTCTTCCCGAACATCCCTGTTCCCGTCCGCCTCAATCCGATTGGAGTTCGTCGAGCGAAGCAATGGGCATGCCGCGGGCCCGAGCCACCACGATCCTGCCGTCATCCATGAAGATCTTGATGCCTTGCCCGATGTATGCCGAGGTCAAGGCCGCTGTCGCGGCGGCGAGGTCATGCGTACGGATATCGGCCACTCGCGCATGCAGCGTGTAGTCGTAGTCGTGCTCGTAGGACAGTACCCGTCCGGCGTCCCGCGCCCACCGTTCGAGCATGGACTTGAGTGTCCCGTCCGCTGGCGTGGCCTGGTACAGGTAGGCGTGTCGCAGTGGAATCGGTTGCGGAGTCTCGGCGAACCGGTTCAGCGGCACCCAGCGACCGCCGATGTCCCGCGCCTCGGGCGTGGCGCAACCCGCCATGGATCCGGCAAACAACACCGCCAGCAACGCGCCGTTCCGTCCTGAGATTGTCACTGCCTTCCCCCTGCACGCCACTTGCGGGCGCACGTACCCCACCTGACCTGCCATCAGGCAAGACCAGACCGACCGCGCACGGCATGACCGGCGCGCCATGGACTCATTCGAGACAATGGAGAGGCGCAATCGCCTCTGAGCGAATGGGACCGTGCAAGCTCCTTTTGTTGTCCGACCAGGTTCCTTCCTGAGTCCCGCATCCCCGGCACGCCGCTGGCGGCCATCCGGGACAAGCGATTGCATGCCAAGGCATGCGACTTGAACTTATCCCGGTGCTGCGCGGTCGTCAAGCACCCTTCGTGCATACTGCGTCACATGCCGGCTCCCGCAAGAGGAGCCACTAACTGCGGTTGCGGCGGACGGGCGCCTGATCCAAGATCGCACAGGCTTTCGGGCGCATACCACGGGGTCGGGCCGCCAGGAAGGTGGTCCACTGGAGCGAAGGCTCCGACCGGAAGCGGGGCGGCCTGCCAGGCGCGGCCGTCGATGAACCGGCCACAGTTCGAGGGATCGACGCATGACGGCACATGGAACGTGTCCACCCTTCCGTGACAACCTTTCCGACGTGCCGTGCCGACCCGGTCTCGGCGGCGCATCCACGGCCGTTCCCTCTCCAGGTCGCCACCTTCACCCGCGGGGGGCCCATCCTTGCGATCACGCTTCTTCTTCGCAAGGAGGCTGACATGGAGCAGAAGTCGGTTGAGGAGTTCGTCGCCAGTGCCGCCTTGCTGGGTGCACATCTCACTCGGCAATGCGAGTCCGCGTGCGCCCAGTTGCACGATCTCTCCGTCTCGCTTTCCCGCGCCATGGACGAAGGCCAGTCACGGCTCGCGGCCAGCGCCCGCGACGCACTGCGGGAGTCCATGGCCACGGAGCTCCCGGCCGCCCTGCAGGTTCTCGGCCAAGGAACTCGCCAGCTCCATGCGATGATCGAGCGGGCGCGCGTCGAGCAGGCCGCGCTGGAACGGCGTGCGCGCTGGATGGGGCTCAAGGCGGTTGCAGTGGCGCTGGTGGGCGCGCTCGCCGCAGTGGCCGGCTCCGGCTACGTGGCCGCGATCAACGTCGCGCGCAGCCGCGAGGCGACGGTGCGCCTGGAGGTGATCAAGGCGCTGGACGAGGTGACCATCACCTCGTGCGACGGTCGACCATGCATCAAGCTCGCGGACGGCCTGCGCCGCTGGGAGAGGAACGACCACTACGTACTGGTCGACAGCGATCCGCCGCCGGAACTGCAGCCCCGCTGACCGGATCGAAACTGCCACCGTCCCCAGAGCCAAGGAAGACATCGTGGACAACAGGATCATCGCAGCGCTCGCCGCCACCGTGCTTTGCGTGTTGGCCACCCTCTACTTCTCCGGCTGGCTGGCGCTGATGTTTCTCGGACTCGATCCCGGCCAAGGCAGCATCGGGACCTACCTTGGTTACTTGCGGCACATCGAGCATCCCGCGGTGTCGCGCTACTCGACGCGCATCATCGTTGCAGGGGCAATGGCGGGCGGACTCATGCTGCTGGTATGGGCGTCGTTGATGGTGATGCTGTTGAAGCCGCGCGACCACAGGAACATCCACGGCCGCGCGCGCTTCGCGACGCTGGTGGAACTCGCCAGCCGCGGATTCCTGCGTCGGCGGGACGATGGAATCGTGATCGGTCGGATGAATGGAAGGATCCTGCGCCTGTCCGGGCAACAGTTCGTGATCCTCGCCGCACCCACCCGCTCCGGCAAGGGCGTCGGCGTGGTGGTTCCGAACCTGCTGGATTACCGCGAATCCGTCGTGGTGCTCGATATCAAGCAGGAGAACTTCGATCTAACCTCGGGCTGGCGCAAGTCCATCGGGCACGAGGTCTACCTGTTCAATCCTTTCGCGGAGGATCGCCGGACACACCGCTGGAATCCGTTGTCGTACGTGTCGCAGGATCCCGCCTTCCGGATCTCCGACCTCCAGGCGATCGCGGCCATGCTGTACCCGGACGGTGACGACAAGGACCGCTTCTGGTGCAGCCAGGCGCGCAATGCGTTCGTGGCCTTCGCGCTCTACCTGTTCGAGACACGCGAAGCACAGCTGCGCGAAGGCGCAGTCCTGGATGCCCTGCCCCAGCCGACGCTGGGCGCGGTGCTGCGACTGGCGGCTGGCGATGGTGGCGAACTCAAGCCCTACCTGCAAGGCCTGATGGGCAACCCGGCGATCGGCGAACACACCCGGACAGCGTTTTCTGGCCTCCTGTCCCAGGCCGACGTGACCTTCGCGTCGATCATCGGCACCTTCCGCGAGCCGCTCAACGCCTGGCTCAATCCGGTTCTTGATGCGGCCACCGGCGGCGACGACTTCCGCCTGGACGAAGTACGCCGCAAGCGCATGACGATCTACGTCGGCATCCAGCCGGACAAGCTGGCGGAGAGCAGGCTGGTCGTGAACCTGTTCTTCAGCCAACTGATCAACGTCAACACCCGCGCACTTCCGCAGAGCGATCCAGGCCTGCGCCACCAGTGCCTGCTGCTGATGGACGAATTCACGTCGATCGGACGGGTCGATATCATCTCCCGCGCAGTCGCCTACATGGCCGGCTACAACCTGCGACTGCTGCCCATCATCCAGTCGATGGCGCAACTCGACGCCGTATACGGAAAGGAGCTGTCCCGCACGATCATCACCAACCACGCGCTGCAAATCATCTTCGCTCCGCGCGAGCAGCAGGATGCGAACGATTATTCGGAGATGCTCGGCTATCGCACCATCAAGCGCAAGGCGCGAACCCGATCCCATGGAGGGGGCAGTCACGTGTCCGACAACGAGGTGCTGGAAAAGCGTGCGCTGATGCTGCCCCAGGAGCTCAAGGCCCTCGGCCCGCAGAAGCAGATCATCCTCTACGAGGCCCTTGCCAATCCGGCGCTGTGCAGGAAGATCCGCTACTACAAGGATGGCTACTTCACCCGGCGTCTCCGGCCGAAGGTCGAGATTGCGCCGCTGCGTGTGCCCTGCGACCGGTTGATGCGGCCGACGACGCCCGGCAGCGGCAGCACGATGGCGTTGGACATGCGCGTCCCGCACCCGTCCGCGACGGCGGACCGCGTGGGCTAGTCCGGCCCCGGGGCGCGATCCGGCCCGCATTGGCCCACCGCGCGCGCAGGGGCTTTGCGCCCTGCCGCTGGCAATTGCAATCGCCAGCCGCTGACGCCACATTGCGCCCATGCCCGACTTCCCCACCCTGATCTTCCTGATGCTGGCCGGTTCGGCGGCCTATGCCTGGTGGAATTCCGCGCGCGCCGCGGCCGAGCGGGCCACGCAGCTGGGGCGCGACGCCTGCCGGGCGGCGGGGGTGATCTGGCTGGACCAGAGCGTGCACGCCAGCGGCCTGCGGCTGCGGCGGCGCGGGGACGGGCGGCTGGGCCTGGAGCGCCGCTTCCGCTTCGAATATTCCGAGGACGGCATCGACCGCCACGTCGGGCAGCTGGTGCTGCACGGGGAGCGTCTGGTCGCGTTCAGCGGCCCCGCCCGCGCGGCGCAGGCGGTGACCCTGCACCCGGGCCGCGGGGCGGCTACTTGATGACGCGCAGGTGCGAGCCGCGGCGCGGCGCGGGCTCGTCGCCGGGGCCGTCGCCCGGGCCGTCGGACGGCGGGGTGGGATCGTCCTCGGGCGGCGGGTCGCCGTGGCCGACGTCTTCCGGCAGGGCCATGCCCTGCCCGGTCTCGCGGGCGTAGATCGCCAGTACCGCCCCCACCGGCACCTGCACCGGGTGGCTGACGCCGCCGAAGCGGGCGGTGAAGCGCACCGCGTCGTTGTCCAGTTCCAGCCGCGCGACCGCACGGTCGGCGATGTTGAGCACCACGCGGCCGTCCTTGATGGTGTGCGCGGGCACGCGCACGCCCGGTTGCGATGCGTCCACCAGGATGTGCGGCGTCATGCCGTTGTCGGTGATCCACTCGTACAGCGCCCGCAGCAGGTACGGGCGGTGGCTGGTCATCGTGGGTGGGGAATCTGGCATCGCGGGTCGTGGGCCCCGTGGCGCGCCCGCCGCGCAGGCGGCCGGGCGCAGCGGATCAGTCCGGCAACTCGCGCAGGTTCTTCTCCTGCGGGGTGAGGCTGCGCAGGAAGCCGGGATTGCGGAAGATGCGGTTGCCGTACTCCTCGATCACCTTGCCATCCTTGGGCAGCGGCACGTCGAGCGCGGGCAGGCGCCAGATGATGGGGGCCATGGCGCAGTCGGCCAGGCTCATCTCCGGGTTGAGGAAGAACTTGCTGGCCTTGAACAGCGGCACCGAGGCGGTGAGCAGCTCCTTCAGGCGCTTGCGGCCGGCGTCGGCCTGCTGCTTGCCGCCGAACTGGATCGCCTGCACCTGCGGCACCCAGTCGTGCTCGATGCGCAGCATGGCCAGGCGCAGGCGGGCGCGCGAGAGCGGGTCCACCGGCATCAGCGGCGGATGCGGGTAGCGTTCGTCGAGGTATTCGCAGACCACGCTGGCCGCGTACAGCACCTGGTCGCGCTCGACCAGGGTCGGCACCGAATGGTACGGGTTGAGGTCGATCAGGTCGGGCGGGGGGTTCTGCGGGTCCACCGGCACCAGGTCGTACGCCACTCCCTTGGCGGCCAGCACCAGCCTCACCCGGTGGCAGAGCACATCGTCTACGGCCGAATACAGCGTCATCGCGTTGCGCATACGTGGACTCGCAGCCATGAAGGCCTTCTCCCGCGACCGGAATCCGCCGGTCGCACGGTGCCGGCCGCCCCTCGCGGCAGGTCACCACGGTCTGGCATCCCCGCAGCAGCCGGTGGCGCGGTCCCGATCCCGCGGGACCGCACTCCCCCGGCCGGGGTGCAACTCAGTGCACGTCCCTCCAGTACTCGTTCTTCAGCAGCCAGGCCAGCACGGACAGGAAGGCCAGGAACAGCACGACCCACACGCCGATGCCCTGGCGCTTGATCGCGACCGGCTCGCCGGCGTACTCGAGGAAGGTGGTGAGGTCGCGCACGGTCTGGTCGAACTCGGCCGGGCTCTGGGTGCCGGGGGTCGAGATCTCCAGGTGCTCGACCGGCGCCTCGCCGGTGGCGTCCGGCTCGCCGTACACCGCGTGCTGCAGGCCCTGCTGCTTCCACAGCGGGTTGGGCATCGAGGCGTTCGGGAACAGGGTGTTGTTCCAGCCGAGCGGACGCGATTCGTCGAGGTAGAACGACTTGAGGTAGGTGAACACCCAGTCGCTGCCGCGCACGCGGGTGATCAGGCTCAGGTCGGGCGGCACCTGGCCGAACCACTCCGAGGCCTTGTCGGCCGGCATCGACGACACGATATGGTCGCCGAAGGCCGCGCCGGTAAGGTTGAGGTGGGTCATCACCTCTTCCTCGGTCAGGCCCAGGTCCTCGGCCATGCGCGAATAGCGCAGGTACTTCAGCGAGTGGCAGCCCGCGCAGTAGTTCATGAACAGCTGCGCGCCCCGCTGCAGCGACGCGCGGTCGCTGATGTCGGTGCCGGCGTGCTGCAGGTTGCCGCCGCCGGCGGCGAGCACGGAGAACGACAGGAGCATGCCGCAGGCGAACGCGGCGATGCGGGCGAGGAAGGTCTTATTCATGCATCGTCACCCGATCCGGCACCGGCTTGGTCTTGTCCCAGGCCGTCCACAGCGGCATGGTCAGGAAGAACACGAAGTAGTAGGCAGTGAGGAACCGGCCGATGATGGTCTCGACCGGGTCGGTGCCCGGACCGGCGCCGATCTTGCCCAGCCAGATGAAGCTGATCGCGAACAGCCCCAGCAGCACCTTCGACAGCAGGCCGCGGTAGCGGTAGGACTTCACCTTCGCGCGGTCCAGCCACGGCACCAGGAACAGGATCGCGATCGCGCCGAACATCACCAGCACGCCGGACAGCTTGTGCGGCACCACGCGCAGCATCGCGTAGAACGGGGTGTAGTACCACACCGGCTTGATGTGCTCGGGCGTCACCAGGCGGTTGGCCTCGGTGAAGTTGTCGTGCTCGAGGAACCAGCCGCCGAACGCGGGCGCGAAGAAGATCACGAACGCGCAGATGACCAGGAAGCAGCAGACGTAGAAGCCGTCCTTCACCGTGTAGTACGGGTGGAACGGGATGCCGTCGGCCGGCGCGGCCGGCGACCAGCGGTTGCCCTTCGGGCCCTTCTTGATCTCGACGCCGTCGGGGTTGTTCGACCCGACCTCGTGCAGCGCGAAGATGTGCAGCACCACCAGCAGCAGCAGCACCAGCGGCAGCGCGATCACGTGCAGGGCGAAGAAGCGGTTGAGGGTGGCGTCGCTGGGCAGGTAGTCGCCCATGATCCACTCGGTCAGGCCGTTGCCGACGACCGGGATCGCGCCGAACAGCGAGATGATCACCTTGGCGCCCCAGAACGACATCTGGCCCCAGGGCAGCACGTAGCCCATGAAGGCCTCGGCCATCAGCACCAGGTAGATCAGCATGCCGACGATCCACACCAGCTCGCGCGGCTTCTGGTACGAGCCGTACATCAGGCCGCGGAACATGTGGATGTACACCACGATGAAGAACATCGAGGCGCCGGTGCTGTGCATGTAGCGGATCAGCCAGCCCCACTCGACGTCGCGCATGATGTACTCGACCGAGGCGAACGCTTCCGCGGCGCTCGGCTTGAAGTGCATCGTGAGGAAGATGCCGGTGACGATCTGGTTGACCAGCACCACCAGCGACAGCACGCCGAAGATGTACCAGATGTTGAAGTTCTTCGGAGCGTAGTACTCCGACATGTGCTTCTTGTAGAACGGCAGGAAACCCGGCGCACGCGCGGTGAACCAGTCCCAGACGCCGTTGACGCTGCGAACGATCACGTTGGACATCTCACGCCGCTCCCGGGTCGACGCCGATGACGATGGTGTTGTCGTCGGCGAAATGGTGTGGCGGCACCGCCAGGTTGGTCGGTGCGGGCACGCCCTGGAAGACGCGGCCGGCCATGTCGAACTTCGACTTGTGGCACGGGCAGAAGTAGCCGCCCTTCCACTCGGGGTCGAACGGCTCCGGGCGGATCTCGGCGACCATCTCCGGCGAGCAGCCCAGGTGCGTGCACAGGCCTACGAGCACCGAGATCTCGGGCTTGAGCGAGCGCAGCTGCGGGTTGGCTTCGGCGATGTAGGCCGGCTGCTGGTCGGCGTTTTCCGAGTTCGGGTCGCGCAGCAGCGGGTCCAGGGTGGGCAGCGCCTCCAGGATCGCCTTGGAGCGCTTGACGATCCAGATCGGCTGGCCGCGCCATTCGACGATGATGCGCTGGCCTTCCTGCAGGGCGCTGATGTCCACCGTCACCGGGGCACCGGCGAGCTGCGCACGGGCGCTCGGGTTCCAGGACTTGATGAACGGGACCGCCGCGAACCCCACGCCGACGGCGCCGACGGCCAGTGTCGTGCCGGTGAGGAACCGACGCCTGCCCTTGTGGTCGGGCTCCCCGCCGTCGGCGGGATCCAATACCGCTTCGTTGGCCATCCGGCTCTCCGCGAAACCTTTTCGGTAGCTGTCTAGGAATGTGGCTGCCGCGCATCGCCCCGTCCCCGGAGGCGTGCGCAAAGAACAATGAAGTGTAGCGGAACGCTGAATCCGGCGACAACGTCTGCGACCGCCGGGCGCCTGATTTCCCTGCCGGCTCAGCAGCTTGCGGCGGCCGCACGGCCAGGCGGCCGCGGCCGCCCGGGTGCCGGCGCAATGGCCGCGGCAAGGGTCGCGGACGCCATCGGCCGGCCCGCGCGGGTGCGGGGCCGGGACGCGCGGCGCGGCGCCGGGATCAGTTGTTGGCGGCCAGGTGGCCGCGGTAGCGCTCGGCCAGCTGGGCGACGCGGACCACGTAGCGCTGGGTTTCGCTGTAGGGGGGCACGCCCTTGTAGCGGTCCACCGCGCCCTCGCCGGCGTTGTAGCCGGCGGCGGCCAGGGTCAGGTCGCCGTTGTAGCGCTTGAGCAGCCAGGCCAGGTACTCGACCCCGCCGCGGATGTTCTGGGCCGGGTCGTAAGGGTTGGCCACCCCGAAGCGCCGGGCGGTGGCGGGCATCAGCTGCATCAGGCCCTGGGCGCCGGCGCGGGACAGGGCGTTCGGGTTGAAGGCCGACTCGGCGTGCATGATCGCGCGCACGATCGCCTCCTCGACCCCGAACTGGGCCGCGGCCGCCTTGATCTCCGCGGCGTAGGCGGTGGTGTTCAGGCGCACGGTGCCGAAGTTCACCCCCGGCAGCGGGGCGCAGGCGTAACAGGTCTCGAAGAAGCTGTAGCGGATGGTGCGCACCGCGCTGCTGGCGACGCCGCCGCGCGGCGGCTGGCTGGTGTAGTGGCGCACCCCGTCCTTGACGTAGGAATAGACCTGCCCCTGCTGCAGGCGGCGCTGCGGCGTGGAACCGGACGACGCGGTGACCGCGGGTGCAGGGGCAGGCGCGGACGTGGCCCCGGACCCGCCGCCGCCCATGAAGGTGGCCGGAGGGTTGGCGCTGGCCGAGGCCGGGATCGCGGACCCGCCGGACGCGGCGGGCGGCGGGCGCTGCGCGGACGCCGACGAGCTGCGGTAGCTGGTCACGGCCTTGCAGGTGGCGCCGGGAACGCGCTTGCTGACGTAGCTGCGCTGGCCGTCGGCCGTATCGCAGCGGTAGATGGTGCCGGCGAACGACGGCGGGGCCAGCGCCACGAGCGCCAGCCCTGCGACCGCGATCAGCCCCCATCCCCCTTTCATGCGCGCAGTGTCCACGCTTCCGGCCCGCATTCCAAGTGCTTGATTGTTAAACGGCGCACGGTTCCGGAACCGGACGCGGCCGGCCACCGGCCGCGCCAGGCCCTACACTAGCGGGCCGGCGGGGGACCCCATCGCGCCGGCAGGCGCCCGCCGCGCCCGCCCGGGCGCCCGGTTCCCCACCCGGATGCCCACCCCTCCGGCCCGGATTCACCGCCGCGCCCCGGAACACCGCCATGACCGAACTGCCCATCCTCGCGGATCCCGCGTCCGCCCCGGCCACGCCCCGCCCCGCCGGCGGCCCGCGCGGCAAGCTCTTCATCCAGACCCACGGCTGCCAGATGAACGAGTACGACTCGGCCCGCATGGCCGACGTGCTCGCCGCCAGCGAGGGCCTGGAGCTGACCGCCAACGTCGAGGAAGCCGACGTGGTCCTGGTCAACACCTGCTCGATCCGCGAGAAGGCGCAGGAGAAGGTGTTCAGCCAGCTCGGCCGCTGGCGCCTGCTCAAGGAGGAGCGCCTGCGCAGCGAGGGCCGCGAGGTGATCATCGGCGTCGGCGGCTGCGTGGCCTCGCAGGAAGGCGAGGCGATCATCCGCCGCGCGCCGTTCGTGGACCTGGTGTTCGGCCCGCAGACCCTGCACCGGCTGCCGGAGCTGATCCGCGCCCGCCGGGAGGAAAAGCAGCCGCAGGTCGACATCAGCTTCCCCGAGATCGAGAAGTTCGACCGCCTGCCCGAGCCGCGCGCCGAAGGCCCGTCGGCGTTCGTGTCGATCATGGAAGGCTGCTCGAAGTACTGCAGCTTCTGCGTGGTGCCCTACACCCGCGGCACCGAGATCAGCCGCCCGTTCGAGGATGTGCTGGTGGAGATCGTGCAGCTCGCCGGCCAGGGCGTGCGCGAGGTCAACCTGCTGGGCCAGAACGTCAACGCCTACCGCGGCGACATGGGCAACGGCGAGGTCGCCGACCTGGGCCTCCTGATCCGCACCATCGCGCAGATCGACGGCATCGACCGGATCCGCTTCACCACTTCTCACCCGCTGGAGTTCTCCGACTCGCTGGTCGAGGCCTACCGCGACGTGCCGCAGCTGGCCAACTACCTGCACCTGCCGGTGCAGTCGGGCAGCGACAGGATCCTGGCGGCGATGAAGCGCGGCTACACCGCGCTCGAGTTCAAGCAGAAGATCCGCAAGCTGCGCGCGGTGCGGCCGGACATCTCGATCAGTTCGGACTTCATCGTCGGCTTCCCCGGCGAGACCGACGCCGACTTCGAGAAGACGATGAAGCTGATCGAGGACGTGGGCTTCGACCAGAGCTTCTCCTTCATCTACTCGCGCCGCCCGGGCACGCCCGCGGCCGACCTGCCCGACGACGTGTCCGACGAGGTCAAGCACGCGCGCCTGTCGCGCCTGCAGGCCACCATCAACGCCAACGCCGCGCGCATCTCTCAGGCGATGGTCGGCACGGTGCAGCGGATCCTGGTCGAGGGCCCCTCAAGGAAGAATCCGGCCGAACTGACCGGCAAGACCGAGAACATGCGCTCGGTGAACTTCCCCGCGCCGGCGCGGCTCGTCGGCCGGTTCGTCGACGTGGTGATCACCGAGGCCATGAGCAACTCGCTGCGCGGCCGCGTGGTGGTCGACGGCGACTGACGACGCGCCCGGCCCGCCCGCCACCGGCGCGGCGTTACAGTACCCCCTCCCCCCAGCCGGACCGCCCGGACCCCGCGCCAATGACCCGCCCGCAGCGCGACTTCACCCTCGACCCGCCCGACACCGAGCGGCTGGCCAACCTGGCCGGTCCGTTCGACGCCCACCTGCGCCAGATCGAACTGCGCATGGGCGTGGAAATCGCCAACCGCGGCAACGTGTTCCGGGTGACCGGGGCCGACGAACGCGCGGTGGCGCGCACCGAGTCGCTGCTGCGCCAGCTCTACGACGAGGCGGCGGGCGAGCCGCTCGACGCCGGCGCGATCCACCTGCGCCTGTCGGCCGCCGGCGCCGCGCGCGACGACGACGAGGTGTTGCCGCAGGAGGTGGCGGTGCGGGTCAAGCGCGGCACCATCCGCGGGCGTGGCCCGAACCAGGCCAGGTACCTGCACGCGATCGCCACCCACGACATCAACTTCGGCGTCGGCCCGGCCGGCACCGGCAAGACCTTCCTCGCCGTCGCCATGGCGGTCGATGCGCTCAACCAGTCGCGGGTGCAGCGCGTGGTGCTGGTGCGCCCGGCGGTGGAGGCCGGCGAGAAGCTCGGCTTCCTGCCCGGCGACCTGAGCCAGAAGGTCGATCCGTACCTGCGCCCGCTGTACGACGCGCTGTACGAGATGCTGGGCGTGGAGAAGGTGGTCCGGCTGCTGGAGAAGAACGTCATCGAGATCGCGCCGCTGGCCTACATGCGTGGCCGCACCCTCAACGACGCGTTCGTGATCCTGGACGAGGCGCAGAACACCACCATCGAGCAGATGAAGATGTTCCTGACCCGCCTGGGCTTCGGCTCCACCGCGGTGGTCACCGGCGACATGACCCAGATCGACCTGCCGCGGCACGTGCGCTCCGGGCTCAAGGACGCGATCGAGGTGCTGCGCGGCGTGGACGGCGTCAGCTTCACGTTCTTCCAGCCGCGCGACGTGGTCCGGCATCCGCTGGTGGCGCGGATCGTGGACGCCTACGACCGGCGCGACGCCATGGATGCGGAGTCCGGCCCCCAGGGCTAGGATGGCCTGGCCGGGCGCCGGGGAGCGCCCGCGAGCCCTGGAGCCCGCGATGCCCGGAGTCCGACATCAGGCCGGCTGCCTGCTCGCCGTGCTGCTCGCCTGCACCGCCGCCCGCGCCGAGCCGCCCTCCGGGACGGCCGTGGCGCCCGATGCGCCGGCGCGCGCCCTGATCGAGCGCACCTGGGTGGTGGCCCCACGCCAGGTCGGCGACTTCGTCCTCCAGCACGCGCACTACGACCCCGCGCAACGCTTCGCCGGGGGTCATGCTGCGCTATGCGCTGCCGGGCCACGACGAGACGCGCATCGACCTGTTCATCTATCCCTTCGGCCAGGACCGCGCGGAAGCGGCGCTGGACCACGGCATGCGCGATTTCGTCGCCAGCCTGCGGACGGCCGAACGGGAGGGGCGGTTCCGCGCCCTGTCGATGTCCGACGCGGTGGCGTTCGACCTGGGCCAGGCGCCCGCGGACGGCGACGGGCCCGGCAAGCGCAGGCGCGACCGGCGCGGGTCGGGGGACGCGGACGTCGAGCGGATGCTCATGGAGGCGCTTGCCGCGGTGGACCGGCGCATCCGCGGCCGCAGGCTCGACCTCGCCTTCGAGTATCCCGGCCAGGTCGAGGGCGACTGGTTCGCGATGCATTCGCGCGGCTACCTGTTCTACCGCCACCTGTACTTCTTCAAGGGGCGGGTCAGCGCCACGGCCGCGCGCATCGACCGCGGGCGTTTCGCCGCGCTGGCCGACCGCGCGATGCGCGACCTGGTGCCCGCGGTGCAGGCTTACAACGTCGGCGGGTGCGCCGACACCACCCTCCACGTGGACCCGGGACTCCCGCGACGCGAAATGCAGCAGATGCTCCTGCGCGGGATGGTGGCGGCCCAGGCGTCGCTGGAGGCGGGCAACTGCCGCGACGCGGCCGACGAGGCGGAACTGGCCGCGCTGTCCCACGACGCCGAGCTGGTGCTGGTCGAGTACCCCGCCGACGACTGGCGCGACTGAGCGGGCGGCCTCGCGCCCGGCGGCGGCCGCGCGGTTAGACTGGGCGCCATGACCAGGGGCCCCATCCGTCTGGACGTCGCCGTCGGCTACGCGGTCCCGCGCAAGGGCCTGCCGTCGGCCGTCTCGTTCCGCAAGTGGGTGGCGGCCGCGCTGGCCGGCCGGATCCGGGAGGCCGACCTCGCCATCCGCCTGGTCGGCACCCGCGAGGGGCGCGCCCTCAACCGCCACTACCGCGGCCGCGACTACGCCACGAACGTGCTCAGCTTCCCCGCCGACCTGCCCGAGGGGCTGCCCCCGGGGATCCGGATGCCGCTGCTCGGCGACCTGGTGCTGTGCGCGCCGGTGGTGCTGCGCGAGGCGCAGGAACAGGGCAAGCCGGTGGCCGACCACTTCGCCCACCTCACCGTGCACGGGGTGCTGCACCTGCTCGGCTGGGACCATGGCAACGCCGTGGAGGCCGAGGCCATGGAGCAGCTCGAGCGCGAGATCCTGGCCGGGCTGGGCATCGCCGACCCGTACACGCTGCCGGGCTAGGCCGGGACGGCGCCGGCCACCGCGCCAGGCCGTCCGCAGGCGGGGGATTTGGGGCCCCGCCCCGGGTCCGTTAGACTGGACCCGCCGCCCACCCGGGCGTATGCCAGATCAAGCACTTACTGCAATGTCCGAGGACGACAGTAGCAGCGTCTCCGACCAACCGGAAAAGACCCCGGAACGAAGGCGCAGTTGGCTGGAACGACTCAGTTCCGCCATATCCGGCGAGCCCAGCACTCGCGACGACCTGATCGAACTGCTCCGCGACGTCCAGTCGGACGGGCTGATCGAGGCCGACACCCTGCGCATGATGGAAGGCGCGCTGGCGGTGTCCGACATGACCGTCGCCGACGTCATGGTGCCGCGCGCACAGATGGTCTCCCTGCCCGCCGACGCCCGCTTCCTCGACCTGATGAAGAAGGTGGTCGAATCGGGGCATTCGCGCTTCCCGGTGCACGGCGAGGACAAGGACGAGATCCTCGGCATCCTGCTGGCGAAGGACCTGCTGCGCGGCGTGGTCGCCGACAACGGCCCCTCCTCGATCCGCGAGCTGCTGCGCCCGGCGGTGCTGATCCCCGAGTCGAAGAAGCTCAACGTGCTGCTGCGCGAGTTCCGCCAGTCGCGCAACCACATGGCGATCGTGATCGACGAGTACGGCGGCGTCGCCGGCCTGGTCACGATCGAGGACGTGCTGGAGGAGATCGTCGGCGAGATCGACGACGAGCACGACGACGCCGAGGATCCCGAGGCGCTGATCGCGGCCCAGGCCGACGGCCAGTACGTGGTCGACGCGCTCACCCCGATCGACGACTTCAACGAACGCTTCGGCGCCGACTTCGACGACGACGAGTACGACACCATCGGCGGCCTGGTCACCGCGGCCATCGGCCACCTGCCAGAGGCCGGCGAGGAACTCACCCTCGGCCGCTTCGGCTTCCGCGTGGCCCGCGCCGACGCGCGCCGGCTGCACGCGCTGCACGTGACCGTGCTCGGGAATGGGACGGACTGAGCATGCCGCTGCCCTGCCCGCACGCGCGCCGGCGGCTGGCGCGGCCTTGAACGGGTCGCCGGCGCGCGACGCCGTCGTCCGCACCGCGCTGCTGGCGCTGTGCCTGCTGCTGGCCCCGCTGGCGCAGGCCGCGCCGCGCATCGGCGTGGCCACCATGCTGCCCGGCGAGATCTTCTTCGAGCGCTTCGGCCACAACGCCATCGTGGTCGACGATCCCGCGCTGCCCGAGCCGGTGTCGTACAACTTCGGCTTCTTCGACATGGAGGAGCCGGACTTCATGGCCCGCTTCGTGCGCGGCGACATGCGCTACCGGCTGGTCGCGCTGCCGCTGTCGCACGACCTGGCCTACTACCGCGAGGTCGGCCGCGGCGTGTCGATCCAGTGGCTGGACCTCGACCCGGCCCAGGCCGGGGCGCTGGCGGCGGCCCTGGCCGAGAACGCGCGGCCGGAGAACGCGGTCTACCGCTACGACTACTTCACCGACAACTGCTCCACGCGGGTGCGCGACGCGCTCGACCGCGCGCTCGGCGGCGCGCTGCGGCGCCAGGTCGCGGGGCGTTCGCGCGGCAACACGTTCCGCGGGGACGCGGTGCGCCTGGCCTCGCCCGCGCCGTGGATGTGGCTGGGCTTCGACCTCGGCCTCGGGCCCGCCGCCGACCGCCCCAACTCGCTGTGGGAGGACGCCTTCGTGCCGATGCGCCTGGCCGACGTGCTTGCCGGCGTGCACCTGGACGACGGCCGCCCGCTGGTGATCGCGACCGAGGAGATCCTCCCGCACCGGCTGGCGCCGGAGCCGCCGGAGTCGCCGCGCCGCTGGTGGCCATGGCTGCTGGCCGGCCTGGCGCTGGCGGTCGCGATCCGCCTGGCCGCACCGCGCCATCCGCGCGTGGTCGCGGGCGCGGCGATGGCGCTGTGGACCGCATGCACGGTGCTGGGTGCGGCAATGCTGTTCCTGTGGGTCGGCACCGGGCACCGCTTCGCCTGGGCCAACCACAACCTGCTGCTGTTCCCGCCCCTGAGCCTGCTGCTGCTCCACGGCGGCTGGCGCATCGTGCGCGGGCGCGCGCCCGGCGTCGCGTTCCGCGTGCTCGCCTGGGCGGTGGCGGCGTGCGCGGTGCTCGCGCTGTTCCTGCACCTGCTGCCGGTGCTGCCACAGCGCAACGCGCACTGGATCGCGCTGATGTTGCCGGTGCACCTGGCGCTGGCATGGGCCCTGGCGGCCCGTCCCCGCGCGACCGGCTGAGCAGGTCCGCGCGCGCTCGCCGCGTGCATGCATACGTATGCGACGGGCGCACCCACGGCGCCGTGGCTACCATCGGCCGATCTTCACGAGGGAGGAGACGCACGATGTGGATCCATCGACTGTCCGCGCTCGTGTTGCTGTGCGCCGCACCTGCCGCCGCGCAGGACGCGCCAGCGACCGCGGGCGCGTGTTCGCCCGGCAACGTGGTGTGCGTCGAGCTGGGGCTGGATGGCGACGGCCGGCCGAGATACGCGGTCACGCGCGCCGGGCGGCAGGTCCTCGCGCCATCGCGCCTGGGCATGATCCTGGCCGATGCACCCAAGCTCGACCGCAACCTCGCGATCGCCGACGTCCGCCGGTCCACCTTCGACCAGACCTGGGAGCAGCCCTGGGGCGAGCGCCGCGAGATCCGCAACCACTACAACGAGCTGACGGTCACCCTGCGCGAGAAGTCGGGTCCAGGGCGCGACTTCGACGTGGTGTTCCGGCTGTACGACGACGGCCTCGGCTTCCGCTACGTGTTCCGTCGCCAGCCGGCGCTGGAGCGGCTGGAGATCGTCGAGGAGCTGACCGAGTTCCACCTGGCCGAAGACGCCACCGCGTGGTGGATCCCCGCATTCGAGTGGAACCGCGCCGAGTACCTCTACCACGCGACCCCGCTGCGGGAAGTGGGCGACGCGCAGACCCCGATCACGCTGCGCATGGATGACGGCATGCACGCGTCGATCCACGAGGCGGCGCTGGTCGATTACGCCGGCATGAACCTGACCCGGGTCGAAGGCCGCCGCCTCAAGGCCGCGCTCACCCCCGGCACCAGCGCGCGGGCCAAGGTCTCGGTCGCCACCCCGTTCCGGACGCCCTGGCGCACGCTGCAGCTGGGCATGCGCGCGGGCGACCTGGTCGAGTCCCCGCTGATCCTCAACCTCAACGAACCCAACCGCCTCGGCGACGTGTCGTGGGTCAAGCCGATGAAGTACGTCGGGGTGTGGTGGGAGATGCACATGGACCTCAAGTCCTGGGCCTCCGGACCGAAGCACGGCGCGACCAACGAGAACGTGCGCCGGCACATCGACTTCGCCGCCCGCCACGGCTTCGGCGGGGTGCTGGTGGAAGGCTGGAACCTCGGCTGGGACGGCGACTGGTTCGGCAACGGCGAGGCGTTCAGCTTCACCCGGTCCTATCCCGACTTCGACCTCGAGGCGTTGAGCGCCTACGCGCGCGAGAGGGGCGTGGTGCTGATCGGCCACCACGAGACGTCGGGCCACGCCGCCCACTACGAATCGCAGATGGACGCCGCGTTCGACCTCTACCGGCGCGTGGGCGTTCCCGCGGTCAAGACCGGCTACGTCGCCGACGCCGGCCAGGCCAAGGTGCGCGACGCCGACGGCAACCTCGTCTTCGCCTGGCACGAAGGCCAGGACATGGTGAACCACCACCTGCGCGTGGTGGAGTCGGCGGCCAGGCGCCGGATCGCGGTCAATCCGCACGAGCCGGTCAAGGACACCGGCCTGCGCCGCACGTATCCGAACTGGCTCACCCGCGAAGGCGCGCGCGGCATGGAGTACAGCGCCTGGGGCCAGCCGGGCAATCCGCCGGGGCACGAGCCGACCCTGGTGTTCACCCGCCTGCTGGCGGGGCCGATGGACTACACGCCGGGCATCTTCGGCATGGAGACCCGGGCGCCCGGCGGCGTGGAGACGACATGGGCCAAGCAGCTGGCGCTGTACGTGGTGATCTACAGCCCGCTGCAGATGGCGGCCGACCTGCTGGACAACTACGAACGCAACCCCGGCCCCTTCCAGTTCATCAAGGACGTGCCGGTGGACTGGGAGGCCACGCGCGTGCTCAATGGCGAGGTCGGCGAGTACGTGACCATCGCGCGCCGCGAGCGCGGCGGCGACGACTGGTACCTGGGCGCGGTGACCGACGCGCAACCGCGCACGCTCGAGGTCGCGCTCGACTTCCTCGAACCCGGCCGCCGCTATACCGCGCAGGTGTACCGCGACGGCGACCGTGCCGACTACCGTGGCAACCGCGAGGACATCGTGATCGAGGCGCGCGAGGTCACGTCCGTCGACACGCTCACCCTGCGCCTGGCGCCCGGCGGCGGCCAGGCGATCCGGTTCGTGGCGCAGTAGCCCATCCTGGCGGGCGGCTCCGGTTGCCGCCCGCCGCCGGCGGGCGCAGGATGCGCGCATGGAACAGACCGCCCCCGCCAATCCGCCCAGCGTCGTCAACTCCATCGTGTACGCGGGGGACGGCACGCATCGCGACGTGCCGCTTGGGCGGATCGGCGCACTGCTCGCGCGCGATCCCGGCAGCTTCGCCTGGATCGGGCTGTACGAGCCCGACGACGCCGTGCTCGAACGGCTGCAGGAACAGTTCGGCCTGCACGACCTGGCGATCGAGGACGCGCACAAGGCCCACCAGCGGCCCAAGCTCGAGGCCTACGGCAACGCTTTCTTCCTCGTCGCCAGCACCGCCCAGGTGGTGGACCGCAGGATCGCCTACGGCGAGACCCACGTGTTCTTCGGCCCGCGCTACCTGATCACGGTGCGGCATGGCGCCTCGCTGTCCTATGCCGCCGCGCGTGCGCGCATCGAGCGCGAACCCGAGCTGCTGGCGCTCGGCCCGGCATTCGGCCTGTACGCGGTGCTCGACGCCATCGTCGACAACTACGTGCCCATCGTGGACGAGTTCAAGGCGGCCCTGCCGGCGCTGGAGAAGGACATCGTGAGCGACTCGTTCGACCGCGACACCGTGATCCGGCTCTACGACCTCAAGCGCGAGCTGACCTACATGCAGGTCAACGTGGCGCCGATGCAGGACGTGCTCTCGCAGCTGGTGCGCAGTGCCAACCCGCTGCTGCCGGAGGAAGTGCGGGTGTACCTGCGCGACGTGCTCGACCACAGCCTGCGCATCAACCAGACCATCGACGTGCTGCGCGACATGCTCGGCACCGCGCTCACGGTGAACCAGGCGCTGGTGACCCAGGCCCAGGGCGAGGTGGTCAAGCGCCTCGGCGCCTGGGCCGCCCTGCTGGCGGTGCCGACCCTGGTCACGAGCTGGTACGGGATGAACTTCCGTGCCATGCCGGAGCTGGACGGCCGCTACGCGTATCCGGCGCTGCTGGTGGGGGTGGCCGCGATCTGCGTGGGGCTGTACCGCCGGTTCCGCCGCATCGGCTGGCTCTAGCCGGCGCCTTCGAGCAGCGCGGCGAACCGCGCCAGCGCCGCCTCGCCCACCACGTCTTCGGCCAGCAGCGGCAGTTCCACCCGCGGAATCGACGGCAGCGCCGCGTCGAGCGTGTCCAGGTGTACCTGCTCCTGTGCGCGCCGCCCTGCCAGGAAGCCACCGGCGTCGGCGGGCGAGCGCCGGTTGACCACCAGCGCCGCGACGTGGACGCCCGCGGCCTCGAGGCTGGCCTGGAACTCGATGGTCTCGAGCACCGGAAGCCGTTCGGCGGCGAGCACCACCACGAATGCCGTGGCCTGCGGGTCGGCCATCGCCTCGCGCAGGTGCGCGAACAGGTGCCGCCGCCGCTCCAGTACCGCCCGGATCGCCTGGTCCCGGTCGCCCGCGGTACCCGGCGCCGCGCCGCCGCCGATCGCGCGCTCGGCCACGCCATCGTCGCCGCCGAGGTTGCGCAGCGCGGCGCCGAAGCGCGCGCTGCGCTCCTGGCGGCGCAGCAGGCCGTCGGTCCAGGCGGCCATCATCTCGGGCAGCGCCATCAGCCGCGCGGTGTGCCCCGAGGGCGCAGTATCGAACACCAGCAGGTCGTGGTCGCGCGGGGCGTCGTGGACCAGGGTCGCCACCCGCTCGAGCAGCGCCGCCTCGTGCATGCCCGGCGCATCGCGCGACAGGGCCAGGTGGCGGTCGACCTCGCCGGCCAGGTGCGGCGGCATCAGGCGACGCAGCGAATCGCCGACCTGGCGCAGGTGGGCGTCGACGGTGGCCGCGGGATCGATCTCCACCGCCTGCAGGTTGTCGACCAGCGCGCGCGGCTCGGGACCGATCGCGCGCTGCCAGAGGTGGCCGAGGCTGTGCGCGGGGTCGGTGGAGACCAACAGCACCCGCCGGCCGGCGCGGGCCTGGGCCAGCGCGACGGCGGACGCGACCGTCGTCTTGCCCACCCCGCCCTTGCCGCCGAAGAACAGCATGCGCCGCCCGGCGGCGAGGGTCAGCAGCATCCGACGTGGTCCAGCGGCGAGCGCTCCATGCCCATCCGGCGGTGCCAGTCATGGAAGCGCTCGTACATCACCGGCATCAGCTCGAGCGTGTACCAGGAGGCGGGATTCGGCAGGCCCAGGGCCTCCGAGTACACCAGCAGCATGAACAGGTCGTCCTCGTCGCGTCTGGCCCGGGCGAAGGTGCGCCGGTACGGCGCCGCGTAGAACTCGCCGAGGGCGGCCGAGAGGCGCGCCCACCACGATTCCGCCGGCGCCGCCGGTTCCCGCATCAGGCGCGCTCCGACTCCAGCGTGCCGTCCGGCGCCGCGTTCGGGTCGCGGCCCTGACGCATCGCCAGCACCGCCTCGAACGACACCCACAGCGCGGCCACCAGGATCACCAGGTCCATGCCGAACAGCAGCCAGTTCTCCTGGGCCTTGAAGGTGCCGAGCTGGACGATCAGCGCGTACACCGACATCACCAGCAGGAACGCCAGCGGCACCAGGGTGAAGACCGGATTGCGGCCCTTGCGGATCAGGATCACCGACACCACGGCCAGGGTCAGCGCCGCCAGCAGCTGGTTGGTGGTGCCGAACAGCGGCCAGATCACCATGCCGCCGCTGCCGTCGCTGCCGGCGCCGAAGGCCAGCGCCATGCACACGGCCAGCGCCACCACCGTGCCCAGGAACGTGCCGACCTTGAAGCCCGCGAGCTCGGCCGCTTCCTGCACCACGAAACGCTGCAGGCGCAGGCCCGTGTCCATGGTGGTGGCCGCGAACAGGATCGCCATCGTCGCCAGCAGCGTTGCGCCGAGCTGCTCCGGCATGCCGAGACCCTCGATCAGCAGCGCGTCGCCGCCATTGACGAAGGCGCCCACGCCGCCGCCGCCGAACTGCGCGTACACCGCCTGCCAGTCGACCAGCGTGGCGAAACCGGCGGTGCAGCAGATGATCGCGGCCAGCGACAGCATGCCCTCGCCGATCGCGCCGAAGTAGCCGACGAAGCGCGCGTCGGTTTCCTTGTCCAGCTGCTTGGACGTGGTGCCCGAGGCCACCATGCCGTGGAAGCCGGAGATCGCGCCGCAGGCGATGGTGACGAACAGCAGCGGCATGATGCCCGGCGTGCCTTCCGGCACCGCATGGTTGATCGGCGGCGCGACGATCGTCGGCGAGGCCAGCAGGACCGCCACGTACAGGATCCCGAGGCCCACGAACAGCTGCAGGCCGTTGATGTAGTCGCGAGGCTGCAGCAGCACCCACACCGGCAGCAGCGAGGCGATGCCCGCGTACAGGAACAGCAGCACGATCCAGGCCGAGCGCGGGGTCATGCCGAGGATCGGGTCCGGCAGCACGATTGGATAGCTGTTGCCGACCAGGATCAGCGCGTAGAGCACGATCACGCCGCCGATCGACGGCCACAGCAGGCCGACCTTCCAGCGGTAGATCAGCTGGCCGATGACCAGCGCCACCAGGATCGCGCCCCAGACCGGGATCACCGAGGTCGGCGTGGACACCAGCAGGTTGGCGATCACCACCGCGAAGGCCGCGTTGACCATCAGCAGCAGCAGGAAGATCACGACCAGGAACAGGTTGCGCCCACGGCGTCCGATGTAGCTGCCGCTGAGCATGCCCATCGACTTGCCCTTGTTGCGCACGCTGGCCCACAACGCGCCGAAGTCGTGCACGCCGGCGAAGAAGATCGTGCCCAGGGTCACCCACAGGAACGCGGGCAGCCAGCCCCAGATCACCGCGATCGCGGGGCCGACGATCGGCGCCGCGCCGGCCACCGAGGTGAAGTGGTGCCCCCACAGCACGAAGCGGTTGGTGGGCACGTAATCCACGCCGTCGCGCATGGTATGTGCGGGCGTCGGGTAGTCGGCCTGCAACCGGTAGATCTTCTCGGCGATGAACTTCGAGTAGAACGCGTAGCCCAGCGCCATCGCGCCAAGTCCGATCAGCATCAGGACGATTGCATTCACGGTGTGCTTCCCCCGGCTTGCTTCGGTCCCCGCGAGATTACTCCCTCGCGGGCCTGATCGGCACCCTGCGATAGTCGACGGCCTGCTGCATTGCAGCAGGCAGGTGCGTGTATGGCGCGCGGCCACCGCTTCCGCGGCAGGCGTCCGCCCGCCCGCCATGGCTCAGCGGCGTGGGGCGCCGCGGAAGACCAGCCTGGACAACACCAGGTAAGAGACCACCACCACCACCGAGCCGGAGGCAAGGAAGTTCACCGCTTCGGGCAGGCCGGCGCGCTGCCCGGCCCGCGCCAGCAGGCCGACCATCACGGCGTTGAGTGCCTGCAGCAGGCAATAGCGCACGAAGGCCGGTGCAGCCGCGCTGCGGTCACGGAAGGCGAACCTCCTCTGCAGGGCGAACGTGGGCGGTATGGACGCCAGCGTCGCGAGCAGCGCCGCGGGGCCGGCAGCGAAGCCGGGCCAGCGGACCAGCAACATCGACAGCATGAAATAGAGCGCGAACCCCATTCCGCCCGCCAACACGAATGCGAGCTTGCGATGCAATCCCTCGCGCAGACGGCCCATCACCTTCCGCCTCCCCGGCAGCATCCGCGATGCGCCTGCGCCAGGTCGGCCACGACGTCTCCCGCCGACGGGCGGACCGCAGACACCTCCCCGACCGGATGCGCCGATCGACGCGTCCGGACCGCGGGAATGCCGCACATCGACTTCGGCTCCGCCGGCTCAGGCACCAGCCATCATGCGCAGGATCTGGCCGATGCCATAGGCGACGAGGGTGCCGGTGGCGTAGCCGACGGTGCCCAGCAGCACGCCCACCGGGGCCAGGGTCGGATGGAAGGCGGCCGCGACCACCGGCGCCGAGGCCGCCGCGCCGATGTTGCCCTGCGAGCCGATCGCGAAGTAGAACAGCGGCGCCCGCACCAGCTTCGCCGCGCCCCACAGCACCAGGATGTGCACGAGCATCCATACCGCGCCCAGCAGCAGCAGCCAGGGCCGGTCGGCCAGGTGCAGGAAGTCCATCTGCATGCCGATGCTGGCGATCAGGAAGTACAGGCAGGCGCTGCCGATCCTGGCCATCCCGGCGTTCTCCAGCCTGCGCACTGGCGTGAAGCTGAGCAGCAGGCCGGCGACGGTCGACCCCACCACCACCCAGACGAAGCTCGAGTCCAGGCTGAAGCGTGCCGCGTTGGGCACGTGGGCCGCGAACCAGGCTGCCAGCGGCGTGGCCACCGCGTGCGCGAGGCCGACGATGCCGAAGCCGACGCCGAGGATCACCATCAGGTCGGTCAGGGTCGGGATGCGCGCGTTGGCGGCCTCGTAGGCCTCGAGCCGCGCCTT
>Ga0207873_1000060_pt1 | contig 107154 bp, 95 predicted proteins | sample BGWIniCompost_FD_187373 | JGI IMG/M metagenome (GOLD analysis project Ga0207873, IMG submission 187373) | Cellulose adapted compost microbial communities from Newby Island Compost Facility, Milpitas, CA, USA - BGW Initial Compost (SPAdes)... ... | reverse complement strand
AAGCCCGCCGAGCAACCAATAGTTTAAAATGAAAAAACCTGATCGATTTAGACCAGGTTTTTAGTAGCGGGGGCAGGACTTGAACCTACAACCTTCGGGTTATGAGCCCGACGAGCTACCAATTGCTCCACCCCGCGGTATTTTTTAGTCCACAAATATAGCTAATATGTAATGGGATGTCAAATTGAGATGAATAATTGCACGAGGGAGCGAAGTAGTTACAGAAGTTTATCCATCGGTATTGTTGAAGCTCTGTGCAACGCCATCCATTATTTGTGATCGTACATGAATTTCATTAAGCTTTTGAATAATCTGAAGTATAATTTTGCTTTTATCTTCCACTATATCGGTAATGAAATTCTTTACTTCAGGTATGTTACATTCTTCAAGGGTTTTCTTGTAGAACATTACCAGGGCAGTTTCCTTCCTCAATGCTTCATTCAACATAGCACAGGTATTCCGGCAGGTATGCTGACAATTTTTATTTTCCATGTTTAACCCCTGATTGGTTTTATTATTTTTATCCATCATAACCCCCTAAAACCAATATATATGCCATCAAAAAAGATTGATTTTTCATCTGAATGTCAAAAAATCCTTTTGATATTGCCAATATTAAGAAGTTATGCTTCTTATAATTGAGAAGAAATAATAGTGTGATGAGAGGCTGATTTAACTATTAATAATAGTTTATTTTTATATGCTAATAATCGACTAAAACACCAAAATAGTCGATTATTTGTAAATCTTTCAAATCTTTAATTGCCTTTATCCCCTTATTGAACGAGGCAAATGAGAGAATTAATTTTGGTACATCCATTAACAAACAAGAGGCATAATTGAAGTTATTAACCAAAGCATTTCTGGTGTTAGTTATGTTGTCACTGGTTGGCTTTACATATATATCAAACGATAATGAAAAAACACCCAATGAATCGAATGCTAAAAATGAATCTTTGGTGAAAAACTCCCTTATTGAATTTGTTGATAAGGGTATGATGAAAGCCTCCTGGTACGGACCAAGATTCCATGGCAAATTAACTGCAAATGGAGAGGTTTATGACCAGATGGCTTTTACTGCCGCCCATAAATGGCTTAAATTCGGTACTTTATTAAGAATAACCAATCCTGCCAACAATAAATCTATTATTGTAAGGATAAATGATCGGGGACCATATATTCCGGGAAGACACCTTGATCTTTCCAAGGCTGCGGCAATGGAACTGGATATAATTAAAAAAGGCGTTGCAAAGCTGAAAGTTGAAGAAGTTACACTTAAAGGCTTGAATATGCCGGTAGTTACTCTTAATTAATATATAATAGTATGATTTGAACAAAGCCTCCTTTTGGGAGGCTTTTTTATTTTAAATGAAGGAAGTAAAATAAGAATTATTAAATTTGAGGAATAAATAACATTTTTTATTCTTTTAAGATATGAAACTCAACCTTGGCTGCGGAAATGATATTAAGGAAGGCTATATTAATCTTGATATTGTAGATTACGGCGGTAACCGGGTACATGACCTGAATTCATTTCCATACCCATTTGAAGATAATACTTTTGATGAAATCTATGCTTCCCACGTTCTTGAGCACTTAAATAGTTTTCATAATACAGTAACAGAGTTATATAGAATCTGCAAACCCAATGCAATTATTAATGTATATGTACCATTCTTTCTTAACACTAAATTTTTCGGGGAACCGGATCACAAAATTCCTTTTTCCATAAGGTCTTTTGATAATTATGAGTATATCGGCAACCGTAAGTTAAAATTCTATGAAAAATGGAAATTAAACCATAGAACCAACTACCAGGGTAAGGCTCAGTTTGAAATAATTGAAAAAAGATTTATTACCTCTCACTTCAAAATTCTTAAATGGATGGATTTTTTTGTAAACATTGAGCCGGTTATTTATGAGAGATTCTTTGCGGGTATCTTTTCCCCGGAAGAAGTGTATTTTAAGTTAAGAGTTGTTAAATAAATTATCTTTTCAGAGCTTTCCAGATAATTAATCCCCAGCCAATTAAAAAAGAAACTCCTCCAAATGGTGTTATCATAGCAAGAAATCTTACGGAAGTTAAAGAATAAAAATAGAGAGAAAATGAAAACAGTAGAATTCCTGCTGAAAAGAAATAAGCGGCTAAATTATATTTCTTAATTGAAGAAAAACCAATTATTGCAATTATTAGTGAATGAATTAGATGATATAATACTCCTGTTTTATAAGTTTCATACAATTCTGATGAAATTTTATCTGAAATCTGATGTGCCCCGAATGCACCAAGTGCAACCCCGGTAAAACCGAAAATGCCGGCAATTAAAATCAGTTTTTTATTCTCTTCCATATTCTTAAAAAAGTATTTTTATTACCTCTATGTACATTGAAAGGTTAAATTAAAAATTCTACATTTGTAAAATTATTAAAGAAATAAAAAGAATAATAATGAAAACTATTCAAAAATTAATTCTGCCTTCATTAATATTAATTGTAATTGCTCTTGTTTATTTTCTCTACTTTTCACCAAAAGAAGGATTAGGATCATTCAATGATTTCGATCCTAACAATAATGCTGTGAAAGAAATAAGAGTCGTACTTGTTTCTGAACAGGGAGTTAACACAACACCCGGCGGAGGTGCGGTTTTTTATGTAGCGGATGTAAATAATAAGGTTGTCCAGGTAAGTGCCGATCATGTACCTCCCGGTATTGAGACAGCAGGGATAATAATATTAAGAGGACATTTAAGCCAGGGAGGCGGTTTTCATGCACACGAAGTTATTTTAGATTAATTATGGATGAATTTAAATTAGTATCAGGATATAAACCCGCAGGCGATCAGCCTAAAGCAATTAAAGAACTTGTTGAGGGAATAAAACGCGGTGAAAAGTTTCAAACTCTTCTTGGTGTAACCGGCAGCGGAAAAACTTTTACTATTTCTAATGTTATAAAAGAAGTAAATAAACCTACACTTGTTATCTCACATAATAAAACCTTAGCAGCACAGCTTTATTCTGAGTTTAAAGCATTCTTTCCGGAAAATGCTGTTGAATTTTTTATCAGTTATTATGATTACTACCAGCCTGAAGCTTACGTTGTTGCAAGCGATCTTTATATTGAAAAAGATTTTTCAGTTAATGAAGAGATTGACAGATTAAGACTTAAAGCAACAACTGCTCTTGTAGAAGGCCGCAGAGATGTAATTGTTGTTGCAAGTGTAAGTTGTATTTATGGTATAGGTGCACCACAGGAGTTTGCACAACAGATCATTTTTTTAAGAAAAGGTGATAGGATTTCGAGGAAAAAACTTTTAAGGGATTTAATTGAAATTCATTTTATAAGAAATGATACTGAATTCAGCCGCGGGACTTTCCGTGCAAGAGGCGATGTTGTTGAAATTATTCCGGCTTACCAGTATGAAGAAGCAATAAGAGTCGAATTCTGGGATGATGAAATTGAGAAGCTCTCAATTATTGATTCTGTTACAGGCGAGGTTGTTAAAGAAATAGAATCAACCGCAGTTTATCCTGCTAAATATTTTGTAACCAACCGTGACCAGGTTCAAAAAGCAATTTATAATATTGAACAGGAATTAAAAGAACGACTCGAATATTTTTATTCCCAGGAAAAATATCTTGAAGCACAAAGACTTGAACAGAGAACCAAATTCGATATCGAGATGATGAAAGAACTTGGTTATTGTTCAGGTATTGAAAATTATTCAAGACACATGGATGGACGCCCACCTGGTTCACGACCTTACAACCTGCTTGATTATTTCCCAAAAGATTTTCTTCTTGTTGTTGATGAATCCCATGTTACAATACCACAAATAAGAGGAATGTATAACGGCGATCGTGCAAGAAAAGAAACTCTTGTTGAACATGGGTTCAGACTTCCTTCGGCTCTCGATAACAGACCAATGCGGTTTGATGAATTTGAAAGTATGCTCAACCAGGTAATTTTTGTTTCTGCAACACCTGCAGAATATGAGCTTGAGAAAAGCGGCGGAGTTGTTGTTGAACAGATCATTCGTCCTACCGGACTGCTTGATCCTGAAATTGAAGTAAGACCTGTAAAAGGACAGATTGATGATCTTATTGCAGAAATAAGAAAAAGGGTTGAACGAAAGGAGAGAGTTTTAGTTACAACTTTAACTAAGAAGATGGCAGAAGATCTTTCCGATTATCTTGATAAGATTGGCATACTTGTCCGTTATATTCACAGTGATATTGATGCTCTCGAAAGAGTTGAAATTCTTAGAGACCTGAGACTTGGCGATTTTGATGTTCTTGTGGGAGTTAATCTTTTAAGAGAAGGTCTTGATCTCCCGGAAGTTTCTCTTGTTGCTGTCATCGATGCTGATAAAGAAGGATTTTTAAGAAGTGAAAGATCTTTAATGCAGACTGCAGGACGTACAGCACGTAATGTTAACGGCAAAGTTATTATGTATGCAGATATCATTACTGAATCGATGAGAAAAACTATCGAGGAAACAAACAGGAGAAGAAAACTTCAGACTGAGTATAATATTGCAAACAATATTTCGCCAATGACAATTTACAAGAGTCTTGAAGAGATTATGTCTTCTACATCTATAGCAGATATAAGAAAGAAGGAAGAGAAGGAAACATTTTCTTTCTCAAAAGTTGCCGAACCTGTTTTAAAATATATGTCCCGCGATCAAAAGATGGATTTAATTGAACAGCTTACTGAACAAATGCACCAGGCTGCTAAGGACCTTGAGTTTGAAAGGGCTGCATCTTTAAGAGATGAAGTTAACCGCCTGAAAAAAGCATTAAGTAAATAATTATTTATAAACAAACCTATTCATCTTATGAAAACATCATTTAAAAATTTATTCTTAATTATTTTCTCATTTATACTACTATCAGCGTGTGTAAATAATAAAACTGTAAACCAGGGTAATATTGAACTTCTGGAAAGTTATAAACTCAGCATCCCCGAACCATCCGGTTTAGCGTTTGCTGATGGCAAACTCTGGGTTATCAGTGACAGGGAAAAAATAATTTACCAGGTAAACTTAAAAGGTGAGATAGAAAATACTATAGAATTAAATGAAAAAGATTTTGAAGGTATTGCTGTCAGTGATTCTCTTTTTGCTGTGATAAAAGAAGTTAAAAGAGAGATAATACTTTTTGATAAATCGGGCAAAGAAGTCCGGAGAAAATCTTTAAATATTGATGGAAGTAAAAATTCAGGACTCGAAGGTATAGCTTACAATTCATCTAATGGTCATTATTTTGTTATAAATGAAAAAGATCCTTCATTATTAATTGAAACTGATAAAGATTTAAACGAATTGAAAAGAAAAGAAATTACAAGTGTAAAAGATTTGTCTTCAGTTGAATATTCTTCTAAAGAAAATTGTTTATGGCTATTAAGCGATGAAGATAGATTATTAATCAAATCATCTCTTGATGGAGTATTTCTGGAGGAATATAAACTTGATATTAAACAGCCGGAAGGTGTCGCAGTCGATGATGAAAATAATTTAATCTACATTGTTTCTGATAAAGAAGAGAAGCTTTATGTTTTTAAATTATAATTATTGGAATATTTCCCGACACCTGAATAAAAGAATTATAAGGACAGGAATAAAATTATTTAGTTTTCAAGTATCTTTTCTTTAGGGAAGGATTTTGGATTTACTATTTGTAGTATTGTTAAAAGAATAATTTGTATATCCAGCCAGAAGCTCCAGTTTTCAATATACCATAAATCATATTCTATTCTTTTTGAGATTAGTTTTTTATTCTCTTCATCATCAAGAACATCCCCTCTTAATCCATGAACCTGTGCCCATCCGGTTATCCCCGGTTTTACATTATGACGCAGTTTTATTTCTTCAAATATTTTTCCATACCTGTCATCGTAAGGAATGGGATAGGGGCGTGGACCAACAATTGACATTTCACCTTTAAGCACATTAATGAATTGAGGCAGCTCATCTATATTTGTTCTTCTCAGAAATTTACCAATGGGTGTCAGTCTCGGATCATCATCAACAACAGGCTGAAAACCACCGGGGGTTTTACTCTCTTTCAGTGTTCGGAATTTATAACAGTTAAACTTTTTATTCTTTGCACCGATTCTCTCCTGTATAAATAATACTCTCCCCGATGATGTAATTTTTGAAATGAATGCTATTATGGGAAATAATAAAGAAAGAATAAACACAGTTACAAAAAGTGAGAAAACAATATCAAAAAGTCTTTTAACAATGCGCCATTGAACTTCTTCAAGAGGTTCATTCCTTGAAGTGATGATGGGAAAATTGCCGATCATACTTATCCTGAATCTTTTCGAAACAAATCTAAAATAATCAGGAATTATATGAACTCTTACTGCATTACGGTTGCAGGTTTTTATAATATCATCCATTAAAGAATAATCCTCCTGCGGCAATGCAATTACAACTTCATCAATAATGCCGGTAGATAAAATTTCATTTAACTGATCATAGCTGCCGAGCACTTCATCATCATTTAAATTTTTTCTTGTTAAAAATCCTTTTACCCTGTAACCAAAATCAGGATTATTTCTTATCAGCTCTCTGAAATTTTTTCCAACTTCACCTTTTCCTATTATTAAAAGATGCCTGAGATTTATTCCTTTCTTTCTTAATTGCTTCATTATTTTCCTGAAAAGAATAGAGCGCAGGCTGACAAGGATAAAAAGAAAGAATGAATAAAATATTATAAAGTTTCTTGTGAAGAGATCTTCCTTTACTGCAAAAATAAAAGTGATGGAAATAATAACCTGAATGATTATGTTCTTAATAATATTTAATGTCTGGAAAGTAAAAAGCCTTGCAGTAAAGTCATCATAAAAATTTCCGGTGGTTGCATAAAAATACCAGGCAAAGTTCAGGATTGCTTCAAGTATAAACATTCTGTTCCTGTCCATCAGGATATCAAAAGATTGTGCAAGTATTGCTGCAGCAATAAAAGCAATATTTAGTAAAAGGAGATCGCTGAATAATCTTAAATAATAAATTGATTTCCTGTTAACTATCACTTTGCGGATTTCTCCTTAAAAAAGATTTTTACTTTATCCTCCACATATTCAATAATATTTTTCTCAAAAATTTCTCTGCTGAATTTCTTTGCATGTTCCGAAATCTCTTTAGCATCAAATTCATCTGTGGATTTTTCAAACTGATTAACTGCATTTGCAATTAGTTCGGGTGATTGTGAATCAAACATAATTCCTGTTTTACCATCAACTACAGTTTCTGTTGCACCTCCGCTGTTGTAAGCAATAACCGGAGTTCCGCAAGCCATAGCTTCTACAACAGTAATTCCAAAATCTTCTTCTGCTGCAAATATAAATGCTTTTGCTTTCTGCATTAATTTTTTCAATTCATTTCCTTCTTTGTAACCTAAAATTTCTATGTTGGAAGAAGATTTACTTTTAATATTATTAAACTCTGGACCATCCCCCACAACAATTAATTTTTTATCTGGTAAAGAAGAGAAAGCTTCAACAATCAAATCAACTCTTTTGTAAGGAACCAATCTTGAGGCAGTCAGATAATAGTTATCTTTATTTTCTTCAACTTCAAATTTATGAACATCAACCGGCGGATAAATTACATCTGAATTTCTGTTGTATATTCTTTTAATTTTTCCTGCAATGAAGTGTGAGTTTGCGATTAGATAATCGGGTCGTGATGCAGTTTTTAAATCCCATTCCCTTAAATAATTAATTGTCTTTCTGGCTATAAATCCTTTTAAACCTTTTGAAAGATTTGCCTGGTTAAGATACAGCTCAGCATTATCCCAGGCATATCTCATTGGTGAATGACAGTAAGAAATATGGAGCTGGTTTGGTCTTTTTATTAAACCTTTTGTAACTGCATGAGAGCTTGATATTATCAAATCATAATCTGAAAAATCGAATCGTTCAATTGCAAAAGGGAAGAGAGGGAGATACCAGCGGTGTTTTGTTTTTGCAAACGGCATTTTCTGGATGAAAGATGTAACCGGCAGTTTGGATTTTAAAATAATTTTTCTCTCTTCTTTAGTTAAAAGATCAGCAAGAGTAAAAACATCTGCATCAGGCCAGATATTTGTGAAAGATTCAACAACTCTTTCCGAGCCTGCGTATCCTGCAAACCACTCATGTACTATGGCAGTTTTCAGGTTTCTCATTATTTTTCTGTAAAAAGATTGTTATAAATCATTCTTGTCTTTTTTATCATTTCTTCAAGCTGAAATTTTTCTTTGAATATTCTTATGGAATTATCTCTTAAAGTTCTTCTTTCAGTATCTGAGTTTTTTAATTTAAGAATAAAATCTGCAGCATCATTAAGATTATTTAAATTAAAGAGATAACCATTTACACCCTGCTCAACAATTTCATTATTTCCTGTTACATCACTTGCTACAATGGGCAAACCATTTGCTGCAGCTTCAATTAACGAATATGGCAATCCTTCCCATAAAGAGGTGGAAAGATAAATATCGCACGCAGAAAGATATTCATTAACATTATTCTTATATCCTGCAAGTAAAACATTTGAAAGATTTTTCTGTATGATTAAATCTTCAATATCTTTTCTTTCTTCACCTTCTCCTATAATAAGAAAAAGAATATCATCATTTGCTGACAGAATTTCTGCAATATTAATAGTTGCTTTCAAATTCTTCTGATAATTAAATCTTACAACTAATACAACAATAAATTTTCCCTGTGGAAGATTCAGTTTTTCTCTTAAAATTTTTTTATCTGTATTAATCTTTTCAATATTAATAGCATTATATACCACAACCGAATTAGTTTTTTTTATGATTTTATTATCAAGAAATTCTTTCTGTTCACCGCCAGATACATTTATTATAAGATCAGTAAACCTGCTTAAAAATCTTTCAATAAAAATATAAAGTTTCTTAATTACCTTATTATAATGAAGAACATGAAATCCATGAGGTGTATATAAAACCTTAATGCCGGGTAAAAATATTTTTGAAAGTCTTCCATAAATACTTCCCCCTTTGCCGTGGGCATGTATAATTCCGATATTATTTTTTTTAATAAAATTTATGAGCTTAAAGAGATAATTTATCTTAAAAGAGCGGAAAGGTATAACCAGAAATTTTTCTTTGCCAATGAGCTTTTGCCATTCAACACCATAAGGTTCATTTAATGGAGCAGCAATGTAAATATCAAACTCATCTTTTAAGTTTTTTATAAGAAGATCTATATGATAAGTTCCTCCGCCAAAATCAGAACGGACCGAAACGTAAATAATCTTTTTCTTTTCAGGATTCAATTGTTATTATTTCGTTTATGCAAACTTTATATTTAAGTCTGAAAGTTTTAATAATTCGTAAAAATCAATTTGAATATCAAACCAGGCAAAATTAAAATACTGCTGCATGGTGAACCCTACCATACAAAAGTTTTTTGTGAACAACTTGAAAATTATAAAAAAGGAATCTTTGAACCTAAGTATTTTGAAAACCTTAATCCTGATATAAGTTATGATAAATTCGATTTATTTCACCTTATATCACCCCCTTTACCTGTAATAAAAAAACTAAGAAAATTTAAGAAGCCTGTTATCTACCATTGGATAGGGACAGATGTTTACAGGTTACTGAATGATTCACTCATAAAAAAAATATCTAAAAAATATCTTCTCAAATCATCGGGTGTAATAAATCTTGTGGTCTCGGAAAATTTAAAAGATGAATTAAACTCTCTTGGAATAACTTCTGAAATTCTCCCGTTAGTAAAATTAAAATTTATAAATGAAATCCCTCCTTTGCCTGCAAAGTTTACTGTGTTAGCTTATATACCGGAAAAAAGTTGGGATTATTATAACGGCGATATTATTCTGAAACTTGCTGAGAATTTTCCTGATATCGACTTTCACATTGTTGCTTCAGGAGAAAGATATATAAACCTTAAAAATGTTTTTATGCATGGTTTCATCGAAGATTTAACACCGTTTTATAAAAGTTGTTCAGCTTTAATAAGATTAACTGTTCATGATGGCTTACCCAAAATGGTTCTTGAAGCACTTTCTTTTGGAAGACAGGTTTTATGGAGCGGGGCATTGCCTCATTGTTTTAAAACTGCCACTCTTGAAGAGTGTATTAATGTTTTAGTTATATTAAAAGAAAACCCTGAAGTAAACTCTGATGGCAAAAAATATGTTGAGAAAAATTTTAATCCCGAAATTATATCTGAAGATTATTACAATTTTTGTAAAAGAATTCTGGCTGAGTATTCCGAATAAATTAAAACTTGTTTAGTTAAACCTTCTTTATAAATTTTATTAAATAAAAAATAAAATAATATGAAAATTGTAACAGTAGTTGGCGCTCGTCCCCAGTTTATAAAGGCTGCTCCTGTAAGCAGGGAATTTAGCAAAGCAGGAATTAAAGAAGCTCTCGTGCACACGGGTCAGCATTTTGATGAGAATATGAGCGATATTTTCTTCAACCAGATGAATATCCCGAGACCAGATTATTTTCTTAACATTAATAGTTTGAACCACGGTGCAATGACCGGAAGAATGATGGAAAAGATTGAAGAAATTTTGTTGAACGAAAAGCCTGATTATCTTCTGGTTTATGGTGATACAAATTCAACTCTTGCGGGTGCACTTGCAGCTTCCAAGCTTCAGATAAAAATTATTCATGTTGAAGCAGGGCTTCGTTCATTTAATATGGCAATGCCTGAAGAGATAAACAGAATTGTCGCGGACAGGCTAAGCAGTTTACTTTTTTGTCCGACAGATACTGCAGTTCAAAATCTTAAAAGCGAAGGATTCGAAAACTTTAACTGCAGGATTATAAAGAATGGTGATGTAATGCAGGATGCAGCATTAATGTTTAAAGAATATGAACAAAAGCCTGATATAAATATCCCGGATAATTTTGTTCTTTGTACATTGCACAGGCAGGAAAACACAGATGATGAGAAAAAACTTAAATCCATTTTAAATGCTCTTGAAGAAATATCAGGGCAGATAAAAATATTGCTGCCGCTTCATCCAAGAACACAGAAAAAAATCGGAGAATATAATCTTTCTGTTTCCGAAAATATTAAAATAATTTCTCCTGTTGGTTACTTAAATATGTTATATCTTTTGAAGAGATGTTCCTTAGTGATGACAGACAGCGGCGGATTGCAGAAGGAAGCATTCTTCTTTCAAAAGATGTGTATTACACTCAGAGATGAAACTGAATGGACAGAGTTAGTTGAAGGCGGCTTTAATTTTATAACAGGTTCTGAAAAAGAAAAAATTATTTCTGCCTTTTTGAAAGCAAAAAATTCGAATCCGGATTTTAATGTTAATTTGTATGGTAACGGTGAGGCATCAAAAATTATTGCAGATGAGATTTTAAAATGAATCTTTCTATAAGATAAATATGCCGGGAAATAAGAAAGTTCTCTTCATTGCTTACCTTTTTCCGCCTGTAGGAGGCAGCGGTGTTCAGAGATCGTCTAAATTCGTTAAATACCTTTCTGATTTTGGGTGGTATCCTCTTGTGTTGACAGTAAAAGAGCCTTATGATTTTTACAACGATGAAAGTTTAATGAATGATGTTAAAGGAAGATGTACCATATATAGAACTTTATCAATTGAACCGATGAAGTGGGTGAGGAAATTTCTGAAAAGAAAAACTGAAAAAAGAATTAATACTAATGGGGAAAATAATTTATCAATAAAATCATTAAAACCAGGAATTCTGGTAAAATTAAAATCATATCTCTTATTCCCTGATAATGAAATTTTATGGCTGCCTTTTGCTGTTTGGAAGGGATGGAGAATTATTAAAAAAGAAAAACCAAAGATTATTTATGCAACGGCATCACCATATACAGATCATTTAATTGCATTAATTTTATCGAAGCTTTGCAGAATTCCCTGGGTAGCAGATTTCAGAGATTTTTGGGTGGACAGACCAAATTTCCCGCAGAATAAATGGAGACTTTTTATAGATAGAAAGCTGGAAAAATCAGTTATAAATAATGCAGATTATATTATTACAGCAACATCTTTAATTACCAATCATTTCAAAAAACTCTATCCCGAATCTAATTATGTCACAATTACAAATGGATTTGATGAAGAAGATTTTTCAAATGTATCATATACAAATTCCGCTGAAGATAAGTTTACAATAACCTATACAGGAATATTTAATAAAGAACGTAACCCTGAAATAATCTTTCATTCATTAAATAAGTTAATAAACAATGAATCTGGTTTTAAAGATGAGTTAAAAATTAAAATCATAGGCCAATTAGATAACCCCGGCGATTTTGAAAACATTAACAATTTCAAAAAATATGGACTCGATAAATATTCCGACATAATATCTTACCAGCCTCATCAGACAGCAATAAATGAAATGTGTAAAGCTACTATTCTTCTTTTATTTATAGGAGAACAAATTTTGCCTGAAACGATATTAACAGGAAAAATATTTGAATACTTGAGATCACAAAGACCAATTCTTGCTGTAGTTCCTGTAAATGGTTTGGCAGCCGAAGTTATTAAAGAAACAAATTCCGGTTTGGTTGTTTCAAGAGACAGTGAAGAGGAAATTGTAAAAGGTATTTTGAAATTATTCGACCTTTATAAAAGAAATGAATTAGATAATGCTTTTAAAAGAAAGAATATAGAACATTACAGCAGAAGAAATCTTACAAAAGATTTAACTGATGTATTTGAAAGAGTTATAAATAAAAATAAATTATAACTAATTACCAGAATGAAATCTAAAGATGAAGTAAAAGAATTTTATGAAAAGTTCTCGAAGACTTTAATAAGAGATAAAATATATCCCAATTCACGCCATTACAAAATTAAATCTTATTTAAGAAATATTTTTTTTGAAAACCAGATTGAAAAGGTTTTAGAAATCGGCTGCGGTATAGGAATCTTATCTGAATATATTTCAAAAAAAGGGAAAAAGGTTACATCAATTGATATAAGCGAAGAAAACATAAAGTTTGCAAAATCAACAGTAAAAAATGTTGAATTTCATGCTGGTGATTTTCTTGAATTTTCATTTAATGATAAATATGATTTAATAACTTTATTCGATGTGCTCGAACATATTCCTAAAGAGAAACATTCAATTGTTTTCAAAAAAATAAAAGAATTATCAAATGAAAATTCTTTAATTGTAATTACTATTCCCGATGCACAATTTCTTAATTATACCCGTGAGCATCGCCCGGAGATATTACAGGTTGTTGATGAAAGTATTTATTTCAATGAACTAAAAAATATTATTGATGAGAAAAACCTGGAAATATTAAAGTATGAAAAATACGGGATAGATTATGATAACCAGTATAGGTTTTTTCTTTTAGGTAATAAAAAGATGAGTTATAAACCTGAAATAAATCTGATATTAAAAGAAAGAAAAATGAAAAAAGTTTTTAGAAAAATCATTCGTGTTAAACTATTGCAGGAAAAATTAAATACAGTAAATATCTTAAAGATTAATTATCAATCATGAAACTTTCCTCAATCATTATAGCTAAAGATGAAGAAAAAAATATCGCCAGGTGTATTCAAAGCCAGATTAATTGCATTGATGAAATTGTAGTTGTTATTGATGATTCAACAAAAGATAATACACTTGAGATTGTTAAATCTTTCCCTTCAGTTAAATATGAAGTTGTAAGGTGGAAAGGTTTTGCTGAAACAAAAAAATATGCTGTTTCACTTACATCAAATGATTGGGTTTTATGGATTGATGCTGATGAAGCTTTAAACGAAGAGCTCTCTGAGGAATTAAAATCTTTTAAAGCTAAAGAACCTGCTTTCGATACCTATTCATTCCCGCGTAAAGCAAATTTTTTAGGAAGATGGATTATGCACAGCGGATGGTATCCTGCACGTGTTATAAGATTATTTAATAAACACAAAGTAACATTTAGCGACAGCAATGTGCATGAACATCTTATATTTTCAGGTGAAACGGGAAAATTTAAAAACGATATTGAACATTATACCGACCCCAACATTACTCACTATTTTGAAAAATTCAACAACTATACAACTCTCGCTGCCGAGGAACTTTTCTTAAATAACAGGGAGTTTAAGAAATCCGATTTGGTTATTAGACCTGCAGCAATTTTTATTAAAATGTTTTTATTAAAAAGAGGGTTCCTTGACGGCATACAGGGGTTTATCCTGGCGATATTTTCATCAGCGTATGTTTTTACAAAATATTGTAAGTTATGGGAGAAAAAAGTTAAGGTTTAAGTACAAAACTTCAAATTGCTTAAACTTGAACTTAAAGTTAAATGTAACCTGATTTACAGTATTATATAGGAGTCTCAAAGAATGGAACATGCTAACATGAATGAAATGCTCTTCATGCAATTAATAATGCAGAACCAGCAGATTGCAATGATGTCTATGGGGAAACTTAAACATCCTGTTACTGATAAGATTGAAAGAAATCTTGAATTGGCAAAGATTTCTATTGATACTCTTGATATGCTGAAAGAAAAAACAAAAGGCAACTTATCTTCTTATGAAGAAAAATTTCTAGATGAAGTATTAAGAGAGTTAAAGCTGAACTATGTTGAAGAAGTGAGTAAAGATAAAAAAGAAAAGGAGCAGAGTGAGCATTCACAGGAAAAAACCAGTACTGATTAATTCTCAATGGCAAAAGGAAAAAATAAAAAACAGGTTTTAGGTATCATTGCAAATACAACAAAGAAGGAGGTCTTCTCTGTTGTATCAAACCTTGTTGAAATTCTGCAGAAAAATAATTTTGATTTTCTGCTAAGTGATGATATCCAGGTTTATAAAAAGCTTCTTAGTAAAGATATAAAAGATTCAAAGTTTGCAGATGAAAATATTCTTTGCAGGAAAAGCGATGTAATTATTTCAATCGGGGGAGACGGAACAATGTTAGCTTCTGCTTTTCATGCATATCAATATGATAAACCTGTTTTTGGTGTTAACCTGGGTAAATTAGGTTTTCTTGTCGATGCAAATATCGACCAGCTTGCCATTTTCATTGAAGAATTAAAATCAAAAAAATATACCATCGATGAACGAATGGTTATTGAAGGTATTTGCATAGGTCATAAGGTTGAGAAGCTTTATGCAATAAATGATATTGTTTTTGATAAAGGCGGCTGGCCAAAGATGATTGATCTTACCATTACGGTTGATGGAGAATATGTTACAACATTTGCTGCCGACGGATTAATTGCTGCAACTCCTACTGGTTCAACAGGGTATTCCATTTCTGCGGGCGGACCGATTGTTAGTCCTAAAACAGATGTAATAACGCTTTCACCTGTATCACCTCATAGTTTATCAATGAGACCCCTTGTGCTTCCAAGCAGCCAGGAAATAATAGTCAGAGTTGATTCACTTCATAAAGAAGTAAATATTAATTGCGATGGCCAGAGAGTATTTACCTTTGCACCACCGTTAGAAATCAAAATCAGAAAAAGTAAAAGACCACTTAAATTAATTCATACATCCTTTTCAAGTTATTTTGAAACATTAAGAAATAAACTGTTATGGGGAATAGATCTGAGAAGAAACCAGTGAAATGTAAGAAGAAGAATATAGGAACCTGATTACTCAGGCTCCTACATAATTTTGAAGATTAGTTTTCTACTTCTTCCATCTGTAAAACGGGTAATTCAATATTGGTGAAATCTATAACTTTAAGTTTAGATTTTGAATTCTTTCCGTTCCCATTCTTGCCATTACCAGTTGAACCATTTCTTTTAGCCGTTACTTTTTCTTTTAGTTCAGATGGTAATTTTGCTTTTTTAGGTTTGGGAGGATTGAGCTTATCCTTATAGTTTTTATAAACATAAGTCTGATGTTTATAATTTCTAAGGATAATTCTATCTTCATCATGATGAAGAACATAATTTGGCAGTAGGGGAATTTTACCGCCGCCGCCGGGTGCATCAATAACAAAATGAGGAATTGCGAGTCCGCTCGTGTGCCCTCTTAAGTTTTCAATAATATTCAATCCTGTTTCAATTGAAGTGCGGAAATGATTTGCACCCTTTGTTTCATCTGCCATATACATATAATAAGGACGCACTCTTATCTTCAGCAGCTTTTGCATTAATTCTTTCACAACTGCAGGATCATCATTCACACCTTTCATCAATACCATCTGGTTACCGACAGGTATACCTGCATCGGCAAGCATTTCACATGCACGGCTGCTTTCGGGAGTAATTTCCCATGGGTGATTGAAATGAGTATTTACATAAATCGGGTGATATTTTTTTAACATCGCACAAAGATTTTCAGTTATCCTGTGCGGAAGTACGCATGGCATTTTAGTACCAAGCCTGATTATTTCGATGTGAGGTATTTCTCTAAGCCGTTTAAGTATTTTCTCAAGCATTGTATCTGTAAGCATCAGAGGATCTCCGCCGGAGAGAATTACATCTCTTATTTCTGTATGCTGTTCCAGATATTCGAAAGCACTTTCGAGTCCTTTCATGGAGATTTTTTCATAATCTCCTACCTTTCTTTTCCTTGTACAGAATCGGCAGTAAAGACCACACTGGCTTGTAACAAGGAAAAGCGCCCTGTCGGGGTAACGGTGTGTAATATTAGGAACAGGACTCATTGCATCTTCCATTAAAGGATCTTCTTCTGCATCAAAGTCCTCCAGCTCAGCTTTATTTGGTACGCATTGCAGCCAAATAGGATCACCAGGGTATCTTATTAAGCTAAAGTAATAAGGATTGATCCTTGCCTGGAAAAATTCATCCAAGTCTTCCGCTACTTTACGGTCGATATTAAATTTTTCCACAAGCTGATCGACAGTATGAATACTGTCTCTTATCATCTGCTGCCACAGTTCCATTGACTAACCTTTTGTTTGTTTTACTTAAACTCAAGTTTATGTTTCTTTAATGAAACACAATTAAGCTTTGTAAATGATCAATCTTTTTTATAAAGATTAATTCTAATAATTAAAATTCTAAAACCTATTCAGGTTTATTATAACTTGAGTTATTAAAATATTTCCCGAAAACAATCAGGTTGTCGCCAGCCGAGTAAAAGTCATTTATCCCGGCAACGATTGAGAAATTATTTCTCAAATAAAAATTTCTAGTTCTGCTGTAGCTTTCTTTGGAAGATGTTTCTGCTAAAAGCCACCTTCCACCTTTTTCAATTACAAACTTTTCTGCATGTTTAACTAATTCTGTGCCAACACCTTTAATTTCTGAGTCAGGATCGGCAACAATCCAGTATAAATCATAAACAGCATCAGTCAATGGTCGCTTACCAGTGCAATGGTAACCCAAAACTTTTCCATAATGTTCAAACACAAAAACATTATAATCGGTTTGTGTCTGGTTATTAGCAGCAATGTTTACAAGTTCCATTGCAACTTCAATTTCTGTTTCAGAAAAATGAGGAATTTTCTTTAAAATCTTTTCAATCTTTTCAGGATCAGACTGCCTGACTTTTCGAATCATGTTTTATTCTTTTTAATGCAAAGCCTGCTATTGTATTAAGTAACTCAGGATAACTTATTCCTCTTGCTGCTGCTGCTCTTGCAAACCCGGAATCTTCCGAGATATCAGGATTAGGGTTTACTTCAATAACATAAGGTCTTCCGTTTTTATCAACTCTTATATCAACACGTGCATAATCCCTGCAGCTTAAAGCATGAAAAGCTTCAAGAGCAATCTTTGTAATTTTCTTTTTCAGTTTTCTATCAATATCGGCAGGGCATTTTGGTTTTGTATGATTGTAATAAACACTATCGGCAATCCATTTACCATCATAAGTAACTATTTTGGGAAGATTCTCTGGTAAACCAGTAAAATCAATTTCGGAAACAGGAAGAACTTCATCGCCTAAAATTGCTACGTTAAGTTCTCTGCCATCTATATACTCTTCAGCAATAATTTCCTGTTTATATGTTTCTGTAAGAAATTCAAATTGCTTTTTTAATTCCTCGGGATTATTAACAACAGAATATTCTGATATTCCTATACTTGCATCTTCATTAAGCAGTTTTAAAATGACAGGAAATTTTAAATCAAATTTTTTGAGTCCTGTCCCGTTCAATTTTTTAATTGAATTTAGTACAACTGACTTTGGTGTTCTTATCTTAAATGATCTTAAAATATTTTTTGTTCTTTCTTTATTAAGACAATTACCCAGGCAGAATGATGTATTCCCTGTAAATTCAAACCCGAGCAGTTCAAAAAGTCCGGCTGTACAATATTCGTATGAAGAAATACCTTCGACCGATTCAACAAAATTGTAAATAATATCGGGTGAAAATTTATTAATACGGGTAACAAGCTTTTGAACATTGCTGTCTACAGGAAGAGTTTCTACAACAGAATAATATTTTTGCAGTATTTTTTTAATTTTATTTATGTGCTTGATAAATCCTGTTTCGGAAAGATCATTTAAAGAGAGATTATCTTCCTTCGGCTTACCATTATAAACCGGAAAAATACTTGCAGGCGAGTTGTAGCAAATAAGAATTTTCTTATCGATCTTCATAATAGTTTATATCTCTTCACGGCTGCATACAAAACGGCGTTAATCATAGTAACGTAATCCATGCCTGCTGCCCTTGCAGCTTTAGGAAAACATGAATTCTCTTCAGGGTTCGGAAGAATTCCCGGAAGAGGATTTACTTCAATGATATTTGGTTCACCTTTTTTATCGAGCCTTATATCGATGCGGCTCCAGTCTCTGCAGCGAAGGATATTAAATGTTCGTAAAACTGTATCTTTAATTTTTTTCTCAAGAGATTTATCAATTTCTGCCGGGCAGCTAAACACCTCAAGCGGATTCTCTTTTGTATCAAGTATCCACTTAGCTTCATAAGAGTAAATGGGAATAAAGTCTTCAGGGAAATCATTATACATGATTTCAACAATAGGAAGAACTCTTGCATCAGCACCATTTCCAATAATCGCTGCGGTAAATTCTCTGCCCGGCAAAAATTCTTCAACCAATGCCGGCTGGTTGTATTCATTTAAAATTCTTTTTACTTCGCTATATAATTCATCAGAATTTTTTACAAACGAAGAGGTAAAAATTCCCTTGCTTGAACCTTCAGATACAGGTTTAACCATTAATGGATAGCTGAACTTCTCTTTGTTCAGCTGCTCAGCATCATGAACAAGTAAAAATTTGGCGTTAGGGATTTTATGATATGATAAAATTTCTTTTGTTCTTGCTTTATCAAGACAGGTTGCTAATGTAAGCGGGTCAGAACCTGTGTAAGGTATATTTAGCATATCAAGTATTGCTGGAATTTGTGCTTCGCGGCTTACACCATTAAAACCTTCTGCAATATTAAAGACGATATCAGGTTTAACTTCTCTTAATTTTTCAAAAGCATTTTCATCTGCTTCAACTAATGTTACGTTGTTATAAACAGCGAGTGCATCTTTAACTGCATTAATTGTTTCCCATGTATCCCACTCTGCATATGTATCTATACCTTTTTCTGTTTGAAGCTGCTGTGCATGTTGTGAAACCGGAGTTGAATCATCATTTAAGTTTTGAACAGGGGGTAGAATTTCGGGGAAAGTAGTTTCACTTTCAGGTTTGACATTGAAGGTTAACGCCACATTCAGTTTGTCATCCCGCTTACCGGGATAAGAGAAGTCTGATAAAATAATTTTTCCTTTTTATTTTTTTTGCAAATATAATTATTAAAAATTTTAAGTCAACAAGTTTTATACTTCAACAAAAAATTTTTTTTACTCAACAAATTTTTAAAGAACAACTTTTAAAAAATATTTTTTAAAATTTTTTTTCAAAGCAAACTTCAATAAAAAAAATTATTAAGTCAAATTTTTTTTTGTGATGAAAAATATTTTAAAAACTATTTAAAAAAATTTATGAAGAGTAATCATGAAAAAAATCATTGAGAAGATTTAAAATGAAGTTAAGCTATATCAGCATACTTTAAATTATCTGAGTAGTAGTTGAAAAGAGTTTCTCTGATTTTTTTATGTGAAGGTAACTGAAGCTGAGGATCATCTTCAATTAATTTAAATGCTTCATTCTTCGCATCGAGAATTAATTTTGAATCTTTTGTTAAGTCTGCATGTTTAAATTCAGGAAAGCCGCTCTGTTTGAGTCCGAAGATATCACCCGGACCTCTCAACTTTAAATCTATTTCTGCAATCTTAAAACCATCGGTATACTTAACCATCGATTGAAGCCTTATTGCAGATTTATATTTTTCAATCTCCGAAGAGGACATAAAATCAAGCTCTTTTTGCGCTTTTTCGCTTCTTTTCGCAATATTTTCCTTTGTTACAAGAATGCAGTAAGCCTGCTTATCCCCTCTTCCTACACGCCCTCTTAACTGGTGAAGCTGGGATAAACCAAACCTGTGTGCATCATTAATTAAAATAATGTTTGCATCAGGAATATCTATTCCTACTTCAATAACAGTAGTTGCAACAAGAACATCATACTTCTTCTCCCTGAACATAAACATTATCTCTTCTTTCTCCTGCCATTTCATTCTTCCATGTATTAAACCAACTTTAAGATCCTTAAGATATGTTGCCTTTAACATTTCATAATATGATAAAGCATCTTTCAGTTCTAACTTTTCACTCTCTTCAACAAGAGGATAAACAATAAAACTCTGGTAACCATCTTTAACTTTATCTTTTATGAATTTAAAAATGTCAGGAAGTTTTTCTTCACCTCTTAAAAAGGTTTTTACAGGTTTTCGGTTTGAAGGAAGCTCATCGATGATTGAAAGATCGAGATCACCATAAATTGTCATTGTTAAAGTTCTTGGAATCGGAGTTGCACTCATCACAATAACATCTGGGGCTTTTCCTTTTGCATGAAGTTTACCACGCTGTGCAACACCGAAACGGTGCTGTTCGTCTATAACAATTAATCCGAGATTGTTAAACTTAACCTTCTCTTCAAACATTGCATGAGTTCCAACAATTATGTTTGCTTCCTGCAGTTCAATCTCCTGAAGATTTTTTTCTCGTAGAGATTTTTTTTGTCCTCCAAGAAGTAAACTAACTTTGATTTCTTTTCCGGAAGCTTCATTTAGTTTTTTCATTAATGAAGAAATATTTTTAGCATGCTGGTCAGCTAAAATTTCGGTTGGTGCCATAAGAGCAGCCTGGTAACCATTATCAACAGCAATCAGCATTGCAATAAGAGCGACAATTGTTTTACCGCTTCCTACATCCCCCTGGAGAAGTCTGTTCATCGGTTTATCAGACATCATATCATTTTTTATTTCGGAAAGAACTTTTAATTGTGATTTTGTTAATTCGAAAGGAAGAATCTTAAGGAAGTCTTTTATAAGAGTTGGTTTTATACTAAACGAATTACCTGCTGTTTTTGTTTTATAATTATTTTTTCTCATTGCAACAAGCAATTCAATAAAATATAATTCTTCAAATTTAAATCTTCGTTTTGCTTTTTCTAAAGAATCTTTATCAGGAGGGAAATGATAATTAACAAGAGCCTCTTTTAATTCAGGCAGAGAATATTTTTTTAGAATTTCAACAGGAAGTGTCTCTTCAATATGTTCAGAATAATTTTCAACGGCATTATTAATTATTCTTCTTAAAGATAAATCACCAATGTTTGATGTACGAAGTTCTTTGGACAGCCTGTAGATGGGAATAATTTTTCCTGTGTTTAAAAAACTTTGTGATTCATCTTCGTTTATTCTGTCATAATCAGGATGGGCAAACTGAAGATTTCCATATTTTGATATTGAAGGTTTACCGGAGATTGCAAATGTATCGCCGACATTAAATGTATTTACAAAATATTTTATTCCCTGGAACCATACGCATTCAAAAAATCCTGAAGAATCTCTTAACTGAACTTTAAATATTTCCTTTCTTCCAAAACCTCTTTTCTCTTTATCTACAACTTTACCGATAATAGTTAATTCACCATCAAAACCATTAACAACATATCCGTAAGCTTTGGAAGAAGTGAGAATGTTTGTTCTGTCAATATGTCTTGAAGGGAAATAAAAGAGAAGATCCTTGATTGTGTAAATACCAATCTTATTAAATGCAGAAGCACGTTTGGGTCCAACAGATTTAATGTATTGAACCGAACTATTTAGAATGTCTTCTTTAATCACAATTAAAAATAAAGGAAGTTTAAGTTTAAGTTCAAGTTTGCGGGTTAGCAGGAGGTATTATTAAGAAGAAAGAATTATTCCATCTTCTTGTCTCTTGTCATAAGATCGGTTGTTGCTTTTACAGGGTCTTTATCTTCAAAGAGGATTTTATATACTTCATCGGCAATTGGAGTTTCAACACCATGTTTTTTTGAGAGCTGTGTTACAGAGCGGGAAGTTTCGACACCTTCAGCGACCATCTGCATAGATTTTAAAACCTGTTTTAATTTTTTACCTGAACCAATTTGTTCACCTACATAGCGGTTGCGGCTGTGGCGGCTCATACATGTTACAATTAAATCTCCCATTCCCGATAAGCCTGCAAAAGTATCGGGTTGTGCACCCATTGCTTCACCAAGTCTTGATATTTCTGCAATTCCTCTTGTCATAATAGCTGCTTTGGTATTATCGCCGAACTTAACGCCGTCTATTATTCCTGCACCAATTGCAATAACATTTTTAAATGCTCCACCAAGTTCAACACCAAGTATATCCAGGGAAGAATAAACACGGAAGTATGCTGTTATAAAAGCAGCCTGAATAGATTTTGAAGTTTCAATTTCAGAGGAAGCTGCTACAACTGCTGTGGGAATTTTTCTGCTTACTTCTTCTGCATGACTTGGACCGGAGATTACTCCAATCTGTGCTTCATCAATAGAAGGGAAAACATCTTTTAACATCTGTGACATTGTCATCATTGTTTTATTTTCTATTCCCTTGGCAACACTAACAAGAATTGAATTCCTGATATCACTAAAACTAATCTTTTTTACAACATCTCTTAGAAACTGTGAGGGAACAGCAAGCACAATCATGTTTTTTTTATCTACAGATTCATCAAGATCTGAAGTAATTTTAATTTCATCGGGAATTACTATACCAGGCAGGTATTTTTCATTTTTTCTTACTTTATCTAAAACACGTGCGTAGTTTCTTTTATATTCCCACAGGGTTACATTATGTCCGTTATTATGAAGCAGGATTGCAAGAGTTGTTCCCCATCCCCCTGCGCCTAAAACAGAAATCTTCATTTAAACAGAGGAAGTTTTATTTCTTTTAAAGCTTATCTTATTTTCAGAACCGTTTAATATTCTTACAACATTCTTCCTGTGCGTATAAATTACAAAGAGAGAAATAGCAATTATAAAAGGAAGAATTGTATTATACCCGGGAATATCTACATGAAAAATATTTTCTCTTACTATTAATGATAGAGGAACCGAAACAGCTCCTACTAAAGAACCAAGTGATACATATCTTGATATAGAAACAACTATTATAAACACACCTAAAGCAATAAGCATATCAACGGTAATAATCATTAATAACATACCTAATGCTGTTGCAATTCCTTTACCTCCTTTAAAACCAGCGAAAATTGTAAACACATGTCCAACTACGGCAGCAATTCCGGCAATTATCTGAACTAAAGTAAAATCATCGAAAGGGGTAACGTTTTGAAAAGGCATATTTCCATAATGCAGCCTTGCAACAACGACAACTGCAAGTACACCTTTAAAAGCATCGAGCAGAATTACGAGTAAACCATGTTTCCAGCCGAGAACACGCATTACATTTGTACCACCGGCATTGCCGCTGCCATGTTCGCGGATATCAATACCTTTTGCGGCTTTGGATACAATAATAGCAGTAGGAATTGAACCAATCAGGTAAGAAAGTATTATTATTAATGCAAGTAAAAACATAAAAACCTTAGAAATTTAAAGATAAAGCTACAGATATTAACTTAATAATGCAATGAAGAGCAACAATCATTCCTTATAACATTGTTATAAGCAGTCAATTTTTTTATATTTGTCCCTCAAAAAAATCGGAGTAATAGATGGCAAAACAACAAACTTTTGCTGATAAAACCAAAGCAAAAAAGAAAGAAGCGGGTGTTACAGTAAAATTTATCAAGGCTGTAAAGACTGAAAAGGGAACTTATAAATTCAGCGAAAAATTTGTTAGGCTTGATGATATAAGTAAAGTTGGAGATTTAAAGTAAAAGCGGTATATAGAACCGCTTTTACCCTTCAAAAAAATCCTGTCGCGTAAAAATTTTTTATTGCATCTTTTAAAAAAAATTTTATCTTAAAAATAACCGTGCTAATTCCCGCACACAGATAATGCATCATCATTCAGCTTTACAGGAATAGTTCAGAAGATTCGGAAAATCGCTTTTCTAATCAGGCTTTTTAATTTATTAACAAAACGAGGATGTTATGATTGAAGAAAAAAAGATGAGGTTTTTTGGCCTCAAGGATATAGACAACATTCCTCAGTTGAAGACGCTGAGCGAAAATGAAAGGTTCGCTTTAAAGGTTGTATCTCATATTCTTCCTTTCAGAACCAACAATTATATAGTTGAAGAACTAATAAATTGGGCTAATATTCCCGATGACCCAATGTTTCAGCTTACCTTTATGCAAAAAGATATGCTTTCTGATGATCAATTCAACAGGATGGCTGATGTTTTAAAAAGAAATGGCAGTGCAGAAGAGATAAAACAAACCGCAGCAGAAATAAGACTTGAACTTAATCCTCATCCTGCAGCACAGATGACTCTTAATGTTCCGTCAATGGATGATGAGCCAGTTCCCGGAGTTCAGCATAAATACAAGGAAACATGTCTTATTTTTCCTTCAAGCGGACAAACCTGCCATGCATATTGTACTTTCTGCTTCAGGTGGGCACAATTTGTTGGTATGAATGATTTGAAATTTGCAACCGATGAATCTGCAAGATTCCAGGAATATCTTAAAAAACACAAAGAGGTTACAAATATTCTTTTAACAGGCGGTGATCCAATGATTATGAGCCTGAAGAATCTGAAAGTTTATATTGAACCTCTTCTTGAAAAAGAATTTGATCATATTCAATCAATTAGAATAGGAACTAAGTCAGTTGCATATTGGCCTTATAAATATGTTACAGATAAAGAAGCTGATGATCTTTTAAAATTCTTCGAGCATATTGTTAATTCAGGGAAGCATTTAACAATAATGGGTCATTACAATCATTGGGTTGAGTTATCAACCGATGTTGCTAAAGAAGCAGTAAGAAGAATTAGAAACACCGGAGCTGAAATAAGAACACAATCTCCATTAATAAAACATATTAATGATGATGCTGATGTCTGGGCGAAAATGTGGAAGGATCAGGTTAAGCTTGGCTGCATACCTTATTATATGTTTGTTGAAAGAAACACCGGTGCAAAAAATTATTTTGAAGTTCCGCTTGCAAGAGCAGTTGAAATTTTCAGAGATGCTTATAAACAGGTATCAGGACTTGCAAGAACAGTAAGAGGTCCTTCAATGTCTTCACTTCCGGGTAAAGTTGTTATTGAAGGAGTTACTGAAATTTATGGTGAAAAAGTTTTTATACTTAATATGCTACAGGGAAGAAATCCTGAATGGTGCAGAAAACCATTTTTTGCTAAGTATGATCCCAAAGCAACATGGCTTACTGATTTACGCCCTGCATTTGGTGAAGATAAATTCTTTTACCAGGATGAACTGAATGAAATCATTAAACGAAATAATGGACAAATATTTTTTGACGGTGAGTCAGAAGGTGGTGTTGAAGTAGATGAAGAGTATGCATTTGATTAAAATATTATTCAAATAATTCAAGGCTGAGGCTTCCTTCAAGTTCAAGGAGCCTCGCTTTTAATTTTATACCCGCAGAATAACCTCCGATTTTACCATTCGAACTAATCATTCTATGACAGGGAATTAAAATGCATAAAGGATTCTGTGAAGCTGCTTTACCTACTGCACGCAGTGCTTTTTTATTATTAATTTTTTCTGCAATCTTTTTATAAGTAACAGTTTTGCCATAAGGAATTTTATTTAGTTCATTCCATACTTTCTTCTGAAATTCTGTCCCTTTAATATCAATAGGTAAATTGAATTTTTTTCTTTCTCCATTTAAATATTCTCTCAACTGATCAAAGACATTGAACATATAAGGATCATCTGCTCTTAGTTTTGTTAGATTTGATGTTTTGTATCCTGTTTCAATATTATCGTTTATTATAATTTTTCTGATGCCTTTGTGTGAGGAAATTACTTTAAAATTTATTCCGGCAATTTTTTGAGAAGCATAAAAAAGATTTTCATTCCCTTTCTTTTTCATTTCACCGTCTAAAGACAAGTTCTTGAGATAAATTTACTGAAAGGGAATAAAAGAAGGAAACAGAAATGTTTAATAAAAAAGGTTGTCTTGTAAGACAACCTTTCATTCCATTATTGAAATAAAAAATGATTAAGCTGCTATTACTTCAAGAGCAGGATTCAAATCTCTTTTAAGTAATCCTTCAATTGCAGCAAGAGTTCCGCTGATGGAACTTGGACAACTGCCGCAGGCTCCCTGGTAACGAATCATAACTTTATTTCCTTCAACACCTAAAACTTCAAGACCGCCGCCGTCACTTGCAAGATATGGTCTTACTCTTTGATTAAGAATTTCATTTATTTTCTTAAGAAGCTCATCTTCTGTTTCATTAATTACTACTTCTCTTTCTTCAGGTATTAAAGAAGAATCAAATTTTTTCAGGAATTCAATAAAAGGTCTTTGAATTTGTCCCCAGTTTGCATCTTTAGCTTTTTCAATAGTTACAAACTTATCCATATAAAAAACCGAAACAACACCATTTATCTCAAAAATGCCTTTTGCAAACGGGTCGTTTTGTGCAGATTCTTTATCAGGATACTGACGAGTTTCTACATTAAGTAATTTTTTATTAAGAATAAATTTTAATGCATGTGGGTTTGGGGTTAAATCAACATCTTCTACCATTAACATGATTTATATCTCTCCTTGAAATATTCAATACAAAAATATCCTTATTATTAGTGCTTTTCAAGTCATTTTAATTTGGGAATTATTAGAGAAAAGAGGGATCAGCCTCAGCTAATCCCTCTTAAAAGAATTAATTTTCTACAGGGAGGAATGAATAATTTTTTCCGTAATACATCATTTGTTCTGTAAAATCATCAGGATATTCAATTTTAACATCAACAATTTTATCATCTTCATAAACCGGAACAAGCTTTGGATTAATGAAGCCTTTATATGGAGCAACATTTAGTTTTTCATATCTTGCAAGAACTTCTTTATGAAGATCAGGGTCCACTTTAACTCCATAATTTTCTATAAAGTTTTTTGCAGCTTCAAAATCGCCTTCTGAAGTTATGCGCTGAACTTCTCTTAAAAGCTCACCGAATAATTCTCTGAGTTTTTCATAATCATTAATTACAAAATAAGTTTTCCCATCTCTTATTTTCTTTTCAATAACATTGTCATCCACGCCTTTTTCATAAACCCATTTTGAAATGGCCTGGCGGTTTCTCATGTGAGATTCTTCAATATTATTCCCGGGCTCAATTCTTCTTAACTGAAGCATTAAACCATTTCTTATGTAACTGTTATATTCAGCTTTGCCGACATCAAGTGAAGGCATGACACCAATATCAACAAGCTTCTGATCCATTATATAATAAAGTGCTACAAGATCTGCTCTTGCTTCTTCAATTGCCGAAGCATAATTCTTTAAAGTTTGTTTTGGTGTACCTACACCGGGATTAATTTGTCCCGATGCATGGCCAATAACTTCATGTAAATCTGTGTGAAGATTTCCTGCAAGAGTTCCATGTTCTTTTGCAAGGCGAATCTCCTCTTCGGTGTAACAGAACTCTTCAAGCACACCTGTTGAAGCAGCTTTATCATAAGATTCGGAAATGTTGCCGAGTGAAACAGATTTTGAACCATGCTCTTTTCTTATCCATGTTGCATTCGGCAGATTAACACCAATCGGAGAAGAAGGGGAAACATCACCGACACCAACAACAACTGTAATTACTTTTGCAGAAATACCAACTACATTTTTCTTTTTATGTTCATCCATAATTGGTGAATTATCTTCAAACCATTGTGCCTGTTTGCTTATTGCATCAATTCTTTTTGTTGCTTCAAGATCTTTAATTGAAACAAGCGACTGCCATGAACCTTTGTGTCCGAGCGGATCACTGTAAACTTCAATTGCGCCGTTAACTACATCAATGCGGGATGCAGTATCCTGAACCCAGAGAATGTTATATTCATCCCAGACTTCAAGATCACCTGTTTTGTAATATTCAATTAATTTATCAAGTGCAGCTTTTTGTTTTTCATTTTCTGCAACTGAGCTTGCTTTTTCAAGCCAGTAAACAATTTTTTCAATTGCAGAGGAATACATTCCTCCAACTTTCCAGACTTTCTCTTTTAGCTGTCCGTTTTCCTTAACAAGTTTTGAATTTAATCCGTACCAGATTGGAGTAGGATCATTTTTATCAGTCATTGCTGCATAAAAATCTTCGACTTCTTTTTGAGTTAAATTGTCTCCATAAAAATTAACAGCGGATGTTTTAATTAAATCTGCACTGGGATCAAGATTAACTTTTTTATTATCAATTGATGGATCAAACATTATCGGTGTAAGTTCAGAAATTATTTGATCAACAGTTTGTCCATCTTTAAGAGGAAGTTTTGTTGAATCAGAATTTTTAACAAGCTCTGCAAAATATTCTTTTGAGAATTCAGGAATAAATTTATCGCTTGAGTAGTGATGATGAATTCCGCTTGAGAACCATACTCGTTTTGTATAAACCATAAACTTGTTAAAATCATCAGTTGATTTATCTCCTGAATAGCTGTCAACAATAGCTTCAAGAGTTTTCCTGATTTTTAAATTATGCTTGTAATTCTGATCCCAGAAAATATCTCTGCCGGAAAGAGCTGCCTGGTAGAGGTAATAGAGCATTTCTTTTTGTTTTAAGGAAAGATCTTCAAAACCGGGAACCTGGAATCTCAGGATTGCAAGGTCTGCAAATTGTTCTGTTTGATATTTAAAATCGTTTGTTTTCTCCTCCATTTGCTGTCCGCAGTTAATTAATGAAAAAATAAAGATAACAGAAAGAAGTGATTGTAAGAGTTTCATAGCATTTTATTATTTGTTAGAAAAATTGGGTACTAATTTAGCTATTCCTGTAAACTCAATAAAGCATGGAAGGTGTAAAAAAAATCCTCCGGGATTAATTTAAGAGAATAAAAGTATACGGAATAAAAAAAGACGCTCCATCGAAGCGCCTCTATTATAATTAAATAAGTGTATGGAGAATTAAAATCTTCTGCGTCTTTCTCTTTGCGGACGTGCTTCATTAACTGTTAATTTTTTTCCTTTAAGTTCATAAGTGTTTAATTCAGTCATTGCTTTTTGTGCTTCTGCTTTTCCCGGCATTTCAATAAAACCAAATCCTTTTGATACCTGGCTGAACATATCTCTTATAATTTTTACATTACTCACCCTTCCATGTTTTGAAAACAGTTCTTTAAGTTCATCCTCTTTTACATCAGATGCTAAATTGCCAACAAAAATATTCATTTGTTACTCCTATTTGTTTTAATATTTGAAAAAGCTGAAGATCTTTCTTGATGCCGTTGAATAAAAATTTAGAAGGTGAGAATTTTGGAGAAGACCTATTGTATTTTTCTTAACGACCTTACAAAGGTAGGCTAATTAAACTCCAGTTTCAAGTCAGATTAATCCGAAGTATAATTGATTAAGGTTATTTTTTATTGATTGATTATTACTTAAACTCAACATAAGTTTCTTTTAATAAAAACAGGAGATGATGATCCCCGCACTTGCTACCATAGTTAAATAAATCGGGATATATTTTGTTCAGGATCATTCTTCTTGTAGTATTCTTTTTTTGTTCTATAATTAACTCTCAGACAAACCGTGCAGCTATCTCAGGCAAAATAACAAATGCCAAAAATTTCTCTCCTCTGATTAATGCAAATGTAAGCATTCATTCAACTAATAATAAAGATAAAATATTAACAGGAACCGTATCAGATTCTCTCGGAAGATATAAATTAATTCTTCCTTACGGAAGTTATTCAATTAAAGTAAGCTATATTGGTTTTGAAAGTTATGAAGGCACATTTTCATTAAATGAAAAAAATAAAAATGTAGAGATAAATATTGAGCTTAAACCATCTGTATTTCGTGAAGAGGAAATTACAGTAACTGCTGAACGTGAATCACCTTCAACAATTAGCCAGGAAATTGAGAATAAAGATTTGGTTAGAATGCCAACACTTTATAATGATGTTCTCCGGGCTGTACAGATATTGCCCGGTGTATCAACAAGCAGTGAGCTTACCAGTGGGTATAATGTCCGGGGTGGCAGCTTTGATGATAATCTTATTTATCTGAATGGATATGAAATTTACAGACCATTTTTACTTCGACAGGGAATTGAAGAAAATAAAACAATAATTAATCCTGATCTTGTTGAAGAATTCAGATTATATAATGGATCATTTCCGGCTTCGTATGGAGATAAAATGTCTTCCGCACTCGAAGTAAATTATAAATTAAATGATACTTCCGGTGGTTTAATAAAAGTTGATTTGTTAAATGCAGGATTAACACTCAGAAATAAAATTGGAAGTACAAATATTGCAGGTGCAGTTCGTTATGCCTATCCGGGATTATTTTTAAATGAACTTCAAACCAGCGGAGATTACAAACCAAGATATAGAGATGTTCAGTTGTTTGCCAATCATCAGCTAAATGAGAATGAACAACTTGAGCTTCTTTTACTTTATGCTGATAATAAATTTGATCTTACTCCTGAAAACTGGAAAGGAAACTTCGGCGGGTTTTCAAGAGGAGATATCAGGGCGATTGATATTTTTTATGATGGTAACAGGAATTATTCATTCATTACAGGTCTTGCCGGTTTAAAATATACTTCACTGATTAATGAAAATACTCAACTGAAAATTTCCGCTGCACGGTACAGCACAATTGAAGAGGAATCGTCTAATCTTTTCTCGGAATATTTTTACAGAGAAAATGCTGATGATGAAACACACAGAGAATTCATTAAGGATTCACAGGAGTTCGTTGATAACAAGCTCGATTTGGTTAGTTATGAATTTATCCCTGAATTAAAATTAAAAAAGGATAATCATTTTTTTACTGCAGGATTAAACTTTCGTTTTACAGATGTTTATAACAGAATTAATGAAAACTTTAATGAAAGCAGCGATACACTTATAAGCGATCTTCCTTCTGATAGAAATATTAATGAAAACTTCACGTTAAATTCTTTTTCCGGTTTTATCCAGGATGAATTTACAATTAATCATAATCTCTTTTTTAATGCTGGTATCAGAACGACTTATTATAGTTCTAATGAAGAATTATTTTTTAGTCCCCGGTTATCTTTTATTTATATCCCCGCAGAAAGACATTGTTTAACTTTGAGCTGGGGCTACTACTATCAGCCTCCTTACTATAATGAATTGAGGAATAAAACAAAAGAAGAGGGAAAAAAATTAAAAGCACAAAAATCAATTCATTACTCGGCGGGATGGGAATACCAGTTTAAAGAAAAAGTTAAAATGAACATTGAACTGTATTACAAAGATCTTGATCATCTTATACCTTATTATATTGACAGAGAGAAGACTGAATATGCCAATCATAATAATAATACAGGTTATGCTTATGGATTTGATCTTATGTTTCAGGGTGAAATTGTTAAGGATTTAAATAGCTGGATAGGATATGGTTATTTAAACACGAAAGAAAAAAATAAATTAACAGGTGAAGCTTACAGGAGGAGACTCACAGATCAGACACACACTTTACAGGTTTTTCTCCAGGATAAAATAAAAAAACATCCGAACTGGCAGATGCATTCAAGATTACTTTTCGGCAGCGGGCATTTGTACAACTTAAGAAAGATTGTAACAGATGAACCAACCGGCAGAAATTTTTTAGTTGTTACTCCGGATCAGGTTGAAGAATTTTTTATTTATTTCAGAATTGATATGGGACTCTCTGCTGGTTTTGATATTGATGAATCAAAAAATCTGGTTGTTGTTGCAGAGGTCTTTAATATTTTCAATCATTATAATTATGGTGGTTACCGCTTTGTCCAGGTTGCAGCATCAACTCCTTCGGGAGGTGTAATACCAAGAGTTTTTCATATTCCCCAGGTTCTAAGCAAAAGATTTTTTAATCTCAGTCTTGAACTGAGATTCTAAAATTTATTTTAAATAACTGGATATTGCATCTTTAAGGCTGCTGTGAATCTCAAAGATATCATCCATTTTCATTAGTGTAAACATAAGATGTTCACTCTGATTTTGAATAACCAGCTTCAAATCTCCATTCTTCTTTCTGGCTTTCTTAACACAATTAACAAGTGCACCAAGAATACTCGAATCGATATACTCGCACTCACTTAAATTTACAACTAGCTTATTATTTTCTTTTGATAAAACTGAGTTAAGAAACTTGTTAAATTTAGAAGCCATATCTAATGTTGCTCTCGATACACCAACATTAATTATATGTACATCGGAATAAACGAGGTGTTCTAAATTTTTATCCTCAAAAAATTCATTTGCTGACTCTGATGCCACAAGTTTACATTTTGTAAGAAAATCGGAGTCATCCATTCCTAAACTCTCAACTTCTTCTGCAACTGAAAGTTCGGTTTCCGGATTATACTTTTCTTTTGATGATAAATTTTTATTTACTACCTCAGGTTCAGTAATTAAAACTTCTGATGGATTAATTAAAGTATCCTCATGACTTTTATCGCCGATAAGTTTTGCACTTATTTTTTTCTCAAGCTCCTGAATCCTGGTTTTCAATTCTGTTATTTCAGAATTTTTCTCGGCAATTTCTTCTTCGTGCTTTGTTTTGGTTGCAGTTAATGTTTTTATTAAAGCTGATTTAATCTGCTTAATATTTTCTAACTGTGCAGTTTGCTCTTTTAACTGCTTTTCTTTTTCAGAAAACTCCGAGTTTAATTTTTGAATTTGATTTTTATACTCTTCAATTTCTTCATTTCCGTTATCAAGTCCTGAAAGATCAGATAGTCTGTTATTCAAACCTTCAATTGTATTCTCAAGCTCAGTGTTGCGTTTAGTTAACTCTTTGTTGGCTTTTATCAATTCTGAATTTTGTTCAAGATCTTTCTTTAACTTTTCAATAGTATTCTCAAGCTCAAAATTTCTTCGGTTTAATTCTTCGTTTGATTTTAACAATTCAGCACTGTTGTATGCTTCGCTCTTCAGTTTTTCAATTGTATCTTCAAGTTCTCTGTTGCGGTTGCTGAGTTCATCATTTAATTTTTTAATATCACTGTTTACATTAACATCATTCTTAAGGTTCTGAATAGTTGCATAGAGTTCTGTTATATTCTTTTCAAGTTCAGAAATCTTATCATCTTTTTCTTTAAGTAAAACATCTGCATCATTTAGTTTTTGATGATACTCAGTTAATCTTGATATAAATTCATTATTCTCAAATTCTTTCTGATTAAGCTGTTCTGCCTGCTCTTTAATTTTATTCTGGAATTCTTCAATCTGATTTTTTAATAAAGTTTCAATCTGTCTTTTTTCTTCCTCTGATTTTTTGAGAACTTCAATTTCTTTATTTAAATCTATTATTACTGAGTTCTGATCATTTATCTCATGCTGTTTCTGCCAGACAGTTTCAGCCATCTGCCCGATATCATTTATATAATTATTTATTATCTCATCTTTTCTATTCAATTCTGATTTAATAGATTTTAATTCATCCTCCAGTTCTTTTATTTTAACAGCCTGCCTTGAAATAAAATCATTCTTTTCTTTTTCAGAAGCTTTTAAAGTTTCAAGTCTTGGCTGCAGTTCACCCAGTTTTGCAGAAAGACTCTGAAGCAGTTCTTCTTTTTTATCTAATGATTTTGAAAGATGTAATGCTTCGGATTTAAATTTATTTATCTCATCATTCTGCTTTGCGATCTGCATACTTTTATTAAGCAGATCCTTATTAAGCTCGGAAAGATTTTTTTCTTTAGCAGTAAGTTCATCCGAAGCACTTTTTAATTCAGCATTTAATCTTTTTACAGTGTTTTCGAGTTCAGATGATTTTTTGGAGAGAGCAGAATTAATTTCATTTAATTCAGAAATAGTTTTTTTGGTTTCTTTAAATTCCTTTTCATATTGTGATATTATATTTTCTTTTTCTTTTAAATCATCTTTTATTTTCTTTGCTTCAAGCCTGTGTTTTTCTTCCTGCTCGGAAAGATCCTTTATTCTTTTTACACGCTCCATCTCCTGTTCTTTAAACCTGGTTATTTCTTTTTCGAGCTGAGAAATTTTCAGGCTTTGCTCACTAAGGATTGCATTTTTCTCTTTATCGAGCTGAGCATGCTTTTTATCAAGCTCTTTCAGATGTTCAATTTCTTCCTGGAGCTTTTTATAATTGGTATTATAATCTTCAAGAAAAATCCTTATCTGATTTTTCTCTTCTTCAAGCTTTGAAATATTATCACTGATAAGATCTGTGATCCTATAAAATTTTCCGAAATCTATATTGTTTTTTGAAGACATATTTTAAAACCAATTTTTAGTCACTAAATATTTTTTGGAAGATTATTATTATCGGAAGAAAGAGTATATATGTAATAATTTTCCCGGTTCCAGGATGAGTAACCAGAAAAAACTTGTGATACTGATTAACTAACCAGTATCAAATTACCGGGCGATAAATTTAACAGATAATTCACTGTTTTTTAATTATGATATAAATCTCAAAGCAGATGCCAAGAAAAAAAGTTCAAAAATCGGCTAAAAAGAAAAGATTATTTTTAAAAAGGTAAAAATCCCAAGTTAATTTTTAATTGCGTTTGGCAAATGAGCATTAATTATATAAACTAAAACAGTAAGGGTTTAAACTATTAATTAAGTAAAAAAAGAAACCTGTTCGATGTCTTTCTATTATAACCTTTAATACTATAAATGTGTTGCAAATTTCATTTATATTTATACATTATTATGAACTGAAAAAAGAAGGGAATGATTATGAATCCACTTATTGAACTTGAAAAATTTGGTCAGAGTATATGGCTTGATAATATCAGCCGTGATATGCTTATAAGAAATGAATTACAAATGCTTGTTGAAAAAGATGGATTGAAAGGTGTTACTTCTAATCCTTCCATATTTCAAAAAGCAATGGGAGGAGGAAATGCTTATGATGATCAGATAAGAGATATACTTACCGAAAATCCTAATATAACTGCCGGTGAGCTTTTTGAAACTCTTGCTGTAAAAGATATTCAGGATGCAGCAGATGTGTTAAGAATTGTTTATGATAAAACAAAAGGATATGATGGTTACGTTTCCATTGAAGTCTCTCCTGAACTTGCTTATGATACGCAGGGAACCATAGCAGAAGCTGAAAGATTAAACAGGAAAGTAAACAGACCTAATCTTATGGTTAAGATTCCTGCTACACAGGAAGGCTTGCCTGCAATAAGAAGAATGATTGCAGATGGTGTTAATATTAATGTTACACTTATCTTTTCTCCCACAGTTTATGAACAGGTTGTTGAGGCATATATATCCGGACTAGAAGACAGATTAAATAAAGGTAAATCAATTGAAACTATAGCATCAGTTGCCAGCTTTTTTATCAGCAGAATTGATACTGCTGTTGATAAGGAATTGGCTTCCAAAGGAAATACAAAACTTCAGGGTAAAATTGCAATAGCAAATGCAAAACTGGTTTATCAGAGAGCCAAAGAACTTTTTGGCTCTGAAAGGTTTAAGAAACTGGAAAAAGCAGGTGCAAAAAAACAAAGACTTCTCTGGGCTAGCACAAGTACAAAAAACCCTGCATACCCTGATGTAATTTATGTTGAAGAATTAATAGGAGAAGATACTGTAAATACTCTTCCTCCCACCACACTTAATGCATACAGAGATCATGGAAACCCGGCTTTAAGAATTGAAACAAATCTTGATGAAGCAAAAAATCAGATGAAAGAATTAACTAACCTCGGAATTAATTTTGAAGCTATTACACATAAATTAACTGAAGAAGGTGTTGTTCTTTTTGCAGATGCATTCAAAGCCCTATTAAATGCAATAGAAAGTAAGAAGGCTGAAATACTCGAAGCTGTTTAATTTATCATTTCAAGCCCTGTGGATTTTCCACGGGGTTTTTAAATTCCATAAATATTAAAAACAGAGAAAAGAATTATCCGATTTTTTGCCTCGAAAATTATTTTATATCTGCTAATATTTGCCATCCCATGAGAAAAATTAAAAGAAGAAATTTTATAAGAAGAAGCTTAGCTGTTGTTGTTAGTTCGGTTCTGCTTCCCCCTTTTGTTTTAAACAGGGTTCAGGCTTTTGGTAAAGAAAAGCTTATCAAGGCTGAGCTAAAACCCGATCCTTCATCCTGGAAGGATACTGAAATTAATATTGCATGGATCGGTCATGCAACAATGCTGATTAATTTTTACGGAACAACAATTATAACAGATCCTGTTTTGTTTGAGCGGGTCGGACTTTATTTTCTGGGATTAATTTTTGGTCCTAACCGCTATACTCTTCCTGCACTTGAAATTGATGAGATTCCTAAACCTGACCTGGTTCTGCTTTCTCATGCCCACATGGATCATATGGATTATAAAACTTTAATCTCCCTGACAGATAAATATCCCGGTCAAATAGATTGTATTACTGCTTACAATACATCAGATGTTATTGCAGAGCTTGAATGGAAATCATTAACTGAAATGGATTGGGGAGATGAAATGGAATTGATTGGGATGAAGTTCAAAGCTTTTGAGGTAAAACATTTTGGCTGGAGATATCCATGGGAGAAGGACCGCTCAAAAGGTTTTATGGTCGATGGCAGAAGCTACAACGCATATCTTATTGAAAAAAATGGAAAAAGAATTTTATTCGGCGGCGATATGGCTTTCTCAGATAAGCTCTCAGGAAAAATTGATAAACCTGTTGATATTGCATTAATGCCGATTGGTGCATACAATCCATGGAGACAAAATCATTGCAATCCAGAAGAAGCTTTACAAATGGCATCTGAACAGCTTAAAGCAAACTACTTCATCCCCATGCATTGCAATACTTTTAAACAAGGTATGGAACCTATTAATGAACCTTTGGAATGGATGATGAAATCTTACAGCAAATATAATATTAAAATAGGTTTAAAGAATATCGGTGAGACTTTCACTCTTTCCTGATATTTTCCAGGCTTTTTTTATTTTATTTGCCTCTTCATTCTGGATAGCTTTATCTGCAATTAATATATAGGCAAATACTACCAGAAATGATAGTAGTATTACACTAATCAAAATTATTAATTCGATTGAAATTATCTCCACTTGAAAACCCAACTTTTTTTTACCAGATAATAGAAGAATCATACCAAAGGAATTTTTTAAAAATATTTAATATTATATTTCTCCCGGTTGAAAAATATATTCACAATAACCGAATTGTTTTCGTTTTAAAAAAAGTATGAACAGCAAAGAATTAAAAAATAATTTCATTAATGATTCTTCAGAAATAAAAAAATTAGCTGAAGAATTTCTTCCATTGTCCTATAACCAGATAAACTGGAAACCTGATGAATCACAATGGAGCATTGGTGAATGCTTTGAACATCTTATAAGAACCAATGCGAAATATATTCCTGTTTATGAATTGTACGATCTGAAAGGTAAAGAAGATAGAGAGCATCCCTACAGAGCAACTTTTATGGGAAAGTTTGTATTGAAATCTGTTAATCCCGAAAACACACGTAAGTTTAAAACATCTCCGTCGTTTAATCCTTCCGGCAGTAAAATTAAGGAAACAATAGTAAAAGATTTTATCGAACAAAATTCTCATATAACAGAGCTTGTTAAGAATATTGATTCATCAATAATTAATAAAAAAATATCATCTCCGTTTTTTAAACTTGTAAAATATAGTATAGGAGACAGCTTTAGAATTATCAGCAGCCACAACAAAAGGCATCTGCAGCAGGCGAAACGCCTATTACAAAATTCCGGATTTCCAAAGTGATTTAATTTTTCATCCATAAATCTTTTTAACCGTTTATCAGCCAATGATTGACATCCTTTCTCATTTACAGTAATTTTTAACTGTAATGATTAACAAAGTAAAAATTGTTGTTAAAAATTTTCCTTTAGAAGGATATATCTGGATTTCTGCTCTTCTGCTTGCTGCAATAATAAATATTGAATCATCTCATTTTACTATTTGTCCTTTTTATAACCTTGGCATAGATTATTGCCCCGGCTGCGGGTTAGGCAGATCGGTTCATTATCTTTTAAATTTTAATTTTGATAAATCCTTTAATGCTCATCCTTTGGGGAGTGCAGCTTTGTTAATCCTTTTAAGCCGGGTTATTCTGCTCGCAAAAAATTCTTTTCAAAAAATCAAAATATCTTAAGGAGTAATTATGATTAATCTTCTACAACTTCTTCCTAATGTTGAAAATGATGAATTAAATTATATCCAGGGATTATTAAAAGATATGCCCGAAGAAAAAGTTAAACAGTTTGCATTAATTTATAATTCAAGAAGAAAAGATCCCCAGACAATTCTTCTTTTAACACTTGTAGGTTTCCTTGGTGTTGCGGGAATACAACGCTTTGTTCTTGATCAGATAGGTATGGGATTATTATATGTGTTTACCGCCGGTTTATGTTTAGTAGGAACCATAGTTGATATTGTTAATTACAAAAGTCTTGCGTTTGAATATAATCAAAAGATTGCCCGCCAGGTTGCCGGTATGGTAAACGGATAAATTTTTTTTAGGTTTTCTTTTTAAATAAATATAGGATAGCCTCATTCTTCATCAAACATTTTTGTGATGATATTTATTTATCTTTATTTAAAATTTTAATATATAAAAAAGGTGAAGCATTCAGGTTTTTATCATGAAGATAAAAATTAAAAGAGTTTATGATGAAGTCAGTAAAGATGATGGGACGAGAATATTAGTCGACAGAATTTGGCCAAGAGGAATTAAAAAAGATGAATTAAAGATTGACGACTGGCTGAAAGATATTGCCCCATCAACCGAACTGAGAAAATGGTTTGCACACGATCCTGATAAATGGGAATCCTTTCAGAAGAAGTACTACTCAGAATTAAAAAAGAAAAAGCCGCTCTTAAAAGAACTTCTTAAAAAAAGTAAAAAAAATTTAACCCTCCTTTATTCTGCAAAAGATACGGAACGAAACCAGGCCGTTGTTATTAAAAAATTCCTTGAAAAAGAGTTAATTTGAGACTTTCCCCGTCTTTTAAATATCCTTGACTTTAAATTTAAGCGCACTTAAATTTATTACCGAAATAAACTTAAAAATTAAAGAATGCAGAATATTTCCAAAGAAGATTATTTAAGTGCCATTTTCAAATACCGTGAAAAAGATGGTACAATCAAAGCAAATCAAATAGCTGAAAAATTATCTATCTCAAATGCGGCTGTAACAGATATGTTAAAAAAGCTGGCTAAAGATGGTCTGGTAAATTACAAACGCTACCAGGGTATCAGGCTAACCGAGGATGGTGAGGAATATGCTAAAAACATGGTTAGAAGACACAGGATATGGGAAGTCTTCCTTCATCAGGTTGTGGGTATGCCCTGGGATAAAGTGCATGAAGAAGCACACAATCTTGAACATAGTGCATCGGATGAACTTATAGACAGAATGGAGGAGATGCTCGATTTTCCTTCTTTCGATCCCCATGGTGATCCTATTCCTTCAAAAGAAGGAATACTGCCGGAACAGAAAAAGAATATGCCGCTTAGTTTACTTAAGCAAAATGCTAAAGCAAAAGTTGTACGTGTAAATGATTTTGATGATGGTTTTCTTAATTACATATCAAAGATAGGTATAGAACTCGGAAAAGAAATTTATATAAAAGAAATTCTTGAGTTCGATCATTCAATGATTGTTAGAGTTGATGGAAAAGAAACTAACATAAGCAGCAAGTTAGCTGCAAATATTTTTGTTGAGGAAGAAAAGGTTTAACAATGGTTAACCCATTATTTGCTTTATTAATTGCTTTTGCGGTTGCAGGTATCCTAGCTGTAATATTCTGGCCTGAGAAAGGTATACTTGCTATTTACCGTAAAGCAAAAAACAGTACATCAAGAGTTATAATTGAAGATGCACTTAAGCATCTTTATGATTATGAAGAAAGAAATGTAAGATCAACTCTCCGCAGTATTTCCGGTCATCTTTCTCTAAGCGGGAATGAAACTACAATGCTTGTTTCAAAACTTGCTGCAATGGGATTAATTGAACATAAAGATGATGCTATTCAACTTACACCGGAAGGTCGTTCTTATGCTCTTAGAGTTATTAGAATTCACCGCTTATGGGAGAGATATCTTGCAGATGAAACAAGTGTTAAAGAATCTCAATGGCATCTTGAAGCAGAAGAGAAAGAACATAGTATAACTGATGAAGAAGCAGACAGACTTGCAGTTCAGATGGGTAACCCTGTATTTGATCCGCATGGTGATCCTATACCTACGAAAGATGGTGAGATTCCGAAAAGACAGGGTATACCTTTAACATCATTAAAGGATGGAGAATATGGAAGAATAGTTCATATAGAAGATGAACCGCATGCAATTTATCTTCAGATTATTGCACAAGGTTTATATCCCGGTATTCAGGTTAAAATTATTGAAACAGAAAAACACAGAATAAAGTTTGAAGCAAATGGTGAAGAATGTATTCTCGCTCCTTTGTTTGCTGCAAATGTTCATGTTATTCCGATTAAAAAACAGGAAGAGATCACAAGTGAGTTTAAATCATTAAGCTCTTTAAAAAAGGGGCAGAAAGCAATTGTGGTAGGTATATCAAGAGCATGCCGCGGTCCTCAAAGAAGAAGATTAATGGATCTTGGTATTGTTCCCGGAACTCTTGTAACTGCAGAACTGGAAAGCATAGGTCGTGACCCTGTTGCTTATAATATTAAGGGTGCAACCATAGCTATAAGAAAGAAGAACGCTGATCAGATTTATATAAAAGAATTTGCACAGGAGGATTTAAACTAATGATAAACCAAAGCAAATGTGAAACCTGTCCTGTTCATAATGCCGGTAATTTAAAACGGCTCGGCGTTAATATGGACAAATTTGATTTTGTGGTTGCTCTTGCTGGTAATCCTAATACTGGAAAGAGTACGGTATTTAATAGTCTTACAGGATTAAAACAGCATACGGGAAACTGGCCTGGTAAAACAGTAACACGTGCCGAAGGAGGATTTGAATATAACAAAAGCAGGTATAAACTTATTGATCTTCCCGGTACATATTCTCTCTTCTCTACAAGTACAGATGAAGAGATTGCAAGAAATTTTATTCTGTTTGGTCAGCCTGATGTTACCATTGTTGTTGTTGATGCAACACGGCTGGAGAGAAATTTAAATCTTGTTCTTCAGGTTCTTGAAATTACCGACCGTGCTGTAATGTGTCTTAATCTTATGGATGAAGCAGAAAGAAGAGGAATTGAAATAGATGATCGTTCACTTTCAAGAGATCTTGGTATACCGGTAATTCCATGTGAAGCCAGATCAGGTAAAGGAATAGCCGACCTTCTCAAAGCCGTAGATGAAGTTGCTAAAGGAATTTACGTCTGCAAGCCGCACAGGATTTCAGGGTCATCTAAAGGTTTAACAAAAGCAGTTGAAGATCTTACTGATAAAGTCTCCAGGTTATTTCCGGGCTTACCAAATGCACGCTGGGTTGCATTACGTCTTCTTGAAGGTGATCAGAATATAATTGATGCAGTACGCTCGGGTGAGCTTGCTGGATTAATCAGAACCAATCCCGAAAGTAATGTCGCTCTTTCAGATGTATCTGCTTAATTTAATTTGTAAGTTTTGAAAGAATTATTATGAATGAAAAAGATAAATTAATTGCTTATGCAAACAGCCTGCGCTGGGAACTTGGCGAAAATGTTCATGATTCAATTATAGAATCGATTTATGAAGATGCTGCCAGGATATCTTCAAAGGTTGTTAAGAAGAAAGATGAATTCAAAAAATACAGTTATGATCAGGCAATTGACAGGATAGTGACAAGTAAATGGCTTGGTCTTCCGATAATGTTTCTGCTCCTTGCGCTGGTTTTCTGGATTACAATTGAAGGAGCAAATGTTCCTTCAGGATTACTTGCTAGTTTTCTTGTTGATACTATTCACCCGGCATTAAAAAATTTTGCTGCATCAATAGGAACACCTTACTGGTTAAGCGGAGTTTTGATTGATGGGGCATATCTGGCAATGGCGTGGGTTGTTTCAGTAATGCTTCCGCCAATGGCTATTTTTTTCCCTTTATTTACTCTGCTTGAAGATTTCGGTTACCTTCCGAGAGTAGCTTTTAATATGGATAACCTTTACAGAAAAGTCGGAGCACATGGCAAACAGGCATTAACAATGACTATGGGCTTCGGCTGTAATGCTGCAGGAATTATAGCTACAAGAATAATTGACAGCCCGCGTGAAAGATTAATTGCAATCATTACAAATAATTTTTCTCTCTGCAACGGCAGATGGCCAACTCAAATATTAATTGCCACAATTTTTATTGGCGGTGCCGTACCCGCTTATCTTGCCGGAATAGCATCTGCAGCAGCAGTTGTATTTATTGCTGTACTTGGTATAGTTCTCAGCCTTGCTGTGTCGTGGGGATTATCAAAAACTATTTTAAAAGGAGAAGCTTCGGCATTCAGTCTTGAGCTTCCTCCTTACAGACCACCGAGAATTTTGCAGACATTATACACTTCATTAATTGACAGAACAATTTTTGTTTTATGGCGTGCAGTTGTTTTTGCAGTACCTGCGGGAATTGTAATCTGGCTGGTTTCAAATATAAATATTGGTGAAATGAGTCTTGCAGAACATTTTATAACTACAGTTGATCCTTTTGCATTATTCATAGGATTAAACGGAGTTATAATTCTTGCTTATATAATTGCAATTCCTGCAAATGAAATTGTAATTCCAACCATACTTATGTTAACTGTGCTTACCGCAGGCATAACAGATTATGGCGCAGGCAGCGGTGTAATGTTTGAACTTGATTCTATTGCCGATACTTCTGCTGTTTTAACTGCAGGCGGGTGGACTCTCCTTACCGGAATTAATCTTATGCTTTTCAGTCTTCTTCATAATCCATGCTCCACAACTCTTTATACAATTTATAAAGAAACAGGAAGTATGAAATGGACAGTTATATCTGCGCTTCTTCCTGTTGTAATGGGCATTACAGTATGCTTTTTCGTTACTCAGTTGTGGAGATTAGCATTTGGTTATTAAAAAGAAAATCATTTTTAGTTCCTTAAATTCTTCAGTTTTAATTTTCTTTTTAATAAATCTTTTATTCATTCCGGAGATTTATTCACAGAAACTTGTTACAGACAGACCAGATCAGACAGAATCAGCGGTTACTGTTCCATTAAATTCCCTGCAGATTGAAACAGGATTTTTGTATGAAGGAGTTAAAGAGACAGAATCTGTCTTTGATAATTATTCAATTGGTGCTTTATTAAGATATGGTATTCTTGATAATATTGAATTAAGATTTGGCGGTGATTATCTGATCGGCAAAGTATCCGGTTTATCAGTGCTGGAATATCTGTCAGGGTAGATAACCTTTAATCACAACTTGTTGGTTTATTTAAAACATCTTATATAATTTTATCCCTTCAATAAATTTAAAAGTACAAATGCCTAAAGATAATTTAAGAGCTTATGCTGCATGGATAGCTGTATGCTTTATCTGGGGTACGACTTATCTTGCAATAAGAATTGGAGTTGAAGATTTTCCACCGATGCTTTTTGCAGGTTTCAGGTGGATTATTGCAGGGACTATTTTTATTACAATTCTTAAAGCCCGGGGAGAAAAAATGCCTGTAAAAAAGGATATCATTCCGATAGCAATTGTAGGCATACTTCTGCTTGGCTTTGGAAATGGATTAGTCGTTGTTGGCGAGCAGTGGATAAGCAGCGGATTAGCTGCACTGCTTGTTACCACAACTCCATTCTGGATTGTAGGCATCGAATCTTTTATGCCTGATGCAGGCAAACTGAATTTATTAATTTTAATAGGTATAACATTAGGATTAGCAGGTGTATTTTTAATCTTCGGAAGTAATTTTGAAGAATTGTTTGATCCCTCATACTTAGCCGGTGTATTGAGTATTCTCGGTGCTGTTGTTGCCTGGGCTGCAGGTTCTGTTTATTCAAAATATAAAAAGCTTTCACTCAGTCCACTTGTTAATGCAGCAGTTCAAATGCTGATTGCAGGATCCATACTCTTGATACTTGGTGTTATACTTGGAGAACCATCCCGTCTTCATTTCACCCAAAACGGAAGTTTAGCTTTAGGTTATTTAATTATATTCGGTTCCATTCTTGGTTATGGTTCATACATTTATGCCATTTCACATTTACCGCTTTCACTTGTATCTACTTATGCATATATAAATCCTGTTATAGCATTAATCCTCGGCTGGATGATTCTGGATGAACGCCTTGATTTTACAATTGCAATAGCAGCAGTTGTTATTATAATTGGCGTTTATTTAGTAAAGAAAGGAACAAAAAAGCAGGGAATGCTTAACTCATATTCTGAAAATCAATAATAAGTGTTAAGCTTAATCTCTTTTCTCTCTCATTCATAATATTTATTTTACTAATTCATTTCAGGATTAATTAAAGACTAAAAATGTACAAAGTATTATCATTCTATAAATATGTAGATATTGAGAACCCCGAAGCTTTTGTTAATGAACATTTACAATGGTGTATTTCCAATGGTTTAAAAGGGAAAGTTTACATTGCCGGAGAAGGAATAAACGGATGCATCTTTGGAGACGAAGAAAAAACTGAGCTTTATAAATCTCATCTTACCGGATACAAAATTTTTGAAGATATCTGGTTTAAAGAAACTGATACTGATAAAGTTGCCTATTCCAAAATGCATGTAAGATTAAAGAAAGAAATTGTTAATTCAGGTTTAAATGCTGATTTAAAAAATGGCGGGAAAAAACTATCACCTGAAGAGCTTCTTAAATTTTATGAAGAGGGAAAGGATTTTCTTATCGTTGATGCACGCAACTGGTATGAAAGTAAAATCGGCAGATTTAAAAATGCTCTTACACCAAACATTACTTATTTCCGCCAATGGCCGGAAGTAGTAGAATCACTTAAACCTTATAAAGATAAAACAATTATTACATATTGTACCGGCGGTATACGATGTGAAAAAGCATCTGCTTATATGGTTGAACAGGGTTTTAAAGATGTATATCAACTGAACGGTGGTATAATTAATTATATAACCAAATACCCCGATACTTACTGGCAGGGGAGTATGTTTGTTTTTGATGATCGTAAAGTTGTAGAACCAAATACTAAAGAAGAATTAAAATATGCCGCAGAGTGTGAGTTCTGCGGCGGACCTACCTCATATTATATTAATTGTCATAATCTTAAATGCGACAGAATAATTATCACCTGCCATGAATGCAAAATAAAAAATGATTATTGTTGCAGTGATGAATGCAGAAATTCTGAATTCAAACGTGCCAAGTATTCGGGATGAATTTATTAGTTGGCAGTCAATTACTAACTGCCAACTGCTAATTGATGACTGCTGACTGAATTACTTCTTCCACTCAGCAAGCATCTTCTTCATATTTTCAAAATCAAAAGGTGCATTCTTCATCATTGAACCATATTCAATTGCTTTTTCCATTACAGCAATTGCTTCTTTCTTCTTATCCATCTTTGCAAGATATTGAGCTTTAATTCTCTGGTTCCAGTAATTTTCATTTATTAATGTTGAGGCTTCAATCCATTTATATCCTTCATCAAGATTAATATTATTCTGGAGGCAGTATGTTGCGGCTGCCATTAATTCTCCCCAGCCAAAAGCATTTCTTGCCTTCTGAAGTGTAAGCTCCTGTGTATTAACTTCAACATTAAAAGATACTTTCAGATTTTCCCAGACAAGATTTACATTAGCAGTATTTTCTGTCATATCTGTAATTGTAAACATCATTCTTTCTGTAAATGGATGTTCTTCAGGTTTAACTTTTAATCTTAATGCTTCCTTGCCTGCATCAAAGTTTGATGGACCATCAACTTCATAATCTTTACTGAAAATAATTTCCCATTCACTCTCACCAGGAATTGTATGTATTCCATAAGTACCGGCTTCAAGTGAATTACCATTAACTTTTACCGGGTCAGAAAAAGTAATTGTTGTTGCTTCATTTGCACCAGTTCTCCATACTTCACCAAAAGGAACAAGCTCTCCCCAGATTTTTCTTCCTTTAACTGCAGGCGAACTATAATCAACAGTTATTTTGGTTACTCCTACATATTGAGAAACAGTTGCATCAGGGCTTGGTCTTGGTACTCTGAAATCCTGTGCATTTGTAATTGAATAAAATGTAAAAACCACTGCAATTAAATAGAAATATTTACTCATAAATCTCCTTAAATGTTTAAATGATGATTAAATGAATGGCTTAAAAGTTGTTTTCAAGTTATACAAACTTAATTATTAAATCAATTTTTGATGACAGAACATAATCAGTTCCAGATAACCAAATCAATTCCTTACAGCAGGTTTGATGAGATTAAAAAATGGATTCCCTCAATAATTATCTTTCCAATAGCTTTATGGTTTGTACTTAACAGAGGAGAATATACATTAATTGATAATGCTGATTTAGTAATTCATGAAGCCGGGCATATCTTTTTTATCTTCTTCGGAAAATTTATTTATACTGCAGGCGGTACATTAATGCAGATAATCCTTCCATCAATAATTGCTTTTTATTTTTTCAGGAATGAATACCGCACAGGTGTACAGTTTGCACTTTTATGGCTTGGACAAAATTTTATAAACATAAGTGTATATGCCGCAGATGCACGTGCACAAAAGCTTCCATTGTTAGGAGGGAGTAAGGTTTATCACGACTGGAATTATCTCCTTGGCGAGCTTAATATTCTTCATCTTGATGCTGAAGTAGGTTATTTCTTTTTTGGTATTGCAATACTGGTCTTCATTATTACCCTTATAGTGCCTCTTATTATTCAGGACTAATTATTAATTTTACCTTCAGATTTAATCAGTCTTATTTAAAGAAAAAATTAATGATAAGAATAATATTTTTTGGATTAGTTTTATTTACCTTTAATTCTTTTTCCCAGGATAATGTAGTTAAATCATATTATCCCAATGGAATAATTGAATCAGAAATTTCATTTAATGATTCTGTAAGAGAAGGAGAAGCAAAGTTTTATTATGAAGATGGTACTATAAAAGAAGAAAGACTTTATGTTAACGGCAGGGTAGAGGGTCTTGTAAAGAAATATTATCCTAACGGAAAATTAAAAGAGCTGATTAATATTGAAGGGGGAAAACGCGAGGGCCCAACTTCACTTTTTGATGAAGAGGGAAATTATCTTAAAGATATTTATTTTGAACAGGGTATACAGGTAGTAGAAAAGAAGAATATTTATTTAATTGAAGAACCTGCTAAAGAGATTGCAGAAAACAATCAGCAAAATGTACCGGAGCCTGTAAAAAGACAAAAGCCAAAACAGGATTATGAAATGCCTCCTCCGCAGGAGATAAATAATCTGGAAGATGACCCCGCTATATTCAGAACAGTGGAAGTTATGCCTGAGCCTGTTGGAGGATATGAAGCAATTAAAAAGAAATTAATTTATCCTCCCAAAGCAAAAGAAGATGGTATAGAAGGAATTGTTGAAGTTGAAGTGACAATTGACCAGTTTGGTGAAGTACAGAAAGCGGAAGTTGTAAAAGGCTTACGTCCTGATTGTGATGAGTCGGCACGGATTGCAGTTTACTATACAAAATTTAAACCGGGTATGCAGAGAGGCAAACCAGTACAGGTGCAATTTATTCTCCCGGTAGAATTCAAAATCTTCGACAGACCTGTGCAGTAAAAACTGTTAAAACAGTTTCAGGTTCCGGGAATATTTGAATTTGTTTTTCACCCGAATAAATCCGGGTGTTATTTTTTCCACCCAAAACCTCAGTTTAGATCATTTCCTAGTTACCCACAAACTATTTCCAATATCAAGTTTTGATTTATCAGCTTAAAGAAAGAATAACACCTGACTTCAGTCGGGTGAAAAAAAATCAATTTAAACTGGATACCGTTTTAACGGTTTACCACCACCTTAAACCTTAGTATCTCCAGAATTTTCTTTAACTCATTATTTTTTTCGGGAATCACAACAGTATAATTGTTAAACTCCCTTCTTAACAAATAATCTTTCCTTAGGTTGTCAAAATATTTTCCGGGATCATTTTCATTTTTTATTTCTCTTAATCTCCTATCATCTTCTTTGATGTTATAAATCTTTCTAAAAATATACTGCAGAGATTTTTCAATACTTTCGTTATGTGTAACTTCAATTATATTATTTTCAACAACGGGAGCTTTGATTTCAAAATTCTCTTTAACATTTAAAAACCTGCATAAGGCAGAGTAAATCATTCTTGTTCCATTAATTTTTCCTTCATAAGAGTAACCTGCTATGTGTGGTGTTCCCAGATAAACTTTCTCTATTAGAGAATTATTTATATAAGGTTCATTCTCCCAGACATCAAGTACAACAGTAAAATTTTTTTCATTAATAACATTATTAAGTTCATCATTGTTTATAACGCTGCCTCGCGCACTATTAATTATTATTGCGCCATCTTTCAAACTTTTTAATTTTTCTTTATCAAAAAGATGAAAAGTCTTATCAATTCCTTCTTTATTAAGGGGAACGTGAAGAGTTATTATATCAGCTTTTAATGCTTCATCAAGACTCTTATAAATTTTATTCCCGGTTTTTCTTTGAAGAGGAGGGTCGTTTAGAATTACTTTCATTCCTAAAACTTCTGCACATTCAGCAACTTTACTTCCTATATTCCCTGCACCAATAATTCCAATAGAAGAATATTTAAATTCATATCCCTTTTGAACAAAAATTTCTGTTAATGCTGTAATGACATATTCCTTAACTGCATGAGCATTGCATCCCTGTGCATCTGCAAAAGCAATATTGTTTTTTAAAAGATAATCAGTATCAATATGATCTCTGCCAATAGTAGCTGTTCCAACAAATTTAACGTTCGTATTTTCAAGTAAATTTTTATTAACATTTGTTATTGATCTTACAATCAGGGCATCTGCATCTTTAAGAACTTCATTTGAAATTTTTCTTCCATGCAGTAATATCACATCACCAAACTGACTAAAAAGCTCTTTGGCTTTTTCAATATTTTCATCAACTATTATTTTCATTATGATTTGAAACTTTTTGGTTTAATCTTTTTTCTTTAGTGATAAACCAGATTCCCCCGATGAATTAAATTCATAATAAATTGTTTTTTCTTCTATTAAAATTTATTTTTTGAAACCAAATTAAGATATCTTTATAACTTAATATGTAAAATAAACATTATTCTTTTCACTTAAACCGAGGAGCTAAGATGCTGAGCAGGCTTCTTCAACCCGAGATAAAATCTCTTATCGAATCCAGAGAACTTAGCACCTTGAAGGAAGTTTTAAGTGAATGGACACCCGCCGATATTGCAGAACTGCTTGGTGATCTTCCCGAATATGAACAGGCTGTAATTTTCCGGCTTCTTCCACATAATCTAGCAGCCGATGTATTCGAGCATATTGATTTTGATTCACAGCTTAGTCTTTTAAAAGGATTAGGTAAGGAGGAGTCAGCCGCAATTCTTAACGAAATGTCTCCCGATGACAGAACAGCCCTTCTTGAAGATCTGCCTGGTTCTGCTGCACGACAGATGATTGCACTTCTTTCTCCTGAAGAAAGAAGAATAGCAGTAACTCTTTTAGGTTATCCTGAAGATAGTGTCGGCCGTTTGATGACTCCCGATTATGTTGACCTGAAACCTGAATGGACAATAAATGAAGTTCTTGATCATATAAGAAAATATGGTAAGGATAAAGAAACACTAAATGTTCTTTATGTAGTTGATGAAAAAGGAAAACTGATTGATGATATAAGAATAAGAGATATTATTTTTGCCCCTCCTGAAAGTAAAGTCATTGATTTGATGGACAGGAATTTTATAGCACTTAATGTTACTGATGACCAGGAAACAGCGGTTGAAGTGTTTAAAAAATATGATCGTGTTGCACTGCCGGTTGTTGATGCTTCAGGTTTGCTGATTGGTATTGTTACTGTTGATGATGTTTTTGATGTTGCAGAAGAAGAAGCTACGGAAGATATTCATAAACTTGGTGGTGTTGAAGCCCTTGATGAACCTTACTCATCCACTCCGCTTTTTACAATGGTTAAGAAGAGAGCTTTCTGGTTAACGATTCTTTTTGTAAGCCAGGTTTTAACTGCTATTGCTATGGGATTTTTTGAAGACCAGTTGAACAAAGCTGTTATACTTTCCATCTTTATTCCACTTGTAATTTCAAGCGGAGGGAATTCGGGTTCCCAGGCAGCTACCCTTGTTATTCGTGCAATGGCTGTCGGTGATGTAACATTAGCTGACTGGTGGTTTATTATGCGCCGTGAAGTTATATCAGGATTTCTTTTGGGCTGTACTCTTGGCTTAATTGGATTTATACAGGTAATTATACTTTCAAGATTTATAACAGAGCTACAGGTACATTTAGTTTTAGTAGGATTAACAGTAACATTCTCATTAATTCTGATTGTTCTCTGGGGAACGGTCTCCGGTTCTATGCTTCCAATAATACTTAAAAAAATCGGGGCTGACCCTGCCACATCATCAGCCCCTCTCATTGCAACATTAGTTGATGTAACAGGTTTAGTTATATATTTCAGTGTTGCAATTCTTATTCTTACAGGAACCCTGCTTTAGTCATTTGCGTTTCTTTGTTTTATTTAATTATCATTTATCTTTAACTTTTGGCATTATTTATAAGGCTTTTCATTCTAAGAATTTCCCATAGTCACGATTTTATTTTTGTGACTTACTTGGCGAAGCTGTGTGGAGTGAGGAAGAGAAGATGCTTGTATCAAAGTTAAGTTCAGGTAATCATACTTTTTTGGCTATAAAAACTCAGCTAATTTTAAAATAAACTTTACTGTTCATTTATAATTTCATTTACAAACTATAAGGTAAAGAATTGAAAAAAATAATTTCTGTTGTTGGTGCGCGTCCTAATTTTATGAAGGTTGCACCAATTCATCGAGCATTTCAGAATTATAAAGATAAAGTTAAACATCTCATTTGCCATACAGGGCAGCATTACGATGAAAAGATGTCCAAAATATTTTTTGAAGATCTCGAAATGCCAAAACCTGATTTTTATTTAGGTGTCGGCTCAGGTTCGCACGCTGCTCAGACGGCTAATGTGATGATTGAGTTTGAAAAAGTGCTGATAGATGAGAAACCTGATTTAATTATTGTAGTAGGTGATGTTAATTCCACTATTGCGTGCAGTCTTGTTGCTTCAAAATTAAATATTAAAGTTGCCCATGTTGAAGCTGGTTTGAGAAGCTTTGACCGCAGTATGCCCGAAGAGATAAACAGGCTTCTAACCGATTCTATTTCAGATTTTCTTTTTGTGTCTGAAAAAAGCGGGCTTGAGAATCTTGAAAGGGAAGGCGTAGATAAAAGTAAAATATTTTTTGTCGGAAATGTTATGATTGATAGTCTCATTCATCATCTTCCCAAAGCTCAAGCATCTTCTGTTCTGAAAGATTATAACCTCGAACCTTCGAATTATATTCTTGTAACACTTCACAGACCTTCAAATGTTGACTCGGAAGAGTTTTCAAAAAAACTGCTGAAGCTTTTTAATACATTATCTGAAAAACGAAAAATAATTTTTCCAGTTCATCCACGGACAAAAAAGAATTTTATGAGCTTTGGATTTAAAACAGAGAATGAAAAAATTATTCTAACAGATCCTATTGGTTATATTGATTTTCTTTCATTAACAAAAAATGCTGAATTAATTATTACAGACAGTGGCGGTATTCAGGAGGAGAGCACTTATCTTGGTGTACAATGCATTACAGTTAGAGAGAATACCGAAAGGCCTGTTACAGTTGATGTTGGAACAAATCAACTGATAGGTACAAACCTTGAAGAAGTTGAAAAAGCTGCTCTGAAAATTTTGAATGGCGAAAAGAAAAAAGGAAGCATTCCTGAATTGTGGGATGGGAGAACCGCAGAAAGGATTGCAAAAATCCTTGTGAAAAAACTTTCCTGATTACTCATAATAAACATGTCACAAACAAATTCACTCCTTAAATTAATCATTCCACTTTCTGCTGCAGCAGTTATAAGCAGAACTTTTAATGAATTCAGTTTCTTTTATTACCTGCTGGTTCCTCTGTTTATCTACATAATCTTTTTTGGATACCGGTTTATTCTTAAGGATAATAAACTAAGGAACTTAATTATCCTGATTCTCCTGTTTGGTTTATGGGCAGGATTAACATCATTATGGTCTTCATATCCGGAAATAAGTTTGATGAGAGCCGGTTATTTTATTTTCATTTCAACCGGTGCAATCCTTGCAGGGTATTTATGGCAAGGTAATAATAATGCTTCCCTTTCATTTTTTTTACTTTCAAATATTATTGTAATTTTATTTAGTCTTTTTTCATTATTGACAAATATTCCATCCGATAGCTGGACCGGCGGCAATGGAAAAGGTTTTATGGGATTTGCCGGGCATCAGAATATTCTTGCAAGTGCAATACTTTTTACAGTCCCCTCGGTGTTTGAAAAAATTTTAAATACGAAAATCAAATTAAATTATAAAATAATATTCCTGTATTTATTATTAATATTAAATCTTATTTTTTTGGTTTTGACATATTCGAGGGCATCAATGTTATCCCTCCTTTTGTCGGTTGTTTTTTATTTTGTATTTACTAAAAAACTGAAGGCACTTGGATATTTTCTGGTAATTGTGGTAAGTATTTTTTCTTTTATTTGGTTTATTCCATCTGTTAAACAATATGCAACTGATTTATTAAAAAAAGATTTTCCTGGGGTTCTTAGTTCCAGAGAAGAGATATGGGAAAAATCTTTTATTGCTGCTAAGAGTGGTTATATATCCGGACTGGGGTATGGTATAAGTCATCCTGAAATTTTTCTTCCTTTAGAACCTTTAACAGGAAGTCATTATATGAACGGTCGTTTTATAAGAGAAAAAGGAAATTCAATATTAGCTGTTGTCGAAGAAACTGGGCTCTTAGGGTTAATATTTTTTCTTATGCCTCTGATATATATCGTCTTTTTATATAAAAATAATTATAAATATTCCGCGATAATCTTATCATCAGTAATTGCTTTTTTTATACATTCTCAATTTGAAGCCTGGTGGGTAGGAGTAGGCAGTATTCAATTGCCGATTTATATTTTTTTCTTAGGATCATATATAAACTCAGTAAGATATAAAGAACCGCAAAACCTTGAAAAGATCATTTAAGCATTGGACCCCACTTTACATAAGAAGTAGAATAAAAAACTATTTTTATTATAGAAACAACCCTGATAAACCCTGGCTAACCCAGGACTCAAATAAATTTCTTGAACAATATCTTACAAAAGAAGATAATGTACTCGAATTTGGCTCCGGAGGGAGCACATTATTTTTTGCAAAAAAATGTAAACACATTGTTACTTTTGAACATGATATATTATGGTATAATAAAATAATCACAGAGATTAAAAAGAAGGATTTAAAAAATATTCAGCTCAATTATTTTCAGGATGAATCTTATTATAAAGAAGTAAATAAGCTGAATGATCAATTTTTTGATGTTGTTTTAGTTGATGGAATATTTCGGGCTGAATGTACAAAGTTATCCTTACCAAAAATAAAAAATGGCGGCATTCTAATAATCGATAATGCAAACTGGTATTTGCCAAACAACAGTCTGTCTCCAAATTCAAAAAGAAAATTTGAAGAAAATAATGAAGACAGAAAATGGGTTGAAGTTTTTGAGCAAATAAAGGCCTGGCGCAAATTCTGGACGACAAATTTTGTAACAGATACACTAATCTTATTTAAACCTTACTAATCACTTTGAAAGAAAATATTAATTATGGTTTCAAGGAATCTTTAAGTAAAAGAACAACAGCAGGAACATTTTGGGTCTTTACTTTTTCCATTCTCAATAAGGCAGTTACATTTGTATCTCAAATTGTTTTAGCCTGGTTTCTGCTTCCTGAGGATATGGGATTAGCAGCTATGGCTTTTTCTGTAACTAATGTAATCTCATTTTTATCAGGTACAATATTAAAAGATGTTTTAATTCAGAAACAAAAACACTTTAGTGAATTATGCAGTGAGGTTTTCTGGTTATCTTTATCTCTTAATCTGTTTATTTGTTTATTATTATTTATTATTGCACCTATTTCAGAACATATTTTTGGAAATGAAAAAGTTGAATATTTAATTCTGATTATTGCTGTTGCAATACCTTTACAGGCAATCCCTACTGTTTATTCTTCAAAGATTTTCATTGATTTAAATTTTAAAAAAATTTCTGCAATCCATTTTGCTCTTGGTTTTATTCAAAACGGTATTGCAGTTTTTTTTGCATCTGTTGGGTTTGGAGCTTATTCTCTTACAATTCCATTAATTATTACTGCTGTTATCTCTATTTTCCTTCATAGGGCGGTAGCTGGTAAGATAAATATTATTAAAATCAGTTTTAGTCAATGGTCATTTCTACTTAAATCAGCTTCATGGTTAATGTTGATTGGCTTATTAGAAAACAGCAGAACTTACGGGCTTAATTTTATTGTAGGTGCAATGCATACACCTTCAATAACCGGCCATTTTTTTTGGGGATTTACTGTTGCATCACAATTTATATTTCTTATATCAACTAATCTAAAAAATGTATTTTTCCCTAGTTTTTCTAAAATAACTGAATACCCGGAAAGGCAATTCAATGCATTTCAGAAGACTCTGAAAACTTTGCTTTTTTTCTCAGGATTAATTATTGGCTTACAATTTATTTTAACAAAGCCTTTGGTTGAATTAATTTTTACCGAAAAATGGTATCCCTCAATTCCTGTAATTGAACTGCTGAGCCTGGGAATATATCTACAGCCTGCAGTGATGTTATCATCATCTATTATTTTATCAAGAGGAGAATATAAAAAACTTTTTGGGATTAATTTTTTAATCAGCATAATTGTATTAATAGGATGTACATATGGTTCAATTACAGGCAATGAAGTATATATTGCAAAATGGGTTGCTGCTGGCTTGATTTTATCGGGGATTCTGGTACTATTCTTTACTTATTCATTTTTAGGTTATAAAATTAATTTTGTAATAAAATTATTAACTCTTCAGTTTATTTCATTAATCTCATCACTGATAATTGCATATTATTTTATTAATACAAGTATAATCGAATCATTTACAACAAAAATAATTTTGTCGGCATTTATTTATTTAGCAGTGTTTCTGATCATGAATTTTATCTTCCAAAAGGAAGTTATTACGGAAATTTTAAAAAGTGTTAAACAATTATTTGATAAATAATCAGATATTATGAATAAAAAAATATCTGTTGCTTTATTAGGATCAAGAATGCATTATGCAGTACCGGAGATATTTTATGATGCAGGAATATTAGATAAATTTTATACCGATTTTGATTCAAGAAAAAGTTTTTATCCTTTTTTCAGACGAATTCCATACAATCTGCAGCCCGATTTTATTAAAAAATTAAATTCAAGAATTCCTTCCAAAATTCCTGAAGAAAAAGTGGTTGCTTTTAATAATTTCGGGATTATGTATGCGTTAAAAAGGAGAATGTTTAAAAATCAAAGCGATTATTACAAAACAATACTATGGGCTGCAAAAGAATTCAATAGGCTGATTATTAAAAACCTTAATGAAGAGGCTGTTTATACCTTTAATGGTGCAAGCCTTGATTTAATGAAAACAGCGAAGAGAAGAGGAATAAGAGTTTACCTGGAACAAACAATTGCTCCCAAAAAAACAGAGACTGAGTTAATATCAGCAGAAAAAGAGAAGTTCCCGGATTGGGTAAATGAGAATGAGGATACTGTTGAGTTGAATGAATTTATTCAAAGAGAAGAAGAAGAATGGGACCTGGCTGATAAAATAGTTTGCGGTTCCGTGTTTGTGAAAAATAGTATTAGGAGTTTGAATGGTCCTGTTGAAAAATGTGAGGTTGTTCCATATGGGATCAGAGTCGGGAATGGAAAAATCAGACATAAATCTTTAAATGAAAAAATTAATATTCTTACTGCAGGTGAAGTTGGTTTGAGAAAAGGGTCTCAATATGTTTATGAAATTGCTAAAAGATTAAAGAATAAATTTAACTTTAGAATGGTAGGAACTATAAACATTCCGGTTGGAAAAGCAAAAAAGATTTCTGAAGTAGTTGAATTAACTGGAGTTGTACCCAAAAGTGAAATGAAAAAACATTATGAATGGGCAGATATATTTATTCTTCCATCAATTTGTGAAGGTTCTGCAACTGTAACTTATGAAGCTCTGGCATCAGGTTTACCTGTGCTTTGTTCTCCTAACACCGGCAGCGTAGTTGAAGATGGTAAAGATGGATTCATACTGGCATATAATAATATTTCAGAGTGGATTGAAAAACTGGAATGTTTTGCAGATAACCCTGATTTATTATCTGAATTATCCGGGAATGCATTGATGAATAAAAATAAATATAGTTATGAATCTTATTCTGAGAGATTGTTAAATTCTGTTGCATAAAATAATGTTATCTTATTTCTTATTTATACTTCTTATTACGCTGAATATATTAATTATCTTGTGGGGTTTAAAAGATAAAAACCGCACCTACTCATATCCATTTTTAATATCATTGGTTTATTGTGGTTTTATAGTGCCGCAGGTAATTGGCTTGTTAAATAATGACAATAAACCAGAATCGGGATTGAATTTATTTCTTCTGATCTCACTTTTGAGCCTGGTAATGTGTTATGTCGGATGGAAATACCAACCACGGTTAAATCTTAACATTTTTGATTGGACATTTTCATCGATAAGATTAAAAACAATTGCTACATTATTTACGGTAATAGGAATTTTATTCTATTATCTTTTATCCACTTTACCTTCTTACATGATTGAAGCCAGTAATTACTCCGGTCTTCCTGTTGCATATCTCTTCTTTGCAAATCTGCTTGATTATGGAATAGCTATTTTTCTTGTTCTGTTTTTAACAAATAAATCTCTTTATTCTCTGATATTGCTAATCCCCGGAGTTTTAGTTCATTTGTTCAGAGCAGTATCTTTTGTTCGCAGAGCTGATACGATTGAAATTTTTATAATATTTCTGACCTTATTATGGTTTATAAAAGGTAAGGTAATCCCCAGGTATGTATTAATTACAGTTTTTACTTTTGGTATCTTTATTCTTTATAGTACAGGCGATATCAGAGATACGAGAACTTATGTTTATGGGTCTGGTATTCAAGATTTTTTAACTATAGATTATAAAGGAAATATTGAACAAGTTTTATCGGAAGGCGGTGTTGAAGTAACAAATGCTGTTATGGAAATTGCCGCAACCGAATTATCGGGTAATTATGATTTTGGTCTGTTTCATTGGAATATGCTTGTGTTTAATTATGTACCTGCTCAATTGCTTGGAGTTAAGTTTAAAGAATCACTATATGCAAATATAAATTATGAAGAAGCCAATAAATTTTTCAGATATAACACACCTTATGGTTCAACTGTAACCGGCTTTGTTGATGCTTTTAAATCTTTCTGGCTGTTTGGTATAATTAAATTTTTTATTATCTCCTTTATCCTGGGCTTTATTTATAGAAAAAGTGAAGAAGGTAAAGTTGTTTATCAATTAATTTATGCACTTCTTTTAACTGCATCGTTACATACTGTTACCCACCATACACATTGGTTTATAATTCCGCTTATTCATATGTCAATATTTTTACTCCCTGCATTATTTTTATCACGTACCTCTGATTCCAGACACTTATGAAAATAGCAGTTTTGTTCGACCAATTTGGCCCGTATCATATAGCACGTCTTAATGCACTTTCAGTAAAAACTGAAACTATCGGAATAGAGATAGCGGGCATCTCCTATGAATATAAATGGAATAAAGTAACTGAAGGAGTCAATTTTAAAAGAATAACTCTCTTTCCTGATGAGACTAGTAATAACATCAAAACAAGTTCATTAAAGAAAAAACTTTTTTCCATGTTGGATGAAATTAATCCGGATGTTATTGCAATTCCTGGTTATTCAAGCAGGGAAGCTTTACTTGCTTTATATTGGTCAATAAAAAATAATGTTAAGAGAATTTTGATGTCTGAAAGTACACTTTATGATGAAGAAAGAAAGTTTTTTAAAGAATTTGTAAAAAGTGAAATAATTAAATTTTATGATAGCGCAATAGTCGGAGGATTCAGACAAAAGGAATATCTGGAACATCTAAAATTTAATGCAGAAATTTTTTTTGGCTATGCTGTTGTTGATAATAAATATTTTGAATCACAGGTAAAAAAATTAAAACCTTATGCTTCAGAAATAAAAAAAAAGTATGGTATTAATAGAGATTTCTTTCTGGTATCCTGCAGATTCCTTCCTAGAAAAAACTTTTTGAATTTAATAAACGCATATAAGTTATATATAGAAAGCACTGAAAATATTTTTGATTTGGTTATACTTGGAGACGGACCCGACTTTGAAAGAATAAAAAAACTTATTAGAGATTATTCTTTGGAAGATTACATCCATTTAATGGGATTTATACAATATGATGGGATTGTTGAGTTTTATACTTCAGCAAGGGTATTTATTCATCCAAGTTTAAGAGAACAGTGGGGTTTGGTTGTAAATGAAGCAATGGCTTCCGGCTTGCCGGTAATTGTATCAAATAAATGTGGCTGCACACCTAATCTTGTAAAAGAATGTGTAAATGGATATTTATTTGATCCTGAAAAACCTGAAGAACTATGTAAGTTAATGTTAAAGGCATCAGAAGATATTAGACTGCTTGAACAAATGGGAGAAAATAGCCGTAGTATTATTAGTTCTTTAACACCTGAATTATTTGCTGAAAATATTTTGAAAGCAGCTGAAACAAATTTTAATTCATCTTATAACAATAAATTTATTCCAGAACTTTTTTTGAAATCACTTATCTTCTTTTCATATCTAAAAAAAATATAAAACTTATGAAAATTGCCACATTGGTTTCTTCCATTGATCCGGCAGTAGGTGGAGGGGTAGCGGAGTCAGTTATCAAATTAAATAGATATCTGATAAAAAATTCAGATGTCTCAGCCGAAATATTCAGTCTTAAACATCCTAATTCAAAAATTGATTTAATATCAGGTGTTGAAACAAGATTGCATAAATTTTATGATCCATGGTTATATGGTTTCTCTCCGGGACTTAAGAAAGATGTATTGCATTCAAAAGCTGATTTATTGCACGTACATGGAATGTGGGAATATAATTCTATTATTTCATTATCCTGGAAAAAGAAGGGAAGAAAATATATTGTTTCAATTCAGGGAATGTTGAATCCCTGGGCAATGAATAATTCAAAAATAAAGAAAAAAATAGTTTACAATCTGTTGGATAAAAAATATGTCCGGAATGCTGCAGTTTTACATGCCGTGAATTATAATGAGTATAAATCTATAAGAAATCTTGGGCTAAACAATCCGGTATGTATTTTACCTAATGGAGTTGATTTAAATGATTTTAATTTATTAGATAAAACCAAAAAAAATTCTTATACAGAGAAAAAGATTTTACTTTTTTTTGGAAGAATACACCCTGTAAAGGGAGTAATGAATCTTTTAAAAGCGATACACCTTCTTAAAATAAATAAAGAAAAATTTTTACAGGATTGGTTTTTAGTTATTGCCGGATGGGGAAGAAAACAACATGTTGATATGTTTAAGAATTACATTATTTCTTATAATATTTCTGAATATGTGAAATACATTGGACCCTTATTCGGTGAAGAAAAATATAGTATGCACAGGGTTGCAGATGCTTTTATTCTTCCCTCAATGAATGAGGGACTTCCCATAGCTGTTTTAGAAGCCTGGGCATTTGGTTTGCCGGTTCTAATAACCCCTGATTGCCATTTACCCGAAGGGGTAGCTAATAATGCAGCAATAGAGGTTTTTTCCGAACCCGAAAGTATTGCACAAGGTTTAAAAAAAATTTCATCTATTTCTAAAGATGATTTAATGGACATGGGTGAAAATGGACGTCAATTGGTTGTAAATAAATATAATTGGACTAACATTGCTAATGGTATGAAAGAAATTTATGAATGGGTTTTAGGTTATAGAGAAAAACCTCAAACGGTTATATTAAAATAATTTGTTAAATGTCAGACATAATTATACTCTATAAATTATATACGGCTGTATTTATATCTTTAATCTCAATCCTTCTTTATAAAATATTTAATAAAAGTTTTAATAATAGTAATTATGTTTACCTGAAAACAGGATTATTTATTTCAACAAGGATAGTAGCATTTATAATTATTTTTTTAATAATTAAAATTTCTCCCCAATCTGATGTTACAGCGTTTTATTATCCTCAGGCAAAAAATATATTGCAGGGGAATATTCCTTATCTTGATTTTGAAAGTAGTTACTCATTTTTATTTCCTTTCCTTTATTCGTTACCTTTAATTATATGGGATACACCTTTAGTATTCATAATAATTGCAATTGTCTTTGAATTAATATCTATAAATATATGGGAAAAAGTTCTTAATATTTTTTTTAATGAAATAACTGCTCAGAAAGTAATATTTATTTATCTGCTTAACCCTATTTCATTTTTCAGCGTTATAATTAATGGACAAAATCAAATTCTGATTGTTCTATTTTTAGGATTAGCTATTTTATTTCAACAAAAGAAAAAAGAATTATGGAGTGGTTTATTTTTAGGTTTAGGTTTACTATTTACTAAATATTTGTTTTTAATTTTTGTTCCTGTCCTTGTATTACTTTCCGCTCAAAAAAGAAAATTAATAATTTCTTTTTTTATTGCAGGCATTCTTCCTTTAATCTTACTTTACGTATTTAATATCAACACACTTTTACCTTTAATTATTGAAAGTAAAAAATATACATCCGGTAATTTGCCATTTTTATTATCAGCTTTATTTACAACAATTCTTAATTATGAATTTTTATTAAACATGTTATTATTTCTAATATATTTTGGAGTAATCATATATTTATATAAAAATTATATAAGTTCTCATTCAAATAAAGCTGTGGTTCTCAATTTCATTTCTGTAGTTTTTCTTTTATTTATGTTATTTAGTAAAAAATCTTATACTACCTATCTCATTATCGGATTTATACCTATTATCTCTTTTATTATTTATAGTGAACTAAACCTGAAAACTTTAATTGCACTTAATATTTTTGGAATTATAAGTGTAATCGAACCTAGTTTATGGTTTAGAATAATGAATAATATAACCTTATCAAGTAGAGACAGTAATATATATCCCGGAATATTTTTCATTCTAATAGAAGTGATACTTATTAGTTTTTATTTCTTTTATCTTCGAAAAAATTATCTGATTATAAAAAACAATGATACTTTAAAAGTCTTTCATTAGATTTTTTAATAATATGTTAATATCTGCAGTCATTATGACCTTCAATGAATCAAAGAATCTTGAACAATGCCTATCCTCTATAAAAGATTATGTTGACGATATTATAATTATAGATTCTTTTTCAAAAGATCATACTCGGGAGATTGCTGAAAAGTTTACAACAAAAATCTACCAGAACGAATGGATTAATTACTCGAATCAATTTCTCTGGGCTTTAAATAATGCTGAAATTAAAAATGATTGGGTTTTGAGAATAGATGCAGATGAGAGATGGACAAGTGAAGGTTTTGAAGAATTAAAAAAAATAATTGAGAAAGATGAAGTTGATGGTGTTTATGTAAAGATGAAAATTTTCTTTATGGGGAAATGGATTAAGTATGGCGGCTTTTATCCCAATTATTTTCTTCGGGTCTTTAAAAAATCAAAAGGCAAAATAGAAGAACGCTGGATGGATGAACATATTTCAGTTAATGGTAAAACAGTTATTTCTGATATCAATGTTCTTGAAATGAATTATGACAGGCAGGAGAATATATCTCTATGGACAGAAAAGCATAATAAATATTCAACCCGTGAAGCGATAGAATTTCTTATTTATAAATATAATCTTAAAAAGGTCGATTCAATTGCCGACCTAAAAGGAGGAAAGACAGAAAGAAAAAGATGGATGAAAGAAAATTTTTATTACAAGCTTCCTCTTTTTGTACGTCCTTTCCTGTATTACATATACAGGTACATCTTTAAATTCGGTTTCCTTGATGGTAAAGAAGGATTAATTTTTCATTTCCTTCAGGGCTTTTGGTACCGCTTTCTTGTTGATGCTAAGATTTACCAAATAATAATGCTTGCAAAAAAAGAAAAGAAAACCATCCCGCAGGTAATCAAAGAGCATTACGGGATTAGTATTTAATAACCATTATTAGAGTTTGTAAAAGATTCTTAAGTGTTTGTCACGGGATTCTAATAACAAAAAGAAGAATTTAAACTTTAAACTTCCAGTTATAAATCCGGATATTTCATACTTAATGCTTCGAGTTAATATCAATTAAAAAATGTCAGATCATAAATCCAATTCTTTGTTAAAAATTTCCTTTCTCCTTTTTTTTTCATTCGTATTAATCTCAGCATTTAAAGCCAATGATAATTTCCCGCAAAAGGTAAATCATGGAAATTTCTTTCCGTACCTTATAGACATGCCATTTACGGAAGACGGCTTCTATATGATGACCATTGCCTGGCACATAGCAGAAGGCAAAGGAATAAAATATAATCTTGACAGATCGACTACCGGTTTCCAGCCGCTGTTTACTTTTATCCAGGCAGGAATTGCAAAGCTAATTTTAAATGCCGGCGGTGATAAAATGGATTTTCTCCGTGTAATGATAATCTTTTCTTCACTCCTTCTGCTTCTTTTTGGTTTTACTGACGGCAGTGTTGTTAAAAAGATTTTTCCCGGGCATTATTCTCCTTTAATATTAATCTTCCTCGTTCTTTTCTGTTATGAGCTTTTCTATTTCTTTAATAACGGTCTTGAAACAGGTTTTTATTTAATAATGATTTCTCTCTGTATTATATATTCATTTAAATTTAAAACAAGTCCTGACTATAAATCGGCATTAATCTTTGGTGTGCTTGCAGGAATAACTGCTTTAACAAGAGTAGATTTTTTACTTCCTCTTTTTATCTACTTGTTATCACTTTACATTGTAAATAAAATTAATCCGTTAAAACTTCTTGCTGTCCAGGTAATCGCGGCTGCTTTTCTTTTTCCATGGATTTATTATGTTTATAAAGTGTCGGGAACAATTTTCCCCAGCTCGGTGTCGAGCCATATTTCTCTTGCTGGTCTTTCAGGTATAGGTGAAAGATTTTATCATATAGTAAGAGCATTTTTTCATCATCTGTCTCCTTACTTTCATTCACATAATTTACTTTTTTCAGTACCTGTTGCAATTATTTACGGTATAAGTTTTTATAAGTTTGTCTGGAAAAAGAATTTCCTGAGTACTATTGATAAACCATCAATGCATAATTTAATTTTTTGGGGAATTTCCTTTTTGATTCTTGGTATTGTTTATTTTATCAATTCTCATGCACAGCATTTTTATATAAGATATACAGTTCCGTTTTATCTTGTAGCTTTTATAGTTACAGCCGGCGCTCTATTATTTATTTTTAATGAAGTATCTCCTTTATTCAAAAAATTGTTTATCCTGGCTTTTTTAATACTGTTTTTTATTCAATCATTTCATTATCATTTTAATGGCAAGCTCTCAAATCCCTTATCAATGAGGATTGCATACGTTAAAAATAATTTTCCTGATTCTGGTTTGATAGGAATGTTTCAAAGCGGAGTATCAGGTTTTTTTCTGGGTAATGTAATTAATCTTGATGGTAAGGTTGATCACGTTGCTCATAATTATATAATACGGAGAAATATGAATGATTTCCTCGATAGTATGAAGGTGAATGTTATTATTGAATGGAGAGATGGTTTTAAATTTTCAATTAAGGATTTTGATAAGAACTGGATTGTGCTTGATGAAGATATAGGTGATGATACAACGGCTTGTTACATAAGAAAAACCGCAGGTTTTGTTAATAATTTTTTTCAAAAAAGGAATCACTATAAGTGATAAACAAAATATTTCTTATCTATTTGATATGATTTTACAATCATAATTAAAATATTCTTATGTACATCCTTGGGCTTAATGCATACCATGGCGATTCTGCCGCAGCGCTTTTAAAAAACGGGAAAGTTATTTGTGCTATTGAAGAAGAACGTATTAGAAGGATAAAACACTGGGCTGGGTTCCCTTCAGAAGCAATTAAATTTTGTCTTAAGGATGCCGGTATAACAATTAATGATGTCAGTTATATAACTATAGGAAGAAATCCGTCAGCACATTTTTTTAAGAAAGCAATTGGTTCTGTTAGAAGAATCTTTAATCCGAAGTTTCTTAAAGACAGGGCAGCAAATATTTCCAAAGTGCTGTCCGTTAAAAATGATTTAGCTGCTGCACTTAACCTCGACCCTTCTGATATAAAAGCAGAAATAAAACATATCGAACATCATCGCTCTCATATGGCTTCGGCATTTTTTGCATCCCCATTTAAACATTCGGCTATTCTTTCTATTGATGGATTTGGAGATTTTACTTCAACAATGACAGGCATTGGGGAAGAAAATAAAATTAAAGTTTTAAGCTCTGTAACTTATCCCCATTCACTTGGAATATTTTATACTGCACTTACTCAGTTTCTTGGCTTTCCCTGGTATGGTGATGAATATAAAGTTATGGGACTTGCTCCTTACGGTAAACCTGTTTATATCGATAAACTTAAAAAAATAGTTAAGATAAAAAATAATGGACTCTTCGAACTCGATATAAATTATTTTACTCATTCCACTTCCGGTGTGGCAATGACCTGGGAAAATGGTGCTCCTTTTATAGATAAAATATTTTCTGAAAAACTTGTTCAGGAATTTGGTAAACCACGCGACGCAAAAGAACCTTTATCTCAGTATCATAAAGATATTGCTGCATCTGTTCAGTTATTATGTGAAGAGGTAATCTTTCACATCTTAAATTATCTTTATGATAAAACAGGTATTAAAAATATTTGTATTGCCGGGGGTGTTGCCCAGAATTCAGTTGCTAATGGTAAAGTTCTTCAAAAAACTCCTTTCACAAAAATTTATATTCCATCAGCGGCATATGATGCTGGGACTGCAATAGGTTCTGCTTTATGGCTATATAACCAGGTATTAAGTAATCAGAGAGAGGATTTTATTCAAACTGCTTATTATGGTGCTTCTTATACAGATGAAGAAATTGTTTCTGTACTTAAGAATAATAATATTGAATTTCATAAGTACAATAATGAAAATGAAATGGTAGAAAGAACAGCCTCTCTTCTTACTGATGGTGCTGTTATTGGATGGTTTCAGGGAAGAACTGAATTTGGTCCGCGTGCTTTAGGAAACCGTTCTGTGCTTGTACATCCCGGCAGACCTGATGCCAAAGATCTTATTAATTCTAAAATTAAAAGAAGAGAATCGTTCCGCCCTTTTGCTCCTTCAATTCTTCGCGAATATGTTAATGAATATTTTGAAACTGAAGATGATGTTTATTTTATGGAAAAAGTATTTAAAATAAGAGAAGATAAAAGAGCAATGCTGCCTGCTGTAACTCATGTCGATGGAAGCGGGCGGCTGCAAACGGTTCATAAAGATATTTCTCCTTTATACTATAAATTAATTGACTGCTTCAGACAAAAAACAAATCTTCCGATTCTTCTAAATACTTCTTTTAATGAAAATGAACCTATAGTTAACTCACCACAGGAAGCACTTGATTGTTTTTTAAGAACCGAAATGGATGCTCTTGTATTGGGAAATTGTATTGTTAAAAGAAAGTTTTGATAGAGGAGTAATCTATATACATATATTTAAAAAATAATTTATTAACTCTCCTTGTCTCTAACTATTTCAATCATAACAGCAGTTCATAACAACAGAGAATTTATTGCAGATGCAATTGAGTCTGTTTTATCACAGCGATATCCTCATATTGAATATATTGTAATCGATGGAGCTTCGGATGATGGTACTGTTGAGATTATAAAAAGATATGAAGACAAAATTTCAAAATTCATCAGCGAACCGGACAACGGAATTTATGATGCTTTAAATAAAGGATTAAAAATTGCTTCCGGTGATGTAATAGGATTTCTTCATTCAGATGATTTTTATTCCGATGAATTTGTAATTGAAAAAATTGCAGTGATGTTTTCTTCAGAAGATGTCCAGGCTGTTTACTCCGATCTTGCTTATGTTAACAGGAAAAATAGAAATAAAATAATCAGGTACTGGAAGGCAGGCTGGTTTACAGAGATATCGCTTAAAATGGGTTGGATGCCGCCGCACCCAACCCTGTTTGTGAGGAAATCGGTTTATAATAATACAGGATTATTCAACACAAATTTAAAAATTGCTGCCGATTATGATATGATACTCAGGATATTTAATTATTCTTCAGGCAGAGTTGAATATATTGATGAAATTCTTGTGAAAATGAGAACCGGCGGAAAAAGTAATAAAGGCTTAAAGCAGCTTCTTCTGAAAAGCAGGGAGGATTACAGGATATTAAAAAAATATAATTCTGGTTTTCCTCTTCTAACTCTTATAATGAAAAATTTAAGAAAGATTAAACAGTTTATTATAAAATAAGAAAGAATCTTCTTGATTATCTTTTTTACAAGATATAACTTCTGTATGTTCAAAAGTTTAATTTCATCAGGAAAATTTATGATTTATCCTCCGTTTAGGGGGGCTGTATGATATATCTTGTAATTTTCTTTACAAACCTTGTCCTGACCATTTTCTTAACACCAGTTTTAATTGATTTCTTTACAAGAATAAAAGTACTCGACTTCCCCGGGGATGCACGCAAAATTAATAAAACTGCCGTACCACGGATGGGAGGTGTTTTAATTTATTTTATAGTTATAATTACCACAATCGGTTTTTATGGCGATCTTAACTATATCAGGTTTTTTGTTCTTGCTTCGGGAATTATTGTTCTGCTTGGAATTATTGATGACCTTATCGGGGTAAAGTGGAATCATAAATTTATTATACAGTTTGCAATGGCTCTCTTCCTCATCTATTTCCTTTCACAGGAATTTGATGCTATTGTTTTTTTCGGAATTGAGCTTCCGCATCCTTTCGAATATATAATATTTATCCTTTTTATTGTTGGTGCTGTTAATTCAGTAAATCTGCTGGATGGTCTTGACGGGCTTGTCAGCGGGTTTTCACTAATGGTAATCTTTGTAACATTTCTTGTCGCCTTTAATACTGATAATAAATTTCTTCTTGTTCTTTCTGCATCTCTTATGGGTGCACTTATCGGTTTCTTAAAATATAATGCTTTCCCTGCAAGAATTTTCCTGGGCGATACCGGTGCTTATGTATTAGGATTTTTCCTTGCCACTGCATCTGTTCTGGCTGCAACAAATACTTCGACCCGCATTTTGGATCTTACATTTCCTGTTATTCTTCTTGGTGTTCCTGTGATTGATACTATAAAAGTTATGTTTGTACGAATGCTTGAAAAAAGAAATCCTTTCATTGCAGATATGTCGCACATTCATCATTCTATTATTGATAAAATTCCAAATCATAAAATAACTGTTTTTATTATCGAGAGTATAACAGTTCTGTTTGCAGGTTTATCTTTATATTACTTAAAAGGGAACAAAGATATTGCAATGATTTTATTCGGTGTGTTTGCACTCCCTCTTCTATTTTTGCCTGTTATTTTAAAGGCATTAAGAAAACCTGTTTACCCGAAGCTTGTTTTAAATTTGTATCATTGGTTCCCGCAGATTTTTATAAATGTTTATACAAAATTCATTATGCCGATGTTTGCTATACTTGCATTTGCATTGCTTATTGGTCTTACTCCTGTTAGAGCAAATGTCAGCAACATAATTATTTTAATTTCAATTTTGTTTATACTCCTTTTATTTATTTACAGTCTCATAAACTATCAGAAGAATAAATATTTTAATGATATTCTTATTTTTTTCAATCTTATACTTTTTCTTTTATACAGCAACTACACAAAAGAAATAAATTATCTTTTTGATGTGTATGGAATTTTTGAGATAAGCTCTGTGAATCTTTTAATCCTTATGCTTTTACCGAGCGTGGTATTCTTTTTCTTTTTCAGGGAAAAAATACTTAAAGAAAAAGTTCCGCTCTTTTCAGGCATTGACCTTATAATACTTGTATTTATTTTACTGTTTTCAGTTTCATCAAACTTTTTGCCGCTTAAACAATTTGCAAATGCTAATCTTGTAATGTTCCAGGGATTTTTGATCTATATCTTTTACAAAGTGTTTGTAATACTTCGTTCGAAATATCATCCTGTTGTATTTTTCCTCTCTTTCCTTATTCCGTTTGCATTTCTCATTCATCTTCTAATTGCGCAATAGGTTAAATGTATAAAGCATTTCTTATTTTTCTTTTTTCTGCATCAGCACTCCTTCCTCAGGTTGTTTTTGAACCTGAATATTCATCTGTATATAATTTCTTAAACAGGCTGGCACTTAAAGAAGTTGTTGTTCTTAATGATGAGATCCGTCCTCTATCGAGATTGTTAATTGCAGAAAAATTAATTGAAGCTGAATGTAATCTTGAAGAGTTAACTTCTGTTGAGAGAAAAGAATTAATTTATTACAAGAAAGATTTTGAACCCGAAATATTAATTCTCCGCGAATCAGAAAAGAAGGAAACTGTAATCTTTAATGATAATAATGATTTCGGTTTCAGACCTTTTCTTTACAGGGATAAAAATTTTACTTTTACAGCAGACCCGGTTCTCGGCTTTGAGTATAATAATTTTCATTATGATAATGAAAGATTAAGATTCAATGGTCTCTCATTCCACGGCTATTATGATAACATTGGGTACAGTTTTTATTTCAGGGATAATGAAATATCGGGAAACTCAATTGATCTTGAAAGAAAAATATCTCCTCTCCCCGGCATAGTCAGGCATTCATTCGATGGTGAAAATCTTCAGTTTAGTTTTGTAAGAGGTTCTGTTTCTTATTCATGGTCCTGGGGCAGTTTTGATTTTAGTAAGGAAGATATTATCTGGGGCAGCGGCAGAAGAGGTCAATTAATATTGAGCAGCAAACCCCCATCATTTCCTTTTATAAGATTAATCCTCAAACCGGTTGACTGGCTTCAGTTCCAGTATGTGCATGGCTGGCTTGAGTCAGGTGTGATAGATTCAAATTCATTCAGATATACTCTTGTAAATGGAAGAGAAACCTATAATCACATTAGTAAATATATTGCTGCACATATTATTTCACTCTATCCTTTTAAGAATTTCAGCTTCTCTCTTGGTGAATCTGTTATCTACAGTGAAAGGCTTGAACCATTATATTTTATTCCTGTTTTATTTTTCAGGCTCGCTGATCATTACAACTCAGACACTGGTGATAATGCCCAAATATTTTTTAATTCTGTTTATAAATTCTATCCACTTAAATCAAAGATCTATGGTACATTCTTTATAGATGAACTATCTATTACAAATCTTTTTAAAGGAGGAAATTTATCTTCGTTAGGTTATACAGTAGGAATTAATTTTATTGACCCTATAATAGAAAATTCTGAGCTGATAATTGAATACACCCGCACAGATCCTTTCCTCTATATGAATTCAAATGATGTTCAGTTATATTCAAGTCATGGTTATCAGCTTGGACATTGGATAGGCAGCAATGCAGACCAATTTTTTATTTCATTAAGGAAATGGATTGTTAGAGGATTGATGATTAATCTTTGGGGTGAAATTGTAAGAAAAGGGCAGACAGAGCTCCCAAAACAGCAGTATGAATTACCATATCCTCCTGTTTTATATGGAGAAAGATTTTCCATGAAAACCATAGGCATTGAAGCAGAATATGAAATTTTCAGAAAATTATTCGGGAAAATATATTTTAATTATTCAGATATATCAGATGAAGAAGAAGGGAGAACGCCCGGGTTCAAAACCGGGGCCGGAAATAATTTTGGGTTTACAATCGGTTATGGTTTTTAATTTGTAAGGAATATTCTTTTTTATTCTGCATATCATTTCTTTTAATATGCCTTTTCCTTCAATTCTCTCTATATTTGTAATCAAATTTTTTTAAGTAAAAAGTGAAGTTTTAATGAAAGGTATAATTCTGGCGGGGGGCTCAGGCTCGCGACTTTACCCTGTTACAAAAGTTTACAGCAAACAGTTAACGCTGATTTATGATAAACCATTAATCTATTATCCTTTATCAATATTAATGCTGGGAGGAATAAGGGATATTCTTATAATATCAAACAGAGAAACTATTCCGCTTTATCAAAATTTATTTAACAGCGGAGAGCACCTTGGATTAAAGATTTCATATAAAGTTCAGGAAGCACCAAGAGGAATTGCAGAAGCATTTATCATTGGTGAAGAATTCATCGGTGATGATGATGTTACTCTTATTCTTGGCGACAATATTTTTTACGGCTACCTCGAATTTTATTACGATGCGCTAAAAAATAATAAAGGGGCAACAATATTCGGTTACAGGGTACAGGACCCCGAACGTTACGGCATAATTGAATTTGACAGTAACGGTAAAGCATTATCGATTGAGGAGAAACCCAAAAAACCTAAATCTTATTATGCTGTTCCCGGTTTATATATTTACAATAATGAAGTACCGGCAATAGCAAAAAACCTTAAACCTTCTGCAAGAGGTGAACTGGAAATTACAGATGTTAACAGGGTTTATCTTGAGCGAGGTCAGCTTAAGGTTGTCAGAATTGGCAGAGGCGTTGCATGGCTCGATACCGGTACACCAGAAGCACTTCTCCAGGCTTCTAATTTCTTTGGTGTTATTGAAGACAGGCAGGGACTTAAAGTTGCCTGCGTTGAAGAGATAGCTTTTAAAATGGGATTCATAAACAGAGATAATTTTGAAAATCTTATCAATTCAATTCCTGCCTGTTTGTACAGGGATTATCTTGAAAAAATATTGAAAGAAGCGGATGGAAATTTCTAAAACAGATATAGAGGGTTTGCTTGTTATAAAACCAAAAGTATTTACAGATTCACGTGGCTACTTTTTCGAATCTTACAGAAAAGAAACTTTACTTGAACATGGTGTTAATGCAGATTTTGTGCAGGGTAATATTTCCAAATCAAGGAAGAATGCCGTAAGAGGTTTGCATTACCAGGTTGGAAAAAATGCACAGGGTAAATTGTGCCAGGTAGTTTCAGGTAAAGTTTTAGATGTTGCTCTCGATATCAGGTTTAATTCACCAACTTTCGGCAAATATTTTTCTTTAGAACTTTCGGAAGAAAATCATACAATGCTGTGGATACCTCCGGGATTTGCACATGGTTTTTCTGTTTTATCAGAAGAAGCAATTTTTCTATACAAATGTACTGCATACTATAGTAAAGAAGATGAGAGATCTATTTTATATAATGATCCCGATCTTAATATTGACTGGAAAGTTGAGAACCCGGTTGTTTCTGAAAAAGATATGAAAGCAAAATTATTTAAAGATATAGATAAAGATTTTATTTATGATAGGGTTATGATTTGATTGTTCAGAATGAATGTTTTTAGTTAAAAATTTTTTTAGAAAAGGAAAACAAAATGAAAGTCCCACTGTTAGATCTTAAACCCCAGTATCTTTCACTTAAAAAAGAAATTGATGATGCAATAGCTAAGGTAGTTGAATCACAGCATTTCATTCTGGGTCCAGAAGTTGAAAACATGGAAAAGAAGCTTTGTGAATATCTCGGCTGTGAATATGCTATTGGAGTTTCATCAGGCACAGATGCTTTACTTGTTGCATTAATGGCAATTGATATTAAGCCGGGTGATGAGGTAATTGTACCTGATTATTCATTCTTTGCAACTGCAGGTGTTGTAGCCCGTTTAAATGCTGTTCCTGTTTTTGCAGATGTTGATCCTGTTACCTTTAATATTAATACTGATGATTTTAAGAAGAAGATTACAGCTAAAACAAAAGCAGTTGTTCCTGTTCATCTTTACGGACAAAGCTGCGAAATGGATTCAATTGTTCAGATAGCTTCAGATAATAATATTAAAATTATTGAAGATGCTGCACAGGCAATTGGTGTGCAGTATAAAGATGGAGAGTTTGTAGGAACTATTGGTGATATTGGCTGTTTTTCATTTTTTCCGAGTAAAAACCTCGGCTGCTTCGGAGATGGCGGGCTTGTAACAACAAACAATAAAGATCTTGCCGATAAACTTAAAATGCTCAGAGTTCATGGTGGAGAAAAAAAATATTATCATAAGATGGTCGGCGGAAATTTCAGGCTTGATGCACTGCAGGCAGCAGTAATTTCTGTTAAGCTTCCTCATCTCGATTCATGGTCAGAAGCAAGAAGAAAAAATGCTTCACTTTATACAAAATATTTTATAGAAGCAGGTTTATCTGAAGAAGAGGGAATGATAGAGTTTGATGATAAGAATAAAGTTCTTCTTCCAAAAGCTGTTTATAAATCATCAGGTGTTAAGAATTATCATATCTATAATCAATATATAATAAGAGTTCGGCAGAGAGATAAGTTAAAAGAATATCTCACAAAAAATAATATTGGTAATGAAATTTATTATCCTGTTCCTTTCCATCAACAGGAATGCTTTTCTTATTTAAATTATTCCGATAGTGATTTTCCTGTATCTGAAAATCTTTCAAAAACTACACTTGCACTTCCTGTTTATCCTGAGCTTTCCGAAGAGCAGATAAAATATGTCGTTGAAAAAATAGATGAATTCGTAAAAGGCAATTAGTCAAAAAATGAAAACATTTAAAATTATTCTTTCTATAATTCTTTTCTCTCTGTCTTTAAGTTTAAATGCACAGGTTGTTTATGAACCTCTGCACAGAGATGTATATAATTTCCTCAGCCGTCTTGCTCAAAAAGGATTAATTACTCTTGATGACCAGGTTAAACCATTAACAAGAATTTACATCGCAAAAAAACTACTTGAAGCCGATTGTGAGAAATGTCTTACTCCTTTAGAGAAAGAAGAGCTTGAATTTTTTATGAAAGATTATGCACACGAGTTTTCTTTCATTAATAATTATCTTCTTTCAAGACGAAGCGGTATTGCAAGGAAAGATAATAAAGGAAGATACCGGCTGTTCTTTTACAATGATGATCTTTTCAAAATTAATGTAAGTCCTATACTTGGTTTTAAAACAGGGTACAGGGATAGTGAAAGATTAAATCATCTCTGGAATGGTGTTTCGCTGTATGGTTATTTAGATGACTGGCTTGGTTTCAGTTTTGATTTCCGTGATAATACTGAAACAGGAAAAACAATAGATAAAAGAAAAATATTTACACCTGTAACAGGAGTTAATGCCCGGACAGATCAGAATGTTGCTTTCTATAATCCCAACAAAATGGAGTATAGTGAAGTTAAAACTACAATATCTGCTAACTGGTCGTGGGGTACATTTACAGTAGGCAAAGAATTTTTTGAATGGGGTTATGCTGAAGGAGGTAATCTTGTACTTTCACAAAAAGCTCCTTCATTTCCTTTTATAAGACTTGATTTAAAACCAGTGAAGTGGTTAAGCTTCAATTATATTCATGCCTGGCTACGTTCCGATGTAATTGATTCATCAGATATTTATTACGGACCCATTTCTAACAGATTTCATTTCAGGGAAAAATATCTTGCAAGTCATACTTTAACACTATATCCTGTAAAGGGATTAAACCTGTCTATTGGTGAATCAATGGTGTATAGTGACAAACTTGAGCTTTCTTATCTTATGCCATTTATGTTTTTCAGGCTTGCCGATCACTACCTTAGTAAGCATCTTAATGCTTCAGGTTCTAATGCACAGATGTTTGCATTTGTAAGTTCAAGAAATCATATAAAAAATACCCACTTATACAGCACTCTTTTTATTGATGAAATAACACTCAGTTATCTGTTTGATTCAGAAAGACAAAGGAATCAGTTTGGTTTTTCTTTTGGCGGATCAGTTACTGATCTTCCTGTTAATAATTTAACTCTTAAACTTGAATACACTAAAATTTTCCCATTTGTTTATATTCATAATATTCCAACAACTACTTATGAAAATGCTTCTTATCTTTTGGGGCATTGGATGGGAAGCAATGCAGACCAGGTTTATGCTTCTTTAAATTACAGGTTTATAAGAGGACTTGAAGCAACGGTGTGGGGGCAGTATATCCGAAAAGGTGACCCCGGAACACCCGAGCAGCAGCTTCGTGAAAAACCTCAGCGTCCTTTTCTTTTCGGGCTTCGGACAAACTATTCTTATTTAGGTTTTTCTTTCAGTTATAATTTTATTCATGAGCTTTTTGTTAAAGGTGAATTTCAATATCTGAATATATCATCTGAGCAGGAAAATAATTCTTTTGTTGATGATGATATGACTGAATTCTATATATCATTGTATTATGGTTTGTAATTATGAAGAATGAAAAAATTTATGTTGCCGGTCATAATGGTATGGTTGGTTCTGCAATTGTAAGGGAATTAAAGGCAAAAGGTTTTAATAATTTATTATTAAGATCTTCCGGTGAAATTGATTTGAGAAGACAGAAAGATGTTGAAGAATTTCTTCTCTCAGAAAAACCTGATGTTGTAATTGTTGCTGCTGCAAAAGTGGGAGGTATTCTTGCAAATAACACTTACCGTGCAGAATTTCTTTACGATAACCTGATGATACAGAGCAATGTGATTCATTCATCTTATCTTGCCGGAGTAAGTAAATTAATTTTTCTCGGAAGTTCTTGCATTTATCCTAAACTTGCACCTCAGCCTCTTAAAGAAGAATATCTTCTTTCAGATTATCTTGAATACACAAATGAACCTTACGCAATTGCGAAGATCGCAGGAATAAAAATGTGTGAAAACTATTTTAAACAATACGGAACAAATTTTTATTCTGTAATGCCGACAAACCTTTACGGTATAAATGATAATTTTGATCTTAAAACATCTCACGTTCTTCCTGCATTAATCAGAAAATTTCATGAAGCTAAAACAGAAAGTAAGGATAAAGTTATTTTATGGGGAACCGGCAAGCCTTTAAGAGAGTTTCTTTATGTCGATGATCTTGCAGAAGCTGTTGTATTCCTGATGGAAAAAATTAATGCCGGAGATATTTACAATAAAAATATAACTCATTTAAATATCGGGACAGGTAAAGATATTTCAATTTCTGATCTTGCATTATTGATATCTGATATTATAGGCTTTAAAGGTAAAATTGAATATGATACAACCAAACCAGACGGAACCCCTCGCAAGCTGATGGATGTTACAAGAATAAATGAACTCGGCTGGAAATATAAAACCGAACTCCGCCAAGGAATTGAAAAGACATACGAGTGGTATCTGAGTTCAATTAAAAATTAAAGTTTGCGTAATTGCATGTCAAAAATTGATCAGAATGAATGGAAAAACGATTTTATTTTTAAGAGAGGTTATAGAAAAATATAATGATATACCCAATGACAAATAAATCATGCACCAATGCAATCCTGCATTCAAGCCAAAGTGCTGAACTTAAACTAAGAGTAATTTCTAATTTTTAATTACAATTTTTAATTGTGTCATGAAACGTGCATTAATCACCGGGATAACCGGACAGGACGGAAGTTATTTAACTGAAATTCTTCTTAATAAAGGATATGAAGTTCACGGGATTATCCGCAGAAGCAGTTCTTTTAATACAGGGAGGATTGATCATCTTTACAATGATCCTGAGATATTAAATAAAAGAATGTTTCTGCATTACGGCGATCTTGTTGATACGAGTAATCTCAACCGGCTACTTGAAAAAATTGAACCTGATGAAATTTATAACCTTGCCGCACAGAGTCATGTTAAAGTTTCATTTGAAGTTCCTGATTATACTGCTCAGGTGGATGCACTTGGTACACTCCGCTTTTTAGATGCTATAAGAGAAGTCGGACTCCGCAAAGTTAAATTTTACCAGGCATCGACAAGCGAGTTGTTTGGTAAAGTACAGGAAGTTCCACAGAATGAAAAAACTCCCTTCTATCCCCGTTCACCTTACGGGGTTGCAAAACTTTACGGCTACTGGATTATAGTAAACTACAGGGAAGCTTATGATATTTTTGCTTCAAACGGAATTTTGTTTAACCATGAATCACCGAGAAGGGGCGAGACATTTGTATCAAGAAAAATAACCCGTGCTGTTTCAAGAATTGCTGCCGGTATCCAGGATGTTTTGCTGCTTGGTAATCTTAATGCTAAAAGAGACTGGGGTTATGCCCCCGAATACTGCGAAGGTATGTGGATGATTCTTCAGCATAATAAACCGGATGATTTTGTTCTTGCTACCGGTGAAACAAGAACTGTAAGAGAATTTGCCGAACTGGCTTTTAAAGAAATCGGAATTGAAATTAAATGGTCGGGTAAAAATGAAAATGAAAAAGGAAAAATAAAAAGTATTAATTGGGATATTGCAAAAAAACTTATCGGGCAGAATGTTTATGATAAATCAAGACTTAAACTGAATGAAAAATTAAAAACCGGAACTACTGTTATTGCAGTTGATCCTAATTATTACAGACCTACTGAAGTAGATCTTTTAATTGGTGACCCATCAAAGGCAAGAAAACTTCTTGGCTGGAAAGCCAAAACTAAATTTACTGATCTTGTTAAGATTATGACAAAATCAGATCTTGAGAAAGTATTAATGAGAGGATATTAACTCGAACTAAAACCTCCGGGATTCGAAGAAATGTTTTTTGTTCTTCTTCTTACAAAGAATATTACTGCTGCAAGAAGAATAACAGAAAGTCCCGCCAGGAAAATCGATATCTCGGGTTTTGATTTTAATTCTATACTTTCTGTATTGCCGCTCAAAATAAATGCACTCCAGAAATAAGGATTGGGAGAATAATTTTTTATAAAATCTATTTTAGCCAATCTCATCGCTTCATCTTTATCATAACCTTCACTTAATTTTTGATAAAGCAGAGTCATCAGTTTTGATGTAAACTTATCATTCACTTCCCATAACGAAACCACAACACTCTTACTTCCCGCTTCAAAAAAAGCTTTGGTCATTCCAATAATTCCTTCCGATGCATCAATATTTCCCAAACCTGAATTACACGAACTCAGCACAACCAGTTCGCTGTTAAGTTTTAGCTGAACAATTTCACCAGCTTCAAGAAAACCATCATTCTTCTCATCATTATTGTTTGAAAAGAAAATAACCGGCTGCTTATTAAATAAAAATGAATGAGTTGAAAGATGAATAATTTTTGAAAGCTCGGCATTCTCTTTAAATCCTGTTTCAGTGGCATCATTATCTGTAAGAATTTTATCTGCATTAATAAGACTGCTGATAGAATTAATTTCTTCCCCGGAATATTTTAAAGGAAGCATAGAAACATTTCTCGGCAAACCTGTCGAGCCTTCCAGTAAGCCTCTCCGTTCAGCATACTGATCATTTTGATTATTTATTTCAGGATTTCCCGCTATAAGAATATTATCACCTGCCTTTAGTTTATTCTGCTTCTGATGTACGAATACCGATGCCGAAGGTGTATAAGAAATATTATAATGATAGATTAAATAATCTTTGTCGCTATAACTGTATGCACTTTCACCTTCATCAAAATTTACGACAAGAAAATCAAAAGGAAGGGAAACAAGATCAGCAGGAGATGAAATAATTATTTTGGCTTTTTCAGGAACTTCATTCAGTAAATCTTTCAGCAGTACATTATAAAATTCGTTTGCTGCTTTTGCATTAAATGAAAAAAGATCCTGGTTATAAAAAGTATTTTGTGAAGGATCATTTATAAAATAAGGTGAAATGTTATTTCTAAGTTTTATTAATTCATCTCTGCCGGCATTAATTTCAAAATGTTTGAAATTGTTTTTCGAAATAAGAAATGCATGGGATGTTTTTTCATTCAGATAAAATGAAATGAAATATTCCTCATTTCCAAGATTATCCTGAATATCTTCAACATTAAAATGATTTTCTTTATTTAAATATCTTTTTAACTGAGGATATTCTGAAATAATTTTGTCTTTCAGTAATGAATACTCTGCCTTGGTTCGGTTAACTTTATCTTCATTATAAATACCTGAATGAATAATCCATTCATATTCATAAATTTTATCGAGGGTATTTTTGTCATCAAGAAGAACCTGCAGTTTAAGGTTTGTTAAATTCTGGACTGTATTTCTTGAGAGAGATTTATCTATAAGTTCAAATGCTTCTTTATATTTTTTTTCTGTAAGATAGAATGAAGCAAAGGAATCATATAAATCTTTATTGCCTGAAAAGTAAGAAATCTGCACTTCATTTTCACTGAATAATGGTCGTGATACATCTTCAATTAGAGCAACTGCTGATTTGTAATATGATTCAGCAGTTTCTTTAAATCCATTATTCTCAAATAACCTTGCAAGATGATAATACGCTTCTGATTGAAGATTAAACTCATTCAGCTTTTGTGAAATGCCCAGTGCTGATTTAAATAATCTTTCTGCTTCCTGGAATTTACCTGCTTCTGAATTTATCTCTCCTTCAATCATCTTTCCTCTTGCAAGCAGATAATTGAAGGAATAATTTGCTGCTGTCTTTTCTGCAGAACGGATATTTTTGAGTGCTTTATTAAAATCTTTTTTCTTTCTGTATAACTCGGCAAGCTCAGTTTGTAATAATGCTTCATAATAAGGAATTGATTTTTCTTTTGCTAAATTTAATGCAGCATAAAAAAATGTTTCTGATTTATCAAGACTATCAAGTTCAAGATATGAAACAGCAATTTTATGGTTTAAATCTGTTAACTGGTATGGGTTGCCTGATTCTTCTGCAAATACCTTAGCTGAAGAATAATATTGAATTGCTTTATCAAATCTGTTTAAGTTAAAATTCAAAGAACCTAAGCCGGAATTAATATCTGCGTTTAAAGATAATTCTTTAATTTCAGATGATATTTCTTGTGCCTGCCTGTAGTAATGAATTGCTTTTGTATAATTGGAAAGATTTGCATAAACATCTGCAATGCCTGTAAGATTTAATGCAGCAGACCTTTTATCATCACCGGAATACTCAAGACCTTTTTCATAATGATAAAGAGCGGACTCATAGTCAAAAAGGGTCATATAAATTTTACCAAGGTTATTATGAAGAACAGCAAGCCTGTGCCGGTTATTCATTTTTTCAAAAAGCGAAAGACACTTAAGGTAATTAAGTTTTGCTTCGGGGAGTTGATTAATAAAAGTATATGATACACCAAGCTCTGAATATGCAATTGCCAGGTTTTCATAATCATCTATTGATGTGGTAACTGCAATTGCTTTATTAAAATAATTATGCGACTCTTCAATGTTCCCGGCGATATCTTTAATGATACCAATATTTATATAAGCCTTCGCTTCATTCTGCAAATCGGAATTTTCAACAGAAGATTTTAATCCTTCTTCATAAAGTTTTAATGCATTATCATAATCTCCTGAAAGAAAATAGAGTGAGCCTTCTGCAATTCTTGTTTTTGTTATGAACCATTTATCATCAGAAAATAATTCAGATGCTTTTCTTAAAATCTCTCCGGCCTTTTCATAATTGCCTGAATTTCTGTATGCATAAGAAAGTTTGTAGAAAATATTTTTATCATTATTCTTTTTAAGTGCAGCTTCAAATTCTTTTATAGAATTTTCATACTCACCCCGGGCATAATAAATTAAACCTTTTATAAAATTTTTCTGAGGAAATTCTGATTTATTAATTCTCTCCTCAACAAGATTTATTTTATCCGAAGCAGATGCTGCAAACAGGAGTTCTTCAAAATAGGGGAGATAATTTATTTTCTCAGAAAATGAATTATAAAGAATTTCAAACATATCATTATAATTCTCTTCTTTCTTCAGCAGGAGTGCTTTCAAAAATGAAAGCTGGTAATCTTCAGGCAGATCTTTCAGTTTTTCTTCAATACTTTTCCCTGAATTAATTAAAAAGAAATGATAGGCATCTTTTAAATTATTATTCCAGCCGGAATTTTTAATTAGAGTATTAAGAGAATCAATTTTTATTTTATAATTGTTAAAAGAATTTACAGAATTACGAAGAGTTTCCTTTTCATTAAGGTTAAATAAGGGGAGCAGAAAAATAATTATTAATATTTTTATTTTTTGAAGCAGCATTTAACACAGCTATTCCAGTTCTTTTAATAAACTTTTTGCTTCGGACATTTTGCTTCCTTTTTCTTCAATAACCATTCTGAGATACTCTTTTGCTTTTTCAGTTTCTCCCAACATAAGGTTTCCTTTTGCAGAGTAGAAATAGGAATTGTAAGTTATATCAGGATACTTACCTGAATTGTTCTTTTCAATGCATAACTGAAGATGTTTTAATCCTTCGTTTACGTCACTTTCATTGAATGATTTGAAAAGTCCTGCAAAACCTGCATCTGCTTTTTCAAGATAGGTAAGTCCTAATATGTAATGAGAATAAAATATTGTAGCATCTTCAGGATTATTTTTAATATCATCTTTTAAAAATTGAATTGCACTTTTGTAATTTTTTTCTTCAAGAGCTTTCATACTCTGCTGAAATTCGTCTGTAGCTCTGCCGCGTGTTACATAATTTTCTACACTTTCATCAAGTGATGCAAGGTCATAATATTCAGGTGCTGTTATATTAGAGATAAACAAAAGAACAATATACAAAACTGCAATTGCTGCAACAGAAGCAAATGCATATACTGCTGTTCTGTTCGATGAGCGTTGAATATAAGCAGGTGGAGTTTCTCTTTCCTCCTGAGTTTTAAAACTTTCCGCAACAAAAAGATCAACATCAGTAAATTCCTGGTTAAGAACTTTAAATTCTTCTGTACACTTATCACAATTCTTAAGGTGATATTCGATTTCAGGAATTTTCTCAATTACCTTTTTGTTTTCAGGTTCAAGATTATTACTATGAAGGATATAATCTCTGAGTTCATCAAGACTGATATGATCGGATTTCAGGAAATCAGCTAACCGTGTGTAGGTGTTATAAAATTCTGCAGCTTCGGGATTGCTATTTAAAATAGAATCCAGTTCCTGCTTCTCTTCGGGCGTTAAATTCTTCTTCTCAAGAAGGTATTTTATTTTGTCAATGTTATTCATGATCCACTTTTTTAATCATTACAATAGTAAATGCATAAAATGGAAAGTGACATATTATATTTTATTCTTTAGTTCCTCAATTGTACGGTAAAACATCTTCTTTACTGCATCTTCCGATTTGTTTAGTATTTCGGCAATTTCCGAGAACTTTAGATCCTCATAAAATCTTAGTTTTATTATTTTTTGCTTATCACTGCTTAATGTATCAAGAACAGACAGTATTTTAGCTGCATCTACTTTATTTCCAGGGTTTTCATTTTCCTCTTTAAGATAAAATACTTCATCAACATCAATCATTCTTCGTGCTTTATTCTTTTTATACCAGTTAACGAAATTCAGGAAAAGAACCCTCCGCAGCCAGTATTCTAGATTTTCAATTTTATGGTATTGTTCTGCAAAGGTGAGATAAACATTATTTGAGAGATCCTCAACATCCTCCATATTAGTTATTTTCCCCTGTCTGTGCTTGGATGTAAAATAACTTAACGAGATTTTCCTGACATAAATTGATAAATCTTGAAATGCTTTTGAATTTCCGTTAAGCGCAGATTTGAAAAGAGAATCAAGTTCTTTTTGTGTAAAATTTATGTAATTTAATTTACCGGTATCCAAGTTTAGACTGTCACTTTATATATAATTTTCTTACTTATAGTTTAACTATTATCATCAATTTTAACAATATGAACTTGATAACTAAAACAATTATTCTACTATCATTTTTTCCCTTATTAGTTTTAGCCCAGCCCGAATTAGAAATTGAACCGGATGATCTTAGATTTGAAGATATATTTTCCAGACTAGAGAATGCATATTTTATTAATGAGGGGAATGTTACTCTTAGAATTGATTCAATAGTGTACAAAAATCATCTTTACTATGTTAGATTTGATAACCAGTATACAATGCCTTTCTTTATAGAACCTTATGATACTGTGCGAATGGATTGTATTCTTGCCGGCTATTACTTTGTTCCTTCCATAGATACTTCAGACACAATGTGGGTTTATAGTAATAGTGTGGATGGGGTTGAGAAAATTGAAGTAGAAATCGAATATTGGGATGATGATTTTAATACAGGAATAATTTCAGGAATAATTTCAGATACAGCCTTAGTTCCTATCCCCGATGCATCTGTTTATTTTTTCTATGAGGGAAACTACATAATGCATTCAACCACTACAAATGAAGCTGGAGTATATACAGCGGAACTACCACCGGGTGGGTATCTTGTTGCTGCAGTAAAGGATTCATATTATGTTACATTTTTCGGACAGCAGTTCGATCCATTTAATGCTGAGTTTGTTATTATTGATTCAAATACTATTAAGAATGCAGATATTGTTTTGCCAAAACACACTATAACACCTTACTCCGTCTCCGGATTTATTTTCGACTCACTTTCGGGGACTCCCCTGGGAAAAGGAATTGTTGTTGTAAGAAATGGTACTCATACTCCTACCAAAACGGCTCACAAATTAAATAGTAGTATTACAAATAATTCTTATACTGCTTTTGTTGACAGCAGGGGCAGATATGAAATTAATAATATAACCGAACCGGGATATTATTACATTCAATCATTTTCAGATTATTTTGTGCCCTCATATTATTCATTAAATAATTACTCTCATATTTTCTGGCAAAATGCAGATTCGGTTCTTATAGATTCAAAACTGACATCCAGAAATATTTTTATGCCGAGAGATTCTTCATTAGGAGGTGGCATTGCATCAGGTATAATAAGCTTTACAAATAAGGGAGATGATGTTACTGATGTTATTGTTTATGCCAAACCTGTTAATTATGATACTTTAATTTTTAATTTTTCATTTACAGGTGAGGGAGGAACATTTAAAGTTCCTTTTCTTCCTTATGGTGAATATACACTCATAGCTCAGAAGATTGGTTATAACGATGGCTACAGCCAGAATTTTATTATTGATTCTTTAAATACTTCAATAAGCGGTTTGCATATAACATTGAGACCAAATTCTGTTGATGATGAATTTGGTTTACCTGAAGATCATATACTTTTATATAATTATCCTAACCCTTTTAATCCTTCAACAACAATTGGTTTTAGACTTCCCAAATCGTCTGATATTGAACTTAAAGTAATTAATATTCTTGGCGAGACTGTTAAAGTTCTGGTACAGGATCATTTGCTGCCGGGTAATTATGAAATTGATTTTAATGCATCGGATCTTTCTTCAGGTTCGTATTATGTTATACTAAAAACAGAGAGCGGAATTAAAGCACAAAAAATTCTTCTTATAAAATAAATAATTTAAATCTGAAAGATTTAATGGGAAATTGTAATCCTGAGCACAATTCTATGTTAATGTAACTCTTCTCAAGTTATACATTCCTGGTAATACCTATCATTTAAAGGCTAATATTTCTTTTTAAAAAAAAGATGATGTAAAAATCATCTCTTCTCCCCAAAGCCCGTCTTTAATGGCGGGCTTTTTTTATGAGAATTTTCTTTAATAATTGTTATGCAGAATAAATAAGCTTAATTTTAAAGTTGTAATTCTTCATATAAATAAAGAAAAGAGGAAATTAATGTTTGATAATTCTTATAAGTTTACCTGCGTTGAAAGATTCCTTCGCTATGTAAAATATGATACACAATCTGATGAAGAATCAGAATCTTTTCCAAGTTCAGAAAAACAAAAAATTCTTTCGGCCGATCTTGTAAAAGAATTAAAAGAAATTGGACTTTCAGATGCTGTAATGGATGAATGGGGTTATGTAATGGCTACACTCCCATCTAATACTGATAAACAAGTTCCCGTAATAGCTTTTATCGCTCACGTTGATACATCACCATCAGTTACAGGTAAAGATGTAAATCCTGTTATAAACAGAAATTACCAGGGTGGTGATATCCCGCTAAAAAATGGCGGCTGGGTAATTAAAGAGAGTGAGAATCCCGATCTTTTAAATATGAAAGGTTATGATATTATTACAACCGATGGTACTACTTTACTCGGTGCAGATAACAAAGCCGGCGTTGCAGAAATTATGGATGCAGTAAATTATTTAGTGACTCATCCCGAAGTAAAGCATGGTACAATTAAAGTTTGTTTTACTCCTGATGAAGAGGTAGGCAGAGGTACTGAAAAAATTGATCTTGAAAAACTTGGTGCCGACTATGCTTATACAGTTGATGGTTCAAGCAGAGGTGAAATTGAATTTGAAACCTTCAGTGCAGATACAGTCATTATAAAATTTTATGGTAAGAATATTCATCCCGGTTATGCAAAAGGACAGATGATCAATTCAATTAAGATTGCTTCAGAATTTATAAATATGCTTCCTAAAGATTCATTATCTCCCGAAACAACTGAAGGAAGAGAAGGTTATGTTCATTGCAATGCATTTAATGGTAATGAGGAATTGACTACATTAAAATTAATAATTAGAGATTTTGAAACTCCCAAGCTTAAAGAATATGAAGATATGCTGAAGAAATTTGCGGAGGATGCGGTAAAAAAATTCCCCGGCTCAAGGTTTGATTTTCAGGTTATAGAACAATACAGAAATATGAGGGAGGTTCTTGATAAACATCCTAAAGTAATCGAGTATGCTGTTGATGCTTTAAAGAGATTGGGAATTAAACCTATAATGCATCCTATTAGGGGAGGTACTGATGGTTCAAGACTAAGTTTTATGGGATTGCCTACACCAAACATTTTTGCAGGTGAACATAGTTTTCATTCTCAACTTGAATGGGTTGCAGTGCAGGATATGGAAATGGCAGTAAGAAATATTGTTGAGATTGCTAAAGTCTGGGAAGAGAAAAGCTAAATGAATTATGATGAACTTGAAATCTTTTTAAATAAATTAAAATCAGAAAAACTTACTCTTGCCTTTGCAGAGAGCATGACTGCAGGAATGCTTGTTAATGAATTCTCAAAGGTTTATGGTGCCTCGGAAATTTTGAAAGGGGGACTGGTTACTTATCATCCCGAATTAAAGATACAGCTTCTTGATGTTGATCCTGTTTTGATTGATAAATATTCTCCTGAATCACGTGAGGTTACGACTGCAATGGTAAAAGGGCTGGTAAAAGTTATTCCTTCTGACATAGCAATTTCTGTAACAGGACTTGCTTCAGAAGGAGGTTCTGAGTCACCGGAAAAACCTGTGGGTACCGTTTTCGTTTCAATTATTTATAAAAATAAATTATATGAGTTCAGTCATATTTTCAGCAGCAGTAAAAAAAGCAAAGCCGAAAAAGAAAATGAAATAATGCAGAAAACAGTTGATTATGTTTTTGAAAGATTAAAAGAGATTTATGAAGAGAGTAAACAAACCTGAATTGATGTCTCCTGCCGGTAATCATACAATGCTCTCGGCTGTTGTAAATGCCGGTGCCGATGCAGTTTATTTCGGTGTGAATAAACTTAATATGAGAAGCAAAGCCTCAAACTTTAATACTGATGAACTGCCTGAGATTGTAACTTTCACAAAATCAAAAGGGGTTAAAACATATCTCACTTTAAACACAATTATTTATGAAGATGAAATTGATGAAGCGGAAGAAATAATTCTAAAAGCAAAATCAGCGGGAGTTGACAGAATTATCTGCTGGGATCTTGCTGTGGTAGAATTATGCAAAAAAAATAATATGTCCTTCTGCATATCAACTCAGGCTTCTGTTTCTAATTCTGCCAGTGCAGAGTTTTATAAATCGATTGGTGCTTCAAGAGTTGTACTTGCAAGGGAATGTTCTCTCGAAGCAATTAAAGAGATCAGGAGAAAAACCGATATTGAGATTGAAGCATTTGTTCATGGCGCTATGTGTATTGCTATAAGCGGCAGATGTTTTATGAGCCATCACCTTTTTAATAAAAGCGCGAACAGGGGAGATTGTATTCAGCCATGCAGAAGAGAATATGAAGTTTATGATCCTATAATAAAAAAATCCATGTTGTTAGGTGAGGATTATGTCCTATCAGCCAAAGACCTTTGCTGCATAGAATTTATAGATCAATTAATTGAAGCAGGTATTAATTCATTTAAAATCGAAGGAAGAAAAAGAAGCCCTGAATATGCAGCCAAAGTAACAGAAGTTTACAGGAAAGCAATCGATCTTTATTTTGAAAATAAATTTACAAAGGAAATTAAACAGGAATTTCTTAAAGAACTTGAATCGGTTTATAACCGCGGATTCTCATCAGGATTTTATTTTAATAAACCATCTTCAGATGATTATGCAGATATTTACGGCAGTAAGGCAAAAACTAAGAAAGAATACATAGGCAAGGTTCTTAACTATTATAAAAAAACTAAAGTTGCCTATGTAAAATTAGAGACAGGTAAAATACAACTTAATGATCAGCTTTTAATTACGGGACCTACATCGGGAGTAGTGAATCTTAAAATTGAAAAAATTATGATTGATGAAAAGAATTCTGATACTGCTGTAAAAGGAGATATGGTAACATTTCCGTGTGAAAATTTAATAAGAAAAAATGATTCAGTTTATTTGATTAGAACTGAAGACTATTCTTAAATAAGTGATCAGAAAATTTCTTTTTGCACATATCTTTTTTTTAATTTTGAAGTTGAAATTTTTCAAAACTGTATAACGGGAGTATATATGACAACTATAATCGATATCCATGCAAGAGAGATACTTGATTCAAGAGGAAATCCTACTCTTGAAGTAGAGGTTGAACTTGAAAGCGGCATTATTGGAAGAGCTGCTGTTCCGAGCGGTGCTTCGACAGGGGAACATGAAGCTGTTGAATTGAGAGATGGTGATAAATCTAGGTATCTTGGCAAAGGAGTCTTAAACGCTGTTAGTAATGTTAATGATAAAATCTCCGGTGAACTTTTTGAATTTGATGCTGCTGATCAGGTTGCCATTGATAATTTGCTGATAGAGCTTGATGGCACAAAGAATAAAAGTAGTCTTGGTGCCAATGCAATGCTTGGTGTTTCACTTGCATGTGCAAAAGCTGTTGCTGAAACTCTTGGTCTCCCTTTATACAGATATATTGGCGGTGTTAATGCTAAAACGTTACCAGTCCCGATGATGAATATTCTTAATGGCGGAAAACATGCCGATAACAATGTTGATTTCCAGGAATTTATGATTATGCCTGCAGGGGCAGCAAGTTTCAGGGAAGCTTTAAGAATGGGTGCCGAAACTTTTCATTCTTTAAAATCTGTTTTAAATAAAAAAGGATATAACACTGCAGTCGGAGATGAAGGAGGATTTGCTCCTAATCTGAAATCCAACGATGAAGCAATTGAAGTTATTCTTGAAGCGATAGAAAAAGCAGGTTTTAAAGCAGGCTCGGAAATCTTTCTTGCACTAGATGTTGCCTCTAGTGAAATGTTCCGGAAGGAGAGTAATAAGTACCTCTTCTTTAAATCTTCTAAAGAAGAAAAAACTTCTGAACAGATGGTTGAGTTTTATGCAAACTGGGTTAAGCAGTATCCAATAGTATCAATTGAAGATGGACTTGATGAAAATGATTGGGAAGGATGGCTACATCTTACTGATACTTTGGGAAGCAGAATTCAATTAGTTGGTGATGATCTTTTTGTTACAAACACTGAAAGACTTGAAGAGGGAATTGAAAAAGGAATTGCAAATTCTATTTTAATTAAAGTAAACCAGATTGGTACTTTAACTGAAACCCTCGATGCAATTGAAATGGCAAAGAATGCCGGTTATACAAATGTTATAAGTCATCGTTCAGGTGAAACTGAGGATACTACAATTGCAGATATAGCTGTTGCAACTAATGCAGGGCAAATAAAAACAGGTTCACTTTCAAGAACCGACAGGATTGCAAAATACAATCAACTATTAAGAATAGAAGAAGAACTTGGTGATTCTGCTGTTTATCCGGGAATCGCTGCAATCAATTATGCAGAATAATTAAAAGAAATTTTTAAGAAAGATTTTTTTGATAAGCCTCATAAGTTTTATCATCAAAACAAACGAAGATTACTTTTTCGGGTAAACTGTTTTTAGAAAGAAAATCTTTTACTTCTTTTACAGCAATTGCAGAAGCATTTTCAACAGGATATCCATAAACTCCTGTGCTTATAGAGGGGAAGGCTATCGTTTTAATATTATTCTGAAGTGCAATCTTTAATGAATTCCTATAACAATTTGCCAGCAGATTAGCTTCATTATGAATTCCTCCTCTCCATACAGGTCCGACAGTATGAATTATAAATTTTGCGGGCAAATTAAATCCCGGGGAAATTTTTGCATCACCGGTTTCGCATCCGCCTAATTTTTTATTATACTCTAAAAGCTGCGGACCTGCTGCCCTGTGAATTGCACCATCAACACCTCCGCCGCCAAGCAGTGAATTGTTAGCCGCATTAACAATAGCATCTACTTCTAATTTTGTAATATCACCCTTAAATAGTTCAATTTTAGATTTAATATTCATTATTCTCCTCTTTGAAAAAGAATTTAGCCTATCCTTAAAACAATATAAAAGTATTTAATTTTTTAAAAGGCTTAATTTAATTATTATCAGAAAAAGTTTTCTTTTTAAAATCAAGCTGATATGATACAGTAAACATTCAGCAGGAATTGTTAATCATAAATTAGGTTAATAGGATTTTTCTTCATATGTTTACTTACCGGCATTAAGCCGGATTTTTTATCTTATTATTTTTAGAGGTTCTTTAGTGAGTACTAAATTATTTGTGGGATCTCTCCCATGGTCTGTAGATGACAAAACATTACTTAACGCTTTTGAAGTACACGGTACTGTGATTTCGGCAAAAGTTATAAAAGATCGCCAAACCGGAAGATCCAGAGGTTTTGGTTTTGTTGAAATGGAGAATTCCGCAGATGCAAAAAATGCAATTGCTGCATTAAATAATTCGGAATTAAAAGGCAGAAATATTATTGTTAATGAAGCTAAACCCCGCAGTTAATATTTTTTAAGCTTTCCGAAGGGCGTCTTTTGACGCCTTTTTTATTTTAAATATTTTCAAGATTGACACTATTAATTATTGTTTGCTAATTAATAAGTAATTATTTTCTAAACGGTCGCTTTAATTTATCACAATTAAAAGGAGATATTATGAACTATTTTCTTACTCTTCTGACCACGAATACTGCAGCCAGAATTTTGTTCTTTCTTCTTCTTACTCTTGTACTTGCCGGATGTGACCCTTATTGTTTCCGTGGAGAATAATTAATACTATAATCTGCCCATCATAATGATGGGCATTTTTATTATTTAAAATCACCTCTTAAAATATCTTCTTTATCTTCTTCTTACTTATATTTACATAAGTATTAATAATTATTGAAGTGTATTAAAATGAATAAAGTATTGTTGATATTATTTGTTTCCTTCCTCTTTTTGTCGGCTTGTGAAAGTGATGATAAAAAAATTGAGCAGTTAAAGTCTGAAAACCCGAATGCACATGTAATAAAAGTAATTGAACATATGAATGCATCGAGTTATACATATATAAAGGCTGAAGAAAATAATAATGAATTCTGGATTGCAGTACCTCAGATGGAAGTAGAAGAGGGGGATATTCTCTTTTTTACAAAAAGTATGGAGATGCATGATTTCCGGAGTGAAGCATTGGGAAGAACTTTTGAATCAATTCTTTTTGTTGAAGATATTTCCAAAACTCCTGTTAGTGATGATGGTAAAATTACTCACCCTAATGTTGAATCCACCAAAGAAAATATAAGTGTAGAACCGGTTGCTAACGGTTATACTATCGAAAAAATATTTCGGGAAAAGAAATCACTTGCCGGTGAAAAAGTTAAAGTTAAAGGGAAAGTTGTAAAATATAATGCCGGGATAATGAATCGTAACTGGATTCATATTCAGGATGGTACTGGAAAACAGGGAGAACATGATCTTGTCGTTACATCAAATGATGCTGTTCAGTTAGGTGATGTTATTATTGCAGAAGGAATACTCGCTGTAGATAAAGATTTCGGTTCAGGATACATGTATTCAGTTATTCTTGAAAATGCAGAGATAGAAAAAGAATAAAAGTAATTATTGATTCAGAATTATCTTAAAGTTGTTTCAAACTCTTTACATCATTGCTTGTTGGATGCTGAAATATTTTTAAATCGAACTGGTTAACAACTGCAAAAATATGATCAAATATTTCAGCCTGTATATCTTCATACGGTACCCATTGAGTTGTATTGGCAAAAAGATAAATTTCAATTGGTAAACCGGTAGGACCTGCTTCAAGATATCTTACTATAAATGTTAAATTGTTGTGAACATCTTCTCTTCTTCTTAAATAAGCTTTAAGATAAGCCCGGAATGTTCCTATATTAGTTAAACGTCTTCCATTTATAATTTCACTTAAATCTGCATCTAATGATTCATTATATTTTTTTATCTCTTCTCTTTTGTTTTTAATATAATCTTTAATAAGATTAAACCTTTCATACCTGTTAAGCATCTCTTCTGTACATAACTTAATGCTTGTAATATCAATATAGATTGCACGTTTTATTCTTCTGCCGCCGGTCATCTGCATGCCGCGCCAGTTTTTAAATGATTCCTCAATTAATTTGTAAGTCGGTATAACAGTAATTGTTTTATCCCAGTTCTGTATTTTAACAGTGTGAAGAGCAATATCAATAACATCTCCGTCAGCGCCGTATTTCGGTACTTCAATCCAATCACCTTTTTTGATAAGATCGTAAGAGGAAATTTGAACGCTGGCAACAAAGGATAAAATAGTATCTCTGAAGATGAGAAGAATAACAGCCGTCATTGCACCTAAGCCGGTAATTAAAGCCCAGGGTTCCTGCCGGGTTAAAATTCCTGCAATAACAATTCCACCGAGTATATAGAGAATTATTTTAACAACCTGCAGATAACCTTTAACCGGATAATCTTTAAACTTTTCAGATCGTTCAGAAACATTATTTAGCGCTGTAATAAAAGCACCGAGTATGAGCAATATCTGAAATACAATTAATGAATCAAGAATTAATTTTAACCATCCTTCAGATCCGGGTAACAGGTAAACAAACTGATATATAACAATCAGCGGAGCTATTAATGCAATTCTTTTAAGAAGCTTTTCGTTGAAGAGAATATCATCAATATCGGTGCGGGTCCGTTTTGCAAATGCTTTTATACTTTGTATGATTATCTTTTTAACAATGTAATAAACAAGCAGTGCAAGAAGTATAACACCAAGAAACTTTAAATTTTCATTTAGGAAGGGATATTGTTCGAGCCAATTGTTGATATCTTCTAACATTTCTCCTAATTTTTATACCCAATTTAAAAATTTTAGAGATAAGAATTAACTATCAGGAGTTAAAAGAGGCGGGATATAATCTTCCACAAAAGATTATATCCCTAAATCTATTATTTGGTTAAAATTAATTTTTTTGTTTCGGTAAATCCTTGTTTACTTTCTTCACCAGGTATAGCTTCAAGCCTGTAAAAATAAACTCCGCTTGATAAACCCACTGCATCAAATTCAACATCATATATACCGGCTTCCTGAAAATTATCTACAAGAACTTTTATTTCATTTCCAAGAATATTGTATAACTTTAATGTAATCTTGCCGGGATTACTTATTTTATATTGAATTGTTGTTTTGGGATTAAAAGGATTTGGATAGTTCTGTTCAAGTGAATATTCAACAGGAATAACATTTTCATCAACCGAAGTTGTTAAAGTGTAATCTTTCAAAATCCAGTTGCCGTAATCAAAATTAATATTCTCCGGATTTCCCGTAACATAAAATTGAAAATCCTGATTTTGTGCATTATTAAATAATGTAACAATTGTATCACCAAGAGATGTATTAACTTTAATTTTTATCGGCATTGTAAAGAATGAAGGATTTGTATTAACACTTTGTTCAATATTAATTTTTACATTGTAAATGTCTCCGCTAATATTTTCCGATGACCACTCAACAGTATACCTTGGATAATTTTCACCATAAATCCACTGCTGAAAAAAATAATCAAGACTATTTCCATAAACACTTTCTGCAATTGCCTGAAAGTCTTCTGTTGTTGCAACACCGTAAGCAACCGACGGATGATTAGCATAAGTTTTTAGTATATCAAAGAAAACAGAGTCACCAACCACACCTCTTAACATATGAAGTACAACTGCACCTTTTGCATATGAACGTGCTCCATTAAATATTTGATTTACACTTGTTATATTCTGAACATAAATACTCCCCTGGGCATTTCTTGCATAATTCATTTCGCTAAGTATTTGTTGATTGTAGGATGCTGCTCCAAATTTGGCTTCCAGATAAACAGCCTCTGAATATGTTGCGAATCCCTCATTCAGCCATATATGATGCCAGTTCTTACATGTTATTTTATCTCCAAACCATTGATGAGCAAGCTCGTGAGACACAACTCCTCTTCCCCAAAAACCCATTGATGAACATGTCTGATGTTCCATAGAAGTTCCGCCTCTGATTTCTGCATGACCATATCTTTCATTAATGAAAGGATAAAGTCCATAAAGCTGACTGAATACTTCAATCATATCATCTGTTTCATCAAGGTATTGTTTAATGGAATTAAAATTTTCCGGGAAAACATAATGGCTGATTAACATCGAATCACTTTCACCATAGTGAAAATAAGTATCATACTGATAATAATTGGTTATTGCCAGGGAAATTAAATATTGTGATATAGGTGAGTGATTTTTCCAATGGTAAGTATGTGTACCATCTCCATTGTTAATAATTTCTTCAAGTGTTCCGTTGCCAACAGGTATAAGTTCTTCATCAACTGTAATCCATATATCTGAAGAATCGGCTTTATCTGCAGGAGTATCTTTACAAGGAAACCAGTCAGGCGCGCCATAGGGTTCGCTTAATGTCCATATTAAAGGATTACCATTGTGAGTAGAAAATTCAAAACTGCCGAATCCGCTTGAACCGGGGACACCCTGGTAAAATACTTCGAGTGAGAAAGATTCGTTTTGTGAATATTCTCTGTCAAGATTAATTTCTATTTTATCATTTGAATGAGTGAATGCTGCAGCAATTCCATTTAATAGAACAGAATCGACAGATAAAACATCCTGCAAATCGAGCCAGCAGTTATTTATAGATGATGAATCAACTTTAGCATTAATGATTACTGAACCTGAAATATATTGAGGTGAATAAGTTATCTTTAACTTTAATCCATAATAAGTAATATCGATTGATGCATCCCCCGGGTAATTAATTTTTGAGAGTTGAAAAGATTTTGAATATCGGTTCTGTTCAGCTTTTACCCATGGTTTATATTCTTCCTGGGAATAAATAAAAGAAGCTGCAAAGAAAATAAGTAGCGTTAAAATTCTGAGTATCATATACTCCCCTTTGAAATATTTTAGAGTTGTTAACTTAAGAAGAAAATTTTTGAAATAATAATAAAAAGCCCTGTACTAAGACAGGGCTTAAAGAATAATGTGCAGCAGGTTACTTCATCAGGATAAGTTTTTTTGTAGCAGTAAAATCTCCTGCCTTAAATTGATAATAATAAACTCCGCTTGAAAGATTGCTTGCATCGAATACAATGTCATATTCACCTGCAGGTTGATGAGTATCTACAAGCGAAGCGACTTCATTTCCCAGAACATCATAAACTTTAAGAGAAACTAAGCCGTCTTCAACAACTGCATACTTTATTGTTGTGGTCGGGTTAAAAGGATTAGGATAATTCTGACTTACAAAATAATCCTGCGGTTGTGAGATATCTACTTCAACAATTGGTGAATATTCAATTGTACCGTCGAAATCAATTTGTTTTAATCTGTAATTGTAAACACCAGGAATAACGTTTTCATCCTTAAATACATAGTGCTGTATTTCAGTTGTAGTTCCTTTTCCTTCCACAAAACCTACTCTTTCAAATTCACCCTTGCTTCTTCTTTGTATTTCAAATCCCTGGTTATTTGTTTCAGAAGCAGTACTCCAGTTTAATATTACATCATTTTTTTCTGTAACTGCTGTAAATGATGAAAGTTCAACCGGAACAACCACTTCAAGTGCAACAGTCCTGCGGTGAACAGGGATAGCATTAGGTCCTTTACCTTCAATATTAATTGTATAGGAACCTAACGTTACATTGCTGGTTGCCTGAACTCTCAACTGAACACTTCCCGGAAATGTATTTAAAGTATTTCCTGAAGGGAAATCAACAGTTATAGTTCCGCTGGAAGGAGTTGGTGTAACAGTAGCAGTGAATATTACATCATCATCATAAAGAGTAACATCAGGAACTTCCACATCCACAAACTGGGTACCTCCTACAGAAAGATTAAGCATATCTGGATTGACAGTCATAGCAAAATCAGGGAAGTATGCAGAGTAGCTTGCGAAACTACCACTCCTGAAATCTGTCCATGTCATCATAGCAACATTTCCATAAGAGGTTATTGCATCATAATCTCCCTGATAGCGGGGTGTACCACCGCCGCCGCAGGTTGTACAATTAATTCTCATTTTAGCGTTTGATATTCTCTGGTTTTCAACAAATGTCTGTCCGCCATCATCAGAATAACTTGCATAAATATAAGCGGAATCGCTGGTTGGTGTATCGCGTGTATCCATCCATTTTACATAAAGTCTTCCTGTTTGAATATCACACCAGATAGATGGATGCCACTGATGATGGTTCTGAGAATTTGGGTCATCATTAACAATTACAGGACTTGACCATGTAGCTCCCTGGTCATCTGAGTAACGGCAAAAAATATCCGGTTTATTTCCATTACCGGCAGGGTTGTTTGAAGCATACACAAGATATAATCTTCCTCTGTATGGACCATTGCTGTTATCTGCAGCAATAAAAGGATAAGGACGGGTTCTCATATTCTCTACTGAATTTCTTCCACCAACATTTGTACCTACATAGCCTGAAAAATTTTGAGACGACATTAATTGAAAAGTTGCACCGCCGTCTGTAGATCTGTAAAATGTATAAGTAGATGCAAAACTGTTTCCTGTATTGGTTACAAAATAAACACAGCCACCATCAATATTATTTCCATTTAAAACATTTGGGCCAACTGCAACCATAGCTCCCGGAAGTGGAGAACCTGATGCTGAGAAAGTTTGCTGCCAGGTAGCTCCGCCATCCGTACTTCTTGCAAAATTGTGTCCGGTAAAACCGGAATTAGTCATAGATGTGTATATATAATTTGCATATGGACCATTTGTTTGATCGCATGCCATCCAGTTTTTGTCGGCACCTGAAATTGCAACAACAGCAGGACCCCATGTTTGACCGTTATCAGTAGACTTTATTACTTTAGCACCTGTTATAGGGGACATCATGCTTTGGTAATAAAGATTACCGGCACCATCATAAGCAGTAACAGGATCGCCGGCAACTGCACCATTAAAATTAGGTGCATAGCTTCCTGTCCAGTCATATCCATCCATTGTACGATGAGCACCATTTATATTAAATGCATTGAATTGTTGTTTTGGATCGAGTGGATTATGCGACATATGAGGTTCTGCAAAATCAATTCCCAAATAAAAATTATCAAACCCATTTACTGTTACCGGGGGAGCATCAACAGGTTGGTGAGGAACAAAAGTTTGTCTTAAAAAAAGCGGCACCTGATCAACATTCGGATCCTGATCTATATCAGGGTGATCAAGCTGTGCAAAAGAATTAACTGAAATAACCAGGAAAAGAAAAACAAAAAGGGAGGAGAAGGAGCGGAAAACAATAGTAAGGCTTTTAATCATAGTATCACCACGCAGTTTTATTTATTGGATATGTTTATTAATAAATAATTATGGAATATTAATTTTTGACGAATACCTTTAATCATAAACTAAAAAAATTATAATATCTTCACAAGCTTGTTTTAGATATTTTCCCGGCAGCATTTTTTAGTACTGCCGGGTTAATTTTTTTGAGGGAAGTTTATTTAACAAGAATCATTTTTCTTGCAGAAGAAAAACTTGAGTTTTCACTAACAGCAGATATCTTGTAAATATATGTTCCGGATGGAAGATCTGAGGCATTGAATTCAATTGAGTGATAGCCTGCTTCCACATTTTGATTAATTAAAGTTGCAACCAATTCTCCTATTGATGAATAAACATCAATTTTTACATTTGATTTTTCTGCAACTGTAAATTCAATTCTTGTTAAAGGATTAAATGGATTAGGATAATTTTGAGCAAGATGGAATTCTAAAGGTGATACTATTTCTGCATTCAATACGCTGCTGTATTCAAAGGTACCGTCGAAATCAATCTGCTTTAACCTATAACTGTAAATATCACTTTTTAGATTTTCATCTTTAAAGGAATAAGATTTTGATTCAGTGGTTGTTCCATAACCGGGTATAAAAGCAATTTCTATCCATTTAGGATTTGAATTACTTTTTCTTTCTATTGAAAATCCTGAATTATTAATTTCAGATGCAGTTGACCAGTTGAGTATTACAGAATTATTACTTACCTGAGCTGTAAAAGATGAGAGTTCAACAGGTATTTCCGAAATTGCCTGAAGATATGCCTGGTAAGCATCAATTCTTCCTGCACCGTAACGGTTATCTTTACCCGGTGTACCTTTTTCTACAGATGTGGTTTGGATTATTCTGCTTAAATCTTCAGGTGTAAGATTTGGATTAGCCGAAAGCATTAATGCAAGTGTACCTGCAACATGAGGTGTTGCACCAGATGTTCCGCTGAATGAAGTATAACCTGTTCCAATTGTTGTAGACAATGTGCCGTTTCCGGGTGCAGATACATCCGGTTTTAATAAACCCATAGATCCTGATACAGTCTGATATGGATAATCCTGGAATGCAGGTGGCATTGCATAAGGATATGTAGGATAAGTTGCCTGAATATCTTCCCATGCTGCCGGACCATAAGGTGAACTGCTTACAATTAAATCTGTCGATGCATTAACATTTGCAGCTCCTGTAACAGAACTTACTAAACCAACTAATGTCTGATCAGGATGAAGCCATGAAGGCGGACAATTGCCCGGTGCGGAAATATTATATGGTATCGGCGCACTACCTGTTGAAGTGCCATCGTTGCTTGTGGAGTTTGAATGAATAACACCTGCAGCAAGTTCAAAATCTGTCATTTGTCTGAACATGGGATAATTTGGCTTGGGACTGAAGTACCATTTGTAGCTGAGTGAACTGGTAATTATATCAACACCCATTTCAACTGCATACTGTTGAGCAAGCCAGTATTGAGCTTCACCATTGGGAAGGAGATTAATAATTTTAGCCCGGGGTGCAACTCCGGTTTGTGTACCATTTGTACCATCACCTACAACAATTCCTGCTGTGCAGGTGCCATGATTACTTGAAGGATTATAAACATTGTTATCATTCGACTGAAAATCCCATCCTATAAAATCATCAACATATCCATTGCCATCATCATCAATACCGTTAACATCGCCCGGATCAAAAACCCAGGCAGATCCGTTCCATTCCAATACTCTTCCATCATTATCAAAATCTTCACCCAGATTCTGGTATATATTATTAATTAAATCGGGATGATCCCAATCGCAGCCGGTATCAAGACTTGCAACTAAAACTCCCTGACCGCTGTCACCTTCTGCCCAAACTGCAGGAGCGTTTATTAATGTTAATCCCGGCTGCGGTGCAGGGTTATCAATTTCACCAAGTGAAGGTACTTCAACTGATGGTTCAGTTATATCAATCAATAAACTTTCATCAAACTTGGCTTCATATCTGATCTCTGAAATCTTATCAAAATTTTCTGCCAATGAATAAATTACTTCAGGGACTGCTGTAAATACAATTGTATTTGCTGCCCAAAGAATATCAATTCTTTCAACAAGATTTTCAGCTTTTTTTCTTTCAAGGAATTCTCTTATTTCCTGCTGTTCGGTAAAAGCGAACTCTTTTAATATTCTTACAACTTCTTTTTGTTTTTCTTTTCTGTTCAGGTGATTTGTCCGTTGAATAACAAGCTCAAGTGGATATTGATTTTTTAGTGTTGCATATACACTCAACATCTCGTTATCCGATGCTTCAAGTAGTTTTAACCTGAGGAAAGGATCTATTTTAGATTGGTTTTCCTGTGAGAATAAAACCTGGCTGGAAAACAGGAAAACAACGATACAGAAAATAGTAGCAATTCTGTTCATTTAGCACACCTCTGATTTTTTGTATGAGAGTTATAGGTTTTACTAATCTCTTAATTTTTTTTCGAAAATCAAAATGTATTTAAATTTTTTTAACTATTTTATTTCAGATTCAATACTTAAACAATTACAACTGAAAGAATTAAATGAAAATTATTTTTTTCTTTTTAATAATTGCATGCCTAAATAATTCACAAACATTAGTTGGCACATGCGAAGGATGCGAGGCAGTTTTTGAATTTGGTGATAAAGTTCTGTCTCCTGTAGATACTCTTCCCGGATTCAATGATGGAACAAAAGTAAAATTAACAGGAACCATTTATAAAAAAGATAAAACTCCTGCAGCAGGTGTTATCCTTTATATTTACCATACTAATGATGCTGGCATTTATGAAAAGAAAGGAAATGAAACAGGATGGGGAAGAATGCATGGTTATATGAGAGGATGGATTAAAACAGATTCAACCGGAAGATATACCTTTTATACGATTAAACCCGGCTCATATCCCAATTCAACAATACCTGCACATATTCATGCAATTTTACTTGAACCAGACAAACGCTATTACTGGATAGATGACTGGAACTTTGCCGGTGACCCGTTTTTAAATGTTGAAGAAATAACCTCACCCCGCGGCGGTTTTGGAGTTGTAGAATTGAAAAAAGAGGGGAATATTCTTACAGCAAAAAGAGATATTTTCCTCGGTAAGAATATTCCCGGATATTAATTTATTTCATAAGAATAAATTTCTTTGTCGATACAAAATCACCTGCTCTTAACTGATACAGATATATTCCGCTTGAAAGACCTTCTGCATTAAATTCAATTGTATAGGTTCCTGCAGGTTTTACTTCATCAACAAGAGTTGCTACTTCATTTCCTAAAATATCATAGACCTTCAGAGTTTGTTTAGTGTTAACGGGTGAATGCCAGATTATTTTTGTAACAGGGTTGAACGGATTCGGGTAATTCTGTTCGAGTGAAAATTCATCGGGCAAAGCAATTTCAACTTCAACTGCATCTGAGTATTTATATGTGCCATCAAAATCTATCTGCTTAATTCTGTAAAGATAATTGCCGGCAGTAATATTATTATCAATAAATGAATATTCATTTACTTCGGTTGTTGTTCCTTTACCATTTACAAAACCAATGACCTCCCATTTCCCTTCTCCCATTTTCCATTTTCCATCAAACCTTTCTATCTCAAATCCTTTATTATTTTTTTCACTTGCTGTGGCCCATTCAAGTATTACACTATTACTATTAACCCTGGCATTAAATGAAAGAAGCTCAACAGGAATAAATAATGAAAAAGGTGTGAACTTAACTGTTCCATGCAAATTGTTGTCAGCTTTATGAAATATATGCTGTTCAATTGAAAGTGAATCATAAACACGCCAGTCATTGTTCTGTGCATAAATGTCGGTAGTTGTATTATTATAAAGGTCAAAGGTATCGGTTCCCTGAACATTATTATAAATTATATTTCTGCCGTCATCTTCTGTTGATGTATTTTCCAGGTTGCCGATATTAGGCTGCGGACCCGGCTGTACTGTTGTTCCATTCTGAATTGTGATACCCCACCAGTTGCCGTAAATTTCATTACCTGTAATTATCGGCTGGTTGGTAGGAGAGCCGTTTACATTTATTCCGCTGCCTGAAACGAGCACGTTAGGGTTAATATTGTTGTTATATATCTTATTATTTTTTATAACCGCATTTATTACACCATTAGATGAACTCAGCAATGTAATACCAAAGCTGTTGTTATAAATTTCATTTCCTTCGATAACTGCATTTGAAAAATTAGATGCACCGCTTACCCATAAACTAATTGCGCCTGTTGGTGTGCTTTCACCGCCGTAAATTATGTTGTTCTTAATTATAGGGGAATTATTTCCCTGCAATCCTATACTTACCTGGTTCTTTGCTGAAGTAGCCTGGGTATTGTTAAATGCAATTTCATTTCCTTCAATTAAAGGATTTGAATCGAGATTAATTAATATTCCATACTCGTAACATCTTTCAATTTTATTAAAAGAAATTTCAGAATCGGACCCGCTAAGCTGAGCACCTCTGCCGCATTTATAAATGTGTGAGTTTGTTAAGGTTGGACTTGCATCAATACATCTCATACCATAAGCAGCATATTCAATATATGTATAGCTGATAATGCTCTGATTGCTCAAAGGATTTTCATTGAAACGAAGTCCATCATAAAAACCTGTTGAATCCTGTGTCGGTGAAGTTAATGTAATTATGCTGTCGGGCGTCCCTTCGCATTTAAAGATTCCGTTTACTTCAAAACCGGAAGTTTCGCTTGTAAATTGAAGTGTGCTTCCGGGCTGAATTGTAATTACATCATTTGAAGAGACAAAAACTTTATTTGTTATTGTATAGTTTGGAAATGATCCGGTTACTACCGAACCAGAGTGAGTAACAAGACTATCGAGAGTCCAGTTAACACCTGTTCCCGGTGTTGTGTACTGAGCGAATGATACGAAAGAAAAAAGAAAAAGGATTAATAAAAATTTTTTCATAATTGCTCCTTTAGTTGATTACTATTCGGTTACTTAATTCATCTTTATCGTTTGGTTTAATAGGAAAAAATTTACTTAAATGTTTTCCTACCTCCTCAATTCCGTAAAGAATGCCATTTAAAAATTCACCCATAATAAACTTCTTCTGCATTTCATCTTTAATTGAATTCCATGTCCGCGGATCAACTTTATCCGAGATACCTTTATCTGCAAGAATATGAAATTGGCGTTCCTTTAAAAGGAAAAAAATAAGTATACCGGTTTTGTCTCTTGTTTTATCCATTCCGAGTCTGAAGAATTCCTTTTCAGCAATTTCATTAATATTTTTTTTTCTTTCTGAAAATTTTCTTCTTTCTCTTATGCTGACACGAATTTCACCGGCAGTGCTTAGTTCAACTTCTTTTATCTTGTTTGATATTCTCAGAAAATCATCATCATCAAAAAATTTGTAAACAAGCTGTTCGTTCATATTTTTTTTAGAAGTTTTATAAGATAAGGTATTAAAGAGGTAGTAATATTACAAGTAAAAACAAGTGGTTTTTATTTTGTTTTCAACAAAAATTAATAAATGCTTATTTATGTTCATGGGAATGTTGGAATAATGGAATTCTGGAATGAAATACTCTACCATCATAAGAATATTCCACCATCCCAATATTCCACTATTCCAAAGGAAATATTTTCATCGTAACAATGTGCATTATCTTACAATATTATTCTGATTATTTTATAGATAAACTGCTAATAAATTTATTTGTATGAAGATTTTATTTCTTGTTTTATTTATATCTCCATTTGTTTCTGCACAATGGATGGCAGGAGCATCTTATAAAATTAAGAGTGAAGTTCCATCAAACGGAATAGGTTTAAATATAAACAGGAATCTTCCATTGCAGGGTGCTTCATTTGGAGTTCATCTCAGGTTTGAAATTAATCTTTTCAGAGAAACTGCTGCTGTTAAATCTTCACTAATAAATGAACAAAAATTTCTTTCTGAAGATTATAACCTTCAGTTAATTGGAAATTATTATTTCAGAAACTTTACTCCTTATTTTGGACTGGGCGGTGGGTATGCAGAACTTGATACAAAAAATAAAGACTGGCAGGGATTTGTATTTTCACTTATTGCAGGTAATAAATTTATCTTTAATAAAATAATCATTCCTTATCTTGAGGTTCAGTTGTTTAAATATTTTGGTGAATTTAATTCAAACCAATGGGGAAGAGATATAGATGATTATCAATTAAGGGGAACTATCGGGATTTATATTCCAATTTCATCTTCTAATTAAATTTTCTGGTTGATATTCGCTTTATTAAACCATACAGTTTTAACAGCATTATTTTAATTGACTTTCACTCTGCCATTTAGTAGTTTTTTTTGTGGCAGGATTAATTAGATAACTCCTCTTTATTTACTTTTATAAAGGTAACACTATGGCTTTATTAGAGACCATTGGAGTGATACTTACCTCTCAAACCGCCGGCAGCGTAGCAAAATTCTTATATGAAAAAATTGAAGGATATATCCGGGAAAAATTTGCTAATAAAAAAGCTCCTGATGAAGTTGAAAAATTAAAAGCCGAAATAGAGGAATTAAAAAATAAATTGGAGGCAAAAGAGAAAGAGGAAGTTACAGAATCCGAAGTTGAAGAAGTGAGACAAACCATCTCACACATTGAAAAAACAGAAACCCCGCTTCCGCCCGAAGTAATCTCTCCCGATGCTTTCAGAAAGTGGAGTGAAGCAGGCGACCTTAATGTTGAAGACCGTGCACTTATTGTATTAAGGCAGCTTCACCTTCTTCTTGAAAAAGCTCCTGAACTTGTAATTAAAGATAGGGACAGGTACAAAATTCAGGAAATGACTGCAAGTATAGAGCAGAAACTCAGAAATCATAAAAGAGATCTTTTTAAATATGAACAAACTCCCAGTACAAAAAACAGGGAGATGGTGGAAGAAACAGAAAGTCTGCTGACAAAAAATCTTCTTATGGCAAACGATATTTTAAAAGAATATTAAATGATAAAAGAATTCTTAGATGAGATTGAAAATTTTAAAGATCTTATAAAGGATATTGACAGGCCTGTTGAAGACAATGCAGAGGAACTTTATTATCTTCTCAGTAAATTTTTAGACTCACCTGATTTGGGAGAGAGTATAACAAATACTTTCGTTGAACTTTTATCCCACCTTCAAAAAGATGTTCAGAAAATAAGAACTAAGAGAATTGATGTTGAAAGAGATCATTATGAAAAAGATGAAGAGGAACTCGATCAGCTTTGCACATCATTAGGAAAAAAAATTTTAAGTTTTGTTTACGGCAATGAAATTAAAAGATTGAAAGATTCTTTGATGAGACCGCAGGGAGCAGGTGAGTTCAAAAAACAAAAATCTCCCACATCTCCTGTAGAATTAGAATCTGAAACAGAAAGAAAAGCCGGTAATTCAGGAGAGCATTCACAAAGTGATAAAAGCTCCGTTCTTGAACCAAGATTAATTCTGGAGCTTGCTGAAAAATTTGTTTCACCTGAAGATTCTCCCACTAGAAGAATTGCAGTTGCAGGTGAAATTTATAAATGGGCAATTGGTGAAAGAGCCGATCTTTCTCCTGGTTTGCAGAGAGTATAGAAAAATTATTTAAGATTTAAGACGGAGTACTTTAATGATGAATAAAAATATTGATGAACTCATTGAAGCAGTGAACAAAAACCCGAAAGATGATCTTGCTCTTAATAATCTTGGTAATGCATACTATGGAATGGGTGAATATGAAAAAGCAATTGAACAATATCTTAAAGCTGCTGAACTTCGTCCCAATGAAGGAATATATTTTTCGAATACAGGTGATGCATATAAATCATTAGGGAAAACTGAGTTGTCTCTTGAATATTATAACAAAGCATTACAGATAAATCCTAATGATGACTGGGTTTATAATGCTATTGGAAATCTTCATATGCAAAGTAAAAAGTATGATGAATCAATTAAAAATTACAGGCAGGCAATAACTTTAAAACCTAATTATATTTATTATACAAATATAGGGGATGCATACAGGTTAAAGAAAGACTGGGATAAAGCAATACTGTATTACAACGAAGCATTAGCATTGAATCCTGAATACGACCCTGCGCATAATGCAATCGGAATCTCTTATAGTTCAATTAACCGGTATGATAAATCTATTGAACATTATCGGAAGGCAATCGAAATAAATCCTGATAACTTCGTTTATCATGCAAATCTCGGTGATGCATACCGTGGTATGAAAGATTACGATAAAGCAATTGAAGCATATAACAAAGCCTTGGAATTAAATCCTCAGGATGATATAACATTAAACGGGTTGGGCAATGCATATTTTGGTATCGGGCTTTTTACAAAAGCAATTGAATTATATGAACAGGCTGCCAAACTGAAACCTAAAGGTATTTATTATTCCAATATTGGAGATGCTAATAAAAAATTAAGAAGATGGGAAATGTCATTTCAGTTTTATGGGAAAGCTTTTGAACTGGAACCTGAAAATAAAATTTTTAAAGAAAATCTTGCTTTAGCTCATAATGATTATGGAGTTGAACTTTATAATAATAAGGAGTATGAGAAAGCTATTAAAGAATATAAAACTGCGTTAGAACTTGGACTAAATACCGAAATAACATATCATAATCTTTATCTCGCTTATGCAAAATTAAATAATTATTCTGAAGCAGAAATATATCTCCGTAAAGCAATAGAGTTAAAACCTGGTAATAAAAATTATGAAACAGAATTGAAAAATCTTGAAGCACTTAGAGTTAAGTAGAAGTGTAAATCTTCTTATTTACTTTTCCTGTCCTATCATTATTTTAACCTGACCTCTTTCTTTACTAATTTTGGGAACAGAAAAATTATTATTACGGAGTACTAATGAGAAAAAAAGTTATTGCCGGCAACTGGAAGATGAATAATGATTTAAATGAATCACAAAATCTTATTTCTAAATTAATAAATGGTTTATCAGGATTAAAAATTAATTGCGATGTTATTATCTGCCCTCCTTTTACATCATTAAGTGAAGCAAATTCATTAATTAAAAATACTGTTATAAAACTTGGCGCACAGAATGTTTATCATGAAGACAGCGGTGCTTATACAGGTGAAATTTCTCCGCAAATGCTTAAAAGTGCAGGATGCGAATATGTAATTATCGGTCACTCTGAAAGGAGAACAATCTTTAAAGAATCAAATGAAACTATAAACAAAAAAATAAAAAAAGCTCTTGAACATGGTTTAAAGGTAATTTTCTGTGTTGGCGAAACACTCGAAGAACGTGAAAAAAATATCACAAATGATGTTGTAAAAACCCAGGTTATTGAGGGACTCGAAGGAATTGGTGAAAAAGGAATTGCCAATATTATTATTGCTTATGAACCTGTGTGGGCAATAGGTACAGGCAAAGTTGCAACTCCGCAGCAGGCACAGGATGTTCATAATTTCATAAGAAAATTAATTGCAGATAAATATTCCTCTTCATCAGCAGAGAATTTAATAATACAATACGGCGGAAGCGTAAAACCAGATAATGCAGCAGAACTTCTTTCACAACCCGATATTGACGGAGCACTTGTAGGCGGTGCCTGTTTAAAAGCTGAATCATTTATAGAAATAATAAAAGCAGCTTAGAAATTTACCTTTACTATAGCCCCGCCTCGTCAAAGGCGGGATAATCTTGCAATTTTTGTAATCCTGCAATTTTGTAATATTTTCCTCCATTGCATTACCCTCCATCCGTTAGTATATTTGTAAGTTTAATTTTTATAATAAAAGGACTTACGGCAACGGATGGGAATTCCCAAAATCTTCATTTCTCTTACATTTTTTCTCCTCTTCTTTTCACATTTTTCTTTTTCCCAAATTGTCTTTAAAGAAATTCCCGGTTATCGGCAGGATTTTTCTGATTCTTCTTTTTTCGGTTTGAGCAGAACAAGAAGCATTATATCCTTAAACGGCAATTGGGTTGTTTATTCAGCAGAAGAGGAAGATCCTAAAAAAATAAATATAAGTGTCCCATCAATTTTTACCGGTGAAGCTAATTTAACTTTTGAAAAAACATTTAACCTGAACCGCAGCCAGGTGTTAGATAAAAAAATTAAACTTTGCTTTTTAGGATTAAATTATCTCGCTGATATTATTGTTAATGATATTGTTGTTTACAGACATAGAGGCGGTGAATATCCCTTTACTGTTGAATTGCCAAAAGAAATTCTTCACGTAGATAAGAGTAATATTTTAACAGTAAATATTTTATATGAACTTGACCCGCAGAATACCATTCCTTTGAAACAAAGGTTTTTATTCCCTGAAAATTTTGGCGGAATTATTCGGGATGTTTATTTATATCTCGAACCAAATATTTCTGTTTCTGATTTAAAAATTAATGTTACCAGGGATGCAAAAACAAACAGGCCCAGAGTAAATGTCAGCGAAACAATTGAGAATAAAGAATTCAGGCAAAAACCTGATACACTTAATATAAAAAATGAACTTAGAGTCTCTGTAAATCTTTTTAATCCCGACCTTTCTCTATCCGGAAGAGCAGTTGAACCTGCTTTTCAATTAAAGATGAATGAGAGAAGAGAATTAAATCATTCACTTGAAATATCTTCTCCTTTTTACTGGACACCGGAAACACCATTGTTCTATACCTTATCAATCACTTTATCATTAGATGGTGAAGTGATTGACAGTTTAAGAAAAGATTTTCCTCTCTATACCTTTACAGCATCAGATAATGAACTTCTTCTGAACAACGAACCTTTTAATTTAAAAGGTGTTACTTATGTTCCTTCTTTCGGTGAAACAGGAAATCTTGCTCTATTCAGCAGAATGGAGGAAGATATTCAATTGATTAAAAAGACTGGATTTAATAGTGTAAGATTTGCAAAGTCGGTTCCGCATCCA
>Ga0207873_1000059_pt1 | contig 107346 bp, 99 predicted proteins | sample BGWIniCompost_FD_187373 | JGI IMG/M metagenome (GOLD analysis project Ga0207873, IMG submission 187373) | Cellulose adapted compost microbial communities from Newby Island Compost Facility, Milpitas, CA, USA - BGW Initial Compost (SPAdes)... ... | reverse complement strand
AGGTGTTCGGCAACATCCCCACGCCGCTCGTCGCCCTCTTCTACGTCGGGGTGGCCGCCGGGCTGTGGCTGTCGGTCCATCTCTTCAGCCTCCGGGCCCGCAGCTGGCAGCGCGGCAAGCCCGAACGTCGCACGGGTCGCTGGCTGGAGCGGATCAAGCGCCTCGACGCCGGCCTGCGGATGAAGACGCTGATGCGCGACCGCGGTGCCGGGTTGATGCACGCCATGATCTACTACGGCTTCCTCGTCCTGTTCGCCGGCACCGTCACCCTCGAGATCGACCATCTCCTTCCCGCCGGCCTCAAGTTCCTCCACGGCGGGTTCTATCAGGGCTACTCGTTCGTCCTCGACCTCGCCGGCGTCGTCTACCTGGCCGGACTGGCGTGGGCGGCCTGGCGGCGTTACGTCACCCCTCCGTGGCGCATCCGGTCCAAGACCAAGCCCGAGGACGCCTGGATCCTCGCCACCCTCGCCTTGATCGGCATCACCGGGTTCACCACCGAGGCGGCTCGCATCGCTCTCGTCCAGCGCCCGGATTTCGAGGTGTGGTCCTTCGTCGGGCTCCCGCTGTCCCACCTCGTACCGGCCGGATGGGAGGAGATCGTCCACCGGGTGTCGTGGGTCGTCCACGCCGCCGCCTTCGTGGCGTTCCTCGTGGTGCTGCCCACCACCAAGCTCCGCCACATGTTCACCTCCCCGGCGAACCTGTTCCTGCAGCCCCGGGAGCGGCCGAAGGGGGCGATGCGGGAGATGCCCAACCTGATGGAGGTCGAAGACATCGACACCATCGGGGCCTCGGTGGTCGAGGACCTCACCTGGAAGCAGATCTTCGATACCGACGCATGCACGATCTGCGGCCGTTGCACGTCGGTGTGCCCCGCCAACCTGACCGGCAAGCCCCTCGACCCCCGGGAGATGGTGCTCAAGACCGGCGAGGTCGCCGCCGCCACCGCCGGGGTGTCGCCGCCGGTGTCGCTCGACGAGCGGATCACGATCGACGGTTCCGAGCTGTTCCAGCGGGTCCAGCCGATCGAGGCGTGGTCGTGCACCACCTGCAAGGCATGCGACGAGATCTGCCCCGTCGGCATCGACATCCTCGACCGGATCCTCGACATGCGCCGCTACCTGACCCTGATGGAGTCCGACTTCCCGTCGGAGCTGGGGAAGGCATTCGTGGCGATGGAGAACCAGGGGAACCCCTGGGGTGTCAGCCAGGAGCAGCGAGCCGATTGGACGAAGGAGCTGGACTTCGAGGTGCCGGTCCTCGGCGAGGGGGAGGTGCTCGAAGCGGAGTACCTCTGGTTCGTGGGCTGTGCCGGTTCGTTCGACGACCGCAACACCGCGGTGTCGGTGGCGCTGGCCCGGCTGCTCCACCGCGCCGGGATCTCGTTCGCCATCCTGGGGCCCCGGGAGATGTGCAACGGCGACCCGGCTCGACGGGCCGGCAACGAGTACGTGTTCCAGCAGCTCGCCCTGCAGAACATCGAGACCTTCGAGCAGCTGGGGGTGAAGAAGATCATCACCCAGTGCCCTCATTGCTTCAACACCCTCGCCAACGAGTACCCGCAGTTCGGAGGCGAGTACGAGGTCGTCCACCACACCCAGCTTCTGGCCGAGCTGCTCCGGCAGGGACGTCTCGATGCCGGCAACGGGCGCGGCCCGCGGCGGCGGGTCACCTACCACGATCCGTGCTACCTGGGCCGGCACAACGACATCTACCTGGCCCCCCGGGAGGTGGCTGCCGCCAGCGGGGAGGTGGAGATGGTGGAGATGCGGCGGCACGGGACCCGGGCGCTGTGCTGCGGCGCCGGCGGGGCACGTTTCTGGATGGAAGAGCACATCGGCAAGAAGGTCAACATCGAGCGCGCCGAGGAGGCGCTGGAGACGGGGGCGTCCGAGGTAGCCGTCTCCTGCCCCTACTGCTACGTGATGATCGACGACGGGGTGAAGGAGCTGGGCCGCGACGACGTCGTCGTGCGTGACCTGGCGATGATGCTCGACGAAGTCCAACCGCAGGGCGACTAGGTCCTCAGACCCAGGCTCCGGGGCTGGCGTTTTCGGTGCCGGAGGTACGCTGGCCTTCGGGTAAAGCGAGTCTGGGAGCTATCCGAAAGTGGGCAAAGGACGCTGCAGCGGCAGCCACGATTTCGCGGTCAAGAAGCTCGGTGCGGGGCTGGCCCGGCTGGAATGCCGTCGATGCGACACGGTTGTCATCGATCTCGACGCCTCCGATGAGGACAACCGGACCGTCACCTCGCCGGGTTTGTTCAAGCCGAAGAAGCCGACGATCTTCTCCGTTCTGGCCGAAGAGCGCCGCGACGGGGACATGGCCCCCGAACCGGCGGAGGCTCCGGTCGACGGGCCGCGGTATGCCTTCGGGGCCTCTCTCCGGCGGCGCTGAGATCCTCCGGCCGTATCCGGTCCGCCTCGCCGGCCGGTACCGTTTCGACCGATGAGGATCGGTTACCAAGGCGAGGCCTTCTCGTATTCCGACCGGGCGAGCCGGGAGCTCTTCCCCGACGACGAGCGGATCGGTTTCCCGAGCTTCGTGTCGGCTTTCGAGGCGCTCGCCGCCGAAGAGGTCGACCGCCTCGTGGTCCCGATCGAGAACTCGACCACGGGGAGCGTGCTGCCGGTCCTGGACCGGCTGGCGAGCGGCGAGAACCGGATCGTCGCCGAGCACCTCGTGGAGGTCCGCCACGCCCTGCTCGGGATCCCCGGCACGGCGATGGACCAGATAGAGCGGGTGCTTTCCCATCCCGAGGCGCTGGGTCAGGCTGAGTCGATCATCACCCACTGGGGGTGGGAGCCGGTCCCGGTGCACGACACCGCCGGAGCCGTGCGCCAGGTGGCGGAGGCGGGCAGGACCAGCGACGCCGCTCTCGCTCCCGTCGACGCCGCCGCTCCCCACGACCTGGCGGTGCTCATGACCGACGTCATCGACCGGGACCACAACACCACGCGCTTCGTGGTTCTCGCACGGGGAGACCAGCCGATCCCCGAGGACGCCGACAAGAGCACGATCCTGTTCACCACGGCGCACACCCCGGGGGCGCTGGCGATAGCCCTCACCGAACTGGGGCTGCGGGGAGCCAACCTGACCAGGATCGAGTCCCGGCCCACCGAGGAGGCTTGGCGTTACCGGTTCTTCGTCGACCTGACCCACCCGCCCGGGCCGGAAGGCGTCGCCTCGATCTTCGAGCCGCCCCTCTCCACCATCTCGGATTTGCGCTTCCTGGGCACCTACCGTGCTGCGCGAGGTCCTCATGACGACTGAGACTCCGGTACGAGATCCCGACATCGAACAGGGTGAGCGCACCGACGACGTCTGGAAGGTCGTGGTGTGGGACGACCCGGTGAACACGATGGACTACGTCGTCTACGTGTTCCGCAAGCTGTTCGGCTACGACGAGGTGAAAGCGACCCGGCTGATGCTCCAGGTCCACAACGAGGGCCGCTCCGTCGTCGCCGACGGCCCCCGCGAGAAGGCGGAGCACGACGCCTATCGCCTCCACCACCACGGCCTCTGGGCCACGATCGAGCAGTAGATGGCCGAGCACTTCCGCCTCGTTGCCGACGGGTTCGAAGTGAGCCTGTCTCCGGAAGAGGTGGTGTTCTTCGGCGACCTGCTCAGGCTGCTGGGAGGGCTCGGCCACAAAGAGGACGACCCCGGGGCAGCCCGTCTCGATCCGCCGGTGTACCTCGGCGATCCCGAGGCCGACGCCGAATGGAAGCGGTTCGCCCGGACCGAGCTCGACGCGGCGCGGACGGCGGACCGAAGCTCACTGGAGATGGTGCTCGACGCCCTGTCGGCCGCCCACGCCCGCGGCGAGCACTCGGTCGTCGTCTCCTTCGAGGAGGCCAACGCCATGCTGCGGGTCGTGAACGAGGCCCGCCTCGTCCTGGGGGCGCGTTGGGGGATCGACACCGCCGACGACTACGAGCGCCTCCGCCCCGAGGCGTCCGAGATCATGGACTATCTGGGGTGGATCGTCTCGGATCTGGCGATCACACTCTCTGGCGCCATCGGCTCCTGACCGCCCTATTCGACCATTTTCGACGCTTTTCGCGGGCAGAACCCGAGGAAATGGTCACATTCTCCGACGCCGATCGTTGGCGAGTGATAGCTTCCAGGCCAGACACCGAGTAGAGGAGGTCGGCTTGAAGATCTCGTTGACGATCAACGGCCGGGAGGTGTCGGCAGATGTGGAGCCGAGAACACTCCTGGTGCATTTCCTGAGGGAAGACCAGGGGCTCACCGGCACCCACATCGGGTGTGAAACGAGCTACTGCGGGGCCTGTACGGTGCTGGTCGACGGCAAGACGGTCAAGTCCTGCACGATGTTCGCCGTCCAGGCCGACGGGGCTTCCATCACCACCGTGGAGGGCCTCGCCGACAACGGTCAGCTCCACCCCGTGCAGGAGGGCTTCTGGGAGCGTCACGGGCTCCAGTGTGGCTACTGCACGCCGGGGATGATCATGTCGGCGGTCGGGCTCCTCCAGGAGAAGCAGTCACCCTCCGAGGACGAGATCCGCCACGCCATCGAAGGCAACCTGTGCCGTTGCACCGGCTACCACAACATCGTCCGGGCGATCGAGTACGCCGCGGCGAAGATGCGGGGCGAGGAACCGCCGCCGCCGGACTGGGAGGAGGAGGAGGTGTCGGTATGACGACCACGACCAGCGTTCTCGGTGGTGCAGTTCGCCGGCGGGAGGACCCCGCCCTCGTCCAGGGCCGGGGCCGCTACGTCGACGACATCAAGCTGCCGGGCATGCTCCATGCCGCTTTCGTGCGCAGCCCCTATGCCCGGGCACGGATCACCTCGATCGACGCCTCGGCGGCGCTGGCGATGGAAGGCGTCCACGCCGTCTACACGGCCGACGACGTCCGCCATCTCGGTCCGCTGCTCGCCCAGGTGCCGGTCGGCAAGCTCCGCCCGCTCCTCGCCGACGGCATGGTCAACCACGCCGGCGAGGCGGTGGCGATGGTGGTGGCCGAGTCCCGATACCTCGCCCAGGATGCGGTGGACGCCGTCGTGGTCGACTACGAGCCGCTCGAAGCGGTCGTCGACCTCCGGGATGCGGCCTCCGACCGCATCAAGGTCCACGACGACCTGGACTCGAACGTCATCATCACCTGGGAGGCGGGGCCGTTCGGCAACGAAGAGGCCATGGCCGAGACGAAGCGGAAGATCGCCGAGGCGAAACAACGCGACGACACCGTGGTGGTCAGCCTCGACATGGTCAACCAGCGGCTGATCCCCACCGCCATCGAGCCGCGGGCCGTGCTCGCCAACTGGATGCCCGGCTACGAGCGCTTCGAGGTCTACTCGTCGACGCAGGTGCCTCACGCCCTCGCCGGGGCGATCGCCAAGACCTTCGGCCTCGCCTCCAACGCGGTGCGTGTCGTCGCCCCCGAGGTGGGCGGCGGCTTCGGCGCCAAGCTGAACGTGTACGCCGACGAGATCCTCGTGTCGTTCGCTTCGAAGGCGCTCGGCCGGCCGGTCAAGTACACCGAGACCCGGCGTGAGTCACCCCACAACACCATCCAGGGTCGAGGGTGGCTCGGCACCGCCACCATCGTGGGCACCCGCGACGGCGAAGTGCTCGGCTACGAGATCCATGCCATATGCGACATGGGGGCGTACAGCCAGAACTTCACCGCCGCCATCCCGTTCCTGGGCGTCTTCGTCGGGTCGGGGCAGTACAAGTTCCCGACCCACATGAAGCTCGACCTGGTCCACACCAACACGATGACGACGGACGCCTACCGGGGTGCGGGCCGTCCCGAGGCGATCTACTACCTCGAGAGGATCCTCGACGAGTACGCCGCCGCCATCGGGATGGACCCCGCCGAGGTCCGGCGGAAGAACTACATACCCGCCGACCAGTTCCCCGGCGCCATGGCTCCGGTCGGCTTCGCCCTCGACACCGGCGACTACGAGAAGAACCTCGACGCTGCCCTCCGCTTCTTCGGGTGGGAGGACCTCAAGGCCGAGCGCGACCGGGCGCGGGCCGAGGGCCGCTATGTCGGCCTCGGGCTGTCCTCGTACGTCGAGGTGTGCGGCTTCGGGCCGTCGGCGCTGGTCGATCTGGGCTTCTCGTGGAGCGAGTACGGGTTGCCGTCGGCGTTCAACGGCTCCGGTCTCGTCCGGGTCAACCCCGATGGCACCGCCACGGTGATCATCGGGACCGGCCCCAGCGGCCAGGGCCACCAGACGACCTGGGCGCAGATCGTGTCCCGGGAGCTGGGCATCCCCGAGGACCGGATCCGGGTGACCCACGGCGACACCGCCGAATCCCCGATGGGTATCGGGACGTTCGGCTCCCGGTCGGCGGCCGTCGACGGGGCAGCCACCTACGAGGCGGCCCAGAAGGTCCGGGAGAAGGCGGCTCGGATCGCAGCCCATCTCCTCGAAGCGGCCGAAGAGGACATCCGCTTCGAGAACGGGGGCATCCACGTCGCCGGCTCGCCGGACAAGTCGCTCACTTGGGAGGACCTGGCCAAGACCGCCTACCAGCCGCACCTCCTGCCCGAAGGGCTGGGCGGTGGCCTGGAGGCGCACTCGGTGTTCAGCCCGTCCAACGCCACGTGGCCGTTCGGGACCCACATCGCCATGGTGGAGGTGGACCCTGAGACCGGTGACGTCGACATCCTCCGCTACATGGCGATGGACGACTGCGGCAACGTCATCAACCCGATGATCGTCAACGGGCAGATCCACGGCGGCATCGCCCAGGGGGTCGGCCAGGCGCTGTTCGAGGACGCCATCTACGACTCCGACGGCAACCTCCTCACCGGCTCGCTGGTCGACTACCCGCTGCCCACCGCCGCCGACCTCCCCAACTTCGAGCTGAGGAGGACGGTGACGCCGAGCGACGCCAATCCGCTCGGCGTGAAGGGCATCGGGGAGGCGGGCACGATCGCCTCGGCCCAGACGATCGTCAACGCAGTGGTGGACGCGTTGCGCCCGCTGGGTGTCAGGCACATAGACATGCCGCTGCGGCCGAAGCGGGTGTGGCAGGCGATCCAGGACGCGCAGAGCGGGAGGAATGGCTGATGTATCCACGGCAGTTCGAGTACGTCGCCGCTACCAGCCTCGACGAGGCGGTGTCGGCGCTCGCCGGCGCCGAGTTCGCCAAGGTGATGTCGGGAGGCATGAGCCTCATCCCCATGATGAAGCTGCGGCTCCTGTCCCCGGACGTGGTCGTGGATATCGGCCGCATCCCCGGGCTCGACCAGATCACCGACGCCGGTGACTACGTGTCGATCGGGGCCCTGGTGCGCCACGCCCAGACCGCGTCCGCCCAGAACCTGCCCCGGGCGTTGGTCGACGCCGCGTCGTGGACCGGCGACGTCCAGGTCCGCAACCGGGGCACGACCTGCGGAGCGGTGGCCCATGCCGACATCGCCGCCGACCAGCCGGCGGCGATCCTGGCGCTCGGAGCGACGATGGTGGCCCGGGGGCCGAACGGCACCCGGGAGATCCCGGCCGACGACTTCTTCGTCGACACCATGACTTCGGCGCTCCAACCCGACGAGATCCTCACCGAGATCCGGATCCCGAAGGTGGGGGGAGCGACCGCCTACGACAAGCTGGGGCGCCGCGGCGGCCACACCGACTACGCGGTGGCCGGCGCCGCCGCCTGGGTCCAGAAGGACAACGGCACCGTGACCAACTGTCGGGTGGCGTTGACCGGCGTCGGCACCAAGCCGACCCTGGCCCACGGTGTCGCCGAGGCGCTCATCGGCACCGACGGGTCCGAGCAGGCGGTGAAGGAAGCGGCGGAGCGGGCCACCGAAGGGGTGACCGTGCTCGAGGACCTCTACGGGTCAGAGGAGTACAAGGCCCACCTGGCCAAGGTGTACACCCGTCGCGCCCTCACCCAAGCCCTCGCCCAGCTGTAGGGGCGGAGCGTGTGGAGCCGAAACGGGGGCCATGCCCCCGTTTCGGCCATAATGGGTCACAGTGCGGTCGGTCGATGAAGTCGTAGAAGCCTTCGCCCAGCGGGGCTATGTCGCCGACCGTTCCCTCGGCGTCTCCGTCTTCCTCGCCCTCAGCCTGGAACGGCCCCTGTTCCTCGAAGGGGAGGCGGGCGTCGGCAAGACGGAGGTGGCGAAGGTCCTCGCCGACATCTGCGAAGAGCCGCTGATCCGCCTCCAGTGCTACGAGGGCCTCGACGTCAACCACGCCCTCTACGAGTGGGACTACGCCCGCCAGATGCTGGCGATCCGGCTCATCGAAGCCAGCGGGGAGCAGGCGAAAGCCGACGTGGGCGACATCATGTCCCGGGAGTACCTGATTCCTCGGCCTCTGCTGCAGGCCGTCGAGGCGGCGGCGGGAGGGCGGCGCCCGGTCCTCCTCATCGACGAGTTGGACCGCGCCGACGAGGAGTTCGAGGCTTTCCTGCTCGAGCTGCTGTCCGACTTCCAGGTGACGATCCCCGAGATCGGCACCATCGCCGCCGAGCGCCCGCCGATCGTGGTGATCACCTCCAACCGGACTCGCGAGATCCACGACGCCCTGAAGCGCCGCTGCATCTACCAGTGGATCGACTACCCGGACGTGGACCGGGAGGTGGAGATCATCAGGCGCAAGGTGCCCGACATCGACCAGTCGCTGGCCCGGGCGCTGGCGGAAGCGATGAGCGACCTCCGCTCGTTGGAGCTGTTCAAGCCGCCCGGCGTGGCCGAGACCCTCGACTGGGCCCGCGCCCTAAAGGTCTTGGGAGCCACCGAGCTCACCGACGAGGTCATCGACGACACCTTGGGGGTGATCCTCAAATACCGCGAGGACGTGGACACTGTGCGGGCCCGACGCGCTGCCACCGACGCCTGAGCAATACGCGGCGCGCCCGAGTACGCTCGGAGTGAGCATGACGATGAGGATCTGTCATGGTCGTGATCCTCCGACGGGGGCAACCGGAGTAGCACCTGTGGTTGAAGGAGGAAAACGACAGTGATCGATCCCATCGCAAAGCTCCGTAGCCCTCGTGGTTCCCTCGTGAGCGTCTACATCAACCGCCAGCCCCCCGCCACCAGGGCAGCGCTGGTCGACCTGCTCAAGGGGCTGCGCAACTCCCACTCCGACTTCAGGTTGCTCAAGTCGCTGAAGGCAGACACCGCCAGGATCGTCGACATGGTCGGCGACATCGACAGCTCCAACGCTCCGGCCGTCGCCATATTCGCCTCGTCCGACGACGGCATCTTCGAGTTTCTCCCCCTCACCCATCCAGTTGCCGACACCGCCACCCTGGGCCCGCGCCCGTACCTGCGCCCACTGCGTTCCCAGCCCCGTCCCATGAGAGTCGGCGTGTTGGTGGCGGACTCGACGCGTGCCCGCACCTACCTCTCCTCCGGGGGAACGCTGGCCGAGCTGGGTGAGGAGCTGATCGCCGACCGGGGGAAGGAGAACTACGGGGGCTTCTCCGGTTACGAGGAGCATCGCAACCGCCAGCGAGCCGAAGAGGCATCGAAGGAGATGTGGCGCCAGGCGGGAAGGCGGCTCCTCGAAGCCCACCAGGACCAGCCGCTCGAGATGATGGCGCTCGTCGGCCGTGACGAGGACTTCGACTCGATCGCGGCCGAGCTCCATCCGTACCTGCGGGAGCTGCCCCAGGCCCGACTCCGGGTCGACATCAGCACGGTCACGCCCACCGATCTCGCCCGCTTCATCGACGAGCAGACGGAGGAGCTGCGGACGCGGCGGGCCGAGGAGCTGATCGAGCGGGTCCTGGCCGAAGCCGCCCGGGGAGGCGAGGCGGTGACGGGCCTCAAGGACGTGCTGGAGGCCGTCAACGCCCACGCCGTGGACCACCTGGTGGTGGCCGGGCCCTTCGCCAAGCCCGGCGTCATCTGCGACGACTGTGGCTGGCTCGGCCGCTCCGAAGAGCAGTGCCCGGTGTGCGAGGCAGACACGTTCCAGATCTCCGACGTGGTGGCGGCGGCGATGGACGCCACCGTCGAGGCCGGGGGCAAGGTCGACGTGGTGACCGTGGCCAGCCCGCTGGACGCCGACGGCGTTGGTGCCCTGCTGCGGTTCCGCCTGGGCGGATAGGAGCGGGTTGGCGGCGAGCAGGGTCCTGGTCGAATTCGGGAGGCGCCTCCGTGCCGAGGGAGTACCGGTGGGCCCCACCATCGCCCGCGACCTCGCCCAGGCCGTTGAGGCGGTAGGGCTCGCCTCGGCGGAGGACACCTACCACGCCTTCCGGTCGGTCTGTGTGACCGCGGCGGAGCAGTTCCCGGTCTTCGACCGGGTCTTCTTCGAGGTCTTCGGCGGGAGCGACGCCCCCAGCGGGCTCTCGGTGGCGGCCGAACGGACCCGGACCTGGACCATCAGGGCCGGTCGGGCGGGTGAAGGCGAGGGGGAGGAGCCGGCGCCCGAGACCGTCGTGGTCGGCGCCTCCGCTCGAGAGAGGCTCGGTCACAAGGACTTCTCGGAGCTGACACCGGCCGAGGCGGCCGAAGTGCGCCAGCTCATCGCCTCGATGATGTGGAGGCCGGCCGACACCTGGTCGCGCCGCCGCCGGCCCGCCCGGTCCGGCGACCGACCGGACCCGCGCCGGACCCTCCGGCGGATGGTGACCACCGAAGGAGACCTGCTGATGCCCGCCTTCACGGAGCGGCGCATCCGGCGGCGGCCGCTGCTGTTCATCGCCGACGTCTCCGGGTCGATGGAGCGGTACTCGGAGATGCTGCTGTACTTCGCCCATGCCGCCCGGGGCAGGCTGGGCCGGCTGGAGGCCTTCGTGTTCTCCACCCGCCTCACCCGCATCACCCGCCAGCTCGACCGGCGCAGCCCCTCGGAGGCGATCGAGCGAGTCGCAGAGACCGTCCAGGACTGGTCGGGAGGGACCAAGATCGGTGACGCCCTGCGCGTCTTCAACCGGCGATGGGCGAGGAGGGTCACCGCCGGGGGGCCGATCGCCATCATCGTCTCCGACGGTTGGGACCGTGGCGACCCGGAGGTCCTCGGCGAAGAGATCGCCCGTCTGCGCCGCAGCGTGCACCGGGTGGTGTGGCTGAACCCGCTGGCGTCACGGCCCGGCTACTCGCCGGAGACCCGGGGCATGAAGGCCGCCTTGCCCCACATCGACGACTTCCTCCCCGCCGGGCGGTTCAACGACCTCGCTTCGGTGGTTGCCCTCCTAGAGTCGATCCCAGCGAGGAGGCTTCGATGAGAGACGCGCTGGCGATCCGAAACGCGTGGAAGCAGGCCGGCCACGACGTCGCCGTGGCGACCGTGGTGAAGGTGGCGGGCCCGGCGCCCCGGCCGCTCGGCTCCAAGATGCTCGTCTCGTCCGCCGGTGACATCGAAGGCAGCGTCTCCGGCGGATGCGTGGAGAACGACGTGTTCCTCCACGCCCAGCGGGTGCTGGAGACCGGGGAGCCGGTGCTCGTGACCTACGGGATCTCCGACGACGAGGCGTTCGAGGTCGGGCTGGCGTGCGGCGGGACCATCCAGGTGTTCGTGGAGCCGTGGTGACCGACGAATCCGCCATCGCCGCGCTGGAGCGGCTCGTCGCCGAGGAACGGTTCGGGGCCCACCTGACCGTCGTCGCCGGCGAGGGCGTGGGGAGCCGCGCCGTGTTCGACCTCGAGGAAGGGGTCGTCGCCGGAGGCCTCCCTCCCGGCCTCGAAGCGGCGGTGGAGGACGCCTCGGTCCTCATCGACCGGGAGATGCCCGCCACCCTGGCGTACGGCGACGTCGAGGTGTTCATCGAGCCCATCGTCCCCCGTCCCCGGCTGGTGATCTTCGGTGCGGTGCACATCGCCCAGGCCCTCTCCGACCACGCCTCGCTCATAGGTTTCCACGTGACGGTGGCCGATGCGAGGGCAGCGTTCGTCACCCCCGAGCGGTTCCCCCGTGCCGACGAGCTTCTCGTCGGATGGCCCGACGACGTGATCGACCGCATCGTCCTCGACCGCCGCAGCTCTGTGGTCGTCCTGAGTCACGACGCTCGCTTCGAGGACCCGCTGTGGCCGCTCGTGCTGGAACGTCCCGTCCGCTACATCGGGGCGATGGGCAGCAAACGCACCGCCGCCCGACGCCGGGAGAAGCTGCTGGCGGCCGGGTTCGACGAAGCCACCGTCGACCGCATCCACGGCCCGATCGGCCTCGACATCGGGGCCGACTCCCCCCACGAGGTGGCGATCGCCATCCTCGCCGAGATGATCGCCGAGCGCCGGCGTCCCCACGAGCCGCCCGGCCTCAAAGGCGAGCAGAGGCCATTGGTCCCGGCGCACAGACTCGGTTAGCGTCCCCGGTAGTGTCCATGGGAGTCAGGTTGTCCACCAGGCGTCGCCTCTCGCGTACGGGTCAACGATGATCGTTGCCGCCTTGATCCTCGCCGCTGGCGGGTCCTCCCGGCTCGGCCGCCCCAAGCAGTTGGAGCCGTGGGGCAACACGACGCTCCTGGGGCACGTCGTCGACCAGGTGCGCACCTACCCGGTGGACGAGATCTGGGTGGTGCTCGGCGCCGAGTTCGACCGGATCCTCGACACCGTCGACCTGACCGGCTGCAACGTGGTCGAGAACCCCGAGTGGGAAGAGGGGATCGCCTCCTCGCTGCGCGTGGGGCTCGACGCCCTCATCCAGACCAGCCGAGCCGACGCCGCCCTCATCGTGATCGGCGACCAGCCGAACATCGACCGGAAGGTGGTGGAGGAGATCGTCGAGACGTTCGCCACCGCCGAGGTCCCGGTGGTGCTTCCCAAGTACCGTTACACGTGGGGGAACCCGGTGATGGTCGACCGATCGTTGTGGGCCCGGCTGATGAGCTTGGAGGGGGACGAGGGCGCTCAGCGTCTCTTCAAGGCCCACCCCGAGTGGGTGCGGGAAGTGTGGACGGACCAACTGCCGCCACGCGACGTGGACACGGAAGCCGATCTGGAGGAGCTCCGCCCTCGCCAAGCCGGTAGCCTTGCCGAGGGGGGCGAGCCACCTCGGTAGAGTGCCCGGTTCGTTTGGAGACAGGAGACTTGGCGTAGCGATGGCACGCATCGACGAGATACGTTCGCTGCCCCACAAAGAAGCGACCCGCTTGCGCAAGGCCGGAGTTCGGACGACAGAAGCGCTCCTACGGCGCGCCTCCACCCGGTCGGGGCGGGCGGAGCTGTCGAAGGCCACCGGGATCCCCACCTCCGATCTCCTCAAGTGGGTCAACCTCGCCGACCTGATGCGGGTCAAGGGCATCGGGGGCGAATACGCCGAGCTCCTGTCCCTGTGCGGCGTGAACACCCTCAAGGAGCTGAAGCGCCGCAACGCCGTCGCCCTGACCGCCAAGATCCTGTCGGTGAACGGCCGCAAGGACCTGGTGCGCCGTCTTCCCACCGAATCGATGGTCGAGTCGTGGATCCAGCGGGCGACCGAGCTGGAGCCGCTCGTCAAGCACTGACCCGTCATACGACTCGGGGCTCCCGCAGGGAGCCCCGAAGTCGAAAGCGGACCGTTTCAGGTTCAGGCCGTCTTGGTGCCCTGTTCCTCGGTCTTCTCGGCCGTGGAGGCCTTCGCCGCCGTGGTCTTGGCAGCGGTGGTCTTGGCAGCGGTGGTCTTCTTGGCCGGAGCCTTCGCCGCCGGCTTCTTGGTGGCAGGCGCCTTCTTGGCCGTCGCCTTGGTGGCGGTGGTCTTCTTGGCCGGAGCCTTGGCCGCCGGGGCCTTCTTCTCTTCGGTCTTCTCGGCCTCGGTCTCGGCTACCTCGCCCTCGGGCCGGAACGACTGCCGCCAGGTGGCGAGCATCTCTTCCAACTGGTCGCGCAGCTTGCCGACCTGCTCGCGGGCCTGGTCGAAGTCGACCTTGGCGGCGAGCTCGTCGACCACCTTGCCGTCGGAAACCTTGCCGACGACCTGGCGGCCTTCCTCGGCCCATTCCTCGACCAGCTTCTCGAAGCGGTCGGTGAGGTCCTCGGTGCGCTCACCCAGCGCCTTGCGCAGGGTCTCGAACCGGGCATTCACGGCCTTGGCGGCAGCCACAGGGGCGCCGACCGCGGCGTAGAGGACGTCTTTTCTGCTCATCATGTCTCCTTCTCCGATGAGGTCTCTATGAGGGTGCGGTACATCTCCAGGAGCACCTGCTTCTGGCGGGGGGTGAGCCGCTCGTCGGCTTCGATCGCCTCCACCACGGTGGGCGGATTGGCGCCGTCTTCTATCAGCCCCGCCCGTGAGTACAGGGTCTCCGCCGAAATCGACAGAGCTCGCGACAACTGCTTCAGGATCTGAGCCGAGGGCTTGCGGATTCCCCGCTCGATCTGGCTCAGATACGGATTGGAGATGCCCGCCCGGTCAGCGAGCCGGCGAAGCGAGAGATTGGCCCGCTGCCGCTGCTGGCGGATGAACTCTCCGAGCTCGATGGTCGTTCGCTGCTCCTGTTCCGACACATCAACATCATACAGCATTCTGCTAACTATTGCAAGCACTTTCGGCGAGCGCAGCCTGCGGTTGTGATCGCAGGGGGTTTGCGGGCAAACTGCGGACAACGGAAAAGGGTGCCCATGATCATCGTGATGAGCAAGTCTGCGACCGACGCAGATGTGAAAGCGGTCGTCGAGCGTCTGAAGTCCATCGGTTGCGAAGCCCACGTGTCTGTCGGCCAGTACCGCACCGTGATCGGCGCCGTGGGCGACCGGGAGACGATCCGCCAGCTGCCGTGGGAGGCGATGCCCGGCGTGGAGCGGGCCGTGCCGGTGATGAAGCCGTTCAAGTTCGTCTCCCGCGACTTCCAGCCCGAGGACACCGTGATCGAGGTGCGGGGAGTGACGATCGGCGGCGGGACGTTCACCACCATCGCCGGGCCCTGCGCGGTGGAGAGCCGGGACCAGCTCTTCCGCACCGCCGAGGCCGTCAAGCGGGCGGGCGCTTCGATCCTGCGCGGGGACGCCTTCAAGCCACGCACCTCGCCGTACTCGTTCCAGGGCCTGGGGGAGAAGGGCCTCGAGATCCTCGCCGAAGCCCGGGAGGAGTTCGACTTGCCCTTCGTCGCCGAGGTGCTGGACCCCAGGGACGTGGAGCTGGTGTCGTCCTACGCCGACATCATCCGCATCGGCACCCGCAACATGGCCAACTTCACCCTGCTCACCGAAGTGGGCCGCCAGCCCAAGCCGGTGATGCTGAAGCGGGGATTCACCGCCACGATCGAAGAGTGGCTCAACGCCGCCGAGTACGTGTACAAGGAAGGAAACCAGCAGATCATCCTCGCCGAGCGGGGGATACGCACCTTCGAGACCGCTTCCCGCAACACCCTCGACATCACGGCCGTGCCGCTCCTCAAGTCGATGTCGCACCTGCCGGTGCTGGTCGACCCGTCGCACGCCGGGGGGAAGCGGGAGCTGGTGGCCCCGCTGGCGCGGGCGGCGGTGGCGGCCGGCGCCGACGCCATCATGGTCGACGTCCACCCCACGCCCGACACCGCCCTCGTCGACGGCGCCCAGGCCCTCCTCCCATCCGAGTTCGTGGAGATGATGGAGTCGATCCGGGCCATCGCCGAGGCACTCGGCATCTCGATTTGAACCGGGCACTGATCCTCGGAACGGGGCTCATCGGCGCCTCCGTCGGTGCCGGCCTGTCGTCCCGCGGCTGGCACGTCGCCGGCTGGGACCCCGATCCGGGCGCCCTCGCCCAGGCGGAGGAGATGGGCGCGGTGTCCGAAGCCGTCTCCGACCCCCACGCCGCCGCCCGGGAGTTCGACCTGGTCGTGCTGTGCGGCCCCGCCGCTGCCATCATCGAAACCCTCCCGCACCTCGACACCGACGCCCTGGTCACCGACGTCGCCGGGGTGAAGAGCCCGATCGTGCGGGCGGCCCGCCATCTGCCTAGGTTCGTCGGCGGGCATCCGATGGCGGGTCGGGAGACGTCGGGGCCGGGAGCCGCCAGCGCCGCCATGTTCCGGGGCGCGGCCTGGATCCTCACCGAGGACGGTGCCGCCGAGGCCGACTTGAAGGCGATGGAGGAGACCGTCCAGGAGCTCGGCGCCTACCCGGTGCGGATGAGCGCCGAGGCCCACGACGCCGCGGTGGCCGCCGTGAGCCACGTGCCGCAAGTGGTTGCCTCGGCGTTGGTGAACCTGGTGGCGTCCGACCCCACCGCGCTCTCCCTCGCCGCCGGTGGGTTCCGCGACGTCACCCGAATCGCCCTGTCCGAGCCGGGGTGGTGGACCGACATCCTCACCGAGAACCGCCGGCCCCTGAGCGAGTTGCTGCGTCGCCTGGGCGCCGACCTGCAGGAGTGGGCGGCGCGGGTGGAGGCGGCCGACCGCCGGACGGTGGCGGAGTGGCTCGAGTCGGCGCGCCAGGCCCGGAAGGCGCTGGCTCCGCCGGTGGCGGCGGTCCGGGTGCTGCTCGAGGACCGTCCAGGCGAGATCGCCCGGGTGGGCCACGCCCTCGCCGAAGCCGAAGTCGATGTCCGAGACCTGCAGTTGCGCCACGCCACCCGAGGCGGCGGCGGCGTGCTCACCCTCTCGGTCAAACCCGGCCAGGAAGGGCCGCTGGCCGAGGCCCTGCGGGCCGAGGGCTTCCGCCTGGTCGACTGAGTCAGCCCGCCGCCAGCAGGCGCAGGAGGGTGGCGGCGCCGGCGACGAGGCCCGTATCGAGTGCCGCCTCGTTGAACACGAAGCCCGCCGAGTGCAGGTCGCTCATCCCGTGATCGGGCGCCGAGCCTAGGCGGAGGAGAGCCCCGGGCACGTGCTCCAGATAGCGCGAGAAGTCTTCGGCGCCCATGCTGGTGTCCGTGGACGTCACCGCCTGCGGGCCGAGAGCCTCGGCGATCGCCACCCGGGCCACGTCGATGACCCCGGGGTCGTTCACGACCGGCGGGATGCCGGTCTGGTGGGACACCGTCGCCTTCGCCCCGATGGGCGCCACGATCTGGGAGGCGAGGCTCTCGAGCAGCATCGGGATCTCGCTCCACAGCTCGGGGTCGAGGGTGCGCACCGTGCCGCCGAGCTCTACCGAGGTGGGGATGACGTTGAAGGCCACCCCGCCCTGGACCCGGCCGAAGACGATCGTTAGCGGTCGGCGCGGGTCGACGATGCGGTCGAGCAGCGCCGGGAGCTCGGTGATGACCCGCCCCGCCGCGTAGACCAGGTCGACGGTCCGGTGGGGTCGGGCCGTGTGCCCGCCGGGCCCTTCGAGGCGGATCAGGAAGCGGTCCGCCGAGCCGGTCACGGCTCCCGTGCGCAGGCCCACCTGGCCGGCGGGGAGGGTGGGGTCGACGTGGAAGGCGACGATCGCCGACAGCCCTTCGGTCACCCCTTCGCGAACCAGGGTGAGGGCGCCCCCGGGGAACGACTCCTCGCCGGGCTGGAAGATGAAACGCACCCTCCCGGGGAGGTCGAGGCGGGCGAGGACCAGGGCGATCCCGGCGGCGATGGCCGTGTGGGCGTCGTGCCCGCAGGCATGCATCACCCCCGGTATCTGGGAGGCGAAGGGGTTGTCGGCCGGCTCCTGGATCGGCAAGGCGTCGAGGTCGGCGCGGAAGCCGACCGTGCGGCCCGGGCTCCCCACCTCGACGACGAGCCCTGTCCCCTCCGGGCGCACGGCGGGGCGCAGGCCCCGGTCCGAGAGCAGATCCGCTACCCGCTGGGTCGTCGTGAACTCGTGGAAGGAGAGTTCCGGATGGCGGTGGATTGCTCGCCGGAGCTCGGTTACGGAGGGAAGCACCTCGGCGACCAGTCCCCGCAGTTGCTCGGGGGAGATCATTCGCCAGGGCAGGATAGTTCCGCCCCGTCGCTGCCCCCGCTCAGTCGAAGAACAGATCCTCGAAGATCCGCCGGGCTCGACGGGTGAGCCGCAGGTACTCCTCCCGCAGGTCGCCCCGGCGCTCGTAGCCGAGCGACAGCGCCAGGCGGCGCTCGTCGGCCGGGTCGCGGGGGAGGGAGTCGGTCGCCCTGCCCGCCTGCAGGTAGAGGCGGTTGCGGACGTGCGAGCAGAACTCGTAGGCGGCGGTCAGGTCGCGGGCTTCGGTGTCTCCGATGACCCCGGCGTCGGCCAGGGCGGCGATCGCCCGCCGGGTGGACGTGACCCGCAGAGAGGCATCGCGGCCGCCGTGGCGGAGCTGCAGCAGCTGCACCAGGAACTCGACGTCGACCAGCCCGCCCGGGCCGAGCTTGAGGTGGAAGTCGGGGTCCTCGCCGAAGGGGACGCGCTCTTTCTCCACGCGGGCCTTCATCCGGCGGATGTCGACGATGCGGGAGTCCGGGAACGGGTCCTGCCACAGATGGGACGCCACCAGCTGCATGAACCGGGCGGCCAAGTCGGGATCCCCAGCGACGGGGCGGGCCTTGATCAGCGACTGGAACTCCCACGTCTGTGCCCACCGCTCGTAGTAAGCGGCGTACGAGTCGAGGGAGCGCACCAGCGGCCCGGATCTGCCCTCCGGGCGGAGGTCGGCGTCGAGGTCCCAGGCGATCCCGTCGGCTGCGGGAGCGGCGAGCAGCTCCCGCAGGCGCGTCGCCCGGGTCATCGCCGAGTCGGCGTCGAGAGGGGAGTCGAACACGTAGAGAACGTCGAGGTCCGAGGCGTAGGAGAGCTCCTCGCCACCCCAGCGGCCCATGGCGATGACGGCGAACCCCCGGTCACCGTCGGCGAGTGACGTCGCCGCCGACACGGCGGCATCGGCGGCGGCGGTGAGGTCTTCCATCGTCCGCCCCACGTCGGCCATCCCGAGCAGGTCGCGGGCGGCGACACGAACGATCTGGCGCCGGGCGAAGCGGCGCAGGGTGCCGAGCTTGTCCTGCGGGTCGGGCCGGGCCTCCAGGCGGCGGCGGAGACGTTCCTCCAGCTCGTCGCGAGGGCGGAGGTTCGTGATCGCCTCGTCGTCGTCGAGCTGGCCGACGAACTCGGGGATGCGGTCGAGGTACTTGCCGAGCAGGCGGCTGGATCCGAGCAGATAGGCCAGTCGCTGGCCGACGACCGGCCGCTCGGTGAGGGTGGTGATCAGCTCGGTGTGGTCGGGGAGGCTGGCGGCGAGCAGCCGCACCTGGTCGAGGCCCAGGTCGGGGTCGGGGGAGTCGGCCAGCCAGTCGATGATCATCGGCAGCATCTGCTGCATCAGACGGCTCCGCCGCGACAAGCCCTGGGTGAGGATGCGGAAGATTCGCACCGCCCGCTCCACGTCGCGGAAGCCGAGGGCGGCGAGCCGGCGCGCCGCTCCCTCCCGGCTGAGGAAAGCAGTCGGGGTGGCGGCGAACGCCTCCAGCAGAGGCCGGTAGTAGAGGTCTTCGTGGATGCGGCGCACCCGCGCCCGATGGGCCACCAGGTCGGCCTCGAAGGCCTCGCGGGCGGTGCGCTCCTGGGTGTCGCGATAGCCCATCGCCCGGGCCAGCCGTTCCCGCTCCGCCGGGTTGGAGGGGACCACGTGGGTCGGGTTCAGATCCCACAGCTGGATCCGGTGTTCGGCGTTGCGGAGCCACCGGTACGACTCGGCGAGACGTTTCGCGTCGTCGGGCTCCACGTAGCGGCCCTCGGCCAGCGCCTCCAGCAGCTCCAGCGTGTTGGTGCGGCGCAGGTCGGGGTCGAATCGGCCGTGCACCAGCTGCAGCATCTGGACGGAGAACTCGATGTCGCGTATCCCGCCTTCAGCCCGTTTCAGGTCGTTCGGGTCGGCCGACGCCTCGGTGCGGGCCTTGAGGGTCCGCAACGAGCGGATGGCGTCGGGGTCGATCGTCTCCGGCCACAACACTTCCCCGACCAGATCCACGAACCGTTCGCCCACTTCGGGATCCCCGGCGGCGAAGCGGGTCTTGAGCAGCGCCTGGAACTCCCAGGGCTCGGCCCATCTCTCGTAGTAGGTGCGGTAGGCGTCGAGGGAGCGAGCGAGCGGGCCGCGGCTGCCCTCGGGCCGCAGGTCGGCGTCGGCCCTGATCAGGGCATCGCCTTGGCCGGCCAGCCGCCGCATGACCCGGGTGGCGATCCGATTGGCCGCTGCGGCGGCGGCGGACCCGCCGTCGAACACGAACAGCAGGTCGATGTCGGACCAGTAGTTGAGCTCGCGGCCGCCCCACTTGCCCATGGCGACGACGGCCATCGGCGGCGCTGCCCCGTCCCGCTCCTCATCGAGGACCTGGCCGACGACCTCTTCGGCGAGGTCGGACAGCAACCGTCCTCCTTCTGCCACGTCGATGACCCCGGCGGCGTCGTCTGCGGCCACCCGGGCGAGGGTCGACCGCACCTTGCCCACCAGGTCGTCGTATTCGCCGAACAACCATCCCGGGTGGCGGGCCAGTTCCCGGCTGAGCCGGCGACTCATCCCGCAGAGGTGGGCGAGCCGGCGGGAGGCGTCGGCATCGGCGAGGACGTCCCACCTCCCCGAGGCGGCCTCGACGTAGTCCAGCAGCCGCTCGACGGCGCCATCGGGATCCGGGCCCGACCACACCGTCTCCAGCGGACCGACAGCCCGCGGGTCGTCGAGCCATCCCACCGCGGCGAGACGCTGGCGGATCTCGGCGCTGAACGGGGGCAGCTGTGTCATGCGGCTCCCAACTTATCGGCCCCCGGGTGCGGGAGCGGTGGCGGATCCCGCCGCCTCTAACCTGGAGCCGATGCCTCTACGTGTCGCTGGAGCCCAGCTCAACCTCGTCGTCGGCGACATCGACGGCAACGAGCGCCGCATCGCCGAGGCGATGGACTGGGCGGAAGACGAAGGCGCCGACGTCCTGGTGCTGCCGGAGCTCGCCATAGGCGGGTACCCGCCGGAGGACCTCGTGCTGCGCAACTCCTACGTCGAGGCCGGCATCGACGCCGTGCGCCGGCTGGCTCGCCGGTCGGGGAGGGTCACCACCGTCGTCGGCTTCGTCGACCACGCCTCTCCGGAGCCCGGCGATACCTCCGACGCCTGGCAGCGCCGGGTCGCCAACGCCGCCGCCGTCCTCCACGGCGGGCGGCTGGTCGGCGTCTACCACAAGGTGCTCCTGCCCAACTACGGGGTGTTCGACGAGGACCGCTATTTCGTGCCCGGACGCGATCCCGACCGCCTCTGGGACATCGCCGGCGTCCCCGCCGGGGTGTCGATCTGCGAGGACGTGTGGCTCCCCGACGGGCCGCCGCACCTGCAGGCGCGGGCGGGGGCGCGTGTGTTGCTCAACATCAACGCCTCCCCGTTCCACTGCGGCAAGGCGACCGAGCGGGAGGAGATGCTCTCGGCCCGGGCCCGGGCGGCGGGGGCGCCCCTCGTGTACGTGAACCTGGTCGGGGGCCAGGACGAGCTCGTCTTCGACGGCGCCAGCGTGGTGGTCGCTGCCGACGGGACGGTGATCCACCGCTCGCCCCAGTTCGCCGAAGACCGCTTCGTGGTCGACGTTCCGCTGGCCGGCGAGGAGGTCGTCCCCGGAGACATCACCCCGCTGCTCGACCCCATCCCCGAGGTCTACGCCGCCCTGACGACCGGTCTCGGCGATTACGTGCGCAAGAACGGGTTCAGCTCGGTCGTCCTCGGCCTGTCCGGAGGCATCGACTCGGCGCTCACCGCCACCATCGCCGCCGACGCCCTCGGACCCGAGAACGTGTGGGGCGTCGCCATGCCTTCCCGCTACAGCTCCGAGCATTCGGTCGAAGACGCCCGCGCCCTCGCCGACAACCTCGGCATCCGTTTCGACCTCATCCCGATGGACGACGTGTTCGCCGCCTACCTGTCCACCCTCGAAGACGTGTTCGAGGGACGGGAGCCCGACGTCACCGAGGAGAACCTCCAGGCTCGGATCAGGGGAGCGATCCTCATGGCACTGTCGAACAAGTTCGGCCATCTGGTCCTGGCCACCGGCAACAAGTCGGAGATGGCAGTGGGGTACTCCACCCTCTACGGCGACATGGTGGGCGGGTTCGCCGTCATCAAGGACGTCTTCAAGACGATGGTCTACCGCCTGGCGGAGTGGCGCAACACCCAGGGCAAGGCGATACCCCAGCGGACCCTGGACAAGCCCCCTTCGGCAGAGCTCCGCCCCGACCAGACCGACCAGGACACCCTGCCGCCCTACGAGCTCCTCGACGCCATCCTCGACCGCTACATCGAAGACGACATGGGCGTGGACGAAATCGTCGCCGACGGGTACGACCCCGCTGTCGTCGAGCGGGTGGTGCGCATGGTCGACGCCAGCGAGTACAAGCGGCGCCAGTCTGCTCCCGGCGTCAAGATCACCGTCAAGGCGTTCGGCAAGGACCGGCGCCTCCCCATCACCAACCGTTTCCGGGAGAAGGCGTGAGCCTGCCCATCGTCCTCGTCGACGGGGAGCGGACAGCCGGTGTGCCCGCCACCGATTCGTCGGTCCTGCGCGGCGACGGCTGCTTCGAGGCGATACGCGCCTATGCCGGCAAGCCTTTCCGGGTCGACGCACATCTGGACCGCCTCGAGCGCAGCGCGGCCGCACTCGACCTGCCCGTTCCCGACCGCTCTCTCATCGCTTCCTGGATCCGGGAGGTGGCCGAGGAGGGAGGCGACTGCCTGGTCCGGGTGGTCGTCACCCGGGGCCCTGCCGTCCCGGGGGTCGAAGGGTCGGGCAGGTGCATCGTCATGGCCCACGATCTCCCTCCCCGGCGCACGGAGACGACGTTGTGGCCGGTGGTGGCGCCCTGGCATTCGGCGGGGACCTGGTGGAGCCTCACCGGGGCCAAGACGATCTCCTACGCCCCCAACCTGGCCGCGGGCCGGGAGGCACAGAAGCACGGCGCCGACGACGCCCTGTTGGTGTCGGTGGGCGGAGTGGTGCTCGAAGGCCCCACCTTCTCGGTGGGTTGGTGCCGCGACGGCCGCGTGTTCACACCGGGCCTGGACCTCGGGATCCTGGATTCGATCACGCGGCGGGTGATCCTCGAGATCCGTCCCGACATCGCCGAGGTCACCGAAACGCTCGACCGGGTGCTGGAAGCGGACGAGGTGTTCGTGATGTCGACGACCCAGGAGATCCTCCCGGTCGTGGCAGTGGGCGATCGGCGCTTCCCGCCGGGGCCCATCACCGCCGAGATCGCTCAGCGATTCACGGAGCTGGTCGGGCAGTAGTCGTTGCCGGTCCAGCCCAGGTAGAGCATGAAGGTCTCGGCGGCCTCCGCCGAGGTCAGGTACCGGTCTTCGTTCGGCATGGCCAGGCATCGGCGCACGCCGCCCAGCACGCGATGGGCCTCCTCGACGGTGAGATCGTCGGGGGAAGCCGGCGGCTCCGGGGTGGTCGCCTCCCCTCCGGCGTCGGGAGCCTCGGAGTCCAGCCCGTCGGCACGCGTCTGGTAGCCGTCGTGGAGGCGCTGCCAGGCGACGCGGCGGGCGATGTCGGCTTCGGTCACTCCCGGGCACTCCCCGTCGCAGTCGACGTCCTGGGTCGAGCCGAACGCCGCCATCCACCGGTCGAGCCGGTCGGAGCGGAGGGGGTCGTGCGGGCAGGCGAGGGTCGGGTCGTCGCACCAAACCGCCACGCCCCGAGACAGCAGCTTCACCAGCGCCGGCACCTCCTCGCCTTCGACCGGCAGGTCCGAGAACGGCCCGGTGAACGGGTCGCCCAGGCGCTTCGCCGCCCGGAGGCTGGGCTCGGGGTCCACCGAGTCCCCTGAAGGGTCCCGCAGCTCGAAGTGCAGGTGGTGGGGGGTGGTCTCGGCGTTGCCGGAGTCGCCCACCCATCCGATCACCTCGCCGGCGGCGACCCGGTCACCTTCCTCCAGGTCGGGCCTGATACCGATCCCGTTGCCGTCGTCGGTCCCGGCGGTGTCGTTGTTGAGGTGGATGTAGAGGGTCGACCATCCGTCGTCGTGGCGGATGTGGACCCGGTACCCGGATATGCCGGTGTCGCCGGCGATCCGGGAGACGACACCGTCGGCGGCCGCCACCACCGGCTGCAAGTGCGGGGCGAAGAGGTCGTTGCCCATGTGGAGGCGCCTTCCCCCGTCCCGGGGCGCACCGAACGGCGAGCCGATGTCGCCGGCGCCGAGGATCGGGAAGACCAGTGGGTAGACGAACGGCGTGTCACACGGCGGCTCGGTCGTCGTCGTGGTGGTGGTGGGCTGGGTCGTCGTCGTGGTCTCCGGCCGCGTGGTGGTCGTCGGCGGTGCCGTGGTGGTGGTCGTCTCGGGCACCGTCGTGGTGGTGGTCTCGGGCGCCGTCGTGGTCGTGTCGCCCTCCGTGGCGGGAGAGGACGCCTCTTCTTCGTCGGTCGCAGTCGTCGGCGGGGCTTCGGTCGTGGTGGTCGTGTCGGCGACGGTGCTCGTTGTGGTCTCAGGCGCCGTCGTGGTCGTCGGCGGCGCCGTGGTGGTGGTCGTCTCGGGCACGGTCGTGGTGGTGGTCTCCGGCGCCGTGGTGGTCGTCGTTTCCTCCGGGAACAGGTCGTCGATCTTCGTGGGCGGGCACATCACCGAGGCGGCGCCTTCTGTCGGTGCCACGATCCAGACACCGATGGCTGCCAACAGCAGCACCGATACGACGGCGAGTGTGTTTACCCTGCTCCCCATAGACCGCCGGTCAGGCTACCCGATGTGCCCTGTAAATGTGCCAGGGGGGAACTCGGCAAGCCGCTTCGTCGTTGACGAGTCACAGGGAGGAGACGCATGAAACACCTCAGCCGCCTCGCCGTCGCAGTTGTCCTGGGCCTCCTCGTCGCGGCATGCAGCGGCGAAGAAGCCCAGATCACCACCACCACTCTCGACGCCGCTTCGCTGACGACCACCACCACCTCCGCCGGCGGCCCCGGGGGCACGTCCCCTGACGCCACGGATTCCCAGGACGTCACGACCACCACCTCGCCCCAGATCGAGAGCTGGGAGATCATCACCCGGACCTCGGGAGACGAGGGGGAGACGCTCTACATCCTCGTCGACCCCGGTGAGTACACCGACGTGAGCATCGAGAACTTCCTCGGCGACCTGCTCGAAGAAGAGACGGCCGTCCATGGCGTGGAGATCTTCGACGACCGGGCTGCCCTCGAAGCGGCTCTGAAGCCGCAGGAGGAGCGCACCGACGAGGAGAACCAGCTGATCGAACAGCACCACCTCGTCAGCCTCGTCGAGGGGCGGCAGGTGGAGTTCCGGGGCCCGCTGTCGGAGTACCCCGCGTTCGTCATCGGCTCCTGATCACAACAGCAGCGTCGCCACCAGGAGGAACCCGCCGAAGCCGACCACGTCGGTGGCGAACGTCAGGAAGATCGACGACGCCAGCGCCGGATCGAGGCCGAACCGCCGCAGGATCAGCGGAATGGCCGCCCCCAGCGTGGTGGCGATCGAGAGGTTGGCGAACACGGCCAGGCCGACGACGGCGGCGACCCGGAGATGCTCGGCTGTCCCCGCCTCCATGATGCCGGTGCCGAGGAGCGCGAGCGTCAGCAGGGCGGTGGCGGCCGACACGGCCAGCCCGACGAGGAGGCCGATCCGCAGCTGACGTCCCAGGACGCCGAGGATCCGCGACCCGGGCACGTCGTCCGACGACAGCGAGCGGATGACCACCGCCAGGCTCTGGGTGCCGCCGTTGCCGCCGAGCATGGCGGCGATGGGCATGAGGGCGGCGAGCACCGGGATCTCGGAGATGATGCCGGTCTGTTGCTCTATCACCAGCGCCACCGCCAAACCCAACGTCAGGTTGATGAGCAGCCACGGGAACCGGCTGCGAGCCGCCCGCAGCACGTCCGAGTAGACGGTCTCCTCGGCGCTGGCGCCCACCGACGTGGCGAAGTCCTCCGACGCCTCTTCCTGGACGGCCTCGATCACGGCGTCGGAAGTGACGATGCCGAGCAGACGGCCGTTGTCGTCGGTCACGGGCACCGCCAGCAGGTGGTACCGCTGGGCGAGCTCGGCGACCTGGCGCCGGTCGGTGAAAGCAGTCACCGACACGGGGTCCTTGACCATCGCCTCGTCGAGCCCCGATCCCGGGCGCTCGAACACCAGATCGCGGAACGAGATCACCCCTTTGAGCCGGTCCTCGTCGTCGACGACGTAGACGTAGGAGAGGTGGTCGAGCTCGTCGCTCAGCACGCGGATGCGCTCGATCGCCTCACCCACGGTGAGGCCGAGGGGCAGGGCGGCCACCTCTGTGGTCATGAGGCCGCCGGCCGAGTCGGGCGGGTAGATGAGGAGCCTCCGCACCGCCTCCGCCTCGGTGGGGGACATCGCCTCCAGCACCACCTCGGCGGCGTCCTCGGGCAGCTCGCCGATCAGGTCGGCGGCATCCTCGGGGTCCATGGCGTCGAGGGCGGCGGCCGCGGTCTCGACCGGCAGCTCCTCGATTATCTCGGCAGCCAGCTCCGGAGAGATCTCCTCCAGCACCCCGGCGGCGTCGTCGGGCTCGAGGTCGGAGAGGAGCTCGATGGCCGCTTCCTCGGAGAGCTCCTCGAGAACGTCGGCGGCGTCGCCGGGAACGGTGGCGACGAGAGCCTCCCACTCCGCAGGGCGAGCGTCGAGGTACTCCTCGACCTCGTCTCGGTCGCGACGAGCCGCCCGGAGCAGGTTCCGGGCGAGCTGGCGCGGGCTACGGAGCCGGAGCTTCATGGCGAGGACCAGCATACGGGCGGCGGCAGGCCGCGCCTCGCCACCGGCGGGGTGGAGCCGGCTAGCTACTCCCGGTAGGGCTCGATGGCCTTGACCTCGACGGAGAATGTGCCTCCCGGCGCCTCGTAGGTGACGCGGTCGCCGACCTTGGCGCCCAGCAGGGCGCTCCCCAGCGGGCCGTCGGGCGATGCCAGGGCCAGGCCAGGCACCTTGTTCTCGGGGGTGGCGACGAAGTAGCGCACCTCGTCCCCGTCGTCGTCGACCACCGTCACGACGCTGCCGATCTGGACGGTGCCGTCGTGGGTCGCCTCCCTGACTTCGGCCCGCCGGAGCAGGTCCTCGAGCTGGCGGATCCGCGCCTCGAGCATGCCCTGGTCGTTCTTGGCGGCGTCGTAGTCGGCGTTCTCCCGGAGGTCGCCATGGGAACGCGCCTCCGCGATCCGGGCCTCGATCTCGGCCCGCCCTTCCGTCTTGAGGTACTCCAGCTCCTTGGTGAGCTTCTCGTACGCCTCGGGTGTCAGCCAGGTGGTCTCGTCGGTCATGGAGTGCGAGACGATAGGACTCGGAAGGTCGCTACTGCTACTCAGCAGGGATCTGGACGATAACGTTGGCTCCGTGGAGCCGGTGCGTCTCACCTCGTTCAGTCACGGCGCCGGGTGCGCCTGCAAGCTCGGGTCGGTGGAGCTGTCGCGAGTGCTCACTTCCCTGAAGAGTCATCCGGCGTCCTCCCATCCCGACCTGGTGGTCGGACTGGGCACCTCCGACGACGCCGGGGTGTTCGCCCTCCCCGGCGACTCCGAACGGGCCATCGTCCAGACCGTCGACTACTTCACGCCGATCATCGACGACCCCTACGACTGGGGGCGGATCGCCGCCACCAACGCCCTCTCCGACGTGTACGCCATGGGCGGCCGGCCGCTCACGGCCCTCCAGATCCTCGGCTGGCCCCGCAACGACCTTCCGCTGGAAGTGGCGAGCCGTGTGGTGGAGGGGGGAGCAGACGTGATGGCTGCCGCCGGATGTGTCGTGGTGGGAGGGCACACGATCGACGTCGCCGAGCCGATCTACGGCTTCGCCGTCACCGGCCTGGTCGAGACGAAGAAGGCCGTCACCAACGCCGGCGCCGAGGTGGGGGACGTGCTGGTCCTCACCAAGCCGCTCGGCACCGGGATCATCGCCACCGCCCACAAGGCCGGGGACTGCCCGCCCGAGATCCTCGCCGGTGCGGTGCGGTCGATGACAACCCTCAACGACGTCGCCGGCGAAGCCCTGGGCTTGGCGCACGCCGCCACGGACGTGACCGGGTTCGGGTTCCTCGGCCACCTCCTGGAGATGCTGGATGCCTCCAAGGTGGGGGCGAGGATCGACGTCGCCTCGGTGCCGTTGCTCGACGGAGCCGCCGACCTGTACGAGAGCGGCTTCTACCCGGGAGGCAGCCGCCGCAACCTCGCGGCCGTGGAGCACCGGGTCGAAGGTGCGTTGGACGCCCTGCCCTTCCTGGCGGACGCCCAGACATCGGGCGGGCTCCTGGTGGCGCTGCCCCGAGACGCCGTCGACCGGTACTCGATGCTCGTGCCGGGGGCGGCACGCGTCGGCGTGGTGACCGACCGCCCCGGCGTCGTCGAGCTGGCCTGAGGAGGTCGGTCCCGGGCGTCGCTAGCGTGAGCGACGTGGACGCCGCGGAACGACTGCACAACATCGCCAACGCCCTCTCCATCCCGGCCGTGGAGCGGCACATCTTCTTGTGCGCCGGCCAGTCGACACCCAAGTGCGCCCCCGTCGAGGTCACCAACGCGGTGTGGGCCCACCTCAAGGCCCGCCTCAAGGAACTGGGACTGGCGTCCGCCCCGCCCCGCTGGAGGGACCGTGACCCCGCCGAAGCCCGGCCGGAGCCGGTCGGCACCGGACGGGTGCTCCGCAGCAAGGTGGACTGCCTGCGGATCTGCCAGTCGGGGCCCATCTGTGTGGTCTACCCGGAGGGCACGTGGTACCACGGGGTCACGACCGAGGTGATGGACCGCATCATCGAAGAGCATCTCATCGGCGGCACCCCGGTATCCGAGCACGTGTTCGCTGTCGGTCCGCTGGAGCCCCGATGAAGAGGCTCCTTCGTTGGGTCGGGATCGCCGTCGTCCTGCAGCGGCTGTTCGGTCCCGCCCCGTCGCCCCGCTTCCGGCCCGGCCAGGTTCATCCGTGGAGGGTGAGCGGGAGGACGGTCTTCGTCGGCGACAACGAGTTCCTGGTCCGAGAGGCCGGGCCCAAGGACGCCCCGCCGGTGGTCCTCATCCACGGGCTCGCCGGGTCCTCGATCGCCGAGTGGTACCGGGTGGGACGCATCCTGGCCGCCGACCATCGGGTGATCCTCGTCGACAACCGCAGCCACGGCCTGTCGCCGCAGAGCCGCACCCGCTTCGAGGTGGAGGACGTCGCCGACGAGGTCGCCGCCATCCTGGACACGCTGGGCATCGCCACGGCGACGGTGGTGGGCTACTCGATGGGTGGGACCATCGCCCAGGCCTTCGCCTACCGCCATCCCGGTCGGGTCCGGTCGCTGGTGCTGATCGCCACCTTCTCCCACCATCCTCCGCTGCTTCGGTTCCTGCGGGTGGCGGGGCTGATGATCGCCCGCGCCTGGGAGCGGATCACCGGCACCGGCACCCCGGAAGTGAGGTCCCTGTATCTCCTCCTCACCGGGGCGGTGGAGCGCGAGCACGCCCGGTGGCTGTGGGACGAGACCCATCGGCGCGATCCCGAGGCAGGAGCCCAGGCCGCCTTCGCCATGCTCCGCTTCGATGCCCGCGACTGGATCGGCAGGCTGGGAGTGCCGAGCGTCGTCGTCATCCCCACCCGCGACCAGTTGGTGCCGGCCCCGTGGCAGTACCGGCTCGCCGACGAGATCGCCGCCGACGAGGTGGTGGAGGTGCCCGGCGCCCGCCACGAGGTGCCGTGGACCCATCCCGAGCTGATCGCCGAGGTGATCGCCCGGGCGGCCAAACAGGAGCCGGTCGGCCAGCCCGTCAGCTCGCCGGGACCAGACGCAGGACGCTCCCGGAGCTAGGAGGCTCGAAGGGGAACGACCGGGTCTTGCCGCTCGCCCACTCTTCGGCCATGTCGAAGTAGTGGCGGTGGAAGACGTGGCCCGACTGTCCCGTGCTGTGGATCGCCACCGACCGGGAGAAGTCGGCCAGGTCGACGACCATCCGCATGGACGGCAGGTCCGTGACCTCGTAGCCCTCACTCGCCGCCCAGCTGGTGGCGTTGACGATGGAGGTGCCGCCGCCGACCCCGGTGACGGTCCGGTTGAAGAGGGCCTCGATGGGGGCGATGCCCGACTGCCCGAGCGTCTGGTTCTCGAACGGGGCGATGTGCAGCTTCCCCCATTCCCAGTCCCGAGGGTCGTCGCCGAGGGTCTCGGTCAGCTCCTCGTGCGCCGCCCGGACGGCCGCCTCCAGGATCTGGGAGGCGGTCTCGGTCTCTCGGGTCGACTGGCGGTCCCACCAGGGGTTCTCCGGGTCGTCGAGCAGGCCCTGCATCAAGGTGAAGAACCGGCTTCCGCCGTCCGCCGGGTGGTCCTCGGGCAGCTCGTCGAAGGTGAGCGCCAGGAGGTGCCTCCACACCGCGGCGTAGGCGGCGGCACCGGGGCTGATGGCGTCCATCTGATACGGGTCGCTGCTGTCTGCCCACGGCCGCAACACCTCCTGGACCGCCCGGATGGCGGGGTCGTCGACCTCGATACCCAGGACGAGCGGGACCACCATCGCCGCCGAGGCGTCGTAGGAGTCCATCTGGATGGCGACCATGTCCGCGACGGCGAGGTCTTCGGCCGACGAGAGCAGCTCGGTGATGCGGGCGGCCCGGTATCCGTGGTCGAAATCGGCGCCCAGGTACCACTCGTAGTCGGCGCCTGTCACCGGCTGGTTGGCGGTGACGATCATCCCCGACGGCGGGTCGAGCACCGACGGGAGCTCCTCGGCCGGGATGCTGCCCTCCCACTCGAACTCACCGGTCCACCCCGGGACGGGATAGCGGCCGTCCCCGGAGCGCCGGACCGGGATGTCGCCGGTCGCCTGGTAGCCGATGTGGCCGTCGACGTCGGCGTACAGGAGGTTCTGGGGGGCGATGTCGAACAGCTGCGCCGCCCGACGGAACTCGTCCCAGTCACCGGCCGAGTTGATGCGCAACAGGGCCTCGATCACCGTCGACGGCTCCAGCGCCTTCCACGCCAGGGCAACCTCGTAGCCCTCCCGCTGGGCGTCGGGCAGCCGCGCGGCGAGCTCGTAGGTGTCGGAGATGATCGGGCCGTGGCCGGTGGAGCGGATCTCGATCTCGACGGGGTCGGCGCCGGCCACCTCGATCACCTCGGTCCGGGTCTCGATCGGGAGCCACTCGCCTTCGAACTCGTAGGAGCCGTCGCGGGTCCGCTCGATGAACAGGTCCATGCCGTCGGGGCCCTCGTTGGTGAATCCCCAGGCGATCCTCTCGTTGTGCCCGATCACCACCCCGGGGGCGCCGGCGAAGCTGAAACCGCCGACTCGGAACGGGCACCGTTCCGACACCGGCTCGCACCAGAGCGAGATCTCGTACCAGATCGAAGGAAGCTGGATCCCCAGGTGGGGGTCGTTGGCGAGGAGCGGGAGGCCCGAGGCGGTGCGGCTCCCGTCGACCGCCCAGCTGTTGGAGCCGATGCCCTCGAAGGCGGCTCCGAGGGCGTGGGCGGCCACGTCCACGTTGGCGGCGGCCCGTTCGAGTGCCGGCAGTGCCTCCGCCAGGAGAACGGGGGTGTCCCCTGCTGCCGAAGCGGGGGTGCCTTCGACGATGACCGGATGCTCCGCCGGCACGTCCGGATACAGGTCTTCGGCCATCTCGGGGCCGAGAGCGCCGGCCAGGAGAGCCCGGTCCAGCTCCTCTTCGAGATTGGACCGCAGGTCCCAGGCCATCACGTGGGCCCAGGTGAGCGTGTTCTCGGGCTTCCATGGCGCCGGCCGGTAGTCGCCGTTCTGCAGGCCGAGCACGGCGTATTCGAACGACAGGGCCGCTCCGCCCGGGCGCTCCTCGAGGTAGGCGTTGACTCCGGCGGAGTAGGCGTCGAGATAGGAGCGGATGTCGTCGGGGAGGGAGGCGTACTCCTCCTCGGCGAGGCGTTCGAACCCGAGAGTGCGCAAGAAGGCGTCGGTCTCGACCTGGCCCTCGCCGAACATCTCCGACAAGCGGCCCGCCCCGATGTGGCGCCACGTGTCCATCTGCCAGAACCGGTCCTGGGCATGGACGTAACCCTGGGCGAAGAACAGGTCTTCGGCGGTGGAGGCGGTGATGTGGGGGACACCCGACTCGTCCCGGACGACGGTCACCTCCGCCTCCAGCCCGGCGAGGCTGACGGTGCCTTCGGTGACCGGAAACGACCGCCGGACCATCCACAAGCCGGCGCCGAAAGCGGCCAGGGCGACGACGAGCAGGACGACGACGAACCAACGCAGCACCCGCATGGCCGGGCACCCTACCCCACCGATCAGCGAGGTTGTGTCAACGACCGGGACCGGCGATAGTGCAGCCCATGACGGGCGTCGCCTTCGCCGCCGTCGTCCTCGCCCATCTGGGCGGACTGGACGAGCTGGCCATGATCGCGGTGCCGGCCGCGGCGATCATCGCCTTCCTGCGCCGGTCCGAACGGCGAGCCCGGGAGCGGCAGGCGGCCCGATCGGCCGCCGACGTCGAAGCGCCATCCGCCGACGGCTAAAGTCCTTGGCCGATGAGTGACCAGCTCACCGCCGCGGCCCAGGCGATGAACGTCCCCGAGCCGATCGTGGAACGTTCGGCGCGTGCTCGTGCCGCCGCCTCGGGAATGAGCTACGAGGAAGTCCTCGCCGCCTGGGCGGGAGGGGGAGCCGTGGCTGTCGCCGCTCCGCCTGCCGAGGCGCCGGCAGCCGAGCCGGAGGCCGCTCCCCAGGAGGCCGCTCCCGAAGCGCCTGCTGCGGCACCCCAACCAGAGGCTCCCGCACCCGCTGCCCCCGCCGCCGCCCCCGAACCGGCGGTCGGGCCCGTTGCCGTCGCCGCCTTCGAAGAGGTGGAGGAAGAAGAGCCGGTGGAGCCGCTTCCGCTCGGGGAGCGAGTCCGCCTCGCCGGCCGGGTGGGGGCGTGGACAGGCGCCATCCTCGGCGTGCTGGGGCTGGTCTTCGGCTCTACGTGGCTGCTCGGGGCGGCCTCGGTGGCGGGCGAAGAGGGCGCTTACACGCCGGCCGTCGAGGTCACGACCACCACGTTCCTGATCGGCACGACTCTCCTGTCGATCGTATTCGGCGTCGTCGTGGCGGCTTTCAGCCGGGCCGCAGCCGGCTGGCTGGATCCGGGTGCCCGCCTCGAGGGCCGCTTCAAGGCCACCGTGGCGATGGGGATCGGCCTGGGCCTCGTGCTGGGCGTGGCGGCCGGAGCCGTGATGGTGTCGGCGTTCGGTGAGCCGATCGAAGGCGCCGAGGGCATGGTCCTGATGCGGATCGTCCCCGCCCTGTTCGTGGTGGCGCTCGGCGGTGCCGCGCTCGGATGGCTCACGGCCGCCCTGGTCCAGGTGATCGGGGTTCCCGTCGGCGTGGGCGAAGAGGACGCCGAGGAGATCGAAGAGGTGCGGGGTCGTCTGCGGGCGGCTCTCAGCATCCCCCTCGCCGCCGTGTTGCTGCTGGCGCTGATCGTCATCCCCCTGGGCCTGGTCTTCATCCGCTCCAACGAGATGGCCTCGGGTGGCGCCGCGTTGCTGGCCATCTTCGCCGCCGGCTCCATCCTCGGCATCGCGGCGATCTCCGCCAGCCGCCCCACCATGCGGATCACCTTCGGTGAGTTCCTGGTGGCCGTCGCCGGCGTGGCGACGGTCGTCCTGATCATCTTCGCCGTCATCCAGACCCGGGCCGAGCCCTCCGAGGAGGCGTCGGAAGAGCCCGCCGCCACCGAGCAGACGGCAGGGGAGGAAGGCGGAGAAGAAGGCGACGTCGACGCCATCGAGGAAGACGCCGCAGGCGACGCGTTCCTCCGTCGCATAGTCCTCTGATCCGAGCCGCTCCCTCGGAACCGGCAGTGGCGGTCCCGGTGCCGCAGGGCCCGCCATTGGGCGCGGCTGACTGTTCTTCGGGTTCTTCCCAGGTCGAGGATCTCTGATAGGGGTCCGGTGGGGAGCCGGCACACCTGGACGTCACAGGCCAGCCTTCGGCGCCTGGAGTTTGAGCAACGTCCCGTCCAGATAGTCGGATCTTCCTTTGTGAAGTCTGCGGTCAGGGTGTTCTCAGTTGCCGTGATCGGTGGGGGCCGCACCCCGATCCAGATATCGCCTCGCCGGTTGTTCGAGCCCTTCGGCTCTCCGTATCGAGGCGGCGGATGGTTTGTCTCTGGGTGAGGGTGGTGAAGATCTCGTCTATCACCTCGTCGAGCACTCCCGACACCAACCGAAACGATCTTCGGCCCAGACCCCCGTCCAGCCTCCCGCTGCCGTCCACCCATCAGCCTGCGGGCATCGCTCACCGACAGACCGGACGCCGCACCGACCCCGACATACGAGGCCCAAGGGACAGGAACGAGGCCGGAGCGGCGACTCAGCTGCCGCGGATGGCGACGATGCCCATCGCCGCCAACACGACGCCGTAGACGCCGAGAGCGAGGATGAACCCGGCGGCGAAGAAGCGGTTGAGCATGGGGCGCTCGAAGCGCAGGTGCATGTACCAGCCGACGACGATCACGAACTTCAAGGCGGCCAGGATGAGCAGCATCGCCACGTTCAGCGCCCCCAGCTCCAGGGCGTTGTCGATGTAGAAGAGACCGACCTCGATCGCGGTGAGCACCGCGAGGAGCCCGGCGATCTTCCAGTACTGGCTGATCGAAGGATGCTGCGGATGATGTGAATCGCTGGCCATCAGACCCTCGCGGCGTCGATGAGGTAGACGACGGTGAAGATGACGATCCAGATGATGTCGACGAAGTGCCAGTAGAGGCCGACCATCTCGACGTTCATCCCCTTCTCCTCCGAGAGGCGTCCCTTGAAGCGGGAGATGCCCCACAGGGAGAGGAGCATGAACACGCCGATCGCCACGTGGAGACCGTGGAACCCGGTGAGCACGTAGAACGCCGAGGCGACCGGGTTGGTGGTCAGCTTCATGTCGTAGTGGACGATGAACTCGGTGAACTCGAACACCTGGCCGGCCAGGAACACCGAGCCCAGCGCGGCGGTGGCGAAGAGCCACGTGCGGGCCTGGGGCTGGTCGTCACGGGCCACGGCGTTGTGAGCCAGCACCATGGTCAGCGAGCTCATGAGCAGCACGAACGAGCTCACCGAGGTGAACGGGATGTCGTAGACCTCCCGGGGATAGATGTTGAAGCCCGTTCGGTTCGAGTACAGCAGGTAGTTGGTGATCAGAGCCCCGAAGAACAAGAACTCGGAGCTCAGGAACAGCCACATGCCGAGCTTGCGGCTGTCGACACCGGTCGACTCGTGCTCGGCGTGGCCGTGGGCTTCGGGATGGACTGCTTCGGCCATCAGAGCGCCTCCGCCGGTTCCAGGTGTTCGGGCGTGTGGTCTTCGGGCTCGTCCTCGAGCGGTTCGATGCCCCAGCCGATGAACGAGGCCATGGTCAACAGGGCGCCGCCGACGATGAGGGCCTTGCCCCACGCCGTGGTGTGGTAGATGATCCCGTAGCTGATGATCGTGATTCCGAGGCCCACCAGGAACGGGAAGTAGGACGGGTTGGGCAGGTGGATCGGCTGCGGCGGGTTGTTGCCGATCTCCTCCAGCTCGGCGATGACCTGATCCGCTTCGGGCCGGCGCACGGCGCGGCCTTCCTCGTCCTCCGCGTACTTGCGCCGCCAGAAGTCGTCGAGGGACTCCACGACCGGCGGGACGGCGAAGTTGTACTCCGGCGTCGGGTTCGGAGTCATCCATTCGATGGTGCGGGCGTCCCACGGGTCCAGGCCGGAGGGCTCGCCATGGGTCTTCGACCGCCACCAGTTGTACATGAAGACCAGGATCGACAGGGCGATGATGAACGCCCCCACCGTCTCGACCTGGTTCCAGGTCTGCAGTCCGGCTTCTTCGGGGTACTTCCAGGTGCGGCGCACCATGCCCTGGAGGCCCAGCCAGTGCATGGGGGCGAACGTGAGGTTCATCCCGATGAGCATCAGCCAGAAGTGGAGCTTGCCGAGCCGCTCGTTCATCATCCGGCCCCGCAGCTTCGGATACCAGTAGTAGAGGCCGCTGAAGAGGCCGAATATCGCCCCGCCGAAGAGCACGTAGTGGAAGTGGGCGACGATGTAATAGGTGTCGGTCTGCTGCCAGTCGGAGGGTACGACGGCGTGGGTGACGCCCGACAGGCCGCCGATCACGAACATGGCCACGAAGCCGATCGAGAACAGCATCGGCGTCGTGAACTTGATCTTCCCGAGCCAGATCGTGCCCAGCCAGTTGAAGATCTTGATGCCGGTGGGGACCGCGATCGTCATCGTCGCCAGGCCGAACGCCGCCTGGGCGACCGGGCTGATTCCCGAAGCGAACATGTGGTGGGCCCACACGCCGAAGCCCAGGAAGGCGATGGCGGCGCCGGCGAAAACCACCGCCGAGTAGCCGAACAGGGGCTTGCGGCTGAAGGTGGGGATCACCTCGGAGACGATGCCCATCGCCGGCAGGATGAGGATGTAGACCTCCGGGTGGCCGAAGAGCCAGAAGAGGTGCTGCCACAGGATGGGATCACCGCCGTTCGTGGCCTGGAAGAACGTGGAGCCGAACTGGCGGTCGAACGTCGCCATGAACAGGGCCACGGCGATGATCGGCAGCGAGAAGAGCATGAGGAAGGCGACCACCGTCGTCATCCAGGCGAACACCGGCATCCGCAGGAGCCGCATCCCCTTCGCCCGCATGTTGAAGACGGTGACGATGAAGTTGACCGAGGAGATCAGCGAGGCGAGGCCGAGGATCTGCAGGCCCATCGACCAGTAGTCCATCGCCGTGCCGGTGGAGTAGAACGGCCCGGCGTGGGGCTGGTACCCGAACCAGCCGCCGTTGGGTGAGGAGGCGAGGAAGTCGAAGGCGCCGGGACCGCCGTTGATCGGGATGTTGCCGGTCACCCCGTCGGGCGTCATGGGGGCGAACGCCGTCCCGAAGATGAACGAGGAGTAGAGGAAGATCGCCCCGAAGAAGAACACCCACCACGACAGGGCATTCAACCGGGGGAAGGCGACGTCGCGGGCGCCCAGCTGCAGCGGGAGCAGGTAGTTGAAGAACGCCGCCGATGCCGGCATGACGAAGAGGAAGATCATCGTCGTGCCGTGCATCGTGAACAGCGAGTTGTAGGCCCCGGCGGTCAGGAACTCGGAGTTGGCCTGGGCCAGGTGGACCCGCAGGAGCAGCGCCTCGATGCCACCGAGGAGGAAGAAGAAAAACGCGGCGTACCCGTACATGGTCCCGATCCGCTTGTGGTCGACGGTGGTGATCCACGACCACAAGCCGGTCTCGGACCGGGGCTTGCGATAGATGGTGGTGACAGGCCTAGCGGCAACGTCAGTCACGATGACCCCTGCTCACGTCTCGCGTACTCCTCATTCCAACGTCCTCAGCCAGGCAATCAAATTGTCGATGTCGGCTTCGGTGAGGCCGAGGTCGGGCATGTAGCTTCCGGGCTTGACCGACGGCGGGTCGGCCAGCCAACGCTTGAGGGCCGTCTCGAAGTCCTCTCCGTGCTCGGGGAGGACGGCGCCGGCGAAGTGCGTCCGGTACTGGTCGGCGAAGTGGGTGAGGTTGGGCCCGTTGAACGCCTCGCGGGGGATGATGTTGTCGGGGATGTTCTGGTCGTTGTCCTCGAAGTCCACCGTGTGGCACTGGACGCAGCCGGCGCTCTGGAACACCTGCAACCCGTCCCATGCGGGGGTCCCCTCATCGGGAATCGCGGCCGGCTGGAGCTGGCGGGCGATCCAGGCCTCGAACTCCTCCCGGGGGACCGCCTCGACCTGGGCCCGCATCAGGGAGTGGGAGAGGCCGCAGAACTCGGCGCAGTGGGCGTAGTAGGTCCCGGGCTCGTCCGCCTGGAGGCGGAGGAGGTTCTCCTGGCCGGGAACCAAATAACGCTTGCCGTGGAGCTTGGGGACCCAGAAGTTGTGGACGACGTCCTCGGACTGGAGGACGGCGCAGACCTCTTCGTCGGCGGGGATCACCATCGTGTTGGCGGTCTCGATCTCGGCGCCCGCCGGCATGCCCTCGATGTTGGAGTAGCGGAACTCGAACCACCACTGGTGGGCGATCACCTCGATGCGCATCGAGTCGGGAGCGCACTCGGTCAGGTCGAACACCGTGCGGACCGTGGGGACGGCGATCGTGGCGAGGATCAGGGCGGGGATCACCGTCCAGATGACCTCGAGCTTTGCGTTGCCGTGGATCTGCTTCGGCTCCTTGCGTCCCGGACGGTCACGGAACAGGAAGACGGCGACGATGATCGCCAGCTGCACGAAGACGAAGATGCCGGCGGCGATCCAGAACACCGGCCAGAAGAGGGAGTCGATCTGGCGGGCGAAGGGGCCCTGGGGATCGAGCGAGTTGAGGGGAGCGTCCTCCACGTCTGGCGCGATCAGCTGACACGCCGACAATGCGAGCGCCAGGAAGACCAGACCTGCGAGCCGGAGAGATCGGAGTCGAGATCTCATCGGGCCGCATCATACGGTGCGTTCTCCCCAGCCCCAACCCGATCGAACGCCCCGCGCGGGGCGGCAGCAGGGCGGGCAGGCTTCCCGAGTGTGGGGTTTGCGGCAGGGCCGGTACTCTGTCTGTCGCAGTGGATTCCCCCAGCGTCGTCATCGCCGAGCCATCGGTGAGACGAGGAGTCGTCAAGGCCTACTTCGCTCTCACCAAGCCCCGCATCATCGAACTGTTGTTGATCACGACGGTTCCGGCGATGGTGCTGGCCGAAGGTGGCTGGCCGGGCTGGTGGACGGTGCTGGCAACGCTGATCGGTGGCTCGCTCTCCGCCGGCGGGGCGAACGCCATCAACAACTGGTTCGACCGGGACATCGACGAGGTCATGCGTCGCACCCGTCGCCGGCCCCTACCCCGCCACGAGATCGAGCCGGTGGCGGCCCTCCGGTTCGGCATGGCCCTGGGAGTGGCGGGCTTCCTGTGGCTGTGGGCGTTCGCCAACCTCCTCGCCGCGGTGCTGTCGACCGCCGGCCTCCTCTTCTACGTGTTCGTCTACACGGTCGCCCTCAAACGCCGCACCTCCCAGAACATCGTCATCGGCGGGGCCGCGGGCGCCGTTCCGCCCCTGGTCGGCTGGGCAGCCGTCACCGGCGAGCTGGACCTGGCGGCGTGGGTCCTGTTCGCGCTGGTCTTCTATTGGACCCCGCCCCACTTCTGGGCGCTGGCCCTCCGTTACGAGGACGACTACGCCAAGGCGGGCGTGCCGATGCTGCCCGTGGTCCGGGGCACCGAACAGACCGTCCAGTCGATCCTCCTCTACACGGTGACAATGGTGCTCCTCTCGTTGCTCCTGGTCCCCGTCGCCGGCATGGGTTGGATCTACCTGGTGGCCGCCATCGCCAGCGGCACCTGGTTCACGTGGAGCGCCTGGAGGGTCCGGCGCGATCCGGCCAGGGCCATGAAGCTGTTCACGGATTCGACGGTCTATCTGGCGGTCCTGTTCGCCTCGGTGGCCGTCGACGTGTTCGTGCGATGATCGACGCCATCGTCTTCTTCCTCGTGTGGGTGTTCCCGCCGGTCGTGGTGGCGTTCCTGGTCTGGAAGGCGTTTCGGGCGAGGAGCGACGGCCAGTGATGGCCGCCATCTCCTATCCCCCCATCCCCCTCTTCGACGTCGGCCCTCTCACCCTGTCCCTCCACGGGGCCTTCGCTGCCATCGGCTTCATGGTCGGTGCGTGGGTGGCGACGAAGGAGGTGCACCGGCGCGGTCTCGACACGGAGGCGTACCAGTCGGCTCTGACCTGGGGGCTGATCGGCGCCCTGATCGGCGCTCGTTACCTGACCACCCCGGCAGCCCTCCTCGCCGGCGTGCCCCTGCTCGACGCCCTCGCCCCGCTCGGTGGGAATTTCTCGATCATGGGAGGTTTCGTCGGCGGCATCGTGGGCGGGTTGTTGCGCATACGCCGCCTCGATCTGCCGGTGCTGCCTACCCTCGACGCCTCTGCTTTCGGGCTGGCGCTGGGGACGGTGGTGGGGCGTATCGGCGACCTCGCCATCGTCGAGCACCTGGGGCGGCCCACCACCGCCGCCTGGGGCTACGGCGTCAAGCCCGGCTACGACCTCGCTCCCCAGCACGACATCCTCGAGTGCACCGCCGCCGAGGCGCTGCCCAGCGGATACTGCCCGGTTCCCGACCTTCCGATCACCGCCCCCGTCCAGGACGGGATCTACCACCACGTCGCCGCCTACGACATGATCGGCGCCGCCATCCTCCTCGGCGTGCTCTACCTGGTCGCTCGCCGGTTCCGGCTGCCGGCAGGGAGGCTCTTCTTCCTGTGGGTCGCCTGGTACGGGTTCCAGCGGTTCCTCTTGGACTCGCTGCGCTACGGCCTGGGAGATGCGACCGTCGGCCCCTTCACCTGGAATCAGCTGTCGGGGCTCGCCGCCGGGGTGGGAGGCCTGATCATGATGTGGGTGGTGGGGCGCTGGTCCCGCCCTGAGGTCGCGGCGGAATCAGGACCGGGAAGCCTCCAAGAGGTCGACTGACGCGGTGTTGCGGCAGTAAGGCTTTGGTCGTACACTCGCGGCCCACATGTCCAAGCGGCGCTTCTTCGGCTATTTCGTCTTTACCGGGCCCGGCCCGGGTTGACGTGATGGCCTGAAGGAGCTCAGCACCCACCACAGCAACCCGGAGCCGGACGCTCCGGGTTTCTTGGATTCCCGGGGCGTCTTCGACAGGAGAAGACCATGGAGCGCAAGGCAAACAAGACCCCAGGGAAACCGAAGACAGTCGTCGCCGTCGGGCACGTCCGCATCGGGTTCGACGCTTTCCCGGTCATCGCCGGCCCCTGCGCCATCGAATCGGAGGAGCAGATCCGCGCCGTCGCCCAGTCGGTGGCCGAATGCGGGGCCGCCATGCTCCGCGGTGGCGCCTGGAAGTCGACCTCCTCTCCGTACGGGTTCCGCGGGCTGGGTGAGGAGGCGGTGGACATGCTCGTCGCCGCCGGCGAGGAGGTCGAGCTGCCCACGGTCACCCAGGTGCTCGAGGCGTCTCACGTCGAGAAGGTGGCCGGGAAGGTCGACATGTTGGAGATCGCCTCCGGCAACATGCAGGACTTCGAGCTGCTGCGCGAGGCGGGCCGGTCGGGCATGCCCGTGCTCCTGCGCCGCGGCCCCTCGGCCACCATCGACGAGTGGCTGTGGGCGGCGGAGTACCTCCTGGCCGAAGGCAACGACGACGTGGTGCTGGTCGAGCGCGGCATCCGCACCTTCGGCACGGTGGGGGCGGACACCCTCGACATCGGCGCCGTCCCCGCCCTCAAGGAAACGACCCATCTTCCGGTGATGGTCGATCCATCCCACAGCGCCGGCGGTCCGCTGCGCGTGAAGCCTCTGGCGCTCGCCGCCCAGGGCGTCGGCGCCGACGGCGTGATCATCGAGGTGCACCCCAATCCAGAGGTGGCCCAGTCCTCCCAGGCCCAGATCGGCATCGGCGCCTTCGAGGACCTCATGACCAGCCTCGGCATCTCCCGGGTGCGGCGCCACATCGACCAGATCGATCGCCAGATCGTGCGCCTGCTCGCCCGTCGTCAGGCCCTGTCGCTGGAGATCGGCCGGGTGAAGCAGGCCCGGGGACTTCCGGTGCACATCCCCGACCGGGAGAGCGAGCTGCTCGACGTGGTCCGCGAAGAGGCGCGTCACCTGGGGCTCGACGTGGACCACGTCGTCAAGCTGTTCGAGCTGGTCCTCGCCGAGTCGCGCCGGCTCCAGCACGACATGCGGTCTTCCGAGCAGTCGGCCGCCGTGTCCTGATGTCAGGCGGACTGGCGGGGACGGGGACGGATCCGGCTCGCCAGCTCGTCGAAGTTCGTCTCCGGGTCCATTTCGGTCCCGGCCCGGAAGGTCGCCCGGCCGATCATATGGGCGCTGATCGGGGCAGTGAGGTACTGGAAGAGGATCACCAGGATCAGCTTGGTGGTGTGGCCGACCCCGGCCATGGCGATCACCGCCCCGGACAACGTCAGCGCCATGCCCAGGCTGGCCGGTTTCGTGGCCACGTGCATGCGGGCGAAGACGTCCCGGAAGCGTTGGAGCCCGAACGCCGCGATCAGAGCCAGTCCCGAGCCGGCCAGGATCAGGATGGACGCCGCCGCCTCGATCACCGGGCCCCCCTCCTCTCCACGAAGCCCGACACCAGGGTCGTGCCGGTGAAACCGAGCAGCGAGGCGACGACCATGATGTCCAGGTAGAGGCTCTGGCCCGTGCGGGCGGCGAGGACCGCCAGGCCCATCACGATGATCACCAGCAGCGAGTCGAGGGCCAACACGCGGTCGGGCAGCGAGCTGCCGCGCCGGGACATCCGCAGGATGCACAAGGCGGCAGCCACCGACAGGGCCACCAGGGCGATCGTGGTGCTGGTCTGGAGCATCAGGTCACCTCCTGTTCCTCGGCTTGCTCGGCTTGGAGCTCTCCCCTGACGGGAAACGCGGCCATCACCAGGGCCTCGAGGTGGTGGATGGCGCGGCGGCTCGCCTGGATGGACTCGAGATGGAGCACATGGATGAAGAGGGTCATGGTCTCCTCGTCGAGCTCCAGGGTGAGGGTGCCAGGGGTGAGCGAGTTCAGGTTGGCCACGGTCGTGGCCACGAAAGGCGACCGGGTGCGGAGACGTACCGACACCACCGCCGGGTTGATGCGGGTGCCCGGAGTGATCACTTCCCAGGCGACGATCAGGGACGCCTTGATCAACTCGCGCACGAAGTACAAGACCAGAGCGAGGAAAGCCCGGGGGCGGACACGATGACGGACTCTCGACGGCACCACGCGGATGCGACGGGTGATGAGGAAGGCGATCAGGGCCCCGGACAACACGTTGGCCCACGTCACGTCCTCCCAGAGGGCGACCCACACTGCGGTGAGCCAGACGATGGCGGCGGCGAGACGTCTCATGGCCCCAGCACCGCCTCCACGTACTGGGCCGGCTCGAACAGGAACTCGGCGGCCCGCTGACCCAGCTGGTACAGGGGCGCGGCGGCCACCACGAACAGCAGGCTTGCAGCCACCAGCGCGGCGGTGGAGCCGACCATCAGGGGCGGGAACCGGGGGCGGGAGCTCTCCAGCCCCTCGGGCATGGGCGGTGGCGCCTCGGGGGCTCCCCAGAACACGCCGGCCCAGATCTTGGTCATGGAGAACAGGGTCAGGATGCTGACGAAGAGGGCGACGGAGACGGTCATGTAGGCGCCGACTTCGAGGCCGCTCTGGATCAGCGTCAGTTTGGCGACGAAGCCGGACAGGGGAGGCACCCCGGCGAGGCTGAGGGCGGGGATCAGGAACAAGGCGGCGAGGAACGGGCTGGTGTGGAGCATCCCGCCCAAGCGACGGAGAGCCGCGGTCCCGGTGCGCTCCTCGATGAGGCCGCCCACCATGAACAGGGTGGTCTTGATGAGGATGTGGTGGACGACGTAGAACACGGTCGCCGCCAAGCCGGCGACGGTGAACAGGCCCAGCCCGAAGATCATGTAGCCGATCTGGCTCACGATGTGGAAGCTGAGGATCCGCTTCACGTCGTCCTGGGCGATGGCGCCGAGGACCCCCACCGTCATGGTCAGCGCGGCTGTCGCCAGAAGCAGCGTGGAGTGGGTGTCCTGGGAGAACAGAAGGGTCTGGGAGCGGACGATGGCGTAGACGCCGACTTTCGTCAGCAGGCCGGCGAATATGGCGGTGACGGGGGCGGCAGCCGTCGGATACGAGTCCGGCAGCCAGAAGAACAGCGGGAAGATGGCCGCCTTGATCCCGAAGACCACGAGGAACAGCACGCTCAGGGCCTCACGGAGGGCGGGGTCGATGGCCTGGAGCTTGACGGCGAGGTCGGCCATGTTGACGGTCCCCGTGGCGGCGTAGACCAGGCCCACGGCGGTGACGAACAAGGTGGAGGCCAGCAGGCTGATGACCACGTAGGTGGTGCCGTGGCGCACCTGGGGCTTCGACCCGCCGAGGGTGATGAGGACGTAGCTGCACACCAGCGTCATCTCGAACGCCACGAACAGGTTGAAGAGGTCCCCGGTGACGAACGAAGCCGACACGCCCGAGGCGAGCAACAGGTAGACGGGGTGGAAGAAGAGGGTGGTGTCGTCGGTGCGGGAGGAGCCGATGGCGTAGACGAAGACGGCCAGCAGCATCAGCGAGGCGACCGACAGCATGATCGCCGAGAACAGGTCCACCACGACCGAGATGCCGATCGGCGCCGGCCAGTCGCCCACCACGACCGTGACGACCGAACCGTCTCTCACCTCCTGCAGCAGGAGGACCGAGGCGACCAGGTTGGCGACCAGGGCGAGCACGCCGAGGCTGCGCCGCAGGGCGTGGCGGCGTCCCAGGGCCAGGGAGATCGCGGCGGCTCCGAACGGGACGATCACCGGGAGGAGCGGCGTCATCTACGAAGCCTCCTCGTCGACGACGATCTCTTCTTCGGCTTCCCGTTCGCGGAGGGCGGTCATGGTGGCGATCCGCACGTCCTCGACGTCGTCTTCCACCTCGTCGGATCGGGTCAACAGCCAGCTGCGATAGGCGAGGGCGAGCAGGAAGGCGGTGGAGCCGAAGGTGATGACGATGGCGGTCAAGGCCAGTGCCTGCGGGACGGGATCTGCCGCCGGCCCGCCCTCGGCGCCGACGATCGGGGGGCGGCCAGCCCTGCCGCCGGCGAGGAGCAGCAACAGGTTCGCCCCATGGGTCAGGAGCGCCAGGCCGATGACGATGCGGCTCAGGTTGCGCTGGAACAGCAGGTAGGTGCCTGCTGCGTAGAGCACCGCCACCGTGAGCGCGAGGGCCAGAACGATCACGGGCCGTTCTCCGTCTCAGCCAGAGCCAGCACCAGGGCCGTGCCGACCCCGATCACCACCATGAACACGCCGATGTCGAAGAGGAGGGCGCTGGTCATGTGCATCTCGCCCAGCAGGGGAACGTCGAGGGTCACCTTGGCCGCTTCGAGGAAGGCGTCGCCCCAGACCCAGCCGGCGATGCCCGTCGCCAACGCCAGCGCCAGGCCGAGGCCCATGATCGTCGCCGGTGGTGCGGGGAGGGACTGGCGGGCCCGCACCCGGCCGGAGGCGACGAGCCGGATCACCAGGCCGGAGACGACGACGAGGCCGGCGACGAACCCGCCGCCGGGGGCGTTGTGGCCCCGGAAGAGGAGGAACAGCGCGAAGACGGCGGCGGTGCGGATGATGACGTCGGCGGTCATCTGGAGGATCAGCGAACGGTCGATCACCTGTCGTCCCCTCCCTTCTGCCCAACGAGCTCCTCGTCGTTGTGGGGGACCTCGCTTCGGCCGCGGCCGGTGAGGATCAGCGCCGCCGCACCGAGCGCCACCACGGTGAGCACGGTGATCTCGCCCAGGGTGTCGTAGGCGCGGAAGTCGGTGAGGATGACGTTGACGACGTTGGCGCCGCCTCCCTCGGGCTGGGATCTCGTGAGGTACTCGCCGCTGAGGGGAGCCGCCTGGCGGCTGGCCGCTGCCCACAAGGCGAACGCTCCCGCGGTGACGCCGGTGAGGATCGAGAGGATGAGACGGCTCGCCTGCCGGAGTCGCCACCCGATGTTCTCGAAGTGTGTCGGCAGGTGGTGGAGCACGAGCACGAACAGGCCGAGGGTGAGGGTCTCGATCAGCATCTGGGTGAGGGCGAGGTCCGGGGCTCCCTGGATCACGAACAGGACCGCCACTCCGTATCCGACTGCGCTGAGGAAGAGCACCGCTCCCAGACGGCGCTTCACGTTGGCGGTGCCGATCGCGGCCACACAGACCAGCAGCGCGGTGACTGCCTGGATGGAATTCTCGGCGATGATCAGGCTCTCGGGCAACCTGAACGCCCGGGTCAGGATCACTCCCGGGCCGATCACCGCCGTGGCGACGATCACGCCCAGGTAGATCGGCAAGGAGCCGTTCTGGACGATCGAGGTGACGCGGTCGGCGATTCGGTTGAGGGCCACGATCGCCGAGGCGTACACCATCTTGGCCCGCGGCAGGCGGGCGGCGGCCTCCTGCACGGCCCGCGGTGGATACCGCCACAGCAGCCACCCGCCGGCGATCGCCGCGGCCGACAACAGGAGCGGGACGTTGAAGCCGTGCCAGAGGGCCAGGTGGTGCCCTTCCGATCCCAGGGCCCCGGCGGCTCCCGCCACCAGGCCGTCGACGAGACGGGGGAATACCCCGGCGACGATGGTCACGATCGCCAAGAGCACCGGGCCGGCCACGAACCCGGCGGCGGGGGAGTGGGCCTCGTCGACGACAATCTCGCGGTCGTCGGTGGCGTAGCGGGTGAAGCCCCCGGCGAGGAAGCGGAGGGCGTAGGCGGTCGTGAGGATCGATCCCGCCGCCACGGCGATGGTCGCCGGCCAGCCCGCCTCGGAGAGGAGGCTGGCGAGGGCGGTCTCTTTCGTCACGAACCCGAGGAGGGGAGGGAGCCCGACCATCGATGCGGCGGCCACCACCGCCACGGCGGCGGCCACGGGCATCGACCGGCCGAGGTCGCCGAGACGCCTGATATCGCGGGTGCCTGCCTCGTGATCGACGATCCCGGCCACCATGAACAGCGCCGCCTTGAAGACGGCGTGGGCGAGGATCATCGCCACACCGGCGAACGTCGCCTCGGGGAGCCCCAGCCCCACGAGGGCCATGATGAACCCGAGCTGGGAGACGGTGCCCTGGGCGAGGATCAGCTTGAGGTCGGTCTGGAAGGTCGCCCGCCATCCGCTCCAGATCATGGTGACCACGCCCACGCCGCACACGAGCGGCCTCCACCACTCGTGGAGGCCGGCGAACGCCGGCGCCAGCCGGGCGACCAGGTAGATGCCGGCCTTCACCATGGTGGCCGAATGGAGGTAGGCGCTGACCGGGGTGGGGGCCGTCATCGCTCCCGGCAGCCAGAAGTGGAAGGGGAACTGGGCCGACTTCGTGAACGCACCCAACAGCACGAGCACCAGGGCGGGGGCGACCGTGGGCCCGGTGGGCGGGCCGCCGAGGAGCCCAGACAGGGAGTAGGTGCCCGCCGACTGGGCCAGCATCACCAACCCGGCGAGCATGGCCAGGCCGCCGAGGGTCGTCACCAACAGGGCCTGGAGGGCGGCCGAGCGGGCGACCCCCTCCTCGTCCTCGAACCCGATCAACAGGTACGAGGCGATCGAGGTCAGCTCCCAGAACAGGTAGAGGACGAGCAGGTTGTCGGCGACCACCACGCCGAACATGGCCCCGGCGAAACCCACGAGGTAGGAGGTGAACAGGACGAGCCGGGGGCGCTCCCCGAAATAGTGCCAGGCGTAGAGGAAGACGAGAACCCCGATCCCGCCGACCAGGGCCACCATCAGCGTCCCGAACCCGTCGAGTCGCAGCTCGAGGTCCAGCCCGACCGCCGGCAGCCAGGAGATCTTCTCGGTCGGCGACGGGCCGGTCGCCAGCCACACCAGTGAGGAAGCCGGTGCCAGCGCGCCGACCAACAGGACGTGGCGGCCCAGGCGTCTGCCGAGGGCGGCACACGCCAGGGCGACGACGGCGTGAACGGCGAGGACGGCGATCACGGCGAACCGGAGCCTAGGGCGGGATGGACGCTGTCACGCGACCGGCGACTACGCGTCGTCGCTGGGTTTCGAACCGGGGCCCGGCTCACAGCCCGGTCATGGTGTCGACTATCAGGTGGTCGACGACCTCTTCCAGGGCCTCCCGGTTCGAAGCTCCTCCCTCCAGGGCACGGTGATAGACGTCGAGTTGGCGCCGCGCACTCGTCCCCTCCTTGGCGATGTTGCGGATGTGGGACACCTCCTCGGTGATCCCGAGGCGCCGGGCGTCGACCTCGGTGAGGGCGAGGAGCTCCTCCACCAGGTCCCGGAACTCGACCAGCTCACCGCGTCCGTAGTCCATCAGGCTCCCCTCCACCCCATAGCGCTGGGCGCGCCACAGGTTCTCGGAGATCAGCATCGGAGCGTACGTGCGCCACCGCATGTTCTCGGTGCGCAGCCGGAACAGCATCTCCAGCAGCGCCAGGTAGAGGCCGGCGACCGCGATCCCGTCCACGAGGCGGGTGCACACGTCCGCCACCCTCATCTCCAGGGTGGGGTAGCGGTGGGAGGGGCGGATGTCCCACCAGAGCTTCGTCGGGTCTTCGATGATGCCGGCGTCGATGAGCACCTTCACGTGGCGCTCGTACTCCGACCAGGAGCTGAACTCCTCGGGGATGCCCGTGCGGGGCAGCGTTTGGAAGACGGAGAGCCGGTAACACTGCAGGCCGGTCTCCCTGCCGGTCCAGAACGGCGACGAGGTGGACAGCGCCAGGATGTGGGGAAGGAAGTACCGGACCTGGTTCATCAGGTCGATGCGCAGGTCGGGGTCGTCGATCCCGACGTGGACGTGCATCCCGCAGATGACGAGGCGGCGGGCGACCTGCTGGAAGTCGGCGGCCAGCCGGGCGTACCGGGCCTCGTCGGTGTGGGTCTGGTCCCACCACTGGGCGAAGGGGTGGGTGGAGGAGGCGATGATGGCGGCGCCGTAGCCCTCGACGACCGAAGCGAGGTCGCGCCGCAGCCGAGCCAGGTCGGCGTGCGCCTCCTGGAGGGTGCGGCTCGTGCGAGTGCCGACCTCGATCTGAGCCCTCAGGAACTCCGGTCCCACCTGGGGGCCCAGGACCTCTCGCAGCCCGTCCCACATCTTCGGGTCGGGATCGGAGACGAGATCGCGCGTCTCCCGGTCGACGAGCAGGTACTCCTCTTCTATCCCGATCGTGAACGGGGGGTGCTCAACGGCCATGGTGCCTCCGGGTCGTCACCCTACCGCGAGGCGAAGGCCCGCTGACGGCTGTTCTCGGCTTCCTGGCGGACCCAGCACGTGGCGAGGTGGTCGTTGACGAGGCCCATCGCCTGCATGAACGAGTACACGGTGGTGGGGCCCACGAACGTCCAGCCCCGCCTCTTCAACTCCTTCGCCAACGCCACCGAGCCGGGGCTGGTCGCCGGCACCCGTTGCGGGGCGGTCGAATCCCGGTCGGCGAACTCCCAGAAGAAGTCGGCCAGGGAGCCGTGCTCCTCCCGCAGTTCCAGGGCGCGGGCGGCGTTGTTGATCACCGAGCGGATCTTGCCGCCGTGGCGGACGATGCCGGGGTCGGCGAGGAGACGTTCCACGTCGGACTCGTCGAACCCGGCGATCCGCTCGAAGTCGAAGCCACAGAACGCCTCCCGGAACGCCTCCCGCTTGCGGAGGATCGTGAGCCACGACAGCCCGGCCTGGAAACCCTCGAGGCACAGCTTCTCGAACAGGCGGCGGTCGTCGGTGACGGCGAACCCCCACTCCGTGTCGTGGTAGGCGCGGTATATCTCGGGCTCGGCTCCCCACCAGCAGCGATGCCGCCCGTCGGGGCCGACCACGGTCGCGTGCATGGTGCGAGTATGCCGCCCGATCGGAGATCCGTCGCCGTCGGCGATGCGTAGGGTCGGGAGATGATGCGACGCTTCCACGCCGTGGCCGGGGCCTTGGGCGCAGCCGCCTCACTCGCCGCGTCCGAGCTGGCGGCGGGGATGTTCGGCGCGTTCCCTTCGCTCGTCGAGGAAGTGGGCGACGTGGTCGTCGACAACGTCCCCGCCGGGGTGAAGGACTGGGCGATCGCCACGTTCGGGTCCTACGACAAGCCGGTTCTCATCGCCGGCATCGTCGTGGTCTCCCTCCTCATCGGTGCGCTGGTGGGTGCGGCTTCGGCGTCGGCGGGCTGGGTGGTGCCGGCTGCGTTCTGGGGGTTCGGGGCGCTCGGCGCAGCCGCGGCAGTGGTCGAAGGCGCACCGCCGGCGGCAGCGATTCTCGCCGGGGCGCTGGCTGCCGGTGCCGGCTGGGCGGTCTGCGTGACACTGGCCCGCCCGGTGGGCCTGGCGCCCACCGAAGACGCCTTCGACGAGGGCCGCCGGGCCTTCCTGGCCCGGGCGGGGGCGGTGGTCGTCCTGGCGGGCCTGGCGGCAGGCGGGGGACGGCTCCTGGTAGACCGGGCCCGACGGGTGGTCGCCGGGCGGGAGTCGGTCGTGCTGCCCGCGGCCGCCTCTCCGGCGCCGCCGGTGCCCGCCGGCGCCTCGTTGGCGGTGGAGGGCCTGAGCCCGCTCATCACCCCGAATGCCGACTTCTACCGGATCGACACCGCTCTCTCGGTGCCCCGGGTCGATCTGGAGGCGTGGCGTCTCCGCATAGCCGGCATGGTCGACCGTCCTTTCGAGGTCACCCACGACGACCTGCTGGACATGGACCTGGTCGAGAGGTACGTGACGCTCGCCTGTGTCTCCAACGAGGTCGGAGGCGGTCTGGTCGGTACCGCGGCGTGGCTCGGGGTGCCGCTCGCCGCGTTGCTGGACCGGGCGGGCGTGCAGCCCGGAGCGACCCAGGTGGTGGGACGCTCGGTCGACGGCTTCACCGTGGGCTTTCCCACCGACGTCGTCTACGACGGACGGGAGGCGATGGTGGCGGTGGGGATGAACGGCGAGCCCCTGCCGCTCGAGCACGGATTCCCCGCCCGCCTGGTCGTGGCGGGCCTGTACGGGTACGTGTCGGCCACCAAGTGGCTGACGGAGCTCGAGCTGACCACCTGGGAGTCGTTCGACGCCTACTGGGTCCCCAGGGGCTGGTCGAAGGAAGGGCCGATCAAGACCCAGTCCCGCATCGACACCCCCCGAGCCGGCCAGACGGTCGGTCCCGGAGAGCGGGTCGTGGCGGGAGTCGCCTGGGCCCCCAACGTCGGAATCGAGCGGGTCGAGGTCCAGGTCGACGACGAGCCGTGGGTGGAGGCGGAGCTGTCGGAACCGCTCGGCGACGACGCCTGGCGGCAATGGAGGGTCGGATGGGTCGCCACGCCGGGCCGCCACGTGATCAAGGTGCGGGCGACCGACCGCAACGGTGTCACCCAGACAGACGCATCGGCCCCTCCGGCTCCCGACGGCGCCACCGGCTGGCACACGATCCGGGTCCTCGTCGAGGCGTGAGGGTCACTCGGCGTCGACGGCACTGAGAGCCCAGGCGAGGCCCTCCGCCGGCGACTCGACCGCCACCTGGAGGATCCAACCGGTGTCGGGTGACCCGTCGGTCCACAGGTACCAGCGGAGGCGGCCGATCTCCTCGCCCAGCTGGTCGGGGTCCACCGGCCACTCCAGGCCGACGAGGGCATGGGCTGCCCACCAGGCGGCGAAGCGGCCTGCGGCGGCCCCCCGGCGCCGGGCGTGAGCCCCACCGTCGGCCGCCGCCCAGGCGAGCCAGGCCAGGGCCTCTGTCGGCGACACCTGCTCGATTCCCGCCCGGCTCACGCCGAGGGCGGCAACGGCGCCGCGGACGTCGCCTTCGACACACGCCGCCTGGGCGCGCCCGTTGGAGGAGTTCACCCAGTGCTCGACGATTCCGAGGAGGGCGTCGACCGATTCGGGGTCGTCGACGACCTTGGCCGCATCCTCGTCGAGCGTCTCGAGGCGGGGTGACGGTCGGGGAGGAGGGAGGCATTCGACTCGATCCGGCCAGTAGGTGGCCAGGCGATAGGCAGGCTCCCATTCCTGCAGGCACAGCGGGAGCTCCAGCACCGGGATGTCGACTTCGATGGAGCTCAGGTCCTCGCCCCGGCAGACGCGCTCGTCGGCGACCATCGTGCGCTCCGGCGTGGGAGCGAGGTATGGCTCCAGCTCCGCCCATGTCTTGGTGGAGGCGGCCACCTCGGGGAGAGGCCCCAGCGTGAACCGGCTCGGCCCTTCACAGACCACCGGGCCGGCCCACTGGGCGGGGGCGTCGAGCGCCAGCCGATAGCGGACGTATTCGGAGACACCCCACAGCTGTTTGCCCCTGGTCACGGCCTCGTCACAGCGCCGTCGCAGCTCGACCAGGGTGTCCCACTCCCGGGACTCGGCGTAGCCGTCGACGATCCGCACCAGCTCGTCGGTGTCGGAGGCCTCTATGGCCTTTCGGGCTCTGTCGTCTATCGCCATCGCCCGACCGTCACGAGCCGTTCCGTCGGAAGAAGAGGTTGAGGACGATGGTGAGGATCGCCGAGAGGATGAGCATCGACGTGATCGGGAAGTAGAAGGAGGTGCGCTCACCCTCGTGGCGGATGTCTCCAGGGAGGTTCCCGAACCAGCTCAGTAGCCACGGCGCCCAGCGGAGGACGGCGCCGATGGCCACGATGGCCAGCCCGATCCACATCAACGCGGTTCCGGTCCTCATTTCGATTCGATGGTAGGGATTGCACCACCCCACCTACAGTGGTGTCGGTGAAGCTCCACCTCATCGACGGCACCTTCGAGCTGTTCCGGGCCTTCTACGGCCGAAAGAACACGCGTCTGGCGCCCGACGGGACCGACGTCAACGCCGTGCATGGGGTGCTCACCGGGACGTTGGCGCTGCTGGAGCGGCCCGACGTCACCCACGTGGCGGCCGCCTTCGACACCGTCATCGAGTCGTTCCGCAACGACCTCTTCTTCGGCTACAAGACCGGTGAGGGCGTCGACCCCGCCCTGTTGGCCCAGTTCCCCATCGCCGAGGAGGCGCTGGCGGCGGCCGGGATAGTGGTGTGGGGCATGGTCGAGTTCGAAGCCGACGACGCCATCGCCACCGCCGCGCTGCGGTGGATGGACGACTTCGACCAGATCGTGCTCTGCAGCCCCGACAAGGACCTGATGCAGTGCGTCGTGGGCGACCGGGTCGTCGTGTGGGACCGCATGCGCGACCGGTGGTTCGATGAGGACGGGGTGGTGGAGAAGTTCGGGGTCCGCCCGGAGTCCATCCCCGACTATCTGGCTCTCGTCGGCGACAGCGCCGACGGCGTTCCCGGGCTGCCGGGCTGGGGCGCCAAGTCCGCCGCCGCCGTGCTGCGGAGGTACGGCCGGATCGAGATGATCCCCGACGACGAGAGGGACTGGGACGTGGATGTGAGGGGGGCGGCCAAGCTCGCCCAGGTGCTGCGGGAGAACCGGGATACGGCGATGCTGTACCGGACGCTGACGACCCTGCGCCGTGACGTGCCGCTCGAAGAGAGCGTCGAGGACCTCCGCTGGAAGGGCTTCGACGAGCCCGAGTACGCGGCGCTCTGTGAGCGTCTCGGCTTCTAGCCGCGGAGAGACGGTGGGGAGGCGCACCGTCGAGATCCGCTTCTACGCCGAGCTGCGCGATTTCGTCGCGTCGCCCGACGGCCGGGTGGTGCGCAGCTTCGAGCTCTCGCCCTCCGTCAAGGACCTGATCGAGTCCTGCGGAGTGCCGCACACAGAAGTCGACCTCATACTCGTCGACGGCGAGTCGGTCGATTTCTCGCATCGCCTCACCGGCGGCGAGCGCATCAGCGTCTATCCCGTGTTCGAGTCCTTCGACATCTCGCCCCTCGTCCGGCTCCGGCCCCGGCCCCTGCGCGAGCCGCGATTCGTCGCCGATGTCCACCTCGGGCGCCTGGCCCGCTACCTGCGACTGCTGGGCTTCGACACCCGATACGACCCTCGGGCCGACGATGCCGAGCTGGTGCGACGCTCGGTGGACGAGTGGCGGCTCCTCCTCACCAGGGACGTGCAGCTCCTCAAGCACGGCGAGCTCACCCACGGCTACTTCGTCCGTGCGACCGAGCCGCGGGCCCAGTTGCTGGAGGTGGTCTCCCGGTTCCACCTCCAGTCGGCGATCCGCCCGTTCGGTCGCTGCGCGGTCTGCAACTCCACTATCGAGGCGGTCGAGAAGGCCGCGGTGGAACATCTCCTCCCCGACGCCGTGCGCCGGGACCAGGACGAGATCTGGCGCTGCTCGGACTGCGGGCGCCTGTACTGGAAGGGATCCCATGTCACCCGTATCGCCGAACTGGCGGAGGCGGCGCGCCGCGCCTGAACCTCAGAGCCAGCGCTCGATGGCCGACAGGGCCGCGAGGTGGCCGCTCATCCCATGGGCGCCGCCGCCCGGAGGGGTCGACGCCGAGCAGAGGAACACCCGGTCCATGGGCGTCGTGTAGGGGTCGAGGCGCCGGGCCGGGCGGAACAAGAGCTGGCGGATCGTGTGGGCGCCGCCGGAGATGTCGCCGCCGATGAGGTTCGGGTTCATCGCCTCCAGGTCAGCCGGGGTGAGGATGCTCCGGGCGGCCACGATGTCGCCGAATCCCGGCGCCAGCTCCGTTATCAGGCTCTCGATAGCCCCGAGGTGGTCGGAGACGGAGCCATGCGGGACGTGGGCGTAGACCCACAGGGCGTGGTGGGTGCCGTCGGAGCGGGTGGGGTCGAACAGCGTCGGCTGGGCGACGAGCGTGAACGGTCGCCTGGGATCCAGCCCCGCCCACGCCGCCGACTCGGCGGCGGCTATCGCTTCGGCGGTCCCGCCCAGATGCAGCGTCCCCGCCCGGGCTAGGTCGGGGTTGATCCACGGCACCGGCTCGGTGAGGGCGTAGTCGACCTTGTACACCCCCGGGCCGGGGCGGAAGCGGCGGTACTGGCGGAGGAACTCGGGAGGGACGCGGTCGGAGAGCAGGTCGGCGAGGGCCCGGGGGGAGATGTCGGCGAGGATCACACGGGACCGAGGCAGCTCGGCCAGGGAGCGGATGAACCTCCCCGTCTCCACCTGCCCTCCCAGGCTCTTCAGGTAGGAGATCATGGCGTCGGCCAGGGCCTGGGAGCCGCCTCTGGCGAAGGGCCAGCCGAAGCGGTGGCCGGCCGCCATCAACGTGAGGCCGAACGCCGACGTCAGGGGCCGGTCGAGCGGTATGAAGGCGTGGGCGGCGCAGCCGGCGAAGAGGGCTGCGGCCGAATCGGTGCGGAAGCGCCGGGCGGTGAGCGTGGCGGGGAGCAATGCCTTGAGCCCGAAGCGCACCAGCGGCACCGGGCGACGCGGCCAGCGGATGATGGGCCCCAGGATGGCGTCCTCGATGTCGTCCCACATCTCCGTCACGGTGCCGACCGTGGCCAGGTAGCGGTCGGCGTCCGGCCCCAGCCCGGCGGCCGTCTCTTCGACCGATCGGAAGAGAAGCGCGGCCCGCCCGGGGTCGAGCGGGTGGGCGAGCATGACGTCGGGGTGGACCCATTCGAGGCCGTGCTCTTCCAGGGGCAGGGAGCGAAGGAAGGGCGATCCCGCCCCGAGCACGTGGATCGTCGAGCAGACGTCGTGGCGCAGGCCGGGCACGGTGAGCTCGGCACTGCGCAACCCGCCGCCCGGTGTGTCGGCCCCTTCCACCACCAACACCGAGCCGCCGTGGCGGGCGATGGTGATGGCGGCGGCGAGCCCGTTCGGGCCGGACCCGATGACGACTGCGTCGAGCTCTCCGCCGGCGGTCACTCCTGGTCAGGCTCCCACACGAGGTCCCATCGATCGTTGCAGTCCGAGCACCGGTACGACAGCACCGTGCCCGGTTCCAGTGGCTCTTCGTCGGAAAGGTACGAGATCAGGTGACACTCACCGCCACAGTCCACGCACGAGATCTTCTCCGGGGGCTTCACGTGGAGACGGGCACCGGCTCGGGCTCGGCTTCGGGGACGGGCGCCCGGGTCGAGAGGAGGATGGCCGCTCCCGCCAGAGCGGCGACCAGCGACCCGGCGAAGATTCCCACCTTGGCGACGTCGCCCATCCGCGGGTCCTGGAAGGCGAGCGCCGTCACGAACAGGGCCACGGTGAAGCCTATGCCCGCTACCGTGCCCAGGCCCACGATGTGGGCCCACCGCGTCCCCGTCGGCATCCGGCCGACACCCAGCCGGACCGCCAGCCACGTGAACAGGGTGATCCCGATCGGCTTGCCGAACAGGAGGCCGAGGCCGACGCCCAGGGACACCGGGTGGGTGATGAGGTCGGCCACGTCGGTGCCGGCGAACGAGACTCCGGCGTTGGCCAGGGCGAATAGCGGGATCACGGCGAACGAGGACCAGGGAAGCATCTTGTGCTCGAGTCGGGTCAGAGGCGAGGCCGACTCGCGGGAGATCTCGGTGAGCAGCATCGCCTCGTGCTCGGCGTGCTGGAGGTCCTCGACCGTGTCACCCATCGGGTACATGTCGAGGATCTGGCGGGCCTTGCGGTCGAGCTCCTGGGGCGAGTACATGGGCCGGGCGGGGGTGAGGAGGCCCAGGGCGACCCCGGCCAAGGTGGCGTGCACGCCCGACTCCAGCAGGGCGAACCAGATGGCGATCGCCACCGGCCAGTAGAAGGCGAGGGAGCGGATCCCGACCCGTTGGGCGACGGTGACCACGGCCAAACCGGCCAGGGCCGCCACCAGCCAGGCGAAACGCAGGTCGGAGGTGTAGAAGATGGCGATGACGAGGATCGCCCCGATGTCGTCGGCGATGGCCAGCGCCAGGATGAACAGCTTCCCGGACGTGGGCACCTTCCTGCCGAGGAGCGACAGGACGCCCACGGCGAAGGCGATGTCGGTGGCCATCGGGATCCCCCAGCCGGTCTCGGCCCCGGGCGTGCCGCCGGCGAACGCGAAGTAGATCGCCGCCGGCACGATCATCCCGCCGAGGGCGGCGATCGCCGGCAGCGCCGCCGCCCGGGGGTCGCGGAACTCTCCCATCACGATCTCGCGCTTGATCTCGAGGCCGACGACGAAGAAGAAGAACGCCATCAGCCCGTCGTTGATCATGTGGCCGAACGTCTCTTCGAGGTGGATCGGGCCGAACTGGATCTCGACGATCCACTCCTCGAAGAGGTGGAAGTAGCTGTCGGCGAGCGGAGAGTTCGCCCAGATCAACGCCACCGCCGCAGCCACGAGGAGGACGATCCCCGAGGCGGCTTCTATCTGGGTGAAACGCTTGAACGGCTGTACGAAGACTCTGGGGACGAACCGGTTCGAGTTCGCCCACGTCTGGTGGCGTCGATCGTTCATGGCTGGGTCATTCTGTCAGCGGAGCATCTTCCCGACGGAACCGAGGTCCTCGCAGGCCTGCACCACCCGGGCCGCCATGCTCGTCTCGGCCGCCTTCATGTAGCTCCTCGGGTCGTAGGTCTTCTTGTTGCCCACGTCGCCGTCGACCTTGAGCACGCCGTCGTAGTTGGTGAACATGTGGCCGGCGATCGGCCGGGTGTAGGCGTACTGGGTGTCGGTGTCGATGTTCATCTTCACGACGCCGTACTCGATCGTCTCGCGGATCTCCGACAGCGCCGATCCGCTCCCGCCGTGGAAGACCAGGTAGTGGCGGGCTTCCTCGCCGAACTTCTCGGCGACCGCCTTCTGGCCCTCCCGCAGGATCTCGGGTCGGAGCTGGACCGCCCCCGGCTTGTAGACGCCGTGCACGTTCCCGAACACCGCCGCCAGGAGGTAGCGGCCGCGGTCGAAGGGGCCCAGCACCTCGGTGGTGCGGACCATGTCGGCGGGGCTGGTGTAGAGCTTCTCGCGATCGACGTTCTCGTGGTCCATGGCGTCCTCGAAGCCGCCCACGATCCCGATCTCGAGCTCGAGGATCACGTCGACGGCGGCGCACTCGTCCAGCAGCTGGGAGGCCAGGGCCAGGTTCTCCTCCAGCGGCAGCTCGGAGGCGTCCAGCATGTGGCTCTGGAACAACGGCCCCTTGCCCTCGGCCCGGCGCTGGCGGCTGATCTCGAGGAGCGGGCGGATGTACGCGTCGACCTTGTCCGGCTGGCAATGGTCCGTGTGCAGGGCGACGCGCATGGGGTACTTGTCGGCCACCACGTGGGCGAATTCAGCGAGCGCCGCCGCTCCGGTCGGCATGTCCTTGACCTTCTGGCCGGAGAGGAACTCGGCGCCTCCCGTGGAGATCTGGATGATCCCGTCCGATTCCGCCTCGGCGAACCCGGCGAGGGCGGCGTTGAGCGTGCTCGACGAGGTGACGTTGATCGCCGGGAAGGCGAACCCCTTCGTCCGGGCTTCGTCCAGCATCTGGCGGTATTCCTCGGGAGTGGCGATCGGCATGGTCCCTCCTGATTCTTCGTTCTCGATCGACGCTAGCGCCCTGCCAGGAGGTCGGTTGTCGACTCGCTGTCAGAACCCCGGCGTCTTAGTGTCCGGGGCCATGACCGAGTCCGCACAGCCGGTCGCCTCGACCCAGCCGGTGGTGAAAGCGCGTTCGCCTGTCGTTCGGGGCATCTACTTCGTCCTCGGCCTGATCTGCCTCGGGTTCGCATACCTGAGCTTCCTGCCCGGCATCCCGACCTTCGACTTCGTGATCCTGGCGGCGTTCTTCTTCGCCCGCTCGTCGGACCGGTTCCACAACTGGCTGGTCAACCATCGGGTGTTCGGGCGGATCATCCACGCCTACCGCGCCGGCGGGCTCACCGTCCGCACGAAGGTGATCGCCTGCGTGGGCATCGTCGCTTCGATCAGCTTCTCGGCGATCGTGCTGGTCGACAACACGATCCTCCGCACGATCATGGCGCTGGCCGCCCTCTACGGCATCTGGTTCGTCCTCAGCCGCCCCACGCGCCGGGACACCTCTTCTGCCGACGTCGAGCCGGCCTGATCTGAGCCCGTCCCCGACGGCGATGCGCCCAGGTGCCGGCGCGGTGTCTACCGTGGCGGGCCATGCGGAGAATCGGCCTGGGCGTCGTGCTCGCCATCACGATGGCGTCGTCGACGTTCGCCCTGCCGATCTTCTCGGTCCTGGCGACGCCGCTCCGTGAGGAGTTCTCCGCCGCCCGGTGGCAGATCGGCATCCTCGTCACGGTCGTCACCGCCACCGGTGCCGTGGTCTCGCCGGCGACCGGTTCCTTCGCCGACCGGCTGGCTCCCCGCCACGCCACGGCGGCGACGCTGGCTCTCGCCGGCATCGGGTTCGTGTCGATGGGGATGTCGGTCGGGTATCTCATGCTCGCCGCCATGTCCATCCTCTGCGGCGTCGCCCAGGCGATGGCCAACCCCGCCACCAACCGCCTCATCATGTCCCAGGTCGAGGCCGGCCGGAGGGGGTTCCTCACCGGCGTCAAGCAAGCCGGGGTCCAGGCCGGCAACTTCCTCGGCGGGATCCTGCTCCCGCTGGGAGCGGCGTCGGTCCTGGGCTGGCGGGGGACCATCTCCGTCGCCGCCCTCGTGCCCCTGGTCGGCCTCGTCGTCCTGTTCGCCATCACCCGGGGATCTCCTCGCGCTCCGCTCGGGGCCCGACGCGAGCGCGTGCGGGTGTCGCCGGCGGTCATGCGCCTGGCCTTCTACGGGGGTTGCCTGGGCCTGGCGGTGGGCAGCCTGCAGACGTACCTGCCCTCCTACGCCCACGAGAGCTTCGGGCTCTCCACCGCCCAGGGAGGGGCGCTCGTGTCGCTGTTCGGGCTGACCGGGTTCATCACCCGCCTCACCGCCGGCCCGCTGTCCGAGCGGGTGTTCGGCCACCACCGGACCCTGGCGGCGATGGCGGCGATGACCGGTCTCGCCGCCGTCCTGTTGGCCGTTGCCCCGGCCGGAGGATGGCTGTGGCCGGTGGCCGTCCTGATCGGCCTCGGTCCCATGGCCTGGAACGTCGTCGGCAACCTGGCGGTGATGGAGCTCTCCCCGCCGGGTGCGGCCGGCCGCGGCTCCGGGGTGATGATGGCCGGGTTCCTGGGCGGCATGGCGACCGGGGCGCCGATCTTCGGGGCGGCGGTGGACCTCACCGGGACGTACCGGCCGGGGTGGCTGGCGGTGGCCGGCCTCGGGGTGGTGGCGGCGTGGCTGGCCGGCGGGATCCGGGAAGACCGCGTGGCGCCCGTCGTCTCGTAACCTCCCTCCGATGCGGCTCGTCATCGCTCGCTGCACCGTCGACTACGAGGGCCGACTCACCGCCCACCTGCCGGAAGCGGTTCGCCTCGTGATGGTGAAGGCCGACGGATGCGTGGCCGTCCACGCCGACGGCGGTGCCTACAAGCCCCTCAACTGGATGAACGCCCCCAACACGCTGCGCGAGTACGACGGGCTGTGGGAGGTGACCAACCCCAAGGGCGAGAAGCTGGTCATCACCATGCACGAGATCCTCGCCGACACCACCCACGACCTGGGGGAGGACCCGGGGCTACAGAAGGACGGGGTGGAAGCGCACCTCCAGGAGCTGTTGGCCGAGCGTCCCCACGTCCTGGAAGAGGGGATGGAGCTGATCCGGCGCGAGTACCCCACCGCGCTCGGGCCGGTCGACATGCTGTGCGTCGACGCCTCGGGGCGGACGGTGGCGGTCGAGATCAAGCGACGCGGCGAGATCGACGGGGTCGAACAGCTCGCCCGTTACGTGGAGCGTCTCGACCTCGACCCCCGGCTCGCCCCCGTTCGGGGGATACTCGTCGCCCAGCTGGTGTCGCCGCAGGCCCGCACCCTGGCCGAGGCGCGCGGCCTCGAGACCCGCGAGGTCGACTACGACGGCCTGCGCCAGATCGAATCGGCCACGCCCCGCCTCTTCGAGCTGTGAGGCGGGCGGGGCGGCGCCGGGCCCGGGGCAGCTAGCGGATCGCGCCGGCCCCGTCTTCGCTGGACGGGCCCTCGCCTGCGGCCCTCCGGCGGGACGATCCCGCGAAACCTTGCTGGCGCCAGGCCTCGTACACGGCGATGGCGGCGGCGTTGGACAGGTTGAGCGACCTGACCCCGGCCACCATGGGGATCCGGACCCGCTCGCTCACCCAGGGGTGGTGCTGCACCTCGTCGGGCAAGCCCACCGACTCGGGCCCGAACAGGAGCACGTCGCCCGGCTCGTAGGCGAGGTCGGTGTAGAGGACGTGGGCATCCACCGTGAAGGCGAAGACCCGGCGGCCGGAGAGGGCGGCGGCGCAGGCCTCCAGGTCGGGATGGACGGTGACCGTCGCCCGATCGCGGTAGTCCATGCCCGCCCGGCGCAGCTTGGCGTCGTCGAGGGTGTATCCCAGCGGCTCGATCAAGTGGAGCCGACATCCCGTCACCGCCGCCAGCCGCATGGCGTTTCCGGTGTTGGGCGGGATCTCGGGGTGATAGAAGACGACGTCGAACACACTCAGCCGCGGCCGGCGAGGATGCGGAGGGCGATGGCCTCCGCCAGGACGGACTTCTTCAGGTCGTCGAGGTCCTGGGACTCGTTGGGGGCATGGACCGAGGACTTCGGGTCGCCCGCCCCGACGAGGACGATCGGCGCCTGCGGCATCTTCTCCGAGAAGGCGGCGACGAACGGGATGGACCCGCCCACGCCCATCTCGACCGGCTCCCGTCCCCAGGCCCGGCGCATGCCCTCGCGCCACGCCTCGAAGGCGGGGCCCTCGGTGGACAGGGCGAAGCCCCGGCCCGCCTCGGCGGGCGTGACGGTGACCTGTGCCCCCCAGGGGGCATGCGCTTTCAGATGGTTCGTCAGAGCCTCCATCGCCGCATCGGGGTCCTGGGCGGGCGGGATCCGCATGCTCACCTTGGCCCGGGCCACCGGCACCAGCTGGTTGATCGCCTCGGAGAGGGGTGGGGCGTCGACGGCGAGGACGGCGATGGCCGGCTTGGTCCACATCCGCGACACCAGGGACCCGGTTCCGATGGTCTGCACCCCGGGCAGGGCGGTCGCCTGGGCCCGCGCCTGCTCCTCCGACAGCTCCAAGCCCTCCACCTCCTCCGAGATCAGCCCTTCGACCGCCACCGAGCCGTCGTCGGTGTGGAGCGTGGCCAGGAGGCGGCTGAGGGCGGTGATGGCGTCCGGGTAGAGGCCCCCGAACATGCCGGAGTGCTGGGCGCTGTGCAGGGTGCGGACCTCCACGATCACCGATACCAAGCCGCGCAAGGAGGTGGTGAGCGTCGGGACACCGGTGTCCCAGTTGCTGGAGTCGGCGATGACGATGACGTCGGCGGCGAGGAGGTCGGAGTACTCCTCGAGGAAGTCCGGCAGGTGCGGCGAGCCGACCTCCTCCTCTCCTTCGACGAAGACCTTGATGCCGACCCCGGCGTCGCTTTTGAGGGCGCGGATGGCGCCGAGATGCATGACTATGCCGGACTTGTCGTCGCTGGCCCCTCGCCCATAGAGCCGTCCGCCGGACTCGAACGGGTCGAACGGGCCGGTCTCCCACTCCTCTGCGGGCCCCGGCGGCTGCACGTCGTGGTGGGCGTAGAGGAGCACGGTCGGGGCCCCTTCCGGCCCGGGGATCTGGCCGAACACGGCGGGATGGGCGCCCTCCAGCTCGAGCAGCTGCACGTCGGAGAGGCCCTCGGCCCGCAGCAAGCCGGCGACGTGGTCGGCGGAGCGACGCACGTTCTCCGGGTCGTGCCCCGGGGCGCTCACCGACGGGATGCGGACGAGATCCTCGAGGATCGCACGCAGCCTCGGGAAGTCTTCTTCGACCAGGCGGTGGAGATCGTCGGGCATCCGCCGATGCTATCCGAGGGGGAATCACACCGAGATTGACGCCCGACGCGACCATGATGAGCCAGTGATCCGATTCGGTCTCGCCGGGGTGCCCGTCAGCGTCCGCCCGTCCTTCTGGCTGGTCGCCCTGCTCCTGGGGCTGGGAGTCCCCAACCGCGCCCTGTTGGTGGCGTGGGTGGTGATCGTGTTCACCTCGGTGCTCCTCCACGAGCTGGGTCATGCCCTCATCGCCCGCCGCTACGGCGCCGACGTCTCCATCACCCTCACGACGTTCGGCGGCTACACGCGATGGAGCGTCAGCGGGGAGGCGATGACTCCGGGCAGGCGGGCCCTGGTGGCTGCCGCCGGGTCGGGCGTGGGCATCGTGATCGGCCTCCTCGCCCTGGGGGTCTTCTACGTCACCGGCCCCTGGAGCCCGATGGCCGAGGCGGTCTTGAGGATGTTCGTGTGGGTGAACGTCGGCTGGGGAGTCCTCAACTGGCTGCCGATCCGACCGCTCGACGGCGGGCATGTGCTGTTGGCGTTCTTGGACATCGTGGCGCCCAAGCGGGGCGACCGGGTGGCGACCGCGGTCTTCGTCCTCACCGGGCTGGCCGCGCTGGCCGCCGCCGTCTATTTCGACCTGATCTTCGCCGCGTTGCTCGCCGGGTTCATGACGTGGTCGGAGGTGACCCGGCTGTTCCCGCCCCCCCAGCGGGGCATCCCACTCGAGTTCTCCTACGACGACCTTCCCGAGGAGCCGGCCGAGACCGGGGTGAGAGAACCAGGGGAACCCGAGGCTGCCGAGGCCCCCGACCATCTAGATTGACCTGCGGTCTCGCCCGGAGGAAGGTTCGGATGGATTTCGCGTTCTCTGAGAAGGTCCAGGACTACCGGCGCCGCCTCACCGAGTTCATGGAGGAGCTCGTGTACCCGGCCGAGCCGGTCTACCGGCGGCAGATGGCCGAGGCTGGCGACCCCCATCACCACCCGCAGATCATCGAGGACCTGAAGGGGGAGGCCAGGAGCCGGGGCCTGTGGAACCTCTTCCTCCCTGACGTGTCCGGCCTCAGCGTGCTCGAGTACGCCCCGCTCGCCGAGATCACCGGCCGCAGCCCCGAGATAGCCCCCGAGGCGATCAATTGCTCGGCGCCGGACACCGGGAACATGGAGATCCTCCACATGTTCGGGACCGAGGAGCAGAAGGAGCGATGGCTGGCTCCTTTGCTCGACGGGGAGATCCGCTCCTGCTTCTGCATGACCGAGCCGGCTGTGGCCAGCTCCGATGCCACCAACATCTCCACCCGCATCGAACGCGACGGCGACGAGTACGTGATCCGGGGCCGGAAGTGGTTCAGCTCCGGTGCCGCCTCCCCTCGCTGCAAGGTGGCCATCGTGATGGGGGTGACGTCCCCCGAGGCCGACCGCCACCACCAGCAGTCGATGGTGATCGTCCCGCTCGACACCCCGGGCGTGGTGGTCGAGCGCACCCCCACCGTGTTCGGCTACCAGGATCGGGGAGGGCACCCCCAGATCCGCTTCGACGACGTCCGCGTTCCCGCCTCCAACCTGCTCGGCGAAGAGGGTGAGGGCTTCGCCATCGCCCAGGCCCGGCTCGGGCCGGGGCGGATCCACCACTGCATGCGAGCCATCGGCGCCGCGGAGCGGGCCCTGGAGCTGATGTGCGCCCGCGCCCAGACCCGGGTGACCTTCGGAAAGCCCCTGGCCGAACAAGGGGTGGTGCGGGAGTGGATCGCCCAGGCCCGCCTGCGGATCGAACAGGCGCGGCTCCTGGTGTTGAAGACCGCCTGGATGATCGACAACGTCGGCACCAAGGCCGCCCGCACCGAGATCGCCGCCATCAAGGTGGTGGCGCCGGCGACGCTGAAGTACGTGGCGGACCGGGCCATCCAGCTATTCGGAGCCGCCGGGTTCACCGAGGACTGGCCGCTGGCGTCGTTCTACGCCATGGCGCGCTGGCTCCAGATCGCCGACGGGCCCGACGAGGTCCACCTGCGGTCGGTGGCCAGAGCGGAGCTGTCACGCCACGAGCCCGGTGCCGAGTTCAGCTGGGAGCCCTGACCCGGCGCGGCCGGGCCTCTAGGACGCCCGCCGTATCTCCTCCAGCCACCGGCGGCGGATGGCGCGTCGCTCTGCCGGGGTGTGGCCGCCCCAGACGCCGTCGTCCTGGTTCGTCTCGATCGCCCAGGTGAGGCAGTCGTCTGCCACCGGGCAACCGGCGCACACCGCTTTCGCCCTCGAGATGGCGGCGAGATCCGAGGGCTCGGGGAAGAAGTCCACGCCCGTGGTGTCGAGGCAGGCGGCCGCCTCCCTCCAGTTGTCGATGTAGATGTCCTGGGCTTCGGGGGTCATCGAAACCTTCCTGGTCGAACACTTCTCAACGCCCGGGCCCCGGATCCGGTTCCCCTTTGGGGTTGCCGGCGGCCGGGCTTACCTTGGGGATCGATGGAGTTCCAGATCACCTTCGACTACCTCTGCCCCTTCGCCCGCAATGCCAACGAAGCCGTGCTCAATGGTCTCGCGGCTGGAAGGGAATGGAAAGTGAATTTCCGTCCCTTCTCGCTGACCCAGGTGCACAGGGGCGAGGCAGATGCCTTCGACGATCGGTCCGCGTCCGGGGTCCTCGCCCTCCACTGGGGCATAGCCGCCCGGGAGGTCGATCCGGACAACTTCTACGCCGTCCACCGGGCGCTCTTCGCCGCCCGCCACGACAAGGGCCTCGACATCCGCGACGAGGACGTGCTGGTCGCCGCCGTGGAGGAGGCGGGAGGCGACGTCGACGCCATCGCCAAGGCGGTGGCCTCCGGGGAGCCCGCCGAGCTGCTGCGCACGGAGCACCAGCAGGCCGTCGAGCGCTGGGAGGTGTTCGGGGTGCCCACGTTCATCGTCGGGGACGAGGCGGTGTTCGTGCGCCTGATGAGCCGGGGCGAGCCGGCAGACGTCGACCGCGTGCTCGAGCTGGTCGGCTACACCGACCTCAACGAGTTCAAGCGGACGCGTATCCCCCGCTGACCGGGCGGGGTACGGTGCGGGCGATGTTCGACGTCCAAGCCGCTCGCAAACAGTTCCCCGCCCTCGCCCGGACCCAGGACGGGCGGCCGGTCGCCTACTTCGACGGCCCCGGCGGCACCCAGGTGCCGGCCGCGGTGATCGAGGCGATGACCCGCGTCCTGGAAGAAGGCGTCTCCAACCTCGGCGGAGACTTCGCCTCCTCCCGCTTCGCCCACGAGATCACCGAATCCGCCCGGCGGGCGATCGCCGACATGTTCGGCGCCGCCTCTCCCGAAGAGATCGTCTTCGGCCAGAACATGACGTCGCTCACGTTCTCCGTCAGCCGGGCGCTGGCACGGACGTGGCGGCCCGGGGACCGCATCGTGGTCACCAGCCTCGACCACGACGCCAACGTCACCCCCTGGAGGCTGGCCGCAGCCGACCGGGGTGTGGCCGTCGACATGGCCCGCTTCGACAGCGACACCTACCGTCTCGAGGTCGAGTCGGTCGAGCGCGTCCTCACCGACCGCACCCGCCTCGTGGCCGTCACCCACGCCTCCAACGCCTTGGGGACGATCCCCGACGTCGCCGGGATCGTCGAGGTCGCCCATGCGGCCGGCGCCCTCGTCTACGTCGACGCCGTCCACTATGCGCCCCACGGCCCGATCGACGTCCGGGCCATCGGCGCCGACTTCCTCGTCGCCTCCGCCTACAAGTTCCACGGTCCCCACACCGGGGCCCTCTACGGGCGAGCCGAGCTCCTCGAGGAGCTGGAGGCGTACAAGGTTCGTCCCGCTCCCGACACCGGCGCCGAGAAGTGGGAGACCGGGACGCAGAGCTTCGAGTCGCTCGCCGGGGTGGCGGCGGCCGTGGACTACCTGGCTTCGCTGGGGGAGGGCGAAGACCGCCGGGCCCGGATCCTCGACGCCCACGCCGCCATCGAGCGGCACGTGAACGCTCTCAGCCGGCGCTTCCTCGACGGCCTCGGCGATCACATCACCCTGCACGGGATCCCCGGCGTCGAGGGGCGCACCCCCACCTTCGCCATCACATGTGCGGGACGGACGCCGGCCGAGGTGGCTGCCCACCTCGCTTCCCGGGGCCTGTACGTGTGGGAGGGCCACTACTACGCCATCGAGCCGATGGCCCAGCTCGGCCTGTTGGACCAGGGCGGAGCCGTGCGCATCGGCTTCGTGCACACGACCACCGGCGAGGAGGTCGACCGGCTGCTGGGCGCCCTCGACGAGCTCGCCTGAGACCGGCTGAATAGGCCGCCGACCGGACCTAGGGTGGGAGCGTGACCGACGCGGTGGTGCGCAACGCCGTTCCGGCCGACGTGGCGGCGATCTGCCGGTTCGGCGAGCGCTACATCGAGGACCACTACACCCCGATCATCGGGCCGGAGGCGGCGGCGGCGCAGGTGCGCGACTGGTGGAACGCCGAGACGATCGCGGCCGCAGTCGACGCAGGGCTGGTCGTCGTGGCCGAGGGCGAAGGCGAGATCCTGGGGGTGGCCCAGCGGGGCCGTCACGGCGACGACCACGTCGTCTACAAGCTGTATGTCCACCCCCGCCACCGGGGCCGGGGGATCGGCCCGAGGATGCTCGACGCCCTCATCGCCCAACTGCCCCCCGGGACGGACCGGCTCTACATCGAGCACTTCGCGGGAAACGTCCGGGCGGCGGCGTTCTACGAGCGCGAGGGGTACCACGTGGCGAGGAGGGAGCCGAGCCCCACCGGCGACCCCGCCCTGGACGTCGTCTGGCGGGTCCGGCGGCTCGACTGAGACCGCCGCCACGGGATTCGGCCCGGAGCGCCGCCGTTACGCTGTGGCCGATGGAGAGCGAATACGGCTTCGCCACCCGAGCCATCCACGCCGGCCAGCGCCCCGACCCCGAGACGGGTGCCCGGGCGATGCCCATCTATGCCACGACGAGCTTCGTCTTCGAGGACGCCGCCGAGGCGGCCGACCTGTTCGCCCTCCAGACCTTCGGGAACATCTACACCCGGATCGGCAACCCGACCACGGCGGCGTTCGAGGAGCGCATGGCCTCTCTCGAGGGCGGGCTGGGAGCCGTGGCCACCGCCTCCGGCCAAGCCGCCCAGGCGATCGCCGTGCTGACCCTGTGCAACGCCGGCGACCACATCGTCGCCGCCAACAACCTCTACGGCGGCACCTTCACCCAGTTCGACGTCACGTTCCGCAAGATGGGGATCGAGACCACCTTCGTCGACCCCTCCGACCTCGATGCGGTCGACGCCGCCATCACCGACCGAACGAAGCTCGTCTACGGCGAGACGATCGGCAACCCGCGGGCTGACGTGCTCGACATCGAAGGGTTCGCCGAGGTGGCCCACTCCCACGGCATCCCCCTCGTGATCGACAACACGTTCGCCACCCCGTATCTGTGCCGGCCCATCGAGCACGGAGCCGACATCGTCGTCCACTCCGCCACCAAGTTCATCGGCGGCCACGGGGTGGTGATCGCCGGGGTGATAGTCGAGAGCGGCCGCTTCCCGTGGGACAACGGCAAGTTCCCCACCATGACCGAGCCTTCGCCGGCCTACCACGGCCTGCGGTTCTGGGAGAACTTCCGGGAGTTCGGGTACCTGATGAAAGCCCGCACCGAGCTCCTGCGCGACCTCGGCCCGGCACTGTCGCCGTTCAACAGCTTCCTGCTGCTCCTCGGCCTGGAGACACTGCCGCTGCGGATGCAGCGTCACGTGGACAACGCCGCCGTCGTGGCCCGGTTCCTCCGCGAGCATCCGGCCGTCTCGTGGGTGAGCTACCCGATCTTCGAGGACAGCCCCACCCGGCATCTGGCGGAGAAGTACACGCCGGCCGGCCCCGGGGCGGTGTTCACCTTCGGTGTCGCCGGCGGTTACGAGGCCGGTGTCGAGTTCATCCAGAACGTGCAGCTGGCCAGCCACCTGGCCAACGTCGGCGACGCCAAGACACTGGTGATCCACCCGGCCTCCACGACCCACCAGCAGGTGCCGCCCGAAGAGCGGGAGGCAGCCGGCGTCACCGACGACATGATCAGGATCTCGGTGGGCCTCGAGGATCCCGAAGACATCGTCGCCGACCTCGACCGGGCCCTGGGAGGAGGAACATGACGGCCGAGGTCTACGAGGCTTCGGCCCGCGATCGGCTCCGCATCCTCCGGGAGGCGGGGTCGGTGGCCCTCGTCGGGGTGTCCGCCAACCCGCTGCGCTCCTCGAACTTCGTGGCCACCTATCTGATGCGGACCGGGCTGCGGATGTACCCGGTCAACCCCAACTACGACGAGGTGCTGGGGATGCGCTGCTACCCGAGCCTCGCCGACCTGCCGGAGGTGCCCGACATCGTCGATTGCTTCCGGAAGGCCGAGGACCTGCCGCAGGTGGTGGAGGAGGCGATCGCCGTCGGGGCGAAGGTGGTGTGGTTCCAGCTGGGGCTGCGCAACGACGAGGCGGCGAGGAGGGCGATCGAAGCCGGCCTGGAGGTGGTCCAGGACCGTTGCCTCAAGATCGAGCACGCCCGCTTCGCCGGGGGGCTCCACCTGGCCGGTTTCAACACGGGCGTGATCTCTTCCAGGCGCCGCCGCGAGATCTGACCCGAGCGAAGCGAGGGATCGTCACAGATCCGGACGGTCCGTCGGGTTCCCGTTGCAGTCGAATCCCTCCGAGGGGCGGTAGACGGCGAACACCGAGTCCTCCACCTCCCTGCCGTCGGGGTACCTCCTCACCCGGTAGGTGTCGACCCGCGTGCACGCCCGCACCGAGCTCTCCACCTGGCGGGTCTGCTCCACCTCGATGTGCTTGGTCGAGTAGATCTCGACCGTGATCGACGTGTCCGTGTAAGAAGTCCAGATCAGGGCCGGGTAGTCCGTCGTGTTCTGGATCTCCAGGTCGGGCGCCGGCCACGAGATCGTCGCCTCCCGTCCGTACGGGTAGCGGCTGATGTACAGAGAGTGGCTCTGGTAGGTGACGAAGTCGAAGCCGGCGAAGAAGGCGGCGTTGAACAGGGTGGTGGCGAACTGCGACACCCCGCCGCCCACGGTCGGCACCAGATGCCCCCGGATGATCGTCCCGGCCGGCACGAAGCCCTTCTCCCGGGTCCGCTCGCCGACGTGCTCGTTGAGGGAGAGAGACTCGCCCGGCAGCAGATACACGCCGCGGACCAGGTCGGCGAACCGATGGATGTTCTGGACCCGCGCCTCGCAGCAGGCGTGGTTGGTGGTGAACTCTGCCACCTTCTCGACCACCCCCTCGCCTTTCGCCCACGCCACGAGCTGGGGGTCGTCGATGGGCTTCGCCTCGACCACCACCGGGCCGGGCCTCCCCTCGAGGACGGCGCGGGCGACGACCTCGGCGGCGTCCTCCCGGCAGCAGTCGAGCGGCGGGCTCCCCTCTTCGACCAGCACCGGCTCCCCGTCGACCACGTCGAAGACGGGGTCCCGGCCGCCCAGTTGCACACCCTCGAAGGTCGACTCGATGTAGGCCTGGAGCGACTCGAGATCGAAGGCCGGCTCGGGCAGTCCCTCGGAGTCGTCGAGGTCGAGGCGCATCCGCAGCCCGCGGGCGTCCAGCCGTCGCACCTCGTCGGCGACGCGGACCTCGATTCCCTCCGCGGTCAGCCGGTTCAGCTCCTCGGCCACCTGGGCCACCGCCTCGTCGGAGAGCGTCGGGGTGAGGGGGCGGAGAGGCGCGTCGACGTCGAACGGCCCGCTCGCCGCCACCTGGTGGCCCAGACGGTCGACCACCGCATCGACGTCCACCTCGACGCCGTCGATGCCCGGCTCCATCTCGAGGGTGGCGTTCTCGCCGAGCACGAGCCGCGGCTGTTGGGGCTCCTCGACCACGAGGTCGTCGAGAGAGGCGATCGCCTGTCGCGCCCGCTCCCGGTCGTAGGTGAGCACCGGTTCGACCCGGCGGACCGAGGTGAACGACGCCAGCCAGGCGACGAAGCGGTCCCACGCGTTCCCTTCCTTGCCGGCCCGCAACGCCGCCTCGGTGGTGGCCGGGCGGTCCACCGTGATGCCCAGTTCGGCGGCGGCGAACGTCTCCGTCCGGTCGGGCAGGTCGATGCGGACCGGGATGTCGGCGACTTCCGCGTCGACCCGCGAGATCACCCGCGCCAGCTCGTCTGCGGTCAGGTGCCCGGCCTGGTGACCGGCGAGGATCAGCCCGCGCAAGGTGCGGTCGTCGTCGCCGGTGTCGATGAGGTAGGCGCCGACCAGGGCCGCCGCGAAGAGGACGACGATTCCCCCGGCGATCGATACGCCCAGCTTCCAGCGACGGCTCTGTTTGCTCACTCGGGCCGAGATGGTATTGGCCCCATCCGCCAAAGTCCTTCCCCGTCCCCGAAACGATTACTGTGATGATGCGGTCTCCGCATCCGTCCCGGATGCGGGTGAGACACCAGGCAGTGGCTTGGGCTGTCGGGGCGCGCGTCCTGAGGGACGACGGGGTTGACTGTCGTGGGGAGGGGTGACGCTTCTCCCGACGGCATGGACAACTCGAGGAGAAGGATGCGAGCCGGCACCGCCACACAACACGAACGCCTGATGCGAGTCCATCGGCGTAACGCCGACCGGGCGTCGGAGGCCGGGTTGACGGAGCTGCGGTTCTCCGACCTCGGTGACGGGTCGGTCATCAGGGTCGATGGCCGCGATCTCGTCAACTTCGGCAACTGCTCGTACCTCGGGCTGAGCGTCGACCCCCGTCTCAAGCAGGGGGCGATCGAGGCGGTGGAGCGGTTCGGTCCCCTCTACGCCTCGTCGCAGATGTACGCCGCCGTCGAGTTGTACGTCGAGCTCGAGCGGCTCTTGGCCGAGATGACCGATGCCCCGGCGGTGGTGCTTCCGCCCACCACCACGCTCGGCCACCTCGCCACCCTGCCCTCCCTCGTGGGAGGCGACGACGTCGTCGTCCTCGACTCCCACTCCCACGCCTCCCTCCAGCTGACCATCCAGGTGCTCGCCGGACGGGGGATCGAGATCCATGCCGTGCCCCACAACGACCTGGACGAGTTGCGGGAGACGATCGCCGAAGTCGCCGCCCGGGCTCCCCGGGTGTGGTACGTGGCAGACGGCGTCTACTCGATGATGGGCGATTTCGCCCCCGTCGACGACATCTCCGAGCTGCAAGCCCGCCATCCGAACCTGTACGTCTACTACGACGACGCCCACGGCTTCTCGTGGCGGGGCGACAAGGGCCGCGGCTTCGTGCTGGAGCACGTCGAGCTGGACGAGCGGACGATCGTCGCCGCCGGCCTGGGCAAGGCTTTCGGCACCGGAGGGGCGGCCATCTTCTTCGGCGACCCCGACCTGGCCACGACCGTCCGGCGCATCGGCGGGCCGATGACGTTCTCGGGCCCGATCCACCCTCCCACCCTGGGGGCGGCCATCGCTTCGGCGCGGATCCACGTCTCCGACGAGTACCCGCGGCTGCGGCAGCGGATGGCCGAACAGATCGATCTGGTCACCAGCCTGCTGGCCGAGTACCGGCTGCCCGTCGCCTCTTGGGCTCCCACCCCGATCTGGCAGGTCCGTGTCGGCGACCTCGACCGGATGCTGGAGGTGACCCGGCGGATGCTCGACGACGGCTACTACGTCAACCCGACCGGTTTTCCGGTCGTGCCTCACGGCCACGCCGGCATCCGGTTCACGCATACACTCAACAACACAGATGACCAGATCAGGGGCTTGGTCGAACGACTGGCCGCCAACTACCGGGCTGTGGTGGGAGAGCCCGAGGCGGTGGTCGACCTCACCGAGTTGGAGGGGGGCCCGGGGGCGAAGTCGGCCACGCCCGCCCGCGCGTAATCGCGCTACACCTGCCGTCGGGGGGCGCCGATGAATGAGGTCGTGCGCGCCATCTTCCTCTCGTCCCCCGTCCGGCGACTGGCGACCGTGGTCGCCGCCGTCGTCCTGCTGGGAGCGGTCACAGCGGCCGTCCGCCCCGACGTGGGCGACGAGATCGGCCCGGTGCTGATGCTGGTCAACTACACGATGGCCGGCTACCTGTTCCTGCGGGGGTCGAGGGTCTACGACGGCCGGGAACGGCTCGCCTGGAGGCTGGTCGGGGTGGCCTGCTTCGTCGTCATCGGCGGCCTCCTCGCCTTCGGCCTCGCCACGCTGCTGGGCTACGAGATCCCGGCGTTCGGGCCGCTCGACACGTTCTTCATCACGGGCTATCTGATCTTCCTCGCCGGCTTCTGGGTGCTGCCCCATCTCGACGGGATCCCGATCCGGCGCCTGCGCGTGTTCGTGGACGGCATGGTCGGGGCCGTGGCCGTGGGGGTCCTGTCGTGGGTGTGGTTCCTCGACGAGATCCTCCACGAGCTGAGCCACGCCACCTTCTGGGATGTGGTGATCGGCGCCATCTACCCGTTCGTCGACGTCGCCACGCTCGTGGTGGTGATCGTGGTGACGCTGCGCCGCAGCACCCTCCGCTTCGATCCCCGGGTGCTGCTGATGGGGGCCGGCTTCGCCGTGCAGGCGGTGGCCGACCTGATCTACCTGCGCAACGGCGTCGGCCAGGCGTTCGTCGACGCCAACCCCAGCTACGCCGCCCTCCTGTTCGCCGGGACCGCCTTCCTGGTGGGGGCGATCACTCTCGAGACACCACCCCCGATCCGTGAATACGCCGAGCGGGCCACTCCGTGGTGGGCGCTGATCGCCCCCTACGGGGCGGCCGTGCTGCTCGTGGGGGTGCTCGTCGTCCGCATGGTCAGCGTCGTGGACGACCAGAACCAGGACACCATCCAGCTCCTCGCCGGGGCGGTGGTGATCGTGTGCCTGATCATCTTCCGCCAGGCCCTGGCGATCCGCGAGACCCGGGAGCTGGTCGAGCAACAGCGCTCCCAGCTCGTGTCGTCGATATCCCACGAGCTGCGCACGCCGCTCACGGCGATGGTCGGCTTCCTCGATATCCTGGCCGACCCCGGCCAGCAGATGGACCCGGAGGCGCGCCAGGAGCTGATCGGCATCGTCAACCAACAGGCCAACTACATGGCCCGGATCGTCTCCGACCTGGTGATGCTCAACCGCGCCAACCCCGACCTGGGCCTGGAGGAGAAGGTCCACGACGTGAAGGAGGTGGTCAAGGCGGCGGTGTCGAGCCTCGACGTCGATTCCAGCTCGGGCGTCCGGGTCGAGGTGCAGGCGGGGCTGGCCGGCTACTTCGACGGCGACCGCATCCACCAGATCCTGGTCAACCTCCTCACCAACGCCGCCCGCTACGGCGGGCCGCAGCGCCTCGTCTCCGCCAAGCGGGTCGGCGACGACCTGGTGTTGGAGGTCCACGACGACGGGCCCGGCGTGCCCAAGCGCTACGAGATCCTGATCTGGGACCGGTTCGAGCGCGGCGCCCATCGTTACAACGCCGCCATCCCCGGCTCCGGCATCGGGCTCGCCCTGGTGGCGATGCTCGTCAAGGCCCACGACGGCACCGTCGGCTACCGGCGATCGGAGCGGCTCGGCGGGGCGTGCTTCTCGGTCGTCCTGCCGGGTCGGGCCCGTACCGTCGCCCAGGTCCCCAACCTCGAGCCGGTGGGTCGGCGGGACCCTTGACGCCCTTTCCGATTCTGCGATAGGATGCCCGCAGCCTTCCGGCCCTGAACGGTCTTCCACCGTTCCGATTCGGGTAACGGAGCGGCTCCGTTCTTCGCTCGGCTACCACGCCGAGGGGAGCGGTTTGTGCCGCTTGCACAGTTTCTCAGGCGCGTGATAACATACGCTCCTCTGCGTATCTCGTTGGCCATCACGCTCGCCCGTCGTTTCGGTATTCAAGGAGGCTCCTTTGGCTTCGCGCGTCGCTGAACGTCTCTCGTTCGCCAAGATCCCCGAGATCCTGCCCCTCCCCGACCTGCTCGCCGTCCAGCACGAATCCTTCCAGTGGTTCCTCGACGAGGGGCTCAAAGAGATCTTCGAAGAGATCAGCCCCATCGAGGACTTCACGGGGTCGCTGGCGCTCGAGCTGACGGATCACCGCTTCGGTGACCCTCCCATGAGCATCGAGGAGTGCAAGGAACGCGACGCCAACTACTCGCGGCCGCTGTTCGTCACCGCCCGGTTCATGAACCGCTCCACCGGGGAGATCAAGGAACAGCAGGTGTTCCTCGGCGACTTCCCGATGATGACCGAGAAGGGCGTGTTCATCATCAACGGCACCGAGCGGGTGATCGTCTCCCAGCTGGTGCGCTCGCCGGGCGTGTACTTCGACTCGGCGCGCGACAAGACCTCCGACCGCATCATCTACAGCGGCAAGATCATCCCCGGACGGGGCGCATGGCTCGAGTTCGACACCGACAAGCGCGACACCATCGGCGTGCGCGTGGACCGCAAGCGCCGCCAGTACGTGTCGGCGTTCCTGCGCGCCCTGGGCATAGCCGAGAGTGACGAGGAGATCCTCGACCTGTTCGAGGGCGCCGAATCCATCCGCAACACCCTGGAGCGTGACCCGGCGACCGACCGCGACGAGGCGCTGATCGACCTGTATCGCAAGCTGCGCCCCGGCGAGCCGACCACGGTCGAGTCCGCCCGAGGGCTGATCCAGACCCTGTTCCGCAACCCCAAGCGCTACGACCTCACCCGGGTCGGCCGCTACAAGATCAGCCAGAAGTTCCAGGAGGAGGCTCCCGAGGACTACCGCGCCGAGGGCCTCCAGCTCCTGCGCGACGAGGACATCGTCGACACCATCCGCTACCTGGTGGCTCTCCACGCCGGCCAGGAGACCTTCGTCACCCACACGGGCAAGGAAGTCCCGGTCCACACCGACGACATCGATCACTTCGGCAACCGCCGGATCCGCACCGTCGGCGAGCTGATCCAGAACCAGGTCCGCGTCGGTCTCAGCCGCCTGGAGCGGGTGGTCAAGGAGCGGATGACGACCCAGGACCCGGATGCGATCACGCCGCAGAGCCTGATCAACATCCGCCCCGTCACCGCCGCCATCAAGGAGTTCTTCGGGACCAGCCAGCTGAGCCAGTTCATGGACCAGCCCAACCCGCTGGCCGGCCTGACCCACCGCCGCCGCCTCAACGCCCTCGGCCCCGGCGGCCTCAGCCGCGAGCGGGCCGGGTTCGAGGTGCGCGACGTCCACCCGTCCCACTACGGGCGGATGTGCCCGATCGAGACGCCGGAGGGCCCGAACATCGGCCTGATCGGCTCTCTGGCCACCTACGCCCGGGTCAACCGGTTCGGGTTCATCGAGACCCCGTACCGCAAGGTGGAGAACGGGCGGGTCACCGACAAGATCGAGTACCTCACCGCCACCGAGGAAGAGCGCTACGTCATCGCTCAGGCCAACGCCCCGCTCAACCCCGACGGCACCTTCGTCAACGACCGGGCGCTGGTGCGCAAGGCCGGAGGCGAGGTCGACACCGTGCCGGTCGACCAGATCGACTACATGGACGTCTCGCCGAAGCAGATCGTCTCGGTGTCGACGTCGCTCATCCCCTTCCTCGAGCACGACGACGCCAACCGCGCCCTGATGGGCTCGAACATGCAGCGCCAGGCCGTGCCGCTGCTCAAGGCGGAGGCGCCGCTGGTCGGGACCGGCGTGGAACAGCGCGCCGCCTACGACTCCGGCGACATGATCGTCTCGCCTGTCGACGGCGAGGTGGTGGAGGTAACCGGCGACCGCATCGTCGTCAAGGAGAAGGACGCCAACCGCAAGCACACCTTCACGCTCGCCAAGTTCGAGCGCTCGAACCAGGGCACGGCGATCAACCAGAAGCCGATCGTGCGTGAGGGCGACAAGGTGAAGGCCGGCGACGTGCTCGCCGACGGCCCCTCCACCGACCACGGCGAGCTGGCGCTGGGCCGCAACCTCCTCGTGGCCTTCATGCCCTGGCAGGGCCACAACTACGAGGACGCCATCATCATCAGCGAGCGCCTGGTCAAAGAGGACATCCTCACCTCGATCCACATCGAGGAGCACGAGATCGACGCCCGCGACACCAAGCTGGGCGCCGAGGAGATCACCCGCGACATCCCCAACGTCGCCGAAGAGGTCCTCGCCAACCTCGACGAGGACGGCATCATCCGCATCGGCGCCGAGGTGGGTGCCGGCGACTACCTGGTCGGCAAGGTGACCCCCAAGGGCGAGACCGAGCTCACGCCCGAGGAGCGCCTGCTGCGGGCGATCTTCGGCGAGAAGGCCCGCGAAGTCCGCGACACCTCCCTCAAGGTGCCCCACGGCGAGTCGGGCAAGGTCATCGCCGTCAAGGTCTTCCGCCGCTCCGACGGCTACGACCTGGCGCCGGGCGTCAACGAGCTCGTGCGGGTGTACGTGGCCAAGGCCCGCAAGGTGTCCGAGGGCGACAAGCTCGCCGGGCGCCACGGCAACAAGGGCGTCATCGCCAAGATCCTCCCCGAAGAGGACATGCCGTTCCTGCCCGACGGGACCCCGGTCGACATCATCCTCTCGCCGCTGGGCGTGCCTTCCCGCATGAACCTCGGGCAGGTGCTCGAGACGCATCTCGGCTGGGCCGCCGCCCAGGGCTGGCAGCCGCTCGAGATCGACAGCCCGGCCGCTGGGGGCGCGGAGCCGTGGACCAAGGTGGCCAGCCCGGTCTTCGACGGGGCCAAGGAGCACGAGATCATGGAGCTCCTCAAGAACACGCGTCCCAACCGGGACGGCGAGCGCCTGGTTGGCCCCGACGGCAAGGCCATCCTCTACGACGGCCGCACCGGCGAGCCCTTCGACACGCCGATCACCGTGGGCTACATCTACATGCTGAAGCTGGTCCACCTGGTCGACGACAAGATCCACGCCCGCTCCACCGGCCCGTACTCGATGATCACCCAGCAGCCGCTCGGTGGTAAGGCGCAGTTCGGTGGCCAGCGCTTCGGCGAGATGGAGGTGTGGGCCCTCGAGGCCTACGGCGCCGCCTACGCCCTCCAGGAGCTGCTCACCATCAAGTCCGACGACGTCCAGGGCCGTGTCAAGGTCTACGAGGCGATCGTCAAGGGCGCCAACATCCCCGAGCCGGGAATACCGGAGAGCTTCCGGGTGCTGGTCAAGGAGATGCAGAGCTTGGCGCTGTCGGTGGAGATGCTCTCCGCCGGCGAGGAAGTCGAGCTGAGGGAGTTGGAGGAGGACGCCTACCGGCCCGCCGAGTCGCTCGGGATCGACCTGTCGCGGCCAGAGCGGCCCGAATCGACGGTGTGATCTTGGCTTTCGAGCATTCGAGGCAGAGGCGACGGACACGAGCACAGGGGACACATGGCAACGCAGCTATTCGATGAACTGAAGATCAGTCTCGCTTCGGCGGACCAGATCCGTGCGTGGTCGTACGGAGAGGTCAAGAAGCCCGAGACGATCAACTACCGCACCCTCCGGCCGGAGAAGGAGGGCTTGTTCGACGAGCGCATCTTCGGTCCCCAGCGGGACTGGGAGTGCTACTGCGGCAAGTACAAGAGGATCCGCTACAAGGGCATCATCTGCGAGCGCTGTGGCGTCGAAGTCACGCGCTCGAAGGTGCGCCGCGAGCGGATGGGCCACATCGAGCTGGCCGCCCCGGTCACCCACATCTGGTTCTTCAAGGGCGTGCCCAGCCGTCTCGGCTACCTCCTCGACATGTCCCCCAAGGACCTCGAGAAGGTCATCTACTTCGCCGCGTACCTGATCACGTGGGTCGACGAGGAGAAGCGCCAGAAGGACCTCCCCCAGCTCGAAGAGGACATGCACCACGAGCTGGCGGTGGTCCGCGAGGAGTTCGAGGAGTGGAGGAACAACCGCCTCGAGGCCCTCGAGGACGAGCTGGAACGGATGGAAGAGGGCGGCGCCAAGCCGCAGGAGATCAACGCTCGCCGCAAGGAGGTCGAGCGGGAGATCCGCGACCGTGAAGAGCGCGCCGAGCGCGAGGCCGAGCTGATCCAGGAGGCCTTCGACACCTTCAAGAACCTCAAGCCCAAGTCCCGGGTGGAGTCCGAGGCGCTGTGGCGGGAGATCTACGACCGCTACAGCCAGTACTTCGTCGGCGGCATGGGTGCGGAGGCGATCAAGGACCTCTTGAGCCGTCTCGACCTCGACGCCGAGATGCAGGCGCTGCAGGAGGCGCTGGAGTCGCCCTCGCAGCAGAAGCGCCAGCGCGCCACCCAGCGGATGAAGGTCGTCAAGCCCTTCTGGGAGGGCAAGAACGACCCCAAGGACATGATCCTCGAGACCATCCCGGTGATCCCGCCGGATCTCCGCCCGATGGTCCAGCTGGACGGTGGCCGCTTCGCCACGTCCGACCTCAACGACCTGTACCGCCGGGTGATCAACCGGAACAACCGGCTGAAGAGGCTGCTCGACCTGGGCGCTCCCGAGATCATCGTCAACAACGAGAAGCGGATGCTCCAGGAGGCCGTCGACGCCCTGTTCGACAACGGCCGCCGCGGCCGGGCGGTGACCGGCCCGGGCAACCGCCCGCTGAAGTCGATCTCGGACATGCTCAAGGGCAAGCAGGGCCGGTTCCGCCAGAACCTGCTCGGAAAGCGCGTCGACTACTCCGGCCGCTCCGTGATCGTGGTCGGCCCCCAGCTCAAGCTGCACCAATGCGGGCTGCCCAAGATCATGGCCCTGGAGTTGTTCAAGCCCTTCGTCATGAAGCGGCTGGTCGACCTGGACCTGGCTCCCAACATCAAGGCGGCCAAGCGGATGGTCGAGCGCGCCCGTCCCCAGGTGTGGGACGTGCTCAGCGAGGTGATCCAGGAGCATCCGGTGCTCCTCAACCGAGCCCCGACCCTCCACCGTCTCGGCATCCAGGCCTTCGAGCCGGTGCTGGTCGAGGGCAAGGCCATCCAGATCCACCCGCTGGTGTGTGAGGCGTTCAACGCCGACTTCGACGGCGACCAGATGGCCGTGCACCTGCCGCTGTCCGCCGAGGCGCAGGCCGAGGCGCGGATCCTGATGCTGTCGACGAACAACGTGCTCTCCCCGGCGTCGGGGCGGCCGATCGTCACGCCGTCCCAGGACATGGTGATCGGCATGTACTACCTGTCGGAGGTCGTGGAGGACGCCAAGGGCGCCGGCCGGGTCTTCTCCTCCCCGGAGGAGGCGGAGATGGCCTACGACCTGGGCGAGCTGTCACTCCACGCCCCGATCAAGGTGCGCCTGGGCGATGCTGCCGGCTCGGCCGAGAAGCACGCCGAGCTGCACAAGGCGCTCAGCAAGCTCCTCACCCCAGAGCCGGTCGATGGCTCCAAGCTCCACGAGACCACCTACGGGCGGATCCTGATCAACTCGGTGATGCCCGAGGACTTCCCCTGGGTCGAGGCGGTGCTCACCAAGTCCGACCTCCGCAACCTGATCGAGGTCGTCATCGACCGCTATCCGCGCTCGGTCGTGGCCGAGATGCTCGACGGCATCAAGGAGCTCGGCTTCAAGTTCGCCACCAAGGCGGGCCTGACGATCGGCCTGGAGGACGTGCGCACGCCGCCCGACAAGCAGAAGATCCTCGCCGAGTACGAGGAGCGGGCCCAGCGCATCCAGGACCAGTACCTGAAGGGTGTCGTCACCGACGAGGAGCGCCGCCAGGAGCTGGTGGAGATCTGGACCGAGGCCACCGACGTGGTCACCGAGGCCACCAAGCGGGAGCTGAAGGCCCAGAAGTTCAACTCGCTCGACATGATGGTGGGCTCGGGCGCCCGCGGGAACATGATGCAGGTCCGCCAGATCGCCGGCATGCGCGGCCTGGTGGCCAACCCGAAGGGCGACATCATCCCCCGGCCGATCATCTCGAACTTCCGCGAGGGCCTGTCGGTGCTGGAGTACTTCATCTCCACCCACGGCGCCCGCAAGGGCCTGGCCGACACCGCCCTGCGCACCGCCGACTCGGGCTATCTCACCCGCCGACTCGTCGACGTGGCCCAGGAGGTCATCGTGGTCGAGGACGACTGCGGCACCGACCGCGGCATCCCGATCAGGATCCTCGACGAGCGAGGGAACATCATCCGCAACCTGCGGTCCCGGGTCTACGGCCGGGTGCTGGCCGACGACGTGAAGATCGATCGCAAGGTGGTGGAGACCGACGAGGGCGAGAAGCTCAAGGCCGGGACCATGATCCGGGCCCAGCACCTGCAGGCCTTGATGGAGACCGGCGGCCAGGTCGAGACCGTCCGCGTCCGGTCTGTGCTCACCTGCGACACCCGCAACGGCGTGTGCCGCACCTGCTACGGCCTGTCGCTGGCGACCGGCCGGGAGGTGGAGGTCGGTGAGGCGGTCGGCATCATGGCCGCCCAGTCGATCGGCGAGCCGGGCACGCAGCTGACGATGCGTACCTTCCACACCGGTGGCGTGGCCGGCGACGACATCACCCATGGCCTGCCCCGCGTCCAGGAGCTGTTCGAGGCCCGGTCGCCCAAGGGCAAGGCGGTCCTCTCCGAGGTCTCGGGCATCGCCCGGATCGAAGAGGACGAGGAGGGCCGCAAGATCGTCATCGAGTCCAAGGAGCACGGCGAGGTCGAGTACCCGGTCTCGCGGTTCGCCCGGCTGCGAGTCGCCGACGGCGACGAGGTCCAGGCAGGCGACCAGCTCACCGAGGGTCCGCTGGACCCCAAGGAGGTGCTCGACATCCGCGGCGTGCGGGCCGCCCAGCAGTACCTGGTCGACCAGGTCCAGGAGGTGTACCGGTCCCAGGGCGTGGAGATCCACGACAAGCACATCGAGCTGATCGTGCGGCAGATGCTGCGCCGGGTCCGCGTGGTGCGTCCCAACGACTCGGAGTTCCTGCCGGCCGAGCTCGTCGACGAGCAGACCTTCCGCGACGTCAACAAGGCGCTGGTGGAAGAGGGCAAGGTGCCGGCCGAGGGCCGCTCCGAGCTGATGGGCATCACGAAGGCGTCGCTGGCCACCGAGTCGTGGCTGTCGGCCGCCTCCTTCCAGGAGACCACCCGGGTGCTGACCGACGCCGCCATCCAGGCGAAGTCGGACTTCATGCGTGGCCTGAAGGAGAACGTGATCATCGGCAAGCTCATCCCGGCCGGAACCGGCGCCGCCGCCTACCGCGAGCTGCAGCCGTCGCTGCCGGGGGCCACCACGGTGGCCGCCCTCGAGCTGCTGGGCGGAGAAGGCGGCCTGCCGTCGGGTGACGACGAGCTGCCGGACAACCCGGCCGAGTGGCTCGCCAGCCTCGGCGCCCAGCGGAACGCCGACGGAGGCTCCGACGGCGCCGACGAGACCGAGGCCGAATCCGGCGACGAGGACGCTTCCGAGGACTGATCCTCGTCGGTGTCAGGTGACGGAGCGGCCGCCCTCGAGGCGGCCGCTCTGCGTATGCAGCGTCCACCCCGCCATACTCGGGACATGACCTGGATCCGGGCGATGTCGGGTGCGGCGATGCTGTGGGCCGCTCTGGGCGGCGTCGCCGCCGCGGCCACCGACAGCACCGTTCTGCTGCTGGAGGTGGAAGGCCCGATCACGCCCGTCGTCGCCGACTACATCGCCGACGGGATCGAAGAGGCCGCGGAGCTCTCCGTTCCCGTCGTGGTCCGTCTCGACACGCCGGGCGGGCTCGACACGTCGATGCGGGAGATCGTCCAGGCGTTCCTCAACTCCCCGGTGCCGGTGGTCGTCTACGTGGCGCCCGAGGGTGCGCGGGCCGCCTCCGCCGGCACGTTCATCACGATGGCCGCCCACGTGGCGGCGATGGCGCCCGCCACCGCCATCGGGGCGGCGACTCCCGTCGACCTGCAGGGAGGTGAGATCACCGACAAGGTGATCAACGACGCCGCCGCCTTCGCCGTCTCGGTCGCCGAGCGACGCGGCCGCGACGTGGGGTTCGCCGAGGACGCGGTGCGGGAAGGGACTTCGATCCCCGCCACGGAGGCGGTGGAGCGGGGAGTCGTCGACCTGGTCGCCGACGACCTCGACAGTCTCCTCGAAGCGATCGACGGCAGGGAGGTCTCGGTGCGGGGAGAGCCCACCACCCTGCGCACTGCCTCGGCGGTGGTGGAGCGCTTCGAGGTGGGAGCGTTCCGTCGGGTCCTGGCCCGGATAGCCGACCCCAACATCGCCTTCCTGTTGTTGTCCTTCGGCACCCTCGCCATCGTCTACGAGGCGGCGAACCCCGGCCTCGGCTTCGCCGGGATAGCGGGGGTGATCGCCCTCCTCCTCGGGTTCTTCGCCCTCTCCGTGCTGCCGGTCACGGCGGTGGGGGTGGCGCTGCTGATCCTCGCCGCGGCGCTGTTCATCGGGGAGATATTCGTGCCCGGGGTGGGGGTGCTGGCCGCGGGCGGCACGATCTCGCTGCTCCTCGCCGGGCTGTTCCTGTTCGAAGACGCCCCCTCGGTGCGGGCCCCCATCCTGTGGCCGACCGCCCTCGTCCTCGGGGCGGCCAGCGTCGTCGCCGGGCGCATGGCGTGGCGGGCCCGCCGGGCACCCTCGACGACCGGCGTAGAGACGCTCATCGGCAGGGAGGTTATGGTCGAGCCCAGGGACGCCACGACCGGGGACACGTTCGTCGACGGGACGTGGTGGAAGGTACGTGCCGAGTCGGGGGCGCTGGCCGAAGGCCCCGCCGAGGTGGTGGGCATCGACGGACTGACCTTGATCGTGAGAGGAAAGAGGAGCGAGACATGAACATCGACACGCTGATCGGCTGGGTGATCGCCGCCCTGGTGGTCCTCGCCATCCTCCGGTCGTCCATCCACATCATCCCCGAGTACGAGCGGGCCGTCCTGTTCCGCCTCGGTCGGGTCGTCGGCTCGGCACGGGGCCCGGGGCTCATCTTCATCATCCCCATCGTCGACCGCCTCGTCCGGGTGAGCCTGCGGACCGTCACGCTCGACATCCCTCCCCAGGACATCATCACCAAAGACAACGTCACGGTGCGGGTCAACGCCGTGTGCTACTTCCGGGTCGTCGATCCCAACCGGGCGGTCCTCGAGATCGAGGACTACCGCTTCGCCACCTCCCAGATCGCCCAGACCACCCTGCGCAGCATCATCGGGCAGGTGGACCTCGACGAGCTGCTCGTCAATCGCGACGAGATCAACCGGCGACTGCAGCACATAATCGACGAGATCACCGACCCGTGGGGCGTCAAGGTTTCCGTCGTGGAGGTGAAGGACGTCGAGCTCCCCGACGCCATGCGCCGGGCGATGGCGCGTCAGGCGGAAGCGGAGCGGGAGCGGCGCGCCAAGGTCATCCATGCCCAGGGCGAGCAGGAGGCCGCCCGCACCCTGGCCGAGGCCGCCGGTCTGCTCGAGGACCACCCGGCCGCCCTCCAGCTGCGCATCCTGCAGACGATGACCGACGTCTCCGCCGAGCAGAACTCCACGCTCATCTTCCCCCTCCCCATGGAGCTGCTGCGGGCCCTCGATCGCATCGCCCCGCCCCGGGAACAGTGACGCCCCCTCAACTGCCCCGGTAGGTCGTATAGCCGTAGGCGGAGAGCAGGAGCGGGATGTGGTGGTGCTCGTCGGGATCGGACACACGGAAGACGATCTGCACCTGGGGGTAGAAGGTGTTGCCGTAGGCGGCGGTGTTGAACGTGAGCCGATAGACGCCGGTGCGGAGGCGCTTTCCGCCCAACAGGTCGGCGACTCTGCCGTCGTCGTCGGTGGAAGTCGACGTTAGGTGCTCCACCACCGAGCCGTCCTCGAGCCGTTCCAAGGTCACGGCCATGCCCCGGGCGGGGCGGCCGCTCACCGTGTCGAGGACGTGAGTGCTGATGCTGGCCATCGAGTACCTCCGTGTGTCCCCCATCGTGGCAGGCTCACGTCACCCACCTGTACCCAACGACGGCTGGGATCAACCATCCTCGAGTGAGGCGAGGACCCGCCGGCGCCACTCCTCGGTGGCATCTACCTGGTTGAACGTGTAGATGTGGCACCCGGCGAACCCGAGGCCCGGGTCGGCGATGTCGTCGGCGAGCCCCACGAGGAGCTCGGCGGGGTCGTAGCCGCCGGGGCGGACGAAAGCGCCGACCAACCCGAGGTTCTTGCGGAGGAACGACAGCGACTGGCCCACTCCGATGCGGGCCGAGATCCGCAGCAGCTTCGTCCGCTCGGCGGCTCCCGGGAGGCCCAGCACCAGCGGCAGGACGATGCCGTTCTCCCGCTGCCGCCGCAGCCAGCCGGTCACGGCTCCCGGGTCGAAGCACATCTGGCTGGTCATCCACGCCGCATGCCGCTGCTTGGATGCGAGCGCCGCATCGAGCTGGGCATCGGGGATCCGGGGGTGGCCCTCCGGGTAACACGGCACGCCGACTTCCAGGTCGTGGCCGATGCGCTCCATCGCCTCGAGGAGCGACAACCCGTCGGAGAACTCGCCGACGGGGTCCGGGTCTCCGCCCACGACGAAGGCCTGGCGGATCCCGATCTCGGACATGCGTGCCAGCAGGCTCTCGAGATGGCCCATGTCGCGGGTCATGCGCGCCGACAGGTGGGGGATGACCCGGTGCCCGCGGTCGGCCAGCTCCGCCGCCAGATCCAGACTGTCCTCGAGGGTCTTCTGGGGCGAGGCGGTCACCGACACCCGCGCCCCGGCGGGGAGGTGGGCCGCCTGGTCGACGACGCCCGACATCGGGATCAGCTCGAAGATCGGGTCCGCCAACACCTCCCGCATCTTCTGGCGCGTCTGCGGTGCCAGCCCGTCGAAGGCGCTCATGCGTGCTCGTCCGGCAGCTCGGCCTTGCGGCGCGTCACGTATTCGTCGAGCTCCTCACGCACCGCGTCGTCGAGCGGGGGCGGCTCGTACTCGGACAGAATCCTCTTCCACACCTGGTTGGCCCGCTGCACCGAGTCCAAGCCACCCTCTTCCTGCCACTGCTCGAAGCTCGAGTTGTCGGCCAGAGCGGACGTCCAGAAGGCGGTCTCGAAGTTGGCGAGCGTGTGCTCCGATCCCAGGAAGTGCTCTCCGGGCCGGTGGGCGAGGAGAGTGTCGAGGGCCAGGCCGTTGGGCGACATGTCCACGCCCTCGAGCAGGGCGGAGGCCATCGACGCCTGGTCGGCGTCGAGCACGAACTTCTCGTACCCCATCACCAGTCCTCCTTCGAGCCAGCCGGCCGCGTGCAGCACGAAGTTGACCCCGGCTAGGAGCGTCGGAAAGAGGGTGGCGGCGCTCTCGTAGGCGGCCTGGGCGTCGGGCACCTTGGAAGCGGTCAACGCCCCGCCGGAGCGGAACGGGACGTTGAGACGGCGGGCGAGAGACGCCATCACGAAGAGCATCAGTGCCGGCTCGGGAGTCCCGAACGTGGGCGACCCCGTCTGCATCGACATCGACGAGGCGAACGACCCGAACACCACCGGAGCCCCCGGCCGCACCATCTGGGTGAACGCCATCCCCACCAACGCCTCGGCCAGGGTCTGGGTGGCGACGGCGGCCACGGTCACCGGCGCCATCGCCCCGGCGAGGATGAAGGGGGTGATGATCGTCGCCTGGTTGTTTTCGGCGTAGACCTTCGCCGAGCCCAGCATCGCCCGGTCCCACGCCAGCGGGGAGTTGGCGTTGCAGAGCGAGGTGATGACCGTGTTCCGGTCGACGAAGTCGGCGCCGAAGACGATCTTGGCCATGTCCACCGTGTCCTGGGCCCGTTCCGGGGCGGTGACCGAGCCCATGAACGGCTTGTCACTGAGGGTGAGGTGGGCGTGGACCATGTCGAAGTGCCGCTTGTTGACGGGCAGGTCGACCGGCTCGCACAACGTCCCTCCGGCGTGGTGGAGGGCGGGGGACATGTAGGTGAGCTTGGCGAAGTTGCGGAAGTCCTCGATCGTGGCGTACCTCCGGCCGCCGTCCAGGTCGCGCACGAACGGGCAGCCGTAGGCGGGGGCGAAGACCACATGGGGGTCGCCGATCTCCACGCTCCGCTCCGGGTTGCGAGCGTGCTGGGTGTACCGGGACGGGGCGGACGCCTGGACGATCTGGCGGCACATCCCTTCGGGGAAACGCACCCGGGTGCCGTCGACGTCGGCGCCGTGGTCGGCGAAGATCCGCAGCGCCTCGGGGAAGTCCACGATCTCGACGCCCACCTCGGCCAGGAGGCGGTCGGCGTGCTGTTCGATGGTCGCCAACCCCTCCTCGTCGAGCACCTCGTAAGGGGCGAGACGGCGGGTGAGGAAGGGCTTGGACTCGGCGAACGCGGCGGCGCGGGCCCGCTGGCGTGCTGCCCGGCCCCCCGATCGGCGTCGTGCCGTCATCTTCGGCTCCTCTCTCTCGATCTCCTGCCTCCCCGGCGGCCCCTGGGTGGCGCGGTGTCGCGGGGGAGGACGTCGGACAGGTGGGGGAAGTCGTGGGAGCTGTGGGGAAAGCCCATGGCGGCGACGAAGTGCTCCTGGAATCGGCTCTCGGTGGCGGTCTCCACTTTCTCGACCCGGGCGGCGACGGCCTCGATCTCCCGGCGGGCGGCCCCAGAGAGGAGGGCGATGATGGCGCCGCTCCCGGCGGCGTTGCCCGCCGCCGACACCCTATCCAGGTCGCAGTCGGGTATCAGGCCGATGACCATGGCGTACTTCGGGTCGATGTGGCTGCCGAAGGCGCCGGCGAGGCGGATCTCGTCCACGCGATCCACGCCCATCCGGTCCATGAGCAGACGGGTCCCGGCATACAGCGCCGCCTTCGCCAGCTGGATCGCCCGCACGTCGTTTTGGGTGATCGAGATCTCGGGATCGTCCCACAGCCGATAGGCGAACGTCCGGCCGTCGGCCACCACCTGATCGCCCCGGGGGCGGATGACGCCGTCGCGGTCGATCACACCGGCTAGGAACAGCTCGGCGACCGCCTCGATGATGCCCGAGCCGCAGATCCCGTTGATGCCGATCCGGGCGACGTCGTCCGAGAAACCCTCCTCGTCGGACCAGCGGCCCGACCCGATCACGCGGATCCGCGGCTCCAGGGTCTCGGGGTCGATCCGGACCCTCTCGATCGCTCCCGGAGTGGCCCGTTGGCCGTGTGTGATCTGAGCGCCTTCGAACGCCGGGCCGGTGGGGCTGGAGGTGGCGAGCAGCCGCTCGGAGTTGCCGAGGACGATCTCGGCGTTGGTGCCGACGTCGACGAGGAGCTGCAGCGCCTGGCGCCGGTGGGGCCCTTCCGAGAGCACGGCGCCCATGGTGTCGGCGCCCACGTGGCCGGCGACGATCGGCAAGACGTACAGCCGGGCGCCCGGGGCGAGAGCCATCCCGATCGTCGAGGCGGTGGACTCGTACGCGTCCCGCACCGCCGGGGCGAAAGGCGCCTCGCCCAGGGGCCGGGGGTCGAAACCGAGGACGAGATGGTGCATGATCGGGTTCCCGACCACCACCACGTCGACCACGTCCTGGCGGGATGCGCCCGCTTCCGACACGAGATCGCCGGCGAGGGAATCGAGCGCCGACCTCACCGCCCAGGTCATCTCCTCGGCGCCCCGTTCGTTCATCATGGCGTACGAGACCCGGCTCATCAGGTCCTCGCCGAAGCGGATCTGGGGGTTCATCGCCCCCGCCGATGCCAGCACCTCGCCGCTCGTCAGGTCGAGCAGGTGGCCGGCGATGGTGGTGGACCCTACGTCGAAGGCCAGCCCGAGGATCCGGTCGTGGAACCCGGGCCAGACAGCGATCACGTCCCGACCCGAGTGCACCGCCACGGTGACCGACCAGTCGCCTGCCGTGAGGGCGGCGTGGAGGCCGGCGGTCACGGCGTGGTCGAAGCGGAGGCCCCCCAGCCCCCAGTCGGCGGCCAGGGCGTCGGCGACGCGCTCCCGATCCGACCGGGCGTCGTCGAGGGACGGCCGGGTCACCTCCACGTAGTGGAGCCGCACGATCGGGTCGATCGGGTAGCTGGTCACCTCGGGGCGCTTGCGGACCACCTGGCGGTGGACCTGGCTCTCCGGGGGGATGTCCACGACGACGTCACCGAGGATGGCCGCGGCACACCCCAGGCGACGGCCCTCGACGAGCGGCCGCCTGCCCCGGTAACCCGTCTCGAGCTCACCCGGCGGGCTCAGCGCCGAGGCGTCGGCCGGGATCGTCGGGATGGAGCCCTGGCTCACCTGGCAGCGGCCGCAGATTCCGCGGCCGCCGCACACCGAGTCCAGGTCGACGCCGAGCTGGCGTGCCGCATCGAGGACGGTGGTGCCCCGGACGACCTCTCCCCGCCGGCCGGAAGGGAGGAACACGACCCGGGCGGTGTCGCTCATCCCGTCGCCAGGCGGCGGCGGCCGCCGCGACGCCGCCTCTCGCCGTCGGGTGAGGAAGGGTCGCGGTGGCGCCGGATCCACGCCGCGCAGTCGCGGTCGTTGCCGGTCAACACGTCGGAGGCCTTGATCGCCGCCATGATCTCAGGTTCGAGCGGGTTGGTGATCGCCGACGTGAGGCCGGCGCCGATCGCCATCGCCAGGAAGGCGGCGTTGATGCCCGCCCGGTGGGGGAGGCCGAAGCTGATGTTGGAGGCGCCGCACGTCGTGTTCACCTGCAGTTCCTCGCGCAGGCGGCGGATCAGGTGGAGCACCTGGCGTCCGGCGGTGGGCACGGCTCCGATGGGCATGACCAGGGGATCGACCACCACGTCCTGGCGGGGGATGCCATAGTCGGCGGCGCGGGAGACGATCTTTCTCGCCACCTCGAAGCGGACATCGGGATCTTCGGAGATCCCGCTCTCGTCGTTGGTTATCGCCACCACCGCCGCCCCGTGTTTCGCCACCAGCGGGAGGACCGCCTCCATCGACGCCTCCTCGCCGGTGACCGAGTTGACCAGTGCCTTCCCCCGGTATGCCTCCAGCCCGGCGCGGAGGGCGGGGACGACCGACGAGTCGATGGAGAGGGGCACGTCGACGAGCGTCTGGACGAGCTCGACGGTGGCGGCGAGCAGCGCCGCCTCGTCGGCGAGCGGTATCCCGGCGTTGACGTCGAGCATGTCGGCGCCGGCCTCGACCTGCGCCACGGCGTCGGCCTCCACCCGGGAGAAGTCCCCCCGGGTCATCTCCTCGGCCAGGCGCTTCCGCCCGGTCGGGTTGATGCGCTCGCCGATCACCACGAAGGGCCGGTCGAAGCCGATCACGACCTCTCGGGTGAGGGAGGCGAGCACCGTGTCAGTCATCGTCCGCTCCACGGGTCGGGAGCCAGCCGCCGTTGCGGACGAGCTCTTCCAGCACGACGTCGGGGAAGTCGGCGTCGAGCTGGTCGGCGACCACCTCCGGGTCGGGGCCGGGGACCGTGACCTTGCGGTACTCGGCGGTGTAGTCGTCGGCGCCGATCACCCCCACCCGGGTGGCGGCGCGGTCGATGGCTTCCTGGAAGCGATCGGGCAGCGGGATGCGCCGGGCCCGGCGGCCCTTGCCCGCCATCACCTGGGCGGGGATGTCCCGCCAGTAGATCACCGTCACCTCCGCCTCGCTCATCGCGCCGCCTCGACGATCGCCGGCTCCATCTCGCCATAGCCGACGAGCAGCCGCTCGAAGCGGAGGCCCAGCCGGCGAGCGGCCTCCTCGGCGCGGGCGGTGAGGGCGGGGTCGTCGGTCTGGGCGAGGTAGACGACCCGGGTGTAGTTGCCGAAGTAGTCGGAGAGGAGGTGCGGCCAGCGGTCGAGGCCCAGCCCTCGCCACACCAGGCGGTCGAAGTTCCGCACCAGGAAGTCGGTCAGGTAGAAGGTGGTGGGCTCGGCGTCGTGGAGCCGGGAGAAGGTCGCCGACCCCGCCAGGAACTCGTAGCAGTGGGCGCCGGCGAGCCGTTCCACGCCGTGGCGCTCCAGGACGGCGTCGAGCCGTCCCCCGGTCCCGCAGTCGCCGTAGGCCACGAAGATCTTTCGGTACCGGCCTTTCGCCTCCACGATCCGCGCTTCCAGGGCGTCGGGGATCAGTGACGGCTGGTTGTGGTAGGCGGCCGGGAGGCAGGCGACTTCGACGCCTTCGAGCCCGTTGGCCTCGACGACGTGGAGCAGCTCGCGGGCCATCGCCCCGCAGCCCAGGACCAGGACCCCGGCGTCAGGCGATGCCACGTCGGGCTCCGACCAGAGCCTTGGCCGTCTCGGCGGCCACCGCCGCGTCCCGGCAGTAGGCGTCGGCGCCGATGGCTGCGCCGAACTCCTCGTTGAGCGGGGCCCCGCCGACGAGGACGATGAAGTCGTCCCGGATGCCCTTTTCGACCATGGTGTCGATCACCACCTTCATGTACGGCATGGTGGTGGTGAGCAGCGCCGACATCCCCAGGATGTCCGGCTGGTGCTCGTCGAGCGCCTGGATGTACTCGTCGACGTCGGTGTTGATGCCGAGGTCGATCACCTCGAAGCCGGCGCCCTCGAGCATCATCCCCACCAGGTTCTTGCCGATGTCGTGGATGTCGCCTTTCACCGTGCCGATCACGACCTTGCCGATCGTCGGGGCGCCGGTCTCGGCGAGCAGCGGGCGGAGCACGGCCATCCCCGCCTTCATGGCGTTGGCTGCCAACAGCACCTCCGGCACGAAGAGGATCCCGTCACGGAAGTCCTCGCCCACGATTCGCATGCCCTCGACCAGCGCTTCGTTCAAGACCCGGCTGGCGTCCCAGCCGCGTTCGAGCAGGATGTTGGTGCCTTCCACGATCTCGTCGGCCAGACCGTCGTAGAGGTCGTCGTGCATCTGCTCGACGAGCTCCGCGTCGGAGAGCGCCCCGAGGTCGATCTCTTCTTCGCTCATAGCGCCGCGCTCCTGTGAGCTGGTTCCACGATACGGAACGATGTCGGATGTCGGAACGATATCTCGCCGTCGATGGGTTGTCCAGTGGCTGAAACTTGCCGCCACCGCATGCAAGCCGTCGTCTCGGGCGGTAGTCTGCGTGCCGCCTTGCAGCATCGTTCCGCATCGTGGCACCGGCCGGAGGGTTCGCAGTGAGTGAGTTGCCATCCAGCGCACAGGTCGTGGTCATCGGCGCCGGCATCGTCGGCAACAGCCTGGCCTACCACCTCGCCGAGAAGGGGTGGACCGACATCGTCCAGATCGACAAGGGCCCGCTTCCCAACCCGGGCGGTTCCACCGGTCACGCCTCGAACTTCATCTTCCCCGTCGACCACGGCAAGGAGCTGACGTTCCTCACCCTCGAGTCCCAGCGCCAGTACGAGGAGATGGGCGTCAACACCACCTGCGGCGGGATCGAGGTGGCGCGCACCCCCGAGCGGATGGAGGAACTGCGGCGCCGGATGAGCTCGGCGACGGCGTGGGGAATCGAGGCGGAGCTGTTGACGCCTTCGCAGGTCAAAGAGCTCGTGCCGTTCATCGAGGAGTCGGTGATCCTCGGAGGCTTCTACACCCCGTCCGTGTCGGTCGTCGACTCCTTGCGAGCTGGGACGATCATGCGCGAACGGGCGCAGCAGATGGGTGCCCTGTCGGTCTTCCCCAACACCGAGGTCCTCGACATCGAGGTGAACAAGGGCCACGTCGAAGCGGTGGTCACCGACAGGGGCCGTATCGAGGCCGACTACGTGGTGGTGGCTTGCGGCGTGTGGTCGCCGCGCATCGCCCGCATGGCGGGCGCCACCATCCCCCTCACCCCGGCGGTCCACCAGATGATCGACGTGGGCCCCATCCCCATCCTCGCCGAGACCGGAAAGGAGATCGGCTTCCCGATCGTCCGGGACATGGACACGTTCATGTACGAGCGCCAGACCGGCGGCTCGATGGAGATCGGCTCCTACGCCCACCGTCCCATCTTCCACGACCCGGACCAGATCCCATCCATCGAAGAGGCCCGTCTCTCGCCCACCGAGCTGCCGTTCACTCCCGACGACTTCGACCCGCAGCTCGAGGACGCTCTGGAGCTGATGCCGTCGATCCTCGAGGGGGCGGAGATCAAGTACGCCATCAACGGCCTGCTCTCGCTCACCCCCGACGCCATGCCCCTCCTCGGTGAGACCGTGGAGGTGAAGGGCCTGTGGTCGGCGGCGGCGGTGTGGATCAAGGAAGGGCCGGGCGTCGGAAAGCTCGTCGCCGAGTGGATGACCGACGGCTACCCCGAGATCGACCCGCACCAGTCGGACATCGCCCGCTTCTACGACTACGCCCGGACCCGCCACCACATCCGGGCGCGCTGTGCCGAGCACTTCAACAAGACCTACGGCATCGTCCATCCCCGCGAGCAGTGGGAGTCGGAGCGGAACATCCGCCTCGCCCCGTTCCACAGCCGCACGGAGGCGCTGGGCGCCGTCTACTTCCAGGCAGGCGGATGGGAGCGTCCCCAGTGGTACGAGCACAACGCTCCTTTGGTGGAGGAGTACGGGGTCGAGGATCGGCCCCACGAATGGGACCGCCGCTGGTGGTCGCCGATCTGCACCGCCGAGCACCTGGCCCTCCGGGAGCGGGTGGGGATGGTCGACCTCTCGGCGTTCGCCATCTTCGACATCACCGGCCCCGGTGCGCTCGACTACATCCAGCGGCTCACCGTCAACCAATGCGACCGTCCCGTCGGCTCGGCGATATACACGCCGCTACTCACTCCCCAGGGCGGGTTCCGGGCCGACCTGACCATCATGCGCCTCGGCGAGGACCACTTCCGGGTGGTCACGGGTGCCTTCGACGGCGCCCGGGACGCCTACTGGTTCAGAAAGCACCTGCCCGACGACGGCTCGGTCGTGTTCACCGACCGCACCTCCTCGTACTCCACGATCGGCGTGTGGGGCCCGCGGGCCCGGGCACTGGTGGAGTCGCTCACCGACGACGACATCTCCGATGCGGCCTTCCCCTACGCCACCTGCAAGCAGGTCACGTTCGGGTCGCTGATCGCCACGATGCTGCGCATCTCCTATGTCGGTGAGTCGGGCTGGGAGATCTACGTCCCGATCGAGCGGGGAACCCAGATGTGGGACATGCTGTGGGAGGCGGGCCAGGACCACGGCGTGGTCCCCGTCGGCGCCGGGGTGTACGGCACCAGCGCCCGCCTGGAGAAGGGCTATCGCCTGATGGGGGCGGAACTGCAATCGGAGTACGACCCGGTCGAGGCGGGCCTCGCCCGCCCGAAGGTCAAGTCGGCCGACTTCATCGGCAAGGAGGCGTACCTGAAGGCGCGCGAGGAGGGCCCGGCGGCGCTCCTGTGCACCTTCACCGTCGACGACCACACTTCGCCCCGCGACGGCATCCCCCGGTACATGACCGGAGGCGAGCCGATCCTCACCACCGACGGGGAGCGGATCGTCGACGACAAAGGCCGCCCGTCCTACGTGACCAGCGCCGGGGCCGGCCCGTCGGTGGGCAAGTACCTGTTGATGGGCTACCTGCCGGCCGACCTCGCCCAGGAGGGAGCGGCCTTTTTGGTCCGGTACATGAACGAGGACTACCCGATCACCGTCGCCCGGGTGGGCTCGAAGCCCTTGTTCGATCCCGACGACGAGAGGATGAAGGGGTGAGGGACCGGGCGTGAGGATCCTCGTCTGCGTCAAGCGGGTTCCCGCCCCCGGGGCCAAGATCTCGCTCACCGAGGACGGGCGGGCGATCGAGACCGCCCACCTGTCGTTCACCACCAGCCCGCACGAGGAGTGCGCGGTGGAAGCCGCCATCCAGCTCAAGGAGGCGCATGGCGGGAGCGTGGAGGTGCTGACCCTGGGGCCGCCCGAGGCCGAAGAGCAGCTCCGCTACGCGGCGTCGGTCGGCGCCGACGGCGCCACCCTCGTCCCCGCCGGCGATGGCGAGGTCGACCCGCAGGCGACGGCCTCCGGGCTGCTGTCGGCGATCCGGGCTCTCGAGGCCGACGGCACCTTCGACCTGATCCTCTTCGGCAACGAATCCGCCGACGCCGGCAACTTCCAGGTGGGGATCCGGGTCGCCCACGGCCTCGGCCGTCCCGTGGTATCGGGGATCAAGGGCATCGAGATCGACGGAGGCACCGTCGTCGCTCGCCGGGAGACCGGCGCCGGCTTCGAGGTCTACCGCCTGCCGATGCCCGCCGTCCTCGCCGTCAAGGAGGGCATCGCCCTGCCCCGTTACCCGACGCTGTCGGGGCGCCTCAAGTCGAAGAAGCTCGAGATCCGCCGCCACGAGGCCGATCTCTCCCCTGGAGGGCTGCGGATGGTCCGATTCGAGTCGCCGCCCGAGCAAGAGTCGACCACCGAGATCCTGGCCGACGCCGCCGCGGTGGCAGACGTGCTGGAAGAGTTGGGGGTCCTGTGAGCGTCCTGGTGCTGATCGACCACGACCGGGGCGCCGTCTCCGATGTGGCCCGCCAGGCCGTGACGTTGGGGAGGTCGGTGGCCGCAGCCGTCGGCGTCCCGCTCCGGGCCGTCGTGATCGGCCCCGAGCCCGTCGCCGTCGACGGAGTGGAGTCGGTCTGGCACGTCACCCACCCCTTGCTCGACGACTACGCCCCCGGCGGGTGGGGGGAGGCCCTCGCCCAACTGGTGTCCCGCGAGTCGCCCACGGCGGTGGTCGCCCCCGGCACCGACCGGGGCAACGAGGTCCTGGCCCACTCGGCGGCCCGCCTCGACCTGCCGATGGCGGCCAACGTCACCCAGGTCGAAACCGGCGGCGACGTCTGGGCCCTGCAGCGGGTCAGGTGGGGAGGCAGCCTCCTCGAACGGGCGGATCTGGAGGCTCCGATCCGGCTCATCTCCGCCGCCCCGCACGCCTTCGCCCCGGCGGGGATCGGCGGTTCGGCCCCCGTCGAGGAGTTCACCCCCGACCTCGACGAGAGCCACGTGATCGACCGGGTGGTGGAGCGGGTGACGATACAGGAAGGCACGACGCTGGCCACCGCCCGCGTCGTCGTCTCCGGCGGCCGCGGCGTGGGCAGCGCCGAAGGATTCGCCCCCCTGGAGGAGCTGGCCGCGCTGTTGGACGGGGCGGTCGGCTGCTCACGGGTGGCCACCAACAACGGCTGGAGGCCCCACTCCGACCAGGTCGGCCAGACGGGGACGAGGGTGGCGCCCGACGTCTACATCGCCTGCGGCATCTCCGGGGCCATCCAGCACTGGGTGGGGATGATGGCCTCCAAGCACGTGATCGCCATCAACACCGACCCGGAGGCGCCGATGGTGACGAAAGCCGACTACGCGGTGATCGGCGACGTGGCCGAGGTGGTGCCGGCGATCGTCGCCGAGATCCGGCGCCGCCGCTCCGCCTGAATCCCTTCGCAGAAGCTCGCCGCTCTGGTAGCGTGACCGACGCGCCGATTTGATCGTCCAGCTTGCGGGCGCGGAACAAGTGCAGCTAAAGCGGCGGTCCGAAGCATTCGTTGCCTGGCCGCCTCTCGAGGCGGCCGCTCTGTTCGGGAGCGTGCCACCTCACCGCACACCGGCGATCGACGTCGACACAGGAGGTGGGGCGCATGACCGACCGATGTACGACCTTCGAGGCCCTCGTTGCCACCCGTCCCGTCCTGGTGGCGGATGGCGCCATGGGCACCACCTTGTTCTCGCTCGGCCTCGAGGGAGGCGGATGCCCTGAGCTGCTCAACATCGAGCGCCCCGAGCTCGTCGCCCGGGTGCACAGCCAGTTCATCGCTGCCGGAGCCGACATAGTCCTCACCAACACGTTCGGCGGCAACTCCCGCCGCCTCGCTCTCCACCGGCTGGAGGACCGGGTCGAAGAGCTCAACGCCGCCGCCGTCGCCATCGCCCGCCGCGTGGCCGATTCCGCCGGCCGGCCGGTGGCCGTCGCCGGCAGCATCGGGCCCACCGGTGACCTGTTCGAGCCGCTCGGAACCCTCACCCACGAGGAAGGAGTGGCGGTCTTCGCCGACCAGGCCCGGGCGCTGGTCGAAGCGGGGGTGGACGTGTTGTGGATCGAGACCATCTCCTCGTGGGAAGAGCTGAACGCCGCCGTCGAGGCGGCCGCCCAGTTCGACGTTCCCGTGAGCGCCACTCTCAGCTTCGACACCAACGGTCGCACGATGATGGGTATCTCGGGCACCCAGCTCGGCGAGTGGTGGAAGACGAGCCCGCACGCGCCTCTCACCATCGGAGCGAACTGCGGCATCGGCCCGGGTGACGCCGTCTCCGTCGCCTTGGACATCACGGAGGTGGCGCCCAACGCCGTGGTCGTGGTCAAGGCGAACTGCGGGATGCCGCTCTACCAGACCGACGCTCTGGTCTACCCGGTCGGCCCCGACGAGATGGGCGACTACGTGGAGCTGGCGATCCGGTCCGGAGCGCGCATCGTCGGGGCGTGCTGCGGGTCGACCCCCGACCACATCGCCGCCATCCGCCGTGCCGTGGACGCCGGCGTCAGCGGGCCGCGCCCCACCCACGCCGAGATCGAAGCCCGGCTCGACGCCAGCCCGGTCGCCGCCGCCTCCGGGAGGCGAGCGAACCGTCGCCGCGCCGGCTAGACCAGCACCGCCTCCTCCCAGCCCCGCACCGAGTTCAGCCGGGCCAGGCCGGTGGCACGGCGCAGGTCGTAGACCGTGACCGGCGCCTCTCGCAGCTCGCCGGCGTCGAGGCGCGCCGCCCTCTCGGTGCCGGGGAGGAGCCCGGATTCGACTGGCGGGGTCACCCACTCGCCGTCGAGGCAGACGGCCAGGTTGCCGATCGTGGTCTCCGTCACCTCGCCGTCGCCGTTGCGGAGGATCACGTCGTCGGCCCCGGGATGCCTCCGCCGGGCGTCGTCGTAGACGCGGCGGACCGTCGTCTTGTGGCGCAGGAACGGGTCTCGGCGGTCGATCGGCCGGTCGTCGAGGGCGAGCCGCACCGGCCCGGCCGCCGGCGGGAGATCGGCCACCTCCACATCCACCCAGCCGTCGCGATCTATCAGGACCCGGAGGCGAGCGGGCTCGGAGCGGCCCTCGGTCGCCCGGGCGATCGCCGCTCGCACTTCGGCGGGGTCGAAAGGTATGTCGAAGTAGTCGGCCGACGCCGCCGCCCGTCGCAGGTGGCGGTCGAGGTGGCGGGCGCCGAGGCCGGGCTCCCACCGGGTCGTCTCCAGCAGGCGCAGCTCGCCGGGGTGCCGCAGGACCTCGGCCTTGAGCAACGCCTCGGCGTACTCGTCGGCAGGATCGGAGTCGTAGGTGATCCCGCCGCCGGTGCCGTAGAACGCCTGCCCCGTCGGACGGTGGTGGACGACCGTGCGGATCCCCACGTTGAACGCCCACTCCGGCCCCTCCGGGCCGGGCCCTCCGAAGCCGACCGCCCCGCAGTACACGCCCCGGGGATGGGCCTCCAGGTCGGCGATGATCGACATCGTCGCCACCTTGGGCGCCCCGGTGATGGAAGCGCACGGGAACAGCGCCGCGAACACGTCGGCCAGCGACGTAGCGGGCCGGGGCCGAGCCGTCACCGTCGACGTGAGCTGCCACACCGTGTCGTATTTCTCGGTGGTGAAGAGGGCCGGGACCCGCACCGACCCGGTTGCGGCGATCCGCCCCAGGTCGTTTCGGACCATGTCCACGATCATGACGTTCTCCGCCCGGTTCTTCTCCGAACGCCGCAGCCAGTCGCGCAGGCGGGCGTCGTCTTCGAGGTCGACGCCCCGCCGCACCGTGCCTTTCATGGGGCGGGAGACGATCGAGCCGTTCCTCCACTCGAAGAACAGCTCCGGCGACGCAGAGATCACCACCCAGTCCCCGGTGTCGATGAGGGCCCCGTAGCCGCACGACTGTGCCCGGGTCAGCCTCCGGTAGAAGGAGGCCGGGTCGCCGCGGAACGTGGCACGCAGGAGGAACGTGTGGTTGACCTGGTAGATGTCACCGGCGCGGATGCGCTCGCGGATGGCGGCCACCGCGGCGGCGTGGTGGCCAGGCGGTGTCAGCGCCTCCCACTCGCCGATGTCGTAGGGAACATCGGCGATCGGCGGCGGGGGAGTGCGCTCGGCGGCGACCCCGAACCAGGCGAGAGGCAAGTCGCCGAACGCGGTGCCGGCCACGTCCCTGACCCTCATCGCCGGGTCGAAAGCGGGAGCGGCCTCGTAGGCGACCCAGCCGGCCACCCATCTCCCGGCGCGGGCCGCCTCCTCGGCGGCGGCCACCACCTGGCGGACCTCATGGAGGCGGGAGGCGACGAGCACCTCGGAGAAGCCGCCGAGGGCGAAACCCCGGCGGCGAGAAGGCCGCAGGTCGTCGAAGCGGGCCGACGGCGTCATCGGATCAGGAGTCGGCGCGGGCGCGGGCGAGGACCTCGTCGATCGGGGTGGGCTCGTCGCTCTCCTGGACGTATTCGTAGCCGAACCGGCCCTTGATGCACAGGTTCCCCCGGGTCACCGAGTGGTCGTCGGGGGAGGTCACCTTGACGATCCGGTTGTCCTGCACGTGCAGCTCGAGGTTGCAGCCGACCCCGCAGTACGAGCAGATGGTCGTCACCACCTCCTGGCGGTCGGGATCCCACATCCCCGCCTGGCGCAGCTCGTACTCGGAGCGGAACATCAGCGCCTCGGTGGGGCAGACGGCGATGCAGTTCCCGCAGTACACGCACGCCGATTGGGGTAGGGGCACGTCGAACTCGGTCGATATGCGGGCGTCGAAGCCGCGCCCGGCGACGGAGATGGCGAAGGTGTTCTGTGCCTCCGGCCCGCACGCCTGGACGCACTTGTAGCAGAGGATGCACTTGGAGTAGTCCCGCACGTACAGCGGGTTGTCGACCTTGACCGGCTGGTGCACGGTCTCGGCGGTCTCGCCGGTGGGTCGGCGGTGGTGCCCGGCCTGTCGGCGGTCCCGGTCGTCGGAAGGGGGCGCCGCCGGGCCGAACCGCTCCGGCTCGCAACCGTACTCTGCCATCCACGCCCGGATCGAGTCGTCGACGAGCGACAGGTCGACCGCGGACGCCAGGAGCTCGAAGACGACCTTGCGGGCGTGCCGCACGGCCTCCGAGTCGGTGCGGACCACCATTCCCTCTTCGACCCGGCGCGAGCACGAAGGGACCAGCGCCCGGCTGCCTTCCACCTCGACCACGCACACCCGGCAGACGTTGACCGGGGTGAGGGTGGACGCCCAGCACATCGTCGGCTGGTCGCTTCCGATCCGCCGACAGGCGTCGAGGATCGTCGACCCTTCGGGCACCGCCACGTCGCGGCCGTCGATCTCGAGCGTGACGAGGGCCGGGCTGGTCGTCTCCGCAGTCACAGGATCCCCAATTCGATCGCCGACTTCACCACCGAGGAGGCGGTGTGGCCCAAGCCACAGATGGACGCCGCCTTCATCGCCCGGTCCAGGTCGTCGATGAGCCGGCGGTCCACCGCCCCGTTCGCCCGGGCGATCGCCTCCTCCACCCGGACGGTGCCGATGCGGCAAGGGACACACTGGCCGCACGACTCGTCCCGGAAGAACTGGGCGATGCGCCGAACCACCTCTCTCATGTCGGTCGAGGCGCTGAAGGCCATGATCACCCCCGACCCCAGCGTGACGCCCGCCGCCCGGCTGTCCTCGAACGTGAGCGGCATTCCCCAGTGGTCCGACCCCACCAGCGACCCGGCCGCTCCCCCGAGGAGCAGATAGGGGATCTCCTCGGGCACGCCGCCGGCCGCTTCGACCGCCTCACGGAGGGTGGTGCCCGACTCGAGCTCGTAGACGCCGGGTCGGGCCACGTTGCCCGACAGGCAGAACAGCCTCGTGCCGGGCGAGTCCTCGGTCCCGGTGGCGGCGTAGGCCGCCCCGCCCTCGAGGAGGATGCGGGGGACGTTGATCAACGTCTCGACGTTGTTGACGACGGTGGGTCGGCCGAACAGCCCCGCCACGGTGGGGAACGGCGGCTTCTGGCGGGGCTCGCCGCGGTAGCCTTCGATGGAGGCGAACAGCGCCGTCTCCTCCCCGCAGATGTAGGCCCCCTGGCCGCGGCGGATCTCGATGTCGAACCGCTCGCCCGAGCCCATCACGTCATCGCCCAACAGCCCGGCCCGGCGGGCTTCGGCGATGGCATGGGCCAGGCGCCGTTGGGCCAGCGGGTATTCGCCCCGGATGTAGATGTAGCCCTGTTCGGCGCCGACGGTGAGCCCGGCGATGGTGAGGGCCTCGACCACCGCGAACGGGTCGCCCTCCATGACGACCCGGTCCTTGAAGGTGCCCGGCTCGGACTCGTCGGCGTTGCAGATCACGTAGCGGGGGCCGGGCTGGCCGGCGGCGCCGCGCCATTTCAGGCCGGTGGGAAATGCCGCGCCGCCGCGGCCTCGGAGGTTGGAGGCGACGATCTCATCGATGACCGCCTCGGGGCCCATCTCGATGGCCTTGGCGAGCGCCTCGTAGCCGCCCGCCGCCCGATAGTCGGGCAGGGAAGAGGGATCCACGTTGCCGACCCGGGCGAGGAGAGGCCCGGGGGAGACGAATCCCGGGGTGTCGTCGCCGACGTCGCCGTCGAGGGCCGCCAGCACGGCGTCGGGAGTGGCATGGGCGAGCACGACGTCGTCGGTGCCCGCCCGCTGCAAGAAGACGGCCGGCCGGCGATCGCATTGGCCCAGGCACGGGCTCTCGACGACGTCGTCCCGGTCTCCCAGCGCGGCTGCGAGGTCGGGCCCGCAGGCGATGTCGTTGCACACGTGGGCCACCGTCGGCGGGCGGGGCTCGGTCGAGACGAGGGCGTAGAAGCTGGCGACGCCGTAGACCTCGGCCGGAGGGACCTGGAGGCGGCGGGCGATCTCGTCCACCGCACCGGGGCTGACCCACCCCACCGCAGACTGCACGGCGTCGATCGCCGGCAGGAGGTAGTGGCGCAGGTCCCGTCGGATCCTGACCACGCGGCCGGGCACCTCCACCGTCAGCGCCTCGGGCACGGCCGACGCGATCGCAGCTTTCTCAGCTTCTGTGGCCTCTGCGCCGATGAGCTTCAGATCCATCTGCGTACTCCACTACGGCCGGGACCCACCTGCTTCCGCCTCATCACAGCTTCTCGATCCGGATCGCCGTGGCCTTGAACTCCGCCGTGCCGGATTTGGGGTCCCAGGCCTCGATCGTCAGCTTGTTGACGTCCACCTGCTCCGGATAGTGGATGGCCATGAACGTCAGGCCGGGACGCATCTCGGGGTCGATGCGCACCGGGGCGGTGACGCTCGCCCGCCGGGAAACGACCCTGACCACCTCCCCGTCGACGATACCCAACCGCTCCGCGTCCTCGGGGGAGATGTCGAGGGTCGTGCCCGTCCGGAGCGGTGAGTCGAAGCCGCTCGACTGCACTCCGGTGTTGTAGCCGTCGAGGTGCCGTCCGGTGGTCAGCCGGATCGGGTATTCGTCCGTCAAGGTGTCGACCGGCGGCACCCAGTCGACCGGGATGAACGGGGCCGGGTCCTTCACCTCCTCCTCCCACAGCCGGGCGTGGAGGAACTTGGTGCCAGGGTGGTTCTCGTCGGGGCACGGCCACTGGATGCCGCCCAGCTCCTCCAGCCTCCGGTAGCTCATCCCGGCGTGGGCCGGGGAGAGCGAACGGAGCTCGTCCCAGATCTCCTCTGCCGTCGGGTCGCCCCAGTCCACGCCCATGGCCCGGGCCAGACCCGAGATGATGGCGATGTCGGTGCGGGCCTCCCCGGGAGGCCGCAGCGCGGGGCGGACCCGCTGGACGCGCCGCTCCGACGAGGTGACGGTGCCTTCTCCTTCCACCCAGTCGGCCGCCGCCGGGAACACCACGTCGGCGAGCTCGGCGGTCGCCGTCATGAAGATGTCCTGGACCACGAGGAAATCGAGGCTGCGGAGGGCCTCGACGGCGTGGACGGCGTCTGCCTCCGACTGCGCAGGGTTCTCGCCGATCACGTACAGGCCGCGCAGCTTGCCCGCCGCCATCGCCTCGAACATCTGGGTGAGATGCCATCCCCGCTTGGGCGGGATCGACGCATTCCACGCCGCCTCGAACTTCGCCCGCGCCTCTGGGTCCTCGACGTCGTAGAAGCCGGGCAGCCGGTTGGGGAGGGCACCCATGTCGCCGCCGCCTTGCACGTTGTTCTGCCCGCGGATCGGCACCAGCCCGGAGCCGTAGCGGCCGACGTGGCCGGTGAGCAGGGCCAGGCTGATCAGGGCGAGGACGTTGTCGCTGGCGGTGTGGTGCTCGGTGATCCCCAGCGTCCAGCACAACTGGGCGGTGGGGGCGGTGGCGTATGCGATGGCCACCTCCCGGATGGCATCGGCGGGGACGCCGGTGATCTGCTCCGCCCGGGCCAGGTCGTACTCGGAGACCTTCTCGGCATAGGCGTCGAAGCCGGTCGTCGCCCGTTCGATGAACTCGCGGTCGTGGAGACCCTCGTCGATGATCACCTTCGCCATGGCGTTGGCCAGGGCGATGTCGGAACCGACGTCGATGCCGAGCCACACGTCGGCCCACTGGGCCGATTCGCTGCGCCGGGGGTCGACGGCGTACATGCGGGCGCCGTTGCGCAACCCCTTCAGGAGGTGATGGAAGAAGATCGGGTGCGCGTTGCGCGCGTTCGAGCCCCACAGAAGGATCAGGTCTGTGTTCTCGATCTCTTCGTAGGAGCTCGTGCCCCCGCCTGCTCCGAGCACTGTCACCAGACCGGTGACGCTGGGAGCGTGTCAAGTGCGGTTACACGAATCGATGTTGTTCGTGCCGAGGACGACCCGGGCGAACTTCTGGGCGAGGTAGTTCGTCTCGTTGGTCGCCTTGGAGCAGCTGAAAAGCCCGAGAGCGGTGCTGCCGTGGCGATCCCTCACCTCGCTCAGGCCCTGGGCCGCAGTCTGCAGCGCCTCGTCCCAGCTCGCCGGCACGAATTCGTCGCCGCGCCGGATCAGCGGGGTCGTCAGGCGAGGACGGCGTTGGGCCCTGCGCATCCATCACCTCCTTTCCTCTCTCCATGATGGCATCCCCGGCGGCGCCGGGTCGGCCCTCCGGAGTCAGATGGGAGGGATCAGCCGGCTCAGCCGCTCGGCGGTCTCCAGGAGCGCGGCGCCGATCTCCTCGGCGGTGCCGGGAGCAGGGAAGCGGTATGACGGTCCGTGGACGTGGATCGCCCCGACGAGCTTTCCCCGGGAATCACGCAGCGCCGTGGCGACCGAGCTGAGGCCTTCGGTGAACTCCTCGTGGGCCCACACGTACCCGTCCTCGTGGACCTGTCGCAGCCGCTTGCGCAGCTCCTCGGGGTCGGTGATCGTCGCCGGTGTGTAGGCGTTGAGGGGCCGCTCCAGGTATCGCTCCAGCCTGTCCTCCGGCCAGTGGGCGAGGATCACCTGCCCGGACGGGACGGCGTGCATGGCGACCCGCTCGCCGGTCCAGTCCCGCACCTGGATGTCGTTGTCGGAGCTGACCTGGTCGATGTAGTGGACGCGGTTGCCGTCGGGAACGGACAACCCGGCATCCTCGCCTGTCAGGTCCGCCAGCAAGCGCAGATGGGGCCGGACGATCGAGATCAGGTTGGCGGTCGGGCTGGCCACCCCCGCCAGGTTGACGATCTGGGCGCCGATGCGATAGCGCCCGTCCTCGTCGGCCCGCTCGACGGCGCCGATGCGCTCCAGTGTCCGCACGAGGCGGGCGACGGTGCTCTTGGGCAACTCGGTGCGCTCGGCCAGCTCGGTGATCCCGAGATCACCGGCCGTCAGCGCTTCGAGGAGGTGGAACGCTCTGACTACTGATTGGACGTTGGGCATCTGCCCTTTCCCCTAGAGTGCCGAACAGGTTACTCCGTGGAATCGTTCCGTATGGCGGAACAGGACGTGCGCTCCATCAAAGAAGAGATCCGCCGCCAGATGGCGGCCCGGCCCCCCGCCGGCGTCGAGACGCGCCGCAGGGTGGTCGCCCACGTGGAGCGGTGGCTTCGGGAGCGCTCGGCCCGGGTGGTGGTCGGCTTCCTGGCCATGGGAGACGAGATCGACATCACCCCGCTGGTGGAATCCCTTCCCGAGATCCGCTTCGGGCTCACCCGGACCGCTCCCGGAAAGCACCTGACCGTCCACGACTTCCATGGCCCCCGGGAGCGGCATCCGTACGGCTTCGAACAGCCGTCCGTCGAGGCGCGGGAGATCCCGCCCACCGAGATCGACGTGGTGCTCGTCCCCGGGCTGGCCTTCTCCCTCGACGGGCGCCGGCTGGGGCGGGGTGCCGGCTATTACGACCGGTTCCTGGCCGGCGTCGAGGCGACGAAGGTGGGCCTCACCACCCGCGATCGCATCCGCACCGACATCCCGCTCGAGCCCCACGACGTGACCATGGACTGGGTCGCCACCGAGGACGGGGTGTTCGAAGCCCTTTGAGGCGCCCGGCCCATCCATCGCCGGCCGCGATTCGATAGGTTCTGGAGGAAAGGACCGGCAGGGTGCTCGGGCTGGGCGAGGCGAGTCGCACACCGGCATTCCGACCGGTGCAAGTCCGATGGAGGCTTCCCCCGGCCTCGACTCGAGCCGGGGTGAAGGCGACGGCCTGATCCGCCGCCGTCGCTTGCTTGCCGATCGAGGGGTGGCCTGCGGGCCACCCCTCGGTCGTTGTCGAACGCCCTTGTCGTCCCCCGTTGGGCCCTTCCCTGTTCCGACTAAGATGTGTCCTGTTGCCTCGCTGGACGGATCGTCCGCTGGCTCGCGCGCCGCGACTTTGCGGTGCATCCAACTGCCCCGTATACTTGCCAACCGTGGTTTTCGCCACCTCTCCCCTCTCCTGAACGGGGCCAACGGCTGCGAGCAGGTCGATCTCCCGGGGGGTGGTCACCTTTTCGCGTAAGGAGTGAAATGCCGACGATCGAGCAGCTTGTCCGCCAGGGCAGGAAGCCGAAGAAGAAGAAGACCAAGACCGCTGGCCTCGCCGGCGCACCTCAGCGCCGGGGCGTGTGCACCCGCGTCTACACCGTCACCCCGAAGAAGCCGAACTCGGCGCTTCGGAAGGTGTGCCGCGTTCGTCTGTCTTCGGGCGTCGAAGTGACCGCCTACATCCCCGGAGAGGGTCACAACCTCCAGGAGCACTCGATCGTCCTCGTCCGCGGTGGCCGCGTCCGCGACCTGCCGGGCGTGCGTTACAAGGTGATCAGGGGCGCCCTGGATGCGGCCGGAGTGGCGGACCGCAAGCAGGCTCGATCCCGTTACGGCGCCAAGAAGGAGAGCTGATATGCGTCGTGCTCCTGCCCAGAAGCGTCCGATCGAGCCCGATCCGGTATTCCGCAGCGTTCTCGTCTCCCAGGTCATCAACAAGGTCCTGTGGAGAGGGAAGAAGAACACCGCCCGTTCCATCGTCTACGACGCCCTCGAGCTGGTGGAGCGGCGCGCCAACCAGGATCCGGTGACGGTCCTCAAGCGGGCCATAGACAACCTCAAGCCCCAGGTCGAGGTGCGCTCCCGCCGCGTCGGCGGCTCGTCGTACCAGGTGCCGATGGAAGTCCCGCCCCGTCGCCAGAACACCCTGGCGATCCGGTGGCTGGTCGACTACGCCCGTCGCCGCAAAGAGCCGACGATGGCGCAGCGTCTGGCCAACGAGATCCTGGACGCTGCGAACAACACCGGAGCAGCCATCAAGCGCAAAGAAGACGTCCACAAGATGGCGGAGTCCAACAAGGCGTTCGCCCACTACCGCTGGTAGCGGTCTCGGCCGGGTGAATCGCCGGCCCGCCCCCGGAGTATCGAATCATGACCACACAGCTGTCACGCCTGCGGCAAGTGCCCCTGGCCAGGACCCGGAACATCGGGATCATGGCTCACATCGACGCGGGCAAAACCACCCTCACCGAACGCATCCTCTACTACACCGGCCGCTCCTACAAGCTCGGCGAGACCCACGAGGGTGCGGCGACGATGGACTGGATGGAGCAGGAGCAGGAACGCGGCATCACCATCACCTCCGCCGCCACCACCTGCGTCTGGCACGACCACCAGATCAACATCATCGACACGCCCGGCCACGTGGACTTCACCGTCGAGGTGGAGCGCGCCCTGCGCGTCCTCGACGGCGCGGTCGCCGTCTTCGACGGTGTCGCCGGAGTCGAGCCGCAGTCGGAGACCGTGTGGCGCCAGGCCGACCGTTACGGCGTCCCCCGCATCTGCTTCGTGAACAAGATGGACCGCACCGGCGCCGACTTCTTCGCCGCTGTGGACTCGATCCGCGACCGCCTCGGGGCGAAGCCGCTGGTCATGCAGCTGCCGATCGGCAAGGAAGCCGACTTCGTCGGCGTGGTCGACCTCGTCCAGATGAAAGCCCACATATGGAAGGGCGACGACGGAAAGCACTGGGACACCACCGACGAGATGCCCGAGGGCATGGCCGACCAGGTCGAGCAGTACCGGGAGGCGCTGGTGGAGGCCGTGGCCGAGACCTCCGAGGAGCTGCTCGAGTCCTTCCTCGAGAACGGCGACCTCTCGGTCGAAGAGCTCAAGAAGGGCATCCGCGCCGCCACCATCAGCCGCGAGCTGACCCCCGTCTTCTGTGGCTCGGCATTCAAGAACAAGGGCGTCCAGCCGCTGCTCGACGCCATCGTCGACTACCTGCCCAGCCCCATCGACATCCCCGCCATCGAAGGGTTCAAGCCGGGCGACGAAGACGTCCCCATGACCCGGGAGCCCTCGGACGAGGCCCCGTTCTCGGCGCTGGCGTTCAAGATCATGTCCGACCCGCACGTCGGCAAGCTGACCTACTTCCGGGTCTACTCGGGCCACGCCTCGGCCGGTGACACGGTCCTCAACACCACCACCGGGAAGAAGGAGCGCCTCGGGCGCCTCCTCCGCATGCACGCCAACCACCGCGAGGACGTCCAGGACGTCTTCACCGGCGACATCGTGGCCGCCATCGGCCTCAAGAACACCACGACCGGTGACACGCTGTCGGACGAGAAGCATCCGATCCAGCTCGAGTCGATGGAGTTCCCGGCCCCGGTGATCTCGGTCGCCATCGAGCCGAAGACCAAGTCCGACGAAGAGAAGCTGTCCGTCTCGCTCCAGCGTCTCGCCGAGGAGGACCCGACCTTCCTCGTCCGCACCGACGAAGAGACCGGCCAGACGATCATCTCCGGCATGGGCGAGCTCCACCTGGAGATCCTCGTGGATCGCCTGGTTCGCGAGTTCAAGGTCGAAGCCAACGTCGGCAGCCCCCAGGTCGCCTATCGCGAGACGATCCGCCGACCGGTGGAGAACGTCGAAGGCAAGTACGTCCGCCAGTCCGGCGGCCGCGGCCAGTACGGCCACGTCGTCATCAACCTCGAGCCCACCGGGCCCGGCGGCGGTTACGAGTTCGTCGACAAGATCACCGGCGGACGCATCCCCAAGGAGTACATCCCCGCCGTGGACGCCGGCATCGCCGATGCCCTCGAGAACGGCGTCCTCGCCGGCTATCCGATGGTCGACGTGCGCGCCATCCTGGTCGACGGCTCCTACCACGAAGTCGACTCCTCGGAGATGGCCTTCCGCATCGCCGGCTCCATGGCCCTCCAGGAGGCGGCCAAGCGGGCCGGCGTGAAGCTGCTCGAGCCGGTCGCCGACGTGGAGGTCACCACGCCCGAGGAGTACATGGGCGACGTCATCGGCGACCTCAACGCCCGCCGGGGTAAGGTCGAGGGCATGATGCAGCGGGGGAACTCTCAGGTCGTGAGAGCCCAGGTCCCCATCGCCGAGATGTTCGGTTACGCCACCGACCTACGCTCCAAGACGCAGGGTCGGGCCGTCTATACGATGCAGTTCAATTCGTATCAGGAGGTCCCCGACGCACTCGCTGAGGAGATCATCGCTCGACGCAGCTCACGCTGAACAGCCGACACACAGGTAATCGCACACGTTCTGAACAGGAGGAAGCTCAGAAATGGCCAAGGCGAAGTTTGATCGGTCGAAGCCGCATGTGAATGTGGGGACGATGGGTCATATTGATCATGGGAAGACGACGTTGACGGCGGCGATT